>UMIO01057635.1_pt1 | contig 20073 bp, 17 predicted proteins | sample 1965821 | NCBI WGS metagenome assembly UMIO01 (sample SAMEA4836127, study PRJEB28245) | human gut metagenome | biome: gut microbiome; material: fecal sample | place: Denmark | collected 2008
TTCGAAAATGATTTTCTTGTCGGGAACATATGGCACGATGATTTTCACTATAACGCCTCGGAGAGCTGCATTTTCAATGGTTTGACATAGTTCATTGTCAATAATCAGATAGGGGGTCATGATATTCACATAGCGAACAGCCTGGGAAATCATAGTTTGAATCACGCATTTTCCAACTCGATGCCGATAGATCGGGCTGGGACCGTCCCCAAAGGGAACCATGTAACCAGATTCTCCCAAAAAGGGACTTTTCGGAAAGTATCTGATTGAAATATCTGGCGCTTTTCGAGAATTCATACCGTAATCAATTAGAAATAACTTAGTCAGTTCTTTGACGGCCTCTCCCTTCAAGCGGATGCCAATATCTTTCCAATGCCCAAACTTTACAACTCGATTGATGTATTCATCCGCGAGGTTTACACCGCCCGTATAACCAATCTTACCGTCAATCACCATGATTTTTCGGTGGCTCCGATTGTTAAATTCACTGTCGGCGTTTCCTCTTAACATAGAAAATGGGACAGCTTGGATCCCGTAGGAGCAAAGCGTTCTGAAGTAGTTTCCCGGTAATGTGTTGATACAGCCAATATCATCGTATACGACTTTTACCTCGAGGCCTTGTGCTGCTTTATTCTTCAGAATTTCCAGAATAGAGTTCCAGAACACACCTTCTTCAATGATGAAATATTCCAAAAAGATAAAGTGATTTGCCTGCTTCAGATCCTTCAACATAGCCTGATGCATACACTCGCCCAATGGAAAATAAGTTTGCTTGGTATCGGTAAACAAATGAGATTCTGCAATCCTGCACAGAAATTTAGCCTGATTGTGTGCTGCTGGATTTTCCGCAGCCAGTTCTTCAAAGGCGGCAGAGTCGTCCTTGTGATAGGAATGTTTTTTTAGGCTGACCATGCGTCTGACAAACTTCTTTTTTAAGGTACGGGAATAGAACAGGAAGTACAGCATAAAACCTACCACCGGAACGACCAGCATCAGGAGCAGCCAAGGCAGTTTGTAATCGGGATTGTCATTGGAGGCAATAATTTGTACGATGCACCCAACTTGCGTTGCCCAAACCAATATAAAGAAATAAGGGACAAAATGATTCAACAGGTAAACAATGCCGATCACCATCACGGTTTCCAGTACAAGCAAAAGGAAAGCAAAATAGTAGCGGATTGGAATAAAGCGATGTGTTTGTTTGGCGGTTGAGTGCTTGCTTCTAATGATTTTCATTGCCTTCATACCCCTTGCTCCTTATAAACGATTTTTTCTATTGTACGGGGTGTATGATTACCAATTGCTAGCGTTTTGTTTTAGTGAGATTCATGGGGGAAAAATCAACGGGGTTGACGCACTTGAATCCGTCAGCCCCGTCCTGCTTTTTTGATGAAACTCCGGTATGAAATTGACAGTAGGGAAGGGGGACTGTGTACAAGCGCTTTGCTCCACACACAGTTACTTTTTGGTGTGTTCCGTATCTATCGGATTTCCTCCCTCTGACTTTTCCAGAAAAGCGTCCACAAAAGCATCTTCCACTTTCTTGTAACTGCCCACCACAGAATCCTCCATCTTTTTGTAGGCACCGGTGACCTTTTCGGCCATGCCTCCAGTTTTTAAGCTGCCGTCCTCTTCCAGAAAGGTGTCCACGAATTTTTCCTCGATATTCTTATAGGCACCGATCACCTTCTTGCCGATTTTTCCGGGCTTCATTTTGTACTCACTCATACCATGACCTCCATATCTAAATCTATATTGATATCTTATAGCAGGGATGTGGCGCAGGACCAAATTTTCTGAAATACTGTGCTGATAAATGGGAATATCAGTGTCCAAGCCAGGACGCCGGCAGCCAGAATACCTAGAGCGCCGCCCACTGCCAATACAGCTTTCTTCATCACGGTTCCTCCTTTCCTGTGGACGTGCCTTTATAATAAAGGTGTTTTGTTTATCAACTGCTTCCATTGTGTTTGTATAATATTAAAAAAGCTGGCGGCGTTAAGAAACGCTGCCAGCGATTTTACGCTTACAGGAGAGAATGTCCTTTTTCGCACAAGTGGTAAATTTCTTCGTACTTAGCTTCCATAAAAGGCTGCACTTTTTGGCTTTGCTTCTGAAATTTGTAGCGGTAAAGAAATGCCGGAAGAATCCACCCCACAAATCCCGGAACTGCCAGCAGGACCATGAGAAGATAGTGGGGTGGCTCATTTGTGACTGCAAAAACAGAACCCGCCATAAAAACCGTTCCAATAACCCCTACCATCATGGCCCACACGGTTGCAGTCTGCTTTTTGGAACGCTCCATCTGCTGAATCTCCTGCATGCAGGATTCAAAATTCCGCTGCAAGCGTGTCAGCTCCATTTTATTGATGAGCTTTCGGTTGCGCTTTAGGTAAACGGTTACTGTTTCTCCGCCATGATCAGTGGGATGGTTTTCGTCGGGCATCCAGCCAAAGTTTTCATAGCAATCCAAAAAAAAGGACAAGTCTTTTTGAGCAACCTGGATTTCCTTGTATTCATATCCGATATAAGTGCTTTCCAACTCTTGCATCATGGCTGCAGCTCCTCATGGGGGAGGGATGCCGGAAGTTTCACTGTGAAGGTGCTGCCTTCTCCGGGTGTACTAGTCACGGCAATGGTGCCATTGGACAGTTCTAGAATCCTCTGCACCAAGGCAAGCCCAAGTCCATTGCCTTCCGTGGCATGGGAGGTATCCCCCTGATAAAATTTGTCAAAGATTTTTTTCCGTGTGCTTTCATCCATACCACAGCCGGTGTCGGATACCACCACGGTGATCTCTTGGGGATCGGAGGTCTGTGTCAGTCTTACACGGCCTCCCTCCGGGGTAAATTTCAGGGCGTTGGATAACAGGTTGGTCCATACGATTTCCAGAAGACCCTCGTCGGCGCAGATCATGACACGGTCCTCAATCTCCGCCTCAAATTCGATCCGCTTTTTCTCCCAAGTATCCTCAAACTGCAAGGCGCACATACAGAGCTGATTGCAGATATCATATACCTGTGGAAGCGGTTTGATCACCTGCTTTTCCAGCTTGTTGAGCTTAAGCATGTTAGTAATCAGATTGGACAGCCGGTTGGTTGCCTGGAGAATCGTCGTGGTACACTCCTGGCGCTGTTCTTCCGTCAGCTGCATTTTCTGCAAGAGTTCGGCGTTGTTTTGGATCACGGCCAGGGGAGTTTTGATCTCATGGGATACATTGGAGAAGAAATCGGTTTTCAGTGTTTCAATGCTACCCAGTTCCTCCACCATTTTATTGAAGTCCATAAACAGGACATCCAGATGGGTGGTCTGATCCATAGGATGCTTAGGGGGGAGATAGACGGAAAAATCTCCGGAGGCCACCTTGCGCGCTGCCTCAGAAAATTCTTCAATGGGCTTCTGATAATGCCGTTTGATGATCAGCCCGGTAATGAGTGTTGAGCAAACGGAACCCAATATCCAAAAAACAATAACCGCAATACCGTTTTTTATTTGCAAGTTCTTGTAATCAATCGCCTGCCCAATCATGAACATCTGTATGGTTGTCAAAAATGCAAACATGAAGAAAAACAATACAAATGTAGAGAGCGGAAACAGGCCTTTCTTTACGCGTTTATCGGAGAATTTGCCGAAAGCTTTCATAACAGCACCGCCTTGTAGCCCAGCCCTCGGACCGTTTTGATCTCAAAACCATCGCAGCCAGAGAACTTGTCTCTCAACTTTGTGATATACACATCCACGGCCCGCAAACTGGTTTCCGACTCCACCCCCCAGAATTCGTCCATCAGCTGGGCCCGGGAGAAGGTCTTGTTGGGATAGGAAAGCAGTTTGTAGAGGATGTTAAACTCTCTGGTGGTCACCGGGACTTCTTCTCCCGCCACAGTGGCTGTTACCGCGTCCGCATCTAAGGTCAGGTTCCCAACCGTCAGTTTGCGCTCCATTTCGATGTTTGCCCTCCGCAGCAGCGCACGGATCCGCAGAAGCAGCTCATCCAACTCAATGGGCTTTACCATGTAATCGTCAATGCCCAGCAGAAACCCCTTTTGCTTGGAGGGCAGATCGTCCTTCGCCGACATAAACAGAATGGGGATGGTCTTGTTGACTCGCCGCACCGATCCCGCGAATTCAAAACCGTCTACTTCCGGCATCATAATATCAGATACGATCAAGTCGTACAGATGGTTGTACAGTTCGTCGTACGCCGCATTGGCCGATAGGCAGCCTTTGGCGGAAAATCCGCTGTCATTGAGATAGGTGCAGACTGCCTGGTTCAATTTTGCATCGTCTTCCAGAATAAGAATGTGAATCATCTCTGTTCCTCCCTTCCATTCGATCCCATTATACTATAATCCTTCTCTTTGGGACAATCTCATCGGTTCCTAAGACGTAGAATACTGAAGCTGCATTTCCTTTTTGTTTGAGAATTGTTTGAGAATTGTTAATACTCTGTTGCCTCCAGTTTACCAATTTATAAGTCCCATGACGATCTCCCATTGTTTTTGAATGCGGAGCTTGTAGCCCAAGTGCTGGGAATCTCCCAGGTCGGGGCATACGACCTGCTCCATGGCGAGGGCTTTCCAGTCCTGAAAATCGAAACCCGCATGGTGGGTCTCTCCTGCCGGCTCGGTCGGTTCTGGTCGCCACCGGCGACCAGAACCCCAAAGAAAAATTCCGCCAGTGGGTGAAAGAACAAACCGCACCGCCAAAATTGCGCTGCTAAATAAAGAATAGACCCGTTCAAAGAGGACGAGTGTGGGATAATTAGATCGATCATCAACAATGGATGCCGAGCAGAAGAACCTGAAAAATTACCGTTTGGCAATGAGAAAATTTCTTTGCTACAATTTCTTTATCCGTACGGGAGTAGTTTTTTTCATCGAAAAAAAGGCCTGATAGAGTAAGGGTGGACGCGCCCATGTTCTTTTTGACCTTGAAAGGAAGATTGTTTTGTGGATTTTTTGAATGGCAAAGTTAAATCTCTTTACTTTAAGTATCTTACAGCGGCTTTTGGCAGCGCCTTGATTACTGCAATCTATTCCATAGAAGATATGGCAATGGTGGGGCAGTATCATGGACCGGAAGGAACGGCTGCTCTGGCGGTTGTTGCACCCATTTGGAATGTCATTTATGGTCTAGGCATTTTTATGGGAATTGGCGGCTCTGTACTATTCAGCGCAATGCGGGGAAAAGGGAAAGAGCAAACCCGGCAATCCAATGAATATTTTACAGTTGCCATGATCGCCGCAGGGGTTTTTGCGGTCATTTTCTGGCTAGTGATTCTTGTTTTTAACAGGCAATTACTTCTTCAATTTGGGGCAGATAACTCTACCTTGAACTTGGCGCTGGACTATGTGAGTCCAATCAAGTATGTGGTTCCCTGTTTTTTATTTGTACAGGCTTTGGCTGCTTTCCTGCGCAACGACAAAAATCCTGCTTTGGCTACGGCAGGTGTCTTGTCCGGTGGGCTCTTTAATGCTTTTGGCGATTACTTTTTTGTTTTTGTCTGTGATATGGGTGCCAAAGGAGCTGGACTTGCCACGGCACTTGGTTCCATGGTGTCTCTTCTTGTAATGCTGACGCACTTTCTCACCAAAAAGAACACACTGAGGTTGGTCATACCCTCTAGGCCGTTTTCCAAGTTTCGGGAGATTTTTGTGACCGGATTTTCAACGTTTATCGTTGATATTGCCATGGGTGTGTTGACGATCCTGTTTAACCGCCAGATCATGGCTTACCTTGGTACTGATGCGCTTTCGGTTTACGGTGTCATTGTAAATATCAGCACCTTTGTCCAGTGTTGTGCATACAGCGTTGGACAGGCGGGACAGCCAATTTTTTCCACCAATTTTGGTGCAGGCAAGGGGGATCGAATCCGTCAGGCTCTGAAATATGCCTTGGGCACTACGACGTTCTTTGGGGTTCTTTGGACGGTTCTGTGTATGACAATCCCAAATCAATTTATCCAGATATTTATGGCCCCAACGGAGGCTGTTCTTCAGATTGCGCCGGGAATTATCCGCAGTTATGCGCTTTCTTTTCTCTTGCTGCCGTTGAACATTTTTTCCACCTACTATTTTCAGGCGATTTTGAAACCAAAAGCTTCCTTTATTGTGTCCATCTCTCGGGGATTGGTTGTCAGCGATCTTTTGATCTTACTGCTTCCAGCGGCTTTTGGAGGAAACGCTCTCTGGTTTGCCATGCCGATTACAGAATTACTGGTAGCGATTTATGTGATCCATATGATTATTCGCTATACTACGAGTTTTGAATCGGAAAGAAGTGCTTCTTGAAATTAAAATTGTTACCATAGAATCTCCTAGTAACGCCACCGCATAATTTGCGCCGCTAAACAAAGAAAAGGCCCGTGAAAGAACTCCCCACCCAAGGGTGGTGTAAATCCACCAAAAGGCGGGGAGCTTTTTCTCCGTCCGGGTTGGAACATAGGGCTGGACATAGGTCGCATATATCCGATAGTGTTGATAACTGAGAAAGGAGGCGATCAACATGGCAAAACGCCGAGCAAATGGCGAAGGGAACATTCGAAAACGGAAGGACGGGCGCTGGGAGGGCCGCTACACGGCAGGCCACACCCCAGAGGAAAAGCCCATCGGCTGAAACGTCTTGGGCAGAACCCAGAAGCTTTAAAAATTGACAGACGAGTGGGTATTTTGTTACGTGATACCGCCCTTACACGACACTTTTGAAAAGAGACCTCACGCAAAAATCTCGAACCCTAAAACTCACTATCTCCAGAAAAATTACTGTTCAATGCTTTTCCAACCAGCTTTCCCTGGAGAAAAAACCTCACTGTGTTTGGATAGGCTGATCTGTCACTCGTTCAAATACACCAAACTGTATAGACCGTGTTTCACCAAGGAGTCAAACACGCGTTTTAGCCGTTCTTCATCTTGAAATCCGCTGCGGTACCACTCCTTGAGATATGACATGGTCCCGGACAGCAAAAATTTTATGACCAATTTTCCTTCCTTCTCATGTAGCGTACTATTTTGCAGCCACATGGGCAGCATCCGCTCTTGCAAAAATGTCTCAAACACACACTGTCCCTTTCCATTGGACAGAAAAAAGTGAAAATAAAACAACTCCTGGTTCTCCTTCACTGCACGGAACACGCTATCAAAAAATTCTGTGGTATTTTTGTCAAAATGATAGACTGAGACTGCTTCTATAAATTTCTGGGCATATTCCAGTTCCAGGCAGTCAATCAGCTGATCCACTGTCTCATAATGCAGATAAAAGGTTCCTCGGTTGATTTTTGCCTCTCTGCAAATCTCTGCAACTGAAACCTTCCCGGAGCTGCCCTTTTTCTTGAGAAGCTCTATAAAACTGGTTTGAATAAGCTGTTCCGTTTTTTCGGCACGCAGTTTTTTTCGGTCCACGGCGTTCCCCCCTAACCACAAAATTATAAAGCTGTTGGGTTGCTAAACAGTTTGCAAAAAACTGTCTATTGAACGAAGTCTGGCAACATTATACAATAATTAAGGAGTACAATCAACACACTGTTCATTTATTGGAAGGAGCACCTTTTATGAAGAAAGAATATGAGATCTTGTTCACCCCAGCTAAAATTGGGAACTGCGAGATCAAAAACCGCTTTGTCATGGAGCCCATGGAAGGCACCAGCATGATTAGCTGGCTGATGGCAAAGGGCTATGATCCGGATGTTCACGACTTGCTGGTGGAGCGCGCCAAAGACGGCGTGGGACTGATCATCCCTGGAGCCGTTTTCGTTTTGAGCACCGCTGGCCACCAATGGGTGAGCGACCACCCCGAAGCCTTCCAGGGCGTTAAGGAAACCATGGACGAGATCCACAGCTATGGCTCCAAATGTTTCTTCCAGCTCTCCTGCGGACTGGGCCGTAACTTCCCGCTAACTACCGAGATAGTAGAAAATTACGACAAGGTCAAGAAAATGTTGGATCTGGAAGGTTCTATGGCCACTGCCGATGCTGGCCTGCCCAACGTTTGGGCCCCCCAGATCAAGACCTCTCAGCTCACAGCGGAACAGATCCAAGACTATGTCCACTGCATGGCAGAAACCGCTTATCTGTGTAAGCAAAACGGCGTGGATGGTGTGGATGTCCACGCGGTACACGAGGGGTACTTGCTGGACCAGTTCACCTTGCCTTACACCAATCACCGCACTGATGAATATGGCGGCACTTTGGAAAACCGTCTGCGCTTTGTGTGTGATGTTGTCAAAGCCATCAAGGCCCGCTGCGGTCAGGACTACCCTGTTACGCTGCGGTTCTCCGTCACTTCCCGCACCAAGGATTTCAACCATGGTATCATTCCCCAGGACACCAAGTCCGTGGAGATCGGCCGTACCCTGGATGAAGCTAAAAAGGCCATTCAGATCCTGTCCGACGCCGGGTTCGACGGTTTCAACACCGACAACGGCACCTATGACGCCTGGTACTATGCCCATCCCCCTGTGTACATGCCCCTCAACTGCAACCTGAAAGAATCGGAAGAGGTAAAGCCCTATACGGATAAGCCCATTATTTGCGCTGGGCGTATGCAGCTGGACGCTGCTGCCAAGGCTATCTCTGAGGGCAAGATCGACATGGTGGGTATTGCCCGGCAATTCCTCACCGATCCCCAATACCTGACCAAGATCCGTGAGGACAAGCTGGAGGAGATCCGTCCCTGCATTTCCTGCCACATTGGCTGCTTTGCTCTGGGCTTGTGGAAAGACAGCGGCGCGGTCGCAGATCTGAGCCGTCCCACTGGTATCTGCGCTTTGAACCCCTACACCCGCAACGAGAAGAAATACGCGGTTGTCCCTGCCAAGGAACCCAAAAAGATCGCGGTCATCGGCGGCGGCATTGCCGGTATGGAGTTTGCTCTCCAGGCCGCGAAGCGGGGCCACTCTGTCACTCTGTATGAGAAGAGCGGTCAGCTGGGCGGTGTGTTCATCCAGGCAGCTCGGTTTTCCTTCAAAGAGAAGGACCGGGATCTGCTGGCCTATTATCGCAATCAGATTGCCCAGTCCTCTGTGGAAGTCAAGATGAACACAGAAGTCCACTCCCTGGATGAGCTGGACGCCGACGATATTGTCATTGCCACCGGTTCCGCGAAAACTCGGACCCTGCAGATTGGGGAGGGCAAGGCCATCACCGCAGTGGATTTCCTCAAAGGAGACATGTCCTGCGGAGACAAAGTGGCCATCATCGGCGGCGGCTTGACTGGCTGCGAGATTGCCTATGAGCTAGCTCTCCAAGGCAAGCACCCTTACATTATTGAGATGCAGAAGGACATCCTAATGATCCCCGGTTCCTGCATGGCCAATACCAACTTCCTGCGGGATGCCTTCGACTATTATGGCGTGGAGCGTTACACTTCTGCCACCACTGAGAAAATCGAAGAAGGCTCGATCACCATCAAGTTGGAGGACGGCACGGAGAAAACCCTGCCCATGAATGACTGCATTGTCTCCATCGGCTACGAAAAGGGCGTCCCCTTCCAGTATGACGAGAGCAAGGGGCATGTGTACACAATCGGTGACGCCTCTCGGGTTTCCAATCTGATGAACGCCATCTGGGGGGCTAACGACCTGGTGTTGGAACACTTCCAGTAAATTGTTTATCTAATTTGCTCTTAGCTTAATAAAATCAAACTCCCTGGCAAACTAAGGGTGTTCCTCAGGCCTAACATGAAACCGCCCTCGTACCCCTTTAAAATTGAACCGAACCAGTAAAAACGGACAATAGACAAAAGCCCCCCTGATGTAGGAAAATGAAAGTACTAAATCAGGGGGGCTTACTATAAGTAAAGAAAATTACACGCATATGCGGGAATTGTTTTGGAAAAATCGAAGCGATGCTTGATCAGGGAAAACGTAAAGAGAAGTGGCGGAGTGCTTTGTATTTCGGGATAAAAATGTCGTAAAAAGACTTATGAAATGGGAGAGAGCCAAACCACGAAAGCAAGAAGCAGGAATTGCGATTATACCCAAGGGACGGCCACGAAAATATGCTGAGCCCAGAGACATTGTTGCGGAGCAGGCATACGAGATCCGGCGTTTGCGAATACCAAAATCTTTTCAACCGAGATTTTTATGCCGAAACACCAAACTGCAAATGGGTGACCGATATTTCCTGTATTCATACCAGACAGGGCGTATTGTACCTGTCCATGATCCGGGATCCGTACGACAACAGCATTGTGGTGTACAAGAAAGGAACGGAGCAAAGCGTGGATCTTGTTCTGGATACCATTCGCCTAGTAATGAAGCAAGAAAAAAAGATCTCCACCTCCGCAGCGACCAAGGTGCTCAGTACGCCTCACAAGCATATTTTGAGCTGACTCAACAAATACGGCATTACGCCTTCGATTTCAATACGTGGGGAACCGTATGACGATGCTATGGCGGAAAATTTCTTTTCCATTTTAAAAACAGAGTGCATCTACCGCCACAAATCGGCGACCTTCTCTGAAGCCAATGAGATGATTGACCGCTACATCCACTTTTATAACCACGAGCGCATCCAAAGTAAAACAGGAGTGGCGCCACTCCTGCTAAAATCCAGTATTCCTGCTCAGGGACTCTTTTTGTGCTGCCTGCACAATCTGGGGCGGTTCAAGCCATAGAGTTTCCGGGTGGCTCTTCTAAATGGAATAACGCCCTAGCCAATTTCCAGAAGGTCATAACATTAGATAGAAGAAGAGGTAGGACAGACCATACCGCCGATCCTATTTGGTGGTATTTGCTCCAGAATTTGACCCAGATTCAGGCCAAATCAAAATGGGTCAAATCTGGGTCAGTTCCCAAAAGGAAGCAAAAACCACCCCGGAGCCGCAAGGCTCAGAGGTGGTTTTTCCCTGCCGATTTTTCAGAAAAAACAGTGCTATTTACACAACAGATACCGCCAAATCAAGGGAGCGTGCTGGCAGTATCCCACAAAAAAGCAAGAGAAAACCCCAAGTAATAAAACCTGGGGTCTTTGGTTGCGGGGGCAGGATTTGAACCTACGACCTTCGGGTTATGAGCCCGACGAGCTACCGAACTGCTCCACCCCGCGATATTTACTTGTGCTCTCGTTTGACAGCTTCATTATTATAATACATGCATTTAAAAAATGCAAGAGGTATTTTCAAAAAAATAAAAATTTTTTTGAATCGTCTTTTCACGCCCAAAATGAGGCCTTTATTTTTAGAATGTCTTCGTTTATAATAATAGAATACGTGGGAAGTTGCTTCTGGCGATCTGGCCGGAGCGAGACGATCAAAAGAGAGGATGTTTAGCATGATCGAAGAATATTCCATCCCCCTGGCGAAAATTATTAAAGAATTGGGGCTGAGGGAAGTCCATCTGCCTTGTGCCGCTGAAGAAATTCTCATCCGTTCCCGTGATGTGATTCGTCCCGGTTTGGAACTTTACGGATTCTGTGACTATTTTGATCCCCATCGAATTACTGTTTTGGGCCGGTCGGAAATTGCCATGCTCAACAGTATTGGAGAAGAGAAAAAGGCCGCTGCCATCGATCACTTTTTTGCACTTCATCCGGCAACGGTTATCGTAGCCCGAGGCATTGATCCCTGTTCTTTCATGCGGGAGGCAGCAGAACGCTATGACATCCCTCTGGTTTCCTCCAAGGATTCCACTTCCAATGTGGTAGCTGATCTAGTTTCCCTGCTGAATGTGGAACTAGCACCTCGGATTACCCGCCACGGTGTGTTAATTGAAGTGTACGGCGAAGGAATCCTCCTGGTAGGCGACAGCGGCGTGGGAAAAAGTGAAACTGCCATTGAGTTGATCAAACGAGGCCACCGGTTGATCGCTGACGACGCGGTGGAGATTCGCCGTGTGTCCAGCAAGTCCCTGGTGGGCCAAGCGCCTGAAAACATCCGCCATTTTATTGAACTTCGGGGTATCGGCATCATCAATGCCCGGAGAATTTTTGGTATGGGCGCTGTCAAACTTTCGGAAAAGATTGACATGTGCATCAATATGGAGATCTGGGATGCCACCAAGGTTTATGACAGAATGGGAATAGACAGCGAATTTACAGAAATCCTGGGAATTCGGGTGCCGGTGCTTACCATTCCCGTAAAGCCGGGACGAAATCTGGCTGTCATTATCGAAGTGGCTGCCATGAATAACCGCCAGAAAAAGATGGGCTACAACGCTGCTCAGGAACTTCTGTCCAGTTTGGGAATGGACATCACGGAGTTCCAAGGAGACGACATTAAAAAGGACTTGGATATCTGATGAAACAAGCATATAGCATTATAGCAGATCTGCACACACATACCATTGCTTCCACCCATGCTTACAGTACTTTTTCGGAAATGGTGAGAGCCGCCGCGGAACGAGGCCTTTATGCGTTGGCCGTTACCGACCACGCCCGAACCATGCCGGGGGCTCCCAGAGAATGGTATTTTTCCTGCTTGCACGAGTTGCCACTCCACTACCGTGGGGTCATGACGATAGCAGGTATCGAGGCCAACGTGCTGGACTTTGAAGGAAATCTGGATCTGGAGAAAAAAGATGGGGAACGTTTGGACTGGGTCGTGGCGTCTATCCATCATCTGCCTTTGGTGGGACTGGAAGACCCGGACGTGGAAAAGTGCACGCATTTGTGGCTGCAGGTAGCCAAAAATCCCAAGGTCAATGTAATTGGTCACAGCGGAGATCCTCTTTTTGCCTATGACTATGACCGCGTGATCCCTGTTTTTGGAGAAAACCACAAGTTGGTGGAGATCAATAATCACACTTTCGATGCGAGAAAGCAAAACGTGGAGAACTGTAAAAAGATCGCTTTGGCCTGTAAAAAATATGGGGTTCCCATCGTGGTGAATTCGGATGCTCACTTTGAAACCCAGGTGGGAAATTTTTCCCATGCCTTGGAGATGCTATCGGAATTCGATTTCCCGGAAGAACTGATTTTGAACGCATCTGCCCAGCGGTTAAACGACTATCTTTCCCGTTGGACTCATATCTTTGAACGGAGAAGCTGAGAGGAGACGTCTATGGAGTTATGTTACACCGCTTTTGATGAGGCGGTCCAGGGGCTTTGCTGCGAATGGGTTGCCAACGAGCCCATGAGCCGTCATACCACCTTTCAAATTGGGGGACCGGCCGACCGCTTTGTAACAGTGACCACTTTAGCCCAATTGCAGGGGGTATTGCGGGTTCTTCAAAAAGAACAGTTGCCCTTTATGATTTTGGGGCGGGGCTCCAACCTGTTGGTGTCAGATAAGGGAATCCGCGGGGTGGTTCTCGCATTGGCAGGAGATTTTAAAAAGGTCATGCTGGTAGATCAGGGTTTGATTCGAGCAGGAGCAGGAGCGTCTCTGGCTTCTGTGTGTTCTTTTGCCCGGGAGCATGGCTTGACCGGCCTGGAATTTGCTTGGGGTATTCCAGGGTCAGTAGGCGGGGCGGCCTATATGGACGCCGGAGCCTATGGCGGTGAAATGCGAGACGTGATTGAGCGAGTGTATCATTTGACCAAAGGGGGAGACTTGGGCTCTGCTGCCGGGGATGCGTTGGAATTCGGATACCGGAAAAGCCGCTATACCGGCGGCACGGACGTGATTACTTTTATTGAATTCCGCCTTCACAAAGGGGATGCCGCTCAGATTGCAGCCCAGATGGACGATTTGATGCAGCGGCGCAAAACAAAGCAGCCCTACGACATGCCTAGCGCCGGAAGCGTGTTCAAGCGTCCGGAAGGAGCTTACGCGGCGGCTCTCATTGAGGAGTGCGGCCTGAAAGGCCGCCAGGTAGGCGGAGCACAAGTCAGCCCTAAACATGCCGGGTTTATTGTCAACACAGGTGGCGCCACTTGTGCCGATGTAGGGGAATTGATCCGTCAGATTCAGGAAGAGGTTTACGAGAAAAAGGGCATCCGCTTGGAACGGGAGGTCCGGATGACTGGGGAAGAATAAGGGGGTATTGAAAATGGAATTTGTCATATTAACTGGACTATCGGGCGCGGGGAAAACCCGGGCCATGCACGCCATGGAGGATATTGGCTTTTTCTGCGTAGATAATCTGCCTCCCTCGTTGATCCCTGTTTTTTACGATCTCTGTCTCAAGTCGGAAGCGCCCCGCAATCGAGCGGCTGTAGTGACCGATACACGGGGCGGAGAATTGTTCAAGTCCTTTTTTACTGCCTTGGAAACATTGAAGCGGGACAAGAAACCCTACAAGATTCTCTTTTTGGACTCTTCCGATGGGGTGCTGGTCAACCGGTTTCAGGAAACCCGGCGGAAGCATCCTCTGGCCGATGAAATGGGAGGAGCGCTGGAACAGGCTGTCAAATTGGAGCGGGAAATGCTCAAGCCGGTTAAAGAGTGCTCTGACTATGTAATCGACACGTCGGGCGTTTCTCCGGCTCAGCTGAAAACCCGAATTTCCGAGCTTTTCTTAAACAGCGTCAGCGATTCCCTTTCTGTCCATTGCATCAGTTTCGGATTTAAGTTTGGAATTCCCATGGAAGCCGATCTGGTGTTTGACGTGCGCTGTTTGCCCAACCCCTTCTACGATGAAACCCTTCGTCCCTTGACGGGTTTGGACGCTCCCGTGCGGGACTATGTGATGGAAAAAGAAGAAACCAAGGGATTTGTTTCCCGTTTTACAGATTTGATTGACTATCTCCTTCCCCTATATGGGAAAGAGGGAAAAAGTCAATTGGTCATCGCAGTGGGGTGCACGGGCGGTCACCATCGGTCGGTGGCGCTGGCCCAGTACATGTGTGATCACCTGAATGCCTCTGGAGTGAAGGCCAGTGTGACTCACCGCGATATGAATAAATTCTAAATGGAACCGATGCCGTAGGCAAAACGGATTTTGCTGGAAAGGAGAGAGCGTTGTGTCCTTCTCCTCACAAATCAAGGGGGAACTCTGTAAGGTCGAATTCAAGCGGGAGTGCTGTCTTCGGGCAGAGTGCTATGGGGCTTGGCTTTTTTCCAAGTGTTTTACATTGCGAGAAACCGTCTTTGTGACGGAAAATGGTCCCATTGCCCGGCGAATGCTGGAACTGGCTGCTGCCGGAGCAGGTATTTCCGGGGAATTGACGTTTGGGGTCAGCCGCAGAAAAAAGCCCGCTTACCGCATTTCCCTTCCGGAGGAATCTTCCCGTCAGGCGTTGCTGGAAGAATTCGGTCATACGGGAAAAGAAACCAGTCTGAGGATCAATCGTGCCAATTTGGAAAACGACTGTTGTATGGCGGCTTTTTTACGGGGCGCATTTTTGACCAGCGGGACTGCGACGGATCCTCAAAAGGAATATCACCTGGAGTTTGCAGTTCCCTATAAGAACCTGGCGAACGATCTGTATACGTTGCTCAACGAAGTGGAAGCGTTTCCCTTATCGCCCTCTGTAGCCAACCGAAAAGGAAGCTATGTGGTCTATTTAAAGGAAAGCGGCCCCATCGAAGATCTGCTCACCTATCTGGGAGCGTCCAATGCTGCCATGGAGTTGATGCAGGTCAAAATGTATAAAGAAGTAAAGAACAACATCAATCGAAAAACCAATTTCGAGACGGCCAATATGGACAAGACGTATTCTGCCTCCGCCAGACAAACGGCTGCCATTGCGGCAATCAGTGACACGGTAGGCCTTTCCAGTTTGCCGGAAGAGCTTCAGGAGCTTGCCCAGCTTCGGTTGGATAATCCGGAGATGACCCTCCGGGAAATGGGACAAAAATTGGGAATTACCCGCAGCGGAGTCAACCATCGTATCCAGCGGCTGCTGCAAATGGGAGAGAAAATCATGGAGGAAAAGGGAATTTCCAATCTTCTGTAAATTCCGAAAGGGGGAAGGGCTTTGTCGCTGAAAGAGAATGTACAAAAACGACTGCAAGGAATGAAAGTGGAAGGCGACTGGCGAATGAAGCTGGCCGTTTACGGCGGGGCCATTTTAATTGTTGCTTTGATCTTGGGGGTAACCTATGGCCTCTTCGGGCACATCGGCAGTGGTCCGCCTGAAGTGGGAACCGTGACCTTAAAAAGCGCCGGGGTGGAAGTGACCCCCTTGGAGAACCAGATTTATGTCACCCAAAAAGGGGAGCGGGAGGATTCCCGCCGCCTGGTGCCGGCGGAAGTGGGGGACAGCGCTCCCACGGTGGTGTTTGACCACACCACCTCCATTCTCTTTGAAGGAAGTTCCAATAATGGCCCTTTTACGTTTACCATTTATGACGAAACGGGAAGAATCTATACAGAGGCCTCCGAAACCTTTGCCTGCCCTCAGGAGCCTGGAAAATATCTCGTCTGTGAGGAAACCTACTGGGGACAAGCCAAAGAGAACATCGGCATGGAATATTATTTCTGGATCCAAGTAACGGAGGAATATCTTGCTTCCTTGGAAGAAGGATCGTAAGTGATGTAAAGGAGGGAACGGCAGTGGGGTTTGTCCATCTGCATGTACACACGGAATACAGCCTGTTGGACGGCGCCTGCCGGATTGAGAGGCTATTGGATACGGCTCAAAAAATGGGTCAGAAGGCGGTAGCGATCACCGACCACGGCTGTATGTACGGCGTGGTCGATTTTTATAAGGCGGCAGTCCGTCGGGGAATCCAACCGATTCTTGGCTGCGAAGTTTATGTGGCCAAGCGGACCAGATTTGACCGGATCCATGAGTTGGACGGAGAAAACCGTCATTTGGTATTGCTCTGTGAAAATGACACGGGATACCGCAATTTGATCACCCTGGTATCGAAAGCATGGACGGAAGGGTTCTATCACAAGCCCCGGGTGGACTGGGAATTGCTTCGGGATCACCACGAAGGGTTGATTGCCCTGTCCGCCTGTTTGGCAGGGGAGATTCCCAGAGCCCTTGCTCAAAACGATTATCCGGGGGCCAAGGAAGCCGCTCTTCGGTACTTGGAAGTGTTTGGGGAAGGGAACTTTTTTTTGGAATTGCAGGATCATGGGCTTCCGGAGCAAAAGCGGATCAATCCCCAGCTGATTCGGCTTTCCCGGGAAACAGGGATCCCACTTGTGGCCACCAACGACTGCCACTACATTGCCCCGGAAGACAGCAAGATGCACAAGGTGCTGTTGTGCATTCAAACAGGTCATACCGTAGAGGACGAGGGGACCCTGGAATTTGGATCCCAGGAATTTTACTTCAAGAGCGAGGAAGAAATGGCTTCCCTTTTTCCGGATGTGCCCGAAGCGATCCAGAATACGGAGCGCATTGCCCAGCGGTGTCATGTAGAGCTGGAATTTGGCAAAACAAAATTGCCGGCTTTTTCCACGCCGGACGGAACGGACAATTACGACTTTTTCTGTAAGCTTTGCAGAGAGGGGCTGGCAAACCGCTATGGTGACCGGGCCAAGGAACAAGAATTGCAGGACCGGCTCCAATATGAGATTTCCACCATCGCCCAGATGGGGTATGTCAACTACTACCTGATCGTATGGGATTTCGTGCGGTACGCCAAAAGCCGCGGCATTCCGGTTGGTCCTGGCCGTGGGTCCGGTGTAGGAAGCCTGGCGGCCTACTGTGTGGGCATCACCAATGTGGATCCACTGCGGTACGATCTGTTGTTCGAACGGTTCTTAAATCCCGAGCGGGTTAGTATGCCTGATTTTGACATCGATTTCAGCGATGAGCGGCGGGACGAGATCATTGACTATGTAGTGGAAAAGTATGGGGCAGACCATGTGGCTCAGATTGTGACCTTTGGGACCATGGCTGCCAGAGGGGCCTTGCGGGATGTAGGCAGGGCCTTAGCCATTCCCTACAACAAGGTGGATCAGGTTGCCAAATTGGTACCCATGGCCTTAGGTACTACTTTAAAAGGTGCCATGGCCCAGTCCAGGGAACTTCGGGAAAAAGTCGAAGGGGACAGCCAGATTCGGGAGCTGTTTGACATGGCGCAGAAAGTGGAGGGCATGCCCCGTCATGCTTCCACCCATGCAGCAGGAGTGGTTATCACGGATCAGCCGGTGATGCACTATGTTCCACTGGCCAAAAATGACGAAGCGGTTGTCACCCAGTACACCATGACCGCCATTGAAGAATTGGGCCTTTTGAAAATGGATTTTCTGGGCCTTCGGAACCTGTCTGTCATCGACCATGCCACCAAGATGATTCAGCGCAAAGAGCCGGAATTTTCCATCGAGACAATTCCTCAAGATGCGCCTCAGGTGTTTCAAATGCTGTCTTCCGGTCATTCGGAGGGGGTGTTTCAATTGGAATCCCCTGGCATGAAACGGCTGTTGGTGCAGGCTCAGCCTGAGAAAATGGAAGATATCATCGCCATTATCTCCCTGTATCGTCCTGGACCCATGCAGTTTATCCCCCAATATTTGGAAAGCCGCAAGGATCCGGAGAAAGTCCACTACCGCCATGAATTGCTGCGCCCCATTCTGGAGCCTACCGGAGGATGCATCATCTATCAGGAACAGGTGATGCAGATTTTCCGGACTCTTGCCGGCTATTCTTTGGGGAGAGCAGATATTGTCCGCCGGGCCATGTCCAAAAAGAAACACGATGTGTTGGAACGGGAACGGCAAGTATTCCTGCATGGACAGCAGCGGGAAGATGGCACCTGGGAAGTAGAAGGCTGTTTACGGCGGGGTGTAGATCAAGCTACGGCGGAGGCGCTGTTCGGAGAAATTGAAAATTTTGCTTCCTATGCCTTTAATAAGTCCCATGCGGCAGGTTACGCAGTGGTGGCTTATCAAACGGCATACCTAAAGTGTTTTTATCCCTGTGAGTACATGGCGGCCCTGCTTTCCAGCGTTTTTGGCCAGACAGGGAAGGTGGCCGAATACATTGAGGAGTGCCAGCGCCTGGGAATTTCCGTGTTGCCGCCCCATGTGAATTTCAGTGAAAACGGTTTTACCGTCGTGGGGAACAATATCCGTTTTGGATTGTTGGCCGTAAAGAATCTGGGCCGGGGTGTGATTGCCAGAATGGTGGAAGAGCGCCGGGGAGGCGGACATTTCACTTCGTTTTACAATTTCTGCAAACGCATGGTTGGGAGAGACCTGAATCGCCGGGCCATTGAAAGCTTGATTAAGTGCGGTGCGCTGGATGGCCTGGGAAATAACCGCCGGGAGATGCTTCTTTCCGTAGAGAAAGTTCTGGAGACGCTGGAATCCAACAAAAGACGGAATGTGGAAGGCCAGATGGGATTTTTTGATTCGCCCCAAAGCGGGGAACAGGGGGATCCCCCCCTGGATCGGGCGGAGGATTTTTCCCCGGCGGATAAACTGGCCATGGAAAAAGAAGTGACAGGGATGTACCTTTCCGGACATCCCATGTCGGCGTACGCTGCGGCCTATCAAACGGGAAAATACGCCCGCATGGATGAAATTTTCCAAAGCGCCAATGAAGAGGGCAGTGGCAGATATCAGGACGGCCAATGGGTGACTGTGTTGGGAATGGTGGCAGAGGTGCGAAAGAAGCCAACCAAAAACCATTCGGAAATGGCATTTGTCACACTGGAAGATATGTATGGTTCCCTTTCTGTTCTGGTGTTTCCCAAAATCTTGGAAGAGTTTGGAAATTTGCTGGTTGAGGGCTCGGTAGTAGAGATGAACGGCAAGTTGAACTTCGCCGAGGAAAAAGCGCCGGAACTGGTCTGCAACGGAATTTCTTCAGGAACAGAATCGGCTGAAGAGGGCCATGGTCCGAAGAATAGTGTGAGGCCTGGATTATATCTGCGTCTGGATTCCAAAGAAGACCCCCGCTATCGGAAAGCCATGCAATACATCGCAATTTTCGACGGCGTTTCCGATCTGTATCTGACCTTCCGCGATTCAGGAAAACTCCTGCGTGCTCCGGCAAAATACCGGGTGGATGTAAACCAGCCTTTGGTAAATGCTCTGAAAGAGTTGTTAGGGGATGAGAATGTGGCGTATTATGGGGTAAAACGCTAAAAAAAGCCGGGAGAATCGTGTAAAATCTTGGCAGAACCCCTTGATAATTTTTTCACCTTTGGTATAATATCAAGTGATACGATTAGGTTTATGGGCGGTTTTGCCCGATTTAAAATAGTTGGAGGAATCTACAATGGGTGCGAAAAGTATTGCAGTATTGACCAGCGGCGGCGACGCCCCCGGCATGAACGCAGCAGTGCGGGCTG
>UMIO01045424.1_pt1 | contig 19699 bp, 20 predicted proteins | sample 1965821 | NCBI WGS metagenome assembly UMIO01 (sample SAMEA4836127, study PRJEB28245) | human gut metagenome | biome: gut microbiome; material: fecal sample | place: Denmark | collected 2008
GTCCTTATTACCAGTTCAGTGCTGCGGCCAACTGTCCCATGGGACTGCTGCTGGGACCGTAATTGGCAATTCTGCACTGATAGGTACCTACGTGGGGGACGAATATCGGCTTTTTCACCGCTTCTCTCACCGCATTCCGGTACTCTTTCCGGGTTTTCAAAGGATAGAAGGGCTTTCTGCCTTCGCGCCGGACCAGACGGCGGGAAAATGTGGCCATCCCGAACATGCAAAGCACAGTACACCGGTCGATCCGCAGTACTTCCTGCTTTCCCGCATACTGCCTGGCCATCTCAGCATCGTAAATCTCCAGAGCCCGGGCAAAAGTCTGGCAGATGAAAAAAAAGGCACAATCCTCTTTTTTATTCATAAGAACCCGTCAGCCACGGGTTCTTTCCATCGGCCAGGGACCAGTGACCGTTGACCAGTGACAAAAAGGGACTGTGAAAAAATGATTTCTCATTTTTTCACAGTCCCTTTTTCCATCAATCCAAAGCGGCAAAGGCCTGCTTCAGATCGTCGATGATATCGTCGATATGTTCCGTGCCGATGGACAGCCGGATGGTGGCCGGGGTAATCCCGGAAGCTGCCAGTTCTTCTTCGTTCATCTGGGAATGGGTGGTGGAAGCCGGATGGATCACCAGGCTCTTCACATCCGCCACATTGGCCAGGAGGGAGAAGATCTTCAGATGGTCGATGAACTTCTGGGCAGCGGCGGCGCCTCCTTTGATTTCAAAGGTAAAGATGGAAATCCCGCCGTTGGGGAAGTACTTCTTGTACAGTTCATGATCCGGATGGTTGGGCAGGGAAGGATGGTTCACCTTGGCCACATGGGGATCCTGGGCCAGGAAGTCCACCACTTTCAAGGCGTTTTCCACCTGACGTTCCACCCGCAGGGACAGGGTTTCGGTGCCCTGGAGCAGCAGGAACGCGTTGAAGGGAGAAATGGTGGCCCCGGTATCCCGGAGGATCAGGGTCCGGATATAGGTTACATAGGCGGCAGGGCCCACGTCTTTGGCAAAGCTAATCCCATGGTAGCTGGGGTTGGGGTCAACCAGCCAGGGGAACCGGCCGGAAGCCACCCAGTCGAACTTGCCGCTGTCCACGATGATGCCCCCCAGGGTGGTGCCATGGCCGCCGATGAATTTGGTAGCGGAATGGACTACCACATCAGCCCCGTGTTCAAAGGGCCGCAGCAGGTAAGGAGTGGCAAAAGTGCTGTCCACAACCAGAGGGATCTTGTGTTTGTGGGCAATGGCGGCCACGGCCTCGATGTCGATCAGGTTGGCATTGGGGTTGCCCACGGATTCAATGTAAATGGCCTGGGTGTTTTCCCGTACGGCCTCTTCGAAGACCTGGACCCCTTTGGTGGGATCCACGAAAGTGGTTTCAATGCCGAAATCAGGGAAGGTGTGTTCGAACAGGTTGTAGGTGCCGCCGTATACGGTGGTGGCGCAGACAATGTGCTGACCGGCATGGACCAGTGCCTGCATGGCGTAGGTCACGGCAGCGGCGCCGCTGGCCGTAGCCAGAGCCGCCACCCCGCCTTCCAGGGCGGCGATCCGTTTTTCAAAAACGTCTTCCGTAGGGTTGGTGAGACGGCCGTACACATTCCCGGCATCCTTCAGGGCGAACCGGTCAGCAGCATGCTGGCTGTTCCGGAACACATAGGACGTGGTCTGGTAAATGGGCACTGCCCGGGAATCAGTGGCGGGATCCGCCTGTTCCTGCCCCACATGGAGCTGCAGAGTTTCAAAATGGTATTTCTTTTCTTCGCTCATTGTCTTGGCCTCCCAAAATAATCTCCGCTTTAATTACTACCGCTTTAGTATGATTTACATTATAGGGACTCAAACCCTGGCTGTCAATAGAATTTGCAATCTTTTTTTCCATCAGTCATTCCGGGCCAATACACAGACCATGACGATGATGCACAGAGCCCCCAGCAGTTCCACCAGCCCCACCCGGTTCCCCATGACCGCCACGGAGAAAAAGTAGGCGGAGAGAGGTTCAAAAGCCGCCAGGGCCCCGGTTTCCGCCGGAGGGATGTATTTGGTGCTCTCCAGGTACACATAATAGGCCACCAGGGTCCCCAGCACGAACAGGATCCCAAAAGCCGCCGCCGTGTGGATGTCCAGGACGGCCCCCTCCAGAGTGGGATGGTGGAACAGTTTCAGGAGCAAGGCATTCCCCAGGCTGCTCCAGCCCAGGATCAGGAAGCAGCTGTACTTTTTCAGCAGTACCGCCGCATAGGCCGTATAGAAAGCCATACCGAAGGCCCCCAGGATCCCGTACACCAGCGCCTCCCGGGAGACCGCCAGGGACGCCCCCTGGCCCTTGGTGGCAATGAGGGCCGTCCCCAGAAGAGCCAGCACCACCGCCAGCACTTCCCGCCGAGTGGGCAGCCGCCGGTCCTTCACCAGGTACATGAGCAGCAGGATGGCGGGCATGGTGTACTGGAGCACCGTGGCTGTGGCCGCATTGCTGTAGTAGATGGCCTTGAAAAAGGTCACCTGCATGAGATACAGCCCCAGGACAATGAACTTCATCATCCATTTCCAGTCGTTTTTCAAGGGGGCCAGAAGATCCTGCTTCTGGAACAGGCAGATTCCCAGGAAGGAGATCCCGGTACAGATCATCCGCCAGAACAGGATGGTGGACCAGGTGAAATGCTGATCCACCATCAGGTATTCCACACTGTTGCTGCTGCTGCCCCACAGAGTGGCCCCCAGTAGGACCATCCCCACACCGATTTTCTTCTTCCGTTCCATCAGCCGTCTCCTTTCCGTCCTCCGGCCCCCCCTTCAGACAGTTCTATTCTACCTTTTTTCCCGTTCTCTGACCAGACGGGTTTCCCCCTGATTCCAGCCCTTCCGGATAATATCCTCCCCGAACCGCTGCTTCAGGGCGTCCAGGGCCCGGTTCCGCTTTTCCTGCCGTGCATCTTCCACAGCCAGGCTCTGGGATCCTCCAGGCACCAGGTGGCTGACGCTGACTCCCAAAAGCCGAACCGGCTGGGTCCAGGGCAGCTGCCGGGCCAGGAGACGGATCTGTTCCATCAGGGCCTCATCCTGGCAAACCGGTTCCTCCACCGTCCGGCTCCGGGTCAGCAGCTGGAAGCCGGCGGTCTTCACCTTCAGAGTTACCGTGCAGCCGGACAGGCCGGCGCACCGGAGCCGCCACCCTACCTGCTGGCACAGGTCCCACAGGGCTCCCAGACAGGTTTCCGGCCCCACCAGATCCACCGGGAATGTGTTCTCCTTCCCCAGGGATTTCCGCTGTTCGTCCGGCACCACCGGACGGCTGTCCAGGCCCCGGGCCCGGTCCCGGATTTCCTCCGCGTTTTTCCCCAAAAGAGGCCGCAGGATCCGGGGATCGCAGCCCGCCAGCTGGCCAATGGTCCGGATGCCCATTTTTTTCAGGGCCCCCACGGATTTCTGCCCCAATCCAAAGATCCGTCCCACCGGCAGGGGCCCGATGAAGGCCGCCGCCTCTTCCGGCCGGATGATCACCAGCCCGTCCGGCTTCCGGAGATCGCTGGCCAGTTTGGCCAGGAATTTGTTGGGGGCCAGCCCCACGGAAGCGGTAAGGCCGGTTTTTTCCCGGATCACCTGTTTGATCCTGGGTCCCAGGGCATACACATCCCCGGCCAGGGCCTCCATACCCGTAAGGTCCAGGAAGGCTTCATCGATGGACAAGGGCTCCACCACCGGAGAAAATTCCCGGAAGATCCCCCGGATCTCCCGGGAGATTTCCGTATACCGGTCATACCGGCCCTGGACATAGATGGCCTGAGGACAGAGCCGCCGGGCCGTGGTCATGGGCATGGCGGAATGGACCCCGAATTTCCGGGCTTCATAGGAGCAGGTGGACACCACTCCCCGGCCGGAAAGCCCTCCCACAATCACCGGTTTTCCCCGGTATTCCGGATGATCCAGCTGCTCCACCGAAGCAAAGAACGCATCCATATCCACATGCATGATGTACCGCTGACGGACCATTTTGATGTCCTCCTTTTGGAAAAGGGCTGTTGCTTGTGCAACAGCCCTTTTTTAAGGTCTCGGGTCTCGAGTCGTGAGTCTCGAGACCCTGGATAGAACCTGTCCTTCAGCCAGGTTCTTCTTATTGTGTATAACCGTAGGGGGCGCAGGCCCGGCGCCCCGCAAAATGCACAGATAATCGATGATTTGGCGGGCTGCCCGGCGTGCAGCCCCTACGGTACCGATTTACACGTTCAAAAATTTGCCTGCAAATTTCTCATTCGGCTCGGGACTCGAGACTCGAGACCAATCCGCTATGCGGCTCTTGAGACCGGAGTGTTACACGCAGCATGCAGTACCCCCGTCAATGGCCGAAGGATGCCAGCTCCGCTGGCTTAGAACAAAAACGGCGTCCAGTTGTCCAGGATCCCGTAGTGCTCGATGACAGCCTTCAGGCCGATCAGCAGCAGGACGAAGCCCCCTGCTTTTTCTGCCCGTTCCTTGCCCCACATGCCGATTACCGAACCGCAGGCGCAGCCCAGGAAGGACAGGCAGAAGATGATGGTGCCGATTTCCAGCACCGCCGGCAGGATCCGGATATCCAGGAAGGCGAATCCCACGCCCACCCCCAGGGCATCCAGGCTGGTGGCCACCGCCAGACCCAGCATGGTCCGGAATCCGGTGATCTTTTCTTTTTCCTGGTCCTCCCCGGCCTCTTTGATCATGTTCCAGCCGATGTAGGCCAGGATCACAAAGATGATCCAGTGGGAATAGGCTTCCGCCACCCTGGCGAAATGGCTTCCCAGTTCGTAGCCGATAAACGGCATCAGGGCCTGGAACACTCCGAACCAGGCTCCGAAGATCAGGCCTCCCTTGAACCGTTCCCGGCCTTCCATTTTCAGCCCCCCGCAGACGGAAACCGCAAAGGCATCCATGGACAGGGACACCGCCAGCAGGAAGAGAGTCAGAGCACTCATTTCCGGACGCCCTGGAGGACAAAATAGGTCAGGAACTTCAGTACCCGCAGTTCCTTTTCATTGTGCCGCTTGTCTTCGCTCATCTTTCCAAACACCGGCAGGGCCGTCTTCAGCATGGCCTTGGTGATCCCGTGCTGGCGTACCCCTCCCTGGAGGACGGATTTCCCGAATCCTTCCAGCACCTGAAGGGTCTGGCGTTTTTCCGCCCCGGTCAGCTTCCCGTTCCCCAGGATTTGCTTTTTGATGACTTCTTTCTGTTCCAGGAAGTCCTGTTTGTCCAGGAGTCCCGTTTCTTCTGCTGTCATATTTCTTTTTAACTCCCCTTGTTTCCGGGCCCTTTCCACAGGCAGGGCCCCATTGATTGTATCTTGTTATTTTATCATTTTCCCCGGTCTGAAATCAACGGACAACCCGCAGAGGCTGGGAACCTCCCGTCAGGCACACCGGCCCGTCAGGACCGATCCGGTAGGTGTTTTCCGTGCCCACCATGCCCAGTCCCGGCAGGGCGATCTTGGGTTCCACTGCAAAGACCATGTTTTCCTCTACCCGGTCCTTCACCCCCCCGGCGATCACCGGGGTCTCATCCATGCACATGCCGATGCTGTGGCCCAGGAACCGGCCTCCGTTCATGAACATCTTTTCATAATAAGGATCGAAGTCCCCCATCACCTGGTCGTAAATGTCCCCCAGCACCGCTCCCGGTTTCAAAAGAGCCAGGGTCTGCTGTTCCAGATCCAGACAGTAATTGTAGGCCCGGAGGATTTCCTCTTTGGCCGGATCCCGGTCCAGGTCCCCGAAATAGTACACCACCGTCTTGTCCGTATTGTACCCGTCCACCCCGCAGGGAATGTCCAGGTACACCAGCCGGCCCGGCTTCAACAGACGGAAGGCCGACCCGATGCTCTGGACCGCCACACAGGTGCCGCTGGTGCCCCCGGGGCCGTCAAAAGCGGTCCGCACCAGGGCGCTTTTCCCGAAGGAAGCCAGGCCGATGGCATCTTCCCCGGTAGGCCGGTTGGTCCGGGCCACCCCCTGGCTGCCTTTCAGCACCATCCGCAGGTATAGCTGGATGGCCAGTTCCGCTTCGCTGATCCCCACCTTCAGGAAAACCGGAGCCTCGTGCATCAGCACGTCCGCATGGATCCGGCCGCTGCGGCTCAAAAGAGCCAGTTCATAGCCGCTTTTCACGCTCCGGAGGCCGCTGAGCACCGGATCCAGGTTTTTCCGGACTTCAAAAGGGAAATATTTCCGGAAGAACCGGAGCCATTCCAGGGAGGTGTGCTTTTCATCCAGGTACACTTCCCGGGGCAGGGCGTCCCCGTAGTACTCCGCCGGCTGCCGGTAGCTGTGCATCCGCCGGATCCACCCTTCCGGCAGGAGACTTTCGTTGAGAGCCCGGGCCAGGCTCCGGCGCACCCACAAAATGGCGTCCTGGGGACGGACCAGGAAGGCACCCTCCTGCATGGTACCGGTAAAATAATACATGTCCAGCTTGTCGGTGATCACCGCCAACTGCCAGGCCGGATCCTGCCGGGACAGGGCCTCCCGAAGCCGGGCCAGCCGGTTTTCCAGTTCCTCCCGGGGTACCCGGCGCAGATCTTCGCTGATCAGGATATCATGTTCCAAAATGGTCATAGGATGTTTTCCTCCTGTTGTTTTACTGGGAATGTCCCCATCTTACCACGAAAAAGGAGCTGCTGCACGAAAAAGGTACAGCAGCTCCTTCTGGGAGTTCCTCATGATGCTGATCCGGAGGGACGGACCAGGACGAAATCAGGCTCGTTGAATTCGTTGTCCTTATTATAGGACAGGTTCTGTTTTATGTCAACCTCATTTTATTTTTGGTTTACCTTTTCCCAGGCAGCCGGCTCTCAGGCCAGCACCTGTTCCAGGATATCCATGGCCTGGGTCAGCTCCGCCCGGGTAATGGTGAGAGGCGGGTTGAAATACAGCACATCTCCCAAAGGCCGGAGTACCAGTCCCTGTTCCAGGGCCTTTTGATAGAAGTGATACCCCAGCCGTTTTTCCGCCGGGAAGGGCCGTTTGGTCTTTTTGTCCGCAACCAGTTCCAGGGCGTGGATCAGGCCGATGTGGCGGATTTCTCCCACCAGGGGATGGTTCCCGAACCGGGCTTCCATTTCTCCAGTGAGCCACCGGGCGGTTTCCCGGGCCCGGGGCAGGATCTGTTCCTGTTCCAGCACATCCAGCACCCCGTGGGCCGCCGCACACCCCAGGGGATTCCCGGCATAGGTGTGGCTGTGGAGAAAGGCCTTATGCTTGCCGTAATCATCGTAGAAGGCCTCATAGATCTCCCGGGTGGTCACCGTCAGGGACATGGGCAGGTACCCTCCGGTCAGTCCTTTGGACAGGCACAGCACATCCGGGGTGATCCCGGCCTGGCCGCAGGCGAACAGGGTACCGGTCCGGCCGAAGCCCGTAGCGATTTCGTCGGCGATCAGCTTCACCTCATAGGCATCGCACAGCGCCCGGAGCTTTTGGAGATAGAGAACCGGGTACACACGCATGCCGGCGCTGCCCTGGAGCAGGGGCTCCACGATCATGGCGGCAGTTTCCCGGCCGTGGAGGGCAAAGGCTTCTTCCGCTTTGGCGAAGCATTCACACCGGCAGTGGTGCCGGTCCTTTCCATAGGGGCAGCGGAAACAGTCCGGGGCTTCCACATGGATGTTGTCCATCATCATGGGCTTGTACAGTTTGGCGAACAGATCCATGCTCCCCACGGACAGAGCCCCGATGGTTTCTCCGTGATACCCTTCCGTCAGGCACATGAACCGCTGTTTTTCCGGATGGCCGGTCTGGGCCCAGTACTGGAAACACAGCTTCAGAGCCGCTTCCACTGCCGCCGATCCGTTGTCGTGGAACTGGAACCGGCACAGCCCTTCCGGCACCAGGGCCTTCAGCCGTTCCGCCAGGGTAATGGCCGGGGCATGGGTGAAATTGGCAAAGATCACATGTTCCAGTTTGTCCAGCTGGTCTTTGATCCGTCCATTGAGCACCGGATTCCGGTGGCCCAGCAGATTGGCCCACCAGGAGCTGACAATGTCCAGATAGGCTTTGCCGTGGATGTCGTAGAGCCAGACTCCCTGGGCATGATTGATGACCATGGGAGGCAGGGTTTCGTAATCTTTCATTTGTGAACAGGGATGCCAGATCAGGTCCAGGTCCCGCTGTTCCATCGTTTTGTGTTCCATTTTCGCCTCCTTAGGTATAGGTTTCCAGCAGTCTGTCCAGAGGGCCTTCCAGTTCCCGGTCCCCTTCCTTTACACAGGCCAGCACCGGCAGGCCGGTAAGTTCCTCCACCATGATCCGGTTGTCTTCCTGCATCCGGTCTCCCGGTTTCCACCGGTTGAACAGGATTCCCCGGACAGGAATGGCCCGGTGCCGGAGATATTCCACCGTCAGCACCGTACTGTTGATGGTCCCCAGTCCCCCATCCGCCACCAGAAGGCAGCCCAGGTCCAGAGCCTGGATCATGTCCTCCAGCAGCAGGTGGTGAGCCTTTTCCCAGCCCAGAGGACACAGGATGCCCCCGCTGCCTTCCATGGTAAGATACTGGTGCCGGTCTTTGGCCTTCCGGAAGGCCTGCCGGATCTTGTCCAGGTCCACCGGATGGTTGTTGATCCGGGCCGCCAGATGAGGGGACACCGCTTCCCGGTACACATAGGTCACCAGATCTTCCAGAGGGTCCGGGATCCCGGCGGTTTCCTTCACCCAGGCCGCATCCCCGGGCACCAGTTTCCCGTTTCCGTCCGGTTCCGCCCCGCTGAGGGCGGCCTTGTAGTAGCTGCCGTCCAGCCCCGCTTCCCGGATCTTCTTCACCAGAAGCCCGGTCACATAGGTCTTCCCCACATCCGTACCCGTTCCCGTAATGAATATCGCTTTGCCCATTGCATTCCTCTCCTTACACCCAGATTCCCGCTTTCCGGCACCGGAGCCCTACAAAGGCCGCTCCCAGGCACAGGAGGAAATCCGGCACCACCTGGAGTACCCCGCAGTACCACAGGGCCGCCCAGAAGCCGATGGGGGCCTGGACCAGATAGTTGGAGGACAGCCAGAAATAGCTGATCCCCAGCACATAGACGATGACCATCCCCACCAGGTTGATCCCCAGGAGCCGGGACAGGGTCACCTCAGCAGTTCCCTGCCGGGCCAGCTTCCCGCAGACCCAGGCCTGGATGGTAAACCCCACCAGATACCCAAAGGTGGGCTGGAGCACATAAGAAGGCCCTCCTCCCGAAGCAAACACCGGGATCCCCACAAGGCCCATGACCACATAGGTCCCTACGGCCAGGGCTCCCAGCCGGGCTCCCAGCAGCAGTCCCGCCAGCAGGGTGAACATGAACTGCAGGGTGTACACATCGCTCCCCACCGGGATCCGGATCAGAGCCCCCACTGCCACCAGGGCAATGAACAGCCCGCACAACACCATTTCACGCAAACGCACAGCCTCACCTCCAGAATTTTCAGACTTCCTCACCATACAGGAAATGGTCTATTTCGTCAACCTAGTATTTTAGTATAGTTAACGTAAAAGGTGAGCTGCAATGCAGCTCACCTTTTTGTCAGCTGTCAACCGACAGCCCTTACACCTTCTCAAACCAGTACTTCTGCTTCACTTCCGGATACTTCTTATGATCCACTTCGCTGTAGAACATGGCAGAGGGGCGGACGTAGAGTCCGAAATCTCCGTAGAGGGCCTGGTACACCATCAAAGGCTCCCGGGTTTCCGAATGGACCGCCGGGCCGATGATCTGGTACAGGTACCGGTTGGTCCGTTTCTCCTCCTCCGTCAGCCGTTCCCGTTTAAAATGCCGGACAATGTCACCTGGATGAAAAATACGGTTTTCCATTTTCATTCTCCTTGTAATTAAAATAAAGGAACCCGCAGTAGGCGGGTTTCTTTAATGATAAACGCATCCGTTGGATGCTAACCCACCACCAGCCTCACGGCTGGTCCCCCGCCCTTGAAAAGGGCGGATAAATGGCACATCGGGCTTACGCCCTTGTGCCGCAAGCAAGGGCCAGAGGCCCGAGCGTATATCCGCCCCTTTGCAAGGGCGGGGGACCGTTGCGCTTGCGCAATGGTGGTGGGTTAGCAGCGCCAGCTGCGTTTCCCTTCAAAGGCCGGCGGATGCCGGCCTTCCTTCGACCGTTGACAGCTGACCGTTGACCGGCCTGCAGCCCTACTTCCTCTCTCCGCTGATCATGCCTCCCAGCACCAGACAGATCCCGGCCAGCTGGAGCTCCGTAATGGGCTCCTGGAGCACGAATACGGAAATACACACAGCCACCACCGGATCCACATAGCTGAGGATGGCGGTGGTCTGGGCCGGCACCTGGGTCAGGCTGCCGAAATAGATCCCGTAGGCCAGCCCGGTGTGGACGATCCCCAAGAGCAGGGTCAGCCCCCAGCCAGCGGCCGTCATGGTGTGGAAATCCAGCTGTCCGGTGACCAGGCAGTAGGCCAGCAGGAAAAAGGCCGCCGTCCCCAGCTGCACCGCTGTCTGTTCATAGGGATCCAGGCCCTGGATGGTCTTGCTCAGCACAATGATCCCGGCATAGAAAAGGGCACCGGCCAGAGCATACAGGACTCCGGCAATATCACCCATGTCCCCGTTGGAGCCCAGCACCCCGGATACCAGCAGCATGCCCCCGATGGTAATGGCCGCGCACACCAGCTTCCGGCGGCTGATGGTCTCATGGAACACCAGAGGGGCTGCCGCCAGCATGAACACCGGAGCCATGTAGTAGCACAGGGTGGCAATGGCCACGGTGGTATGGTTGAAGGCTTCAAAAAAGAACACCCAGTCCAGCCCCAGGAGAAGGCCGCTGAGCAGCAGCTTCGGGGCACGGGCCTTCAGCCGGTCCCGGTGGAAGGGGATATGGCCCCCCTGCATCAGCACCAGCAGAGTCAGACACCCCAGGGTGGCCCGGAGAAAGGCCAGAGGCACAGAGCCCAGAGGGATGAACCGGCGCACCAGACCGATGGTGCCGAAAATGGCCAAAGACAGGAGCATCTGCCCCCGGGGAGAGAGAAATGAAAAATTCATGGAATGGTTTCCGTCCTTTGCTTCAGTTTGGGAAAAAAGGGGGCTGTTGCCGAAGCAACAGCCCCGACAACCTAAGTTGTACCACCTTTGTACAACCTGTTTTACCGATAGGCTTTCTGGTAAATGGCCACACAGTCTTCCCGGGTCAGGGCCATCCGGTCGTTGGCAAACAGGCCTTTCATGGCGGTCATGGCATTTTCCGCCATTTTGGGGAATTCATCCGGAGCAATCCCGTAATCGCTCATTTTCAATCCGTCCACGCCGCAGGCTTTCTGGAGATCGGCCAGGGCCGCCAGGAAGTCCTCCGGCCCCCGGGCCTCCTTCCGGCCCAGGAACCGGGCCAGATCCGTCAGCCGGTCATCACACACATGGTGCTCTGCCATCCAGCCGAAATAGGCCAGGGAAACCATGATCAGCCCGGCACCATGGGGCAGGGCTTCATGGTAGGCACTCATGGCATGTTCCAGGGAATGTTCGCTGGTGCAGCCTCCCAGGACCATGGCATAGCCGGACAGGGTGTTGGCAAAGGCCATGTGGGTCCGGGCTTCCAGGCTGCTGCCCTGGGCCACTGCCTGGGGCAGGAATGTCCCGATGTCCCGGATGGCAGTGGAAGCCACCATGTCGCTCATCAGGTTGGCCTTCCGGTTCACATAGGTTTCCAGGCTGTGGAACAGGGCATCGAACCCCTGGAACGCCGTAAGCCGGGGCGGCACCGTCACCATCAGTTCCGGATCCACAATGGCCAGGAAGGGATACAGATCCGGAAATTTCAGCCCGATCTTTTCATGGGTTTCCTGGTTGGTGATTACGCTGGTGGCATCCACTTCCGAACCGGTGCCTGCAGTGGTGGTAATGGCGATCACCGGCAGGGCCCGGCGGGCATGTTTCTGTCCTTTGCCGGTGCCGGATCCCACATAGTCCCATAAATTCCCCTCGTTCACCGCCATAAGGGCAATGGCCTTGGCGGCATCCATCACCGAGCCTCCACCCAGGGCCACGATCAGGTCCGCTCCCAGTTCCCGGGCAGCCCGGGCTCCCTGTCCCACACTTTCCAGGGTGGGATTGGCCTGGATCCTGTCGAACACCGCCGCAGCCACTCCAGCCGCCGCCAGTTCCTTTTCCGTCCGGTCCAGATAGCCGTTGGCCCGGGTGGATTTCCCGCAGGAAATCACGATCAGGGCCTTTTTCCCCGGCAATTCCTGGCCATGGAGCTGGTTCAGCTGCCCGGCTCCAAACAGCACTTTCGTGGGTATGTCAATTTGAAATGGATTCATCCTAACGCCCCCTCAGCAGAATATACTTCGAGTATAGCAAAAAAGCCCTCCGGATGCCAGTCCCGTTCCCCCTTTTACCGGGCCGCCCGGCGCCCTGCCTGCCGGGCCCCCCAGGCGGTGATCCCTCCGCACACATTGCCGGCGGTGATCACCAGGAGCCGCACCAGGGTTTCCTGGTCCATCTGGCCCGCCATGAAATAATAGAACATGTCCGCCACACTGTGTTCATAGCCACTCATGATGAACACGGTGATCCCCACGAAAATAGCCAGGTATTTCCCCAGCACATGGGGAAAGGTTTTGTACCCTTCCACCGCAATGAACACGAAGAGATTGCAGAAGAACCCCAGCACGAACAGGCTCAGGAAGGTATCCCCGTTTTTGGCCATCACCAGGGCCTGGGCCGCCTTCCGGGCCGCCGGCCCCATCCGGGTCAGAAACAACAGGTTGGCCGCCAGCCCGGCCCCCAGCCAGTTGCCGATCCAGATCACCGGGAACTGGAGCCAGCGCCACAAAGGCTGTTCCAGGGCATAGCACACCCGGCCGGTGAACAGGTGGAACTGCATTTCGCAGATGGTGCAAAGACCGATGCAGAACAGCACCGCTCCCACCAGCTTCTCCGTCTGGAGCAGGAACACCGCTCCCCCCAGTCCGATACAGAACCCTGCCGCAAGGGAAGAAGGCAGTATTTTCGTCAGCTTCATAAGATTCCTCCTTGAATTATTGGAATTCCATTCCATTGATGGGTTGTACCCGAAATATACCACACCCCCTATCGGGAAATCGTCAAAAAAAGACAGTGAAAATTTAAAATTATGTTATAATACAGCTGACATCACACCAGGAGGTTCCCATGGACACCAACAATCTTCGCTATTTTGCCGCCGTGGCCCAGTACGGGTCCATTACCCGGGCGGCCAAAGCCATGTACATATCCCAGCCCCAGCTCAGCCACATCATCAAGCAGCTGGAAAAAGAAATGGGTCTCACCCTGTTCCGGCGCACCAGCCAGGGCACCCGGCTGACCCTGGACGGCCAGCGGATCCTGGCCCATTCCAAGGTGATCCTCCGGGAAATGGACCAGCTCCAGCACCTTTCCTCCGCCCGGAAGCAGGACTGCGGCTGCCTGAACGTAAGCATGACCCGTTTTTCCCACACCGCCGAATGTTTCAACGAAATATGCCGGCGCTACCAGGATGCGGAAAGCTTTTCCAACCATCTTTGCGAAGCCGCCACCTTGGATGTGATCTCCCAGGTGAAGAACGGCTATTCCAACGTGGGAGTGATCCACATGGCCACCCGCCGGGATGATCTGGAGGCCTATTTTTCCCAGCAGGGGCTCCACTACATCCCCCTGGCCGCGTTCCGTCCCTATGTGTGCCTGTCCTCTGACCATGAGCTGGTCCGACGGTTCGGCCGGAAGGGCATCCACCTTCAGGATCTCCGGGATTACGGCTTCGTCCGGTACATCGGCCAATATGAGGATTTCATCTACCACCTCAGCACGGAAAAAGGCCCCATCGATCTGAACGATACCCGGAAAGTGATCTACGTCAACGACCGGCAGGAACAGATGGCCCTTCTCTCCCGGACCAATTTCTTCACGGTGGGGATCATGGAATTCCAGGGACAGGATTCCCTGTACAAGGTGGTCTCCGTTCCTCTCTTGGACTGCAGCGAACACCTCCGGTTCGGAGCGATTCTCCGGGAAGGCGCCATGCTGTCCCGGATGGAAAACGATTTCATCCAGCTGCTCCGGGAACGGTATACCCGGCTCCAGGGAGAACATCCTTCATCGGCATGATAAATGGCCCCCATGTACATCATCTATTTCCCCGATACTTAATTCTTCTCTTATAATGAATTTATAGAAAAGCTTATAAATTCAGAACGGGAGGAACAACAAGATGATGGAATTTCTCGATGCCGTAGACAGTATCCTGTACTATCCGATCCTACTGGTGGTCATGGGGGCCGCCGGTCTCTACTTCAGTTTCCGTATGGGCTTCGTCCAGGTCCGCATGCTGCCGGAAGCCATCCGGCTCCTGATGGTAAAGCCCAAGGACGGAGGCACGTCCCCCTTCCAGGCCCTGATGGTCTCCACCGCTTCCTGTGTGGGCACCGGGAATATCATCGGGGTTTCCACCGCCATCTGCCTGGGTGGCCCGGGAGCCATTTTCTGGATGACCGTCATGGCCATTATCGGAGCCGCTTCCTCTTTTACGGAATGCACCCTGGCCCAGGTGTTCAAACGGAAACGTCCGGACGGTTCCGCCTACGGAGGCCCTGCCTACTACATCGAAGATGCCCTCCACAACAAGGCCCTGGCCACGGCCTTTGCCGTATTCCTGCTGCTCACCTACTCCTGCGGCTTCAACCTGCTGTGCTCCTACAACACCCAGTCCACCTTCTCCGTGTACAGCTTCTATGATCCTGCGGTGACTCCGGCCATCATCGGGGCCATCCTGGCGGCTCTGGTGGGAGCCTGTGTCATGGGCGGTGCCAAAAGCATCGAAAAGGCTGCTGGCATCCTGGTGCCCTTCATGGGGGTTGCCTATGTAATCGTTTCCATTGTGGTACTGGTGATGAACTTCGGGGAACTGCCCCGGGTGCTGGAAACCATCATGGCTGACGCCTTCAACTTCAAGGCCATTTTCAGCGGTATCGGCGGTTCCTGCCTGGTCATGGGCATCAAACGGGGCCTGTATTCCAATGAAGCCGGTGTAGGGTCCGCCCCCAACGCGGCAGCTGCAGCCTCCACCACCCATCCGGTGAAACAGGGCCTGGTCCAGATGCTGTCCGTCTACATCGATACGGTGATCCTGTGCAACGCCACCGCCCTTATGTGCCTGGTGTCCGAAGTGCCCGGAAACGCGGAAAACGCCGGGGCCGTCTGGGTCCAGACATCCCTCCACAAAGTCCTGGGGAACTTCGGTCCCTGGTTCATTACCGTAGCCATGCTGCTGTTCTCCTTCACCACCCTGATCGGGAACATCTACTACTGTGAAAACGGCCTGGCCTATCTGAACCACAAAAAAATGCCCGGTTCCGGGTTCATGAAAGCCTTTAAACTGTATGCCGTGCTCATCGTCTTTGTGGGTGCCATCATCCCCATGGCCGCTGCTTGGGATCTGGCGGACATTATGATGGGAGGCATGACCCTGATCAACCTGACTGCCTGCGTGCTCCTGGGGAGTGTGGTGGTCAAGGCCTATGAAGATTACAGAATGCAGAAAGCCGCCGGACTGGATCCCCACTTCAAGGGAACGGCCCTGGGGCTGAAACCGGAAGAACTGGACTTCTGGAAATAAACAAAACAAGAAAGGAAGAGTGCCATTATGGTCATGGACAAAGAAGAGATCCAGCGGATCCTGGAAAAAGCCCTGGAAGAAGGACGGAATGTGCTGTATGAAGGCAAAGTGGCCAGCTACATCCCGGAACTGGCCAAAGCCAACTCCGGGAACCTGGGAGTCTGCCTGATGCGGAAGGACGGGTCGGAATACTGTGCCGGGGATTATGACATCCCCTTCACCATGCAGAGCATTTCCAAAACCTTCTCCCTGATCCTGGCCCTCCAGACCGCCGGCTATGACAAGGTCTTCAGCAAAATCGGCATGGAGCCCACAGGCGACCGGTTCGACAGCATCCTCCAGCTGGAGCTGAAAGACTGGCGTCCCTTCAACCCCATGATCAACGCTGGGGCTATCGTCACCGCCAGCTGCATCGAGGCTCCGGATCCCTTCCAGAGCTTCCTGGACCTGGTCCGGAAGCTGTGCGCCAATCCCAAAATCGGTCTGAACCAGTCCGTCTATCAGTCGGAAAAGAAAACCGGCACCCGGAACCGGTCCATTGCCTTCCTGCTGAAAAGCGACAATGTGCTGGACGGAGAACCGGAAGAAGTGCTGGATGTATACTTCCGCATGTGCTCGGTGATGGTCACCGCCCGGGACCTGGCCCATTACGGCATGATTCTGTCCAACCACGGGGTGGATCCCACCACCGGGGAACAGCTGGTGGATTCCACCATCGTCCGGATCGTCACCACCCTAATGATGCTCTGCGGCATGTACGATGAATCCGGAGAATACGCCGTGAAGGTCGGCATGCCCAGCAAAAGCGGCGTGGGCGGCGGCATCTGCGCCATCGCCCGGCACGGCATCGGCATCGGCACCTTCGGTCCCATGCTGAACAAAAAGGGCAACAGCGTGGGGGGCGAACGGATCCTCCGGGTCCTCTCCGACTCCCTGGGGCTGCATGTGTTTGATACGAAGGAATTCTAAAAAAAAGGGGCTGTTGCGCAAGCAACAGCCCCTTTCACTCAGATCGGCAATTTATGGATAATAATGGAGAAGATTACCATGAACAGGGTGGCCAGAGGCTGGGTAGCCCCGTAGGACACCGCCGGTTCATCGCATTCCAGGGCATCCACGGCAGCCCCCAGGCCGGGAGCGGAAGTCATGCCCCCGGTAATGGCCCCGCTGAGCAGGGTCCAGTTGATGTGGAAGGCATAGCGCCCCAGCAGGAACCCGAACAGCACGGACAGGATGGCCACCAGGGAGGAAATGATTACGATCATGTACCCGGCCCCGGTAATAGCATCAACGACCCGGAACCCGTAGTTCAGGCCGGTACCTGCCAGGAACACGGACAGGAAATAGGTCCGCATCTTCCCCAGCACCGTGGAGTTCATCCGGAAGTTCACAGGACCCACTTTCCCAATGGAGCCCAGCCCCAGGGAAACCAGGATGGCACCGCCGGTGGAACCCAGAGAGAACATCCCCAGGGGCCCCATGTAAATCTTGATGGAACCCAGCACATACCCCAGGAACGCCGCCAGGGAGAACCCGACGAAATCCATGGGCACTTCCGGCATGGTGGAAGCCGCCAGCTTTTCATTGTTCTTGATGTCGATGGCCTTTTGGGCAAAGTATTTCTTCTTTTCTTCTTCTACGTCAAACCCGAAGATCTTGGGAATTACGTTGATCCCCAGGATCAGGAACAGCACCCCGAAGGGATACCCGATGGAGTGGCCCACCCCTACGCCGGCCTTGGCTTCCGTCACGAAGACTTCCACATCTTCCGGGCTCAGGGATTGGGTGTTTTCCAGAGTCATGGTTTCCGGAACAGGAGTGCCCCGGAGTTTGGCATCCCGGGTTTTGGCCCCGTTCACAATGGCCAGGATCTTCTTCTGGGCCTTTTCAGGCTGGTTGGCAAAATCCTGGGCCAGCCGTCTGGATTCGCTGTCGGAAGATTCCGTAGCGGCAGCCAGACCGGCCGAACTGGTGAGGGCACCGGTGTAGGTACCGGTGATCTGGTACGGACTCAGGTTGTCGAGGGTCTGAGAAAATCCATAGGAAGCTACGGCCCCTACAAAAGGAATGAAAATGGCCAGGGCCACAAACTGTTTTCCGAATTTGTTGATGGCATATTTCATGTCTTTGGCGGCCAGCAGCCCGGTCCCTACAATGAAGATCAGCAGAGACAGGTTCATCAGGGAGCCGTCGATGACTTTCCCCTGCATCACCTTCAGAGCGGCAGCGTAGTACTTGCTGCCCTTTTCGAAAGTGGCGGCATACTGGGTCAGGAAATACCCGATGCCCAGGCCGATGAACAGGGTCCCGGTAATCCCGAATCTAAACTTCCGGAATTTCAGTTCCCCAAACAGGTTCCCCAGTGCCATGGTGGCAAACAAAAGAACCAAGGGATTGAAGATAAAGGCAATCAGATTGAATTGCATATGAAGTTGTCCCCCTCTAAAAAAGAATAAGAAAAAGAATAAAAATAAATATGCGTATATTGTACAGGAGATTGGTGAAATAGACAATAGTTCTGAAAAGTTATTTTTATTTTTTGTATATTAAGATATTTTATGGTCTGTGTCCAGTATTTTTAACTCGAATGTTGCTTTTGTAACATTTTCAGATCACGTTCTTCTAAATCTTTCTGAATTCTTTTAAAACTATCCATATTTCGTTACAATATATAATATATATGATTTCTGCATTTTTACTCAGAAAGGAAGCGATGTTCCATGTCCATCATTATGCTGAAAAATGTCCTGACTTTCAAGGCGGATGCCATTTTTACCGCCGCCCTGGCAGCCGTCATGCTGCTTTTGGGATACTGGGTGAAGGGGAAGAGTTCCGCCCTCCGGAAATACTGCATCCCGGCTCCTGTGGTGGGAGGATTCCTGTTCATGTTTATCACCTTCATCGGCCATCAGACCGGAGCCTACGGATTCAAATTCGACACCTATTTCCAGGATCCCTTTATGCTGGCCTTCTTCACCACCGTGGGGCTGGGTGCCAGCATCACCCTGCTGAAAAAAGGCGGGGGCCTGCTGATCATCTACTGGCTGGTGTCCGGCATCGTCTCCATCTGTCAGAATGGCATCGGCATCGCCTTTTCCAAGATCTTCGGCATTGAAGCCCCCTATGCCCTGCTGGCCAGCGCCATTTCCATGATCGGGGGCCACGGCGCCGCAGCCGCCTATGGAAAGACCTTCGTATCCATGGGCTATCCTGCCGGACTGGAAGTGGGCATGGCCGCCGCCACCTTCGGTCTCATCTCCGCGGTGCTGGTAGGGGGCCCGGTAGCCCGGATGCTCATTGAAAAGTACCATCTGGAACCGGATCCCACGGAAAACTTCGACACGGATGTGGAAAAAGTCAACGCCGCTTCCCAGGAAAAACTCAGCTCCCTGGACATTATCAAGAACGTCACCGCCATCCTGTGCTGCATGGCCATCGGCTCCATGATCTCCGGCTGGATCGGGAAACTGATCCACATGAGCTTCCCCACCTATGTAGGGGCCATGTTCACCGCCGTGATCCTCCGGAACCTGAATGAAAAATACTATTTCTATCAGTTCAATTTCTCCCTGGTGGACGGCATCGGAGATGTGATGCTGAACCTGTACCTGGCCATCGCCCTTATGACCCTGCGGCTGTGGGAACTGTCCGGGCTCCTGGGCGGCGTAGTGCTGGTTGTGGCGGCCCAGGTGGTGTTCATGGTCCTGGCCTGCCGGTTCGTGATCTTCAAGGTCCTGGGAGGCAATTATGACGCAGCCGTCATGTGCGCCGGGCTCTGCGGCCACGGGCTGGGAGCCACCCCCTCCGCCATCGTGAACATGACCGCCGTCAAAGACAAATACGGCATGAGCCGGAAAGCCTTCATGATCGTCCCCATTGTAGGGGCCTTCCTGGTGGACGTGATCTACCAGCCCCAGACCATAGCCTTCATCAAGTTCTTCGTAATGCCGAAGTAAGCAAAGAGGGTGCTGCAAAAAGCGTGCAGCACCCTTTTTGCTGTCAGCGGACAGCGGTAAACGGCCGAAAGCAGATGCCCCCACATCTGGTATTCATCCGCCGCTGACACAAAAAAATTCCGCATCCATCAGATGC
>UMIO01021241.1_pt1 | contig 19596 bp, 18 predicted proteins | sample 1965821 | NCBI WGS metagenome assembly UMIO01 (sample SAMEA4836127, study PRJEB28245) | human gut metagenome | biome: gut microbiome; material: fecal sample | place: Denmark | collected 2008
AGATCGCTGCGGTGATCCACGGAATCCCCACCCCGGTGATGGGGGGCGTCTGCATCTTATTGTTCGGTTTTATTGCAGCGTCCGGCCTCCGGATGATGGTGGAACGGAAAGTGGACTTTACCCAGCCCAAGAACCTGATCCTCACAGCCGTGACCATGATCAGCGGTCTTTCCGGGGCAGCGGTCCACATCGGGCCCGTCCAGCTGAAAGGCATGGGCCTGGCAACGGTGGTGGCCATCCTGGCCAGCCTGGCCTTTCTGATTTTCGAAAAATTGGGCCTGTCCAACGAAAAATAATCGGATTTGGAATTGAAAGAAACGGCGATTTATAGTATACTGTTTTAAATATTACAAACTACCAAAGGGAGGCAGAGTATGGATAATTTACAGCATGAGGTTGTCCTGGTTGTTGACTTCGGCGCACAGTACAGCCAGCTGATTGCCAGACGAGTTCGTGAATGCGGTGTGTACTGCGAAATCATTCCTTACAATTATACCCTGGACAAGATCAAAGCCAAGAATCCCAAGGCCATCATCCTGTCCGGCGGTCCCAACAGTGTCTATGCAGAAAATACCCCCAGCGTGGATGAGGGCGTTTTCGAAATGGGCATCCCTGTCCTGGGCATCTGCTATGGGGATCAGTTCATGACCAAGGCGCTGGGCGGCAAAGTGGCCCATGCCGGCAGCGGGGAATACGGCAAGACCGCTGTATCCCTTGACAATGAAACCCGTCTCTTCTCCGGTCTGGAAAAGAACAATGTATGCTGGATGAGCCATCAGGACTATGCGGAAAAAGCCCCGGAAGGCTTTACGGTCATTGCTCAGACGGAAGAATGTCCCATCGCTGCCATGCAGAATGAGGACAAGAAACTCTACGGCGTCCAGTTCCATCCGGAAGTGATGCACACTCCCTTTGGGAAGCAGATGTTCTCCAACTTCCTGTTCAATATCTGCAACCTGTCCGGGGATTGGACCATGTCCTCCTTCGCCCAGAACAAGATCCGGGAAATCCGGGAAAAGGTAGGGGACAAGAACGTACTCTGCGCCATGAGCGGCGGTGTGGATTCCTCCGTGGCCGCCGTGCTGGTCCACAAGGCTGTGGGCAAGCAGCTCACCTGCGTGTTTGTGGATCACGGCCTCCTGCGGAAAGACGAAGGAGACCAGGTGGAACAGGTCTTCAAACGGGATTTTGATATGAACCTGATCCGGGTCAACGCCCAGGACCGTTTCCTCAGCAAACTGAAAGGTGTCAGCGACCCTGAAAAGAAACGGAAGATCATCGGGGAAGAATTCATCCGTGTCTTCGAAGAAGAATCCAAAAAGATCGGTCACGTGGACTTCCTGGTCCAGGGGACCATTTATCCTGACGTGGTGGAATCCGGAGGTACCGGCACCTCTGCCACCATCAAGAGCCACCACAATGTAGGCGGCCTGCCCAAAGACATGAAACTGGGCCTCATCGAACCCCTCCGGGAACTGTTCAAGGATGAAGTCCGTGCCGTAGGCGAAGAACTGGGCATTCCCTCTGAACTGGTATGGCGCCAACCCTTCCCGGGTCCTGGCCTGGCCATCCGTGTCCTGGGCGAAGTCACCGAAGAAAAGCTCCACATCGTCCGGGAAGCCGATGCTATTTTCCGGGAAGAAATCGCCAAAGCCGGTCTGGACCGGTCCATCTGGCAGTATTTCGCCTGTCTCCCCAACATTCGCAGTGTCGGTGTCATGGGTGACTTCCGGACCTACAGCAACACCATCGCCCTCCGTGCCGTCAACAGTACCGATGGCATGACCTCCGACTGGTCCCACATTCCCTACCACGTGCTGGACATCGTTTCCAGAAGAATCGTAAACGAAGTCCCCGGGGTAAACCGTGTGGTCTACGATATTACCAGCAAGCCGCCGGCGACTATCGAGTGGGAGTAAGCGGCTGACGCATAACCCAGGCGCGGGATATACACCCATCTACTTTGTCAGCGGGGAATTTGGTCCGCGGCATGTACGTCCATGTACTATGCCACGAACCAAATTCCCCGCTTTCGCGTATCTGGGTACATCTCTCGCACCTGGAAGAAAATCGGGCCCATCTGCTTTGTTGAATTCGCGCATCTGACCTACTCTGGTGCTCAGAGAAAAAATCGAGGGAGAAAAAAGACATCAGACACGGCCGGAGGCCTACAGAGTTCGGATGTCAGCTTGTTGGCTATGGACAGGCTGGAAACTTGCATCTGCATCGGACAAAGCTGACGTCTGCTTTCTGAGAGACCCGTGAGGGCCGGTTCCGACGTCTTTTAAGGGATTTAGGACAAAGGGCTGGATTTATGATAGAATCAAGGGGTAAATCATCTTTTTAGGGAGGACTTATCATGATCCGATTCAACAATGACTACAACCACGGGGCCCATCCCAACATCCTGGAAGCCCTGGTCCGTACCAACGATACCCAGTTCAGCGGTTATGGTACCGATGAATGGTGTGACAAGGCAGAAAAAATGATCCTGGACTTGTGCCAGTGTCCCCAGGGCAAAGTGTATTTCTTCCCAGGAGCCACCCAGGTGAACCTGGTGACCATCGCGGCCTTTCTGAGCTCCTGTGACAGTGTGGTCTGTGCTTCCACCGGTCACATCAATGGCCATGAATGTGCTTCTATCGAAAATACCGGCCACAAGATCCTGGCTTTGCCCCAGAAAGACGGGAAAATCACCGCCGCCCAGATTGAACAGGAAGTCCGGTCCTATTATGATGCCGGTGAACCGGAATGGCTCACTCGGCCTTCAATGGTCTATATTTCTTTCACCACTGAATACGGCACCCTGTATTCCAAAGCGGAACTTACCGCCATTTCAGAAGTCTGCCGGAAATATGGGATGGCTCTCTTTGTAGACGGAGCCCGGCTGGCCTATGGATTGGCTGCTCCGGACAATGACCTGACCCTGCCGGATATGGCCCAGCTTACGGACGCTTTTTACCTGGGCGGCACCAAATGCGGCGCCTTCTTTGGGGAAGCGCTGGTCCTTACTCATCCGGAAGCTGTCCGCCGGTTCAAGGCCCATATGAAACAGAGCGGAGCCGTCCTGGCTAAAGGCTGGCTTCTGGGCCTTCAGTTCTATACTCTGCTCCGGGATGGCCTGTATTTCAAACTGGCTGCCCGGGCGGATGCCTTTGCCCTTCGGATCCGGGAAGCCTTCCGGCAGAAGGGGATTCCTGAATACGTGGTCAGTCCCACTAACCAGCAGTTTGTGGTCCTCACTCCGGAACAGGCGGAAAAATTGGCCCAAAAATATGTTTTTGAAAAAGAAGGGAACCTGGAAGACGGCCGGTTGGTAGTCCGCTTCTGCACCTCCTGGAGTACGGAGGAGGGGGAGGTGGAGGCGCTTATCGCCGACATCGCCGACGCATAACCCAGGCGCACGAGATGAGCCCATCTGCTTTGTCAGGGGAGATTTTGGAGCCGGGCATATACTTCCATGTATTATGCCCAACTCCAAAATCTCCCCTTTCGCGCATCTGGACCCATCTCGTGCGCCTGGCCGGAATCCATGGGACATGCACCCATCTACTTTGTCAGCAACGGATTTTGACTGTGGCATGTACGTCTTTGTACTATGCCACGAACCAAATCCCTGTTTTCGCGTATCTGGGCACATCTCCTGTACCTTACGGCCTTTCAGAGGGATTAAAAATTAATTCAGTATTTACTAAATTAAAATAATCTGTTATATTTAAGTAAATACTAAATCAAAGAAGGTGGAATTATGGAACTTGACCGTATATTGAAGGCACTGGGAGAACCCATGCGGCTGAAGATCTATCAGGCACTTTTGGAAAGGAAGCACTGCGTCCGGTCTCTTTCCAAAAAGTTCGGGATCTCGGAATCGGCCATTTCACAGCATTTGAAGATTATGAGGGAAGCAGGTTTGGTCTATGGAGAAAAGTACGGCTATCATATGCACTATCTGCCGGACCAAGAAGCCATCGACTTCCTGGCGGAGCAGGTGGAACAGATGCGGAGGGATTCTCTGCAGGTGGACCGTGAGCAAAAAGCCTGCCAATGTGAATATCGGGGGAAAAAAGCATGAACCAGAATCAGCTCAGGGATTTGTTTTTGACTTTTGCCCAAATCGGACTGTTTACCTTTGGGGGCGGGTATGCCATGATTTCCATGATCGAGCACAGCTGTGTGGAAGAAAAGAACTGGATCACCCATGAGGAACTGATGGATATTACCGTAATCGCAGAATCCACGCCCGGTCCCATCGCCATCAACTGTGCCACCTTTACCGGATATAAGCAGGCCGGATTGGCGGGAGCTTTTGCAGCTACTTTTGGCATCGTCGTCCCTCCTTTTCTGGTCATTTTGGCCGCTTCGCTGTTCCTGTATGATTTCTTTACGTGGAAACTGCTGGCTGCCGCATTCCAGGGAATCAAGATCGCTGTGGGGCTTTTGATTTTGGAGGCAGCCATGATGATGCTGAGAAAAGGCGCCAGGACGTGGCTGTCACGGGGCATCCTCCTGGGTTCCTGTTTGGCCATGCTCTGCAGCGATATCTATGGTCTACCAATTTCTTCCATCCGGCTGATGCTCCTGGCAGCAGGAATCAGTCTGGCAGTTTCCAGGCTGCAGGCGCCATCCCATCAAGAAGGTGGTGGCGGAAAATGATCTATCTGGATTTATTTGCAGGATTTTTGAAAGTCGGATGTTTTGCCTTCGGAGGTGCATATGGTGCGATCCCTCTGATCCGGGACGTCGTCCTGTCCTACGGCTGGCTGAATGACGACATGCTGACCTATATGATTGCCGTCAGTGAAAGTACCCCGGGACCGATTATGGTCAATCTGGCGACTTATGTAGGAAGCAGCCAGGGAGGCTTTCTGGGAGCCATCACCGCGACAGCCGCCGTTGTCCTGCCTTCGTTCCTGATCATCATTCTGGTTACGGCAATACTCCATCACCTGCTGGACAACCGATATATCCAGAGTCTTTTGCGAGGGATGAAACCCTGCGTGACGGGTATCGTGCTGGCGACTGGCCTCTATATGACCTTCCAGCATTGCCTCGGCCAAGGGAAGCAGCCCCAACAGGCGTTCCAGGCACTTTTTGTGATTCTTGGCCTGATTTTGGGAAAAAGGGGTTACCAGCGGGCTATGAAAAAGAAGCTTTCACCCGTTGGGCTGATCTTGGCTTCCGCTGTTCTGGGCGTAATAGTCTATGGAGGGTAGAAAGGAGGCAAGACGCTGTCGGAACCGGACAGATCCCTTCCAGCTATTCATCTGATCGACGGATCCATTTTCTTTCCCTTCCACTTTCCTCGCCGATATTCCCAGCCAGAAAGCAGGAAATTGGCCAGCCAGCCCAGGGAGACGACGTACCAGACGAAGGGGAGGCCGAAGCGGGGGCCAGGGCCATGGCTAGGCTGACCCGGAGTCCTAAGTTGACCAAGTTGGCGATGGTGAACATCTGCATATCGCCGGCCCCTCGGAGGACCCCATCCACAGACATCTTCATGCCGATGAAGCAGAAGAAAAAGCACATGAATAAGTTACTCTATGCAGTTGTCATGGCAACGGAATTATTTCTACTAATCTACTATACTTAGACCATCAAACAAACACCAAACAAATTGGGAGGAATGTTCCATGATTACTGTGAAGAATACTTTGGCTGACGTTGTCCGGGATTATCCCCAGACCATTCCCTTTTTCAATGAACTCCACCTGGATTACTGCTGCGGCGGGGGAATCCCTCTGGAAGAAGCTGTGAAGAATACGGATCTGGATGCGGAAAAGGTGGTGGCGGACCTGAATGAATTCATTGCCGCCCACAGCGCTAAAACCGGCAGCCAGCAGGAATCCCTGGAACGGTTCAAGAACCTTTCCATCCCTGACATGCTCCAGGACCTGGAAGCCACTCACCATGTGGATGAACGGAAATACATGGCAGAAATCGAAACGGACCTGAACAAGATCCTCCTGGTCCATTTCGTCCACCACGGGGAACTGCTCACCCGCCTCCATCATCTCTACGGTACTCTGAAAACTGAACTGGAAGAACATTTTGCCCGGGAAGAACGGATGGTGTTCCCGCTGATGCGGTCCTATCCCCAGCCCAACCTGGAAGTCCTCACCCTGATCCAGAACCTGGAAAAAGATCATTCTGCCGCCGGGGACATCATCAAGGAAATCGAATCCCTCACCGATCATTTCACCGCTCCTGCTGATGCCTGTGCCACTTTCAAACGGACCTATCAGTTGCTGGAAGAATTCATCAATGACGTATTCGTCCACATCTTCAAGGAAAACTCCATTGTCTTCCCGGAATATGCGGAAAAAGCGCCCAGCCAGGAAGAACTGGACCGTCAGGTGGAAGTGACCCTGGAACAGGAAGCCGGCAGCAACAGCAACACCTGCGGGTACTGTGAAAGCGAAAATGGGGAAGAAAAGAGCCCGGTGCTCTTTGAATGCGGCAACTGCGGTGCTCTGTACTGCAATGACTGCGGAGAAACCGGCTGCCCCAGTTGCGGCGCTTCCTTCAGCCACGCCCATCCTTTGGAATACTCGGGGAGCAGTTGGAATCCGAACCAGGACTAGGCAATAAAAGGGCTAACGCATAACCCCGGGGCACAATGAGGGCCCATCTGCTTTGTCAGCGGGAGATTTGGATCGCGGCATGTACGCTTATGTACTATGCCACAATCCACATCTCCCGCTTTCGTGCATCTGGGCCCTTCTTGTGCCCCGGCCAAAATTCGTAGGATATGCACCCATCTGCTTTCGCGTATCTGGGTACATCTCCCGCGCCTGGAGAGAGCTGCAGGAACGGGAGGCTCCGGCGGCATTTTGCCAGAGGCCCTGTCTCAACGTTTTTTTAATGATCTGTATTATGATAGATGCAAAGGCTTTCAAGCAAAGGAGATAATGCTGCATGAGCACAAAACACATCCCTTCCATCCCTGACCACATTGAGGTCCGGGGCGCCAGGGTGCATAACCTGAAAAATATCGACGTGGACATCCCTCTCCACAAAATCGTGGGAATTGCCGGGGTGTCCGGGTCCGGGAAATCCTCCCTGGCCCTGGGGGTCCTGTATGCGGAAGGATCCCGGCGGTATCTGGAATCCCTTTCCACCTACACCCGGCGCCGGATGACCCAGGCGGAACGGGCGGACGTAGAGGAGATACGGTATGTACCAGCTGCCCTCGCCCTCCATCAGCGCCCGGGTGTCCCCGGCATCCGCAGTACTTTTGGGACCCTTTCTGAACTGTTGAACAGCCTGCGTCTCATGTTTTCCCGGCTGGGGAGCCACCGCTGTCCCAATGGCCATTACTGCCCGCCCTCTTTCGCTGTGGCGGCCATGCAGGAAATCACCTGTCCGGTATGCGGTGAGAAATTCTATGGTCCCGGAGCGGAGGAACTGGCCTTTAACAGTACAGGCGCCTGTCCTGCCTGCGGCGGAACAGGGATTGTCCAAAATGTAAACGAGGCGGCCCTGGTACCGGATGATTCCAAAACCATCGATGAAGGCGCAGTGGTGGTTTGGGGAACTCTTATGTGGTCACTGATGAAAGACATTGTTCGGACCATGGGGGTCCGGACAAATGTCCCTTTTCGTGATCTGACCCCGGAGGAGAAAGAAATCGTCTATCACGGCGAACTGAAGAAACATCATATCCATTATGTCAATCCCAATACTCTGGAGCCGGCAGAGATGGATTTCACCTACTACAGTGCAGTCAATTCCGTGAAAAATTCCCTGGCCAAGGTCAAAGACGAAAAGGGGATGAAACGGCTGGAAAAATATCTGGAAGAAGATGTCTGTCCGGACTGCCATGGCACCAGACTGTCAGAAGCCGCCCGTGCGCCGCGGCTCAGAGGAATCGGGCTGGATCAGGCAGCTGCCATGACCCTTTCGGAACTGATTCCCTGGGTCCAGGGGGTTCCGGCATCTTTGCCCGAAAAAATGCGCCCCATGGCTGAAAGCATCTGTGAGTCCTTCCTGGATGTTTCCAAGCGGCTGATGGACCTGGGTCTGGGATACCTTTCCCTTGACAGGGCGGGGTCCACGCTGTCCACAGGAGAACGGCAGCGGGTGCAGCTGGCCAGGGCAGTACGGAACCGTACCACAGGTGTACTCTATGTCCTTGATGAACCGTCTATCGGTCTCCATCCTTTTAACCTCAAGGGCCTTACAGGGGTCATGGACGACCTGCTGGCAGACGGAAACTCCATCGTAATTGTTGACCATGACACCCAGGTCCTGAAACACGCTGACTGGCTGATCGAGATGGGAAAAGGTGCGGGAGCAGAGGGCGGTACGGTGATTTCCCAGGGAAAGGTCGCCGATGTGGCAAAAAATCCGGAATCGGTCATAGGTCCTTTTCTTTCCGATCAATATACATCAAGAATCCGTCCAGTGACAGAAAAGGATTCTTTGTTCGCCAAAGGGACCATCCATCTGGAAACAGGAAAAATCCACACAGTACATCCTTTGCAGGTGAAGATCCCTATGGGACGGCTCACTGTTGTAACCGGTGTCTCAGGCTCCGGCAAAACCACTCTGATCCTGGAGAGCCTGATACCGGCGCTCCAGGCAAAAATCAACGGACAGAAACTGCCAGGACATATTGAAAGTATTGAGGCAGAAGGAATCACGCAGGTCAAGCTGATCGATGCGGCACCGATCGGGATCAATGTGCGTTCTACGGTGGCAACTTATGCCAATGTCCACGACGGGCTGAGAAAACTATATGCCAGGACAGCAGAGGCGAAGGAACAGTCCTGCAAAGCCGGTGATTTCTCATATAATACAGGAAAACTCCGCTGCCCCACCTGTGATGGCACAGGGGAAATCTCGCTGGACGTCCAATTCCTGCCGGATGTAAAGATTCCCTGTCCGGACTGCAGAGGATCCCGCTACAGCCAGCAAGCTTTTCACATCCGCCGCAAAGCCCGGGACGGAAACCTCTACAGCCTGCCAGAACTCATGAATATGAGCGTGGATCAGGTGCTGCAGGCACTGGGGGGATTGAAGCTCCTCCAGCAGAGGCTTCAGGTCCTCCACGACCTGGGTCTGGGGTATCTGACACTGGGAGAAGAAACACCGGGACTTTCCGGTGGGGAAGCCCAGCGGCTGAAGCTTGCCAGTGAAATGGGAAAAGGACAGAGTGATTCCGTGTTCATTTTCGATGAACCGACCATCGGCCTTCATCCCCAGGATGTAAGGAAGCTTTTACATGTTTTCCAGACCCTGATCGACCATGGGGCCACGGTAGTGGTCATCGAACATGACCTTGATGTGATCAGGAATGCTGATTACATTATCGACATGGGGCCGGGCGGCGGCTGCCAGGGCGGCAGGATCGTGGCTGCCGGGACTCCGGAAGAGGTGGAGCGGTGTAAGGAGAGCCGAACCGGATTCTTTTTGCGGTCTGACGCCTGAATTCTGAAAAGGGGTGTGAAAAAATTCGCACGCCCAACCGCGGGGTGCGAGTCTCGGTGCTGATTTCTTTTCTCTGTTCGATTGTGGACTTTTATGTAAAATTCCCTTATAATATGGATAAAAGTCATCTGTTTTGTCAAATTACGGAAACAGTATGAACAATCAGGAGACAGCGGGTGATTCCATGGATATTCAAATGACAGAATTGCTTCAGAAGATGGTGGATGAAGCTCCTTTTGGCATGTATGTGCTGGATACGGAACGGAAAATCCTTTTCTGGAGTGGGGGTGCCGAGCGCATTACCGGATACAGCCGGGAGGAAATGGTGGGCCGTCACTGTTATGAAGGAGAACTGGACCACATCGACCAGGAGGGGACTCATCTGTGCCATGATTTCTGCCCCATGCTGGCCACCATCTATGATGGGCAGTCACGGCAGCAGCCCGTGTTCCTGAAAGACCGGACCGGCCGGCGGATTCCGGTGATGGTTCATACAGAGCCCCTGTTCAAAGGAGACGAAACCCTGGGCGCCATTGAATACTTCTGGGTTCTCCCGGAAGGCGAATATCCTGTGCCGGAAGAACGGTGATATCCATGACAACAGAACAGACTCTGGATCTTCTCCTCCAGCAGATGCCGGACCATCTGCCGGGAGGAGTTCTGATTTACCGGGACAACAAGCGGGAAGAAATCCTCTATGCCAATCCCTGGCTTCTGTCCATGTTTGGCTGTTCTTCTTTTGATGACTTCCTGGAACTGACAGGGGGGTCTTTTGTTACCCTGGTCCATCCGGAAGACAGGGAACAGGTGGAACGGGACATCCGGCAGCAGATTGCCGGCAGCCGGAGCAAGCTGGATTTCGTCAATTACCGGGTGATCCGGAAGGATGGATCCGTCCGTCGGGTGGAGGAGTTTGGCCATCGGGTGTTCATTCCCGGAGTGGGGGCGGTTTTTTACGTCTTTTTCCTGGACAACGATACCAAATACAAAATCTACGATACGGACTCTCTTACCGGGCTTCCCGGAAAGACCCGGTTCATAAGGCATGCCTCCATGGTACTGGCTTTGGCCGCCCATGATCCCAAGGCCCCGAAAATGGCCCTGGTCTACGTGAATATCCACAACTTCAACCAGTACAACCTGCGCAACGGCAGCGAAAAGGGCAATCAGTTCCTGGTCAGGATGACCGAAGTGCTCCGGGAGAACTTTCCCAACAAGCTGATTTCCCGGTTCATGGACGACCATTTCGTGGTGCTTACCACCCTGCCTTCCCTGGAAAAACAGATTTCTGTGATTTCCAGCCAGATCCACGGTTTGTACGATTCCAGCTGGCTGGATGTGAAATTCGGCATCTATCCTGTGGAAGACGATACCATCCCGGTGGAAAGCGCCTGCGGCATGGCCCAGATGGCCTGCGACAGCATCAAGGACATCCCGGACCGCCATGTATGCTTCTATACCAAAACCATGGGAGAAGCCCGGGATCTGCGGAATTATGTAATCGACCATTTCCGGGAAGCTTTGGAAAAACATTGGATCCAGGTGTATTTCCAGCCGGTGGTCCGGACCATTTCCGGGACCCTTGCCAGTGTGGAAGCTCTGTCCCGGTGGAGAGATCCGGAAAAAGGGATGATATCTCCCGGGATTTTCATCCCCATCCTGGAAGACAGCCGGCAGATCCGGAAACTGGATCTGTATGTGTTGGAAGAAATCTGCCGTCTCTATCAGCAGCAGCTGGCAGAGGGAAAAGTCGTGATCCCGGCTTCCTTCAATCTTTCCCGGATGGATTTCTTCCAGGGATCCATTTTCGAAGATGTGGAAGAGATCCGGAAACAGTATCAGGTGCCCCGGAACATGCTCTACGTGGAAATCACTGAGAGCGTCTTCGTCCATGAAGGAGACGTGCTCCATCAGGAAATCCAGCGGTTCCGGCAGGCCGGATACGAAGTGTGGATGGATGATTTCGGCAGCGGCTATTCTTCTTTGAACACCCTGAAAAACTACAGCTTCGATGAAATCAAGATCGATATGGCCTTTTTGTCCCAGTTTACGGAAAAATCCCAGAATATCATCAAGGCCATTATCCGGATGGCGAAAAAAATCGGCATCCACACCCTGATGGAAGGGGTGGAGACCCGGGAACAGGCGGAATTTGCCCGGTCCATTGGCTGCGAACTGATCCAGGGATATTATTACGGACGGCCCATGTCCTTTGAAGAACTGAAGCAGATGTACCGGGAGAAACGCTGGCAGGTGGAAACGCCTGAACTGCGTCAGTACTACGGGAAACTGGGGTCCATCGACTTTCTTACAGACAGGCCCATGGCGGTGGCGGAGGTGGCCGGGAATCGGTTCCGGTATCTTTTTGCCAATGAGGAATACCGGAATACCATCCGGGCTGCGGGCATGGAAAGCCTCCGGCAAACGGAAGTGTTCGTCAATGCCCTGGCAGGACCCATCAGCAAAAACATCCACAGTTTCCTGCACGATGTGATCCATACCAGCAGCGAAAAGACGCTGACCTATACGGTGAACGGCCGGTATATGCGGCTGGAGGCCAGTTATCTGGCTTCTCATGACAAGCATCACCTGCTCCTTCTGTACCTGACCAATTTCACCATCCAGGAAGATCAGAATGCCAGCGACAGCCTGGACTGGGTCAACCGGAACCTGCTGTACCTGTACCAGAATGTATCCCTGGTGGATATGGAAAACGATACGGCCGTTCCTCTGGTCATGAATTCTCCCTACCGGAAATATTTTTACCAGAAACGGACAGGTATCCAGGATATAGTCCAGCAGTATACACGGACCATGATCCATCCGGAAGATCAGGAGCGGTTCCTGACTTTCAATGAATTGGATTCCATGATGGGACGGATCCGGAAAAGCCCGGAAGGGATGATTTCCGGCGGTTTCCGGACCCTTGGCAACGACGGGGAGTACCACTGGGACATCCATTCCATTTTTCCGGCCATCCGGAAGGGAAAGGTGTATCTGTTGTATACGGCGAGACATTTTCCCAAGGCTAACGCATAACCCGTTATCTTGCCGTCCAACTGAGAGAAATCCATAGGGGGTGTTGCACAGAATGTGCAGCTCCCTTTTTTATCGTTCATCAATGGACAATCATATAAAAAACAATTATAATGAAACAGTATGACTGTTATTTTTGTCAATTTTACATAATAAATTGAAAAATCCGGAAGACAAAAGGTGAAACTTGGACGGGAAGTTGACCGGACCGGAAGAAGGGTGATGCCTATGATACAGGAAGAGAATTTGGATTTGATCCTCCAGCAGATTCCTGACCATCTGCCTGGAGGTGTTTTGATTTACCGGGACAATAAGCGGGAAGAAATTCTCTATGCCAATCCCGAAATGATTTCCATGCTGGGATGTTCCTCTTTTGACGAATTCCTGGAACTGACAGAAGGATCCTTTGCCACCCTGGTCCATCCTGAGGACAGGGGACGTGTGGAACGGGACATCCGGCAGCAGATTGCCGGCAGCCGGAGCAAGTTGGATTTCGTCAATTATCGGGTGTACCGGAAAGACGGTTCCATCCAAAGAGTGGAGGAATTCGGCCATCGGGTATTCATTCCCGGGGTGGGAGCGGTCTTTTATGTGTTTTTCCTGGACAATGACACCAGATACAAAATCTATGATATGGATTCTCTCACCGGACTGCCGGGAAAGAACCGGTTCATGAAGCGGGCTTCCCGGCTCATGGAGCTGGCCAGGCTGGATCCCCGGGCCCAGAAACTGGCTCTGGTGTATGTGAATGTCCACAATTTCAACCGGTACAATATGCGCAACGGAAGCGAAAAAGGCAACCGGTTCCTGGTCCAGATGGCGGATGTGCTTCGGGAAAGCTTCCCCAACAAACTGATTTCCCGGTTCATGGATGATCATTTTGTGGTGCTCACCAGTCTTCCTTCTCTGAAAAAACAGATTCCTGTGATTTCCAGCCGGGTCCGCCGATTCCATGATTCTCACCGGATGGACGTGAAATTCGGCGTTTATCCGGTGGAAGACCGCAGTGTTTCAGTGGAAAGCGCCTGTGGCATGGCCCAGCTGGCCTGCGACAGCATCAAGGAGATCCCGGACCGGCATGTGTGTTTTTACACCAAAGCCATGGGAGAAGAACGAAATCTGCGGAATTATGTGATTGACCATTTCCAGGAGGCTCTGGAAAAACGCTGGATCCAGGTATATTTCCAGCCGGTGGCCCGGACCATTTCCGGGACCATTGCCAGCGTGGAAGCCCTGTCCCGGTGGATGGATCCGGAAAAAGGGATGATATCTCCCGGGGTGTTCATTCCTCTCCTGGAAGAAAGCCGGCAGATCCGGAAACTGGACCTGTACGTACTGGAAGAAATCTGCCGCCTGTACCGGCTCCAGCTGGAAGCGGGGAGAACCGTGATCCCGGCTTCCTTCAACCTGTCTCGGATGGATTTCTTTCAGGAATCCATTTTTGAAGATGTGGAAGAAATCCGGAAGCGGTATCAGGTACCCCGGAATATGCTCTATGTGGAAATCACTGAGAGCGTCTTCGTCCATGAAGGAGACGTCCTCCATCAGGAAATCCAGCGGTTCCGGCAGGCCGGATACGAAGTATGGATGGATGATTTCGGCAGCGGGTATTCTTCTCTGAATACCTTGAAAAATTATCGCTTTGATGAAATCAAAATCGACATGGCCTTTTTGTCCCAGTTTACGGAAAAATCCCAGAACATCATCAAGGCCATTATCCGGATGGCCAAAGAAATCGGCATCCACACCCTGATGGAAGGGGTGGAGACCCGGGAGCACGCGGAATTTGCCCGGTCCATCGGCTGCGAACTGCTCCAGGGATATTATTATGGAAGACCCATGTCTTTTGGAGAATTGAGCCAGGCCTATCAGGAAAACCACTGGCAGGTGGAAACTCCTGAACTCCGCCGGTATTATGGAGCCCTGGGGCCTGTGGATTTCCAGACGGACAAGCCCATGGCCGTGGCGGAAGTGGGCCGGAACCGTTTCCGCTATCTGTTTGCCAATGAGGAATATGGGACCACCATCCAATCCGCCGGTATGGACAGCCTGCGGCAGAGTGCCGTGCTCGTCAATGCCCAGGCGGGGCCCATCAGCAAGAACATCCAGAACTTCCTGACGGATGTGGTCAGCAGCCGTACCGGAAAAGATCTGACCTATACGGTGAACGGGCAGTACATGCAGCTGAAGGCCAACCACCTGGCTTCCCATGATCAGCATCACCTGGTCCTGCTCCATCTTACCAATTTCACCATCCAAAAAGAAAAAGGCCTTGCCGGCGACCTGGACTGGGTCATCCGGAATATGATGTATTTGTATCGGCATGTTTTCCTGGTGGATACGAAAGATGATATGGTCATCCCTCTGGTGATGAATTCACCGTTCCGGAAGTATTTGTTCCAAAAACGGTCCGGTGTCCGGGAACTGGTCCAGGAGTACGTGGAGACCATGATCCATCCTTCAGACCGGGACCGATTCCTGGCCTTCAACGATTCTTACTCTTTGATGGAACGGATCCGGAAAAGCCCGGAAGGGATGATTTCCGGCGGTTTCCGGACCCTTGGCAACGACGGGGAGTACCACTGGGACATCCATTCCATTTTTCCGGCCATCCGGAAGGGGAAGGTGTATCTGTTGTATACGGCGAGACATTTTCCCAAGGCTGACGCATAGTCCCTGGGCACAGGAGGCTAACGCATAACCCAGGCGGGGGATATGCACCTTTTGTTTTGTCAGCAGCGGATTTTGCCTGTGGCATGTACGTCCCCGGCTTGCTATAATAGGGACAGAATCACAGGAAAGGAACGGACCCATATGCAGGTATCGACCAAATTCACCATTGCCATCCATATCCTGGCAGCGGCGTCCTATTTTGGAAAGGATTACAAAATCACCAGCGAGTTCCTGGCCGGCAGCATCGGCTGCAACCCGGTGATCGTCCGGAACCTTATGAAGCAGCTGAAGGAAGCCGGACTGATCTCTGTCCGCCGGGGGCCCGGGGGTGTGGAGGTGACCCGTCCTCTGGACCAGATCACCTTCTGGGATGTGTATGACGCAGTGGAAACCAGCAAAGACCAGCTGTTCAATTTCCACGACAGTCCCAATCCCCGTTGTCCGGTGGGACGAAACATCCACAAAGCCCTGGATGGGAAACTCCAGGACATCCAGAAACAGTTCGAACAGGAACTCCGCCGGCACAATCTGGCGGAAGTGGTAGGGGACCTGGCCAGTGCCATTCAAAAAGAATCATAAAAAAATAAAAAAAGCCTTGCATCTTTCTGGACTCTCTGCTATAATAACATTCGTTCGGTAAACACGCCCGTAGCTCAGTGGATAGAGCAACGGCCTCCGGAGCCGTGTGCGGTGGTTCGATTCCACTCGGGCGTACCATTAAAATCTACCTCATAGTTCGCGTCAGCGGGGTATGAGGTTTTTTGTTGCCCGGTTGTTTTTTCAGAAAGCTGGAAAAGACAAAACGTGGTATAATGAAAAAGCTGTCAATCCATGGCTGGCTTGTGAACAGCCGTGAGGGAGAAAAGAGGTTATGCCGTGGTTAGTATTACAGATCGAGTGCGTTTTTCAGAAACGGATCTGATGGCGGTAGTCCATCACACCAATTATCTCCGCTGGTTCGAAATGGGCCGTGTGGCCTGGTTCCGCCAGGCGGGCATCGACCTGAACGGACTCCATGAGGCCGGTTTTATGGTCCCCATTGTGGAAGTCCAGTGCAAATACCGGCAGTCAGCCCGGTTTGACGATGTGTATGAGATCCAGACTACTCTCAAAGCCTGCAGCCGGGTAATGATCCAGTTCAGCTACCGGATCCTCCGGAAAGCGGACGGGGTCCTGCTGGCGGAAGGCACCTCCAAGAATGCCTTTGTGAACCTGGAGGGGAAGGTAACAAGGCTGACACCTGATTACTATGAAAAACTGCAGCAGCTGGCTGCACAAGAAAGGGAGATCCAACCATGATCAATGTGATTTTGCTGATTCTGGGGCTGTGCGTACTGGGCCTTCTGGTAATGATCGTATACGCTGCCCTGAAACCCACGGATGACACCCGTGTGGTAATGGAGGAAAAGACGCCGCTGAAGCTGGAAAGCTTGGACCACGACAAGGCCGTCCTGTCCTTTGAAGTGCCTCTGCGGAACAAGAGCGCTGAAAGCGCCGCCATCACTGACTGCTTCGTACGGCCGTACCTGCCCCAGGAACAGTTCCCTGATGCCTGGTGTGAAGGCAATGTGGAAAAAAGCGACCGGCGCCGCAGCGACCATTATTTTGAAGCCCTGGTGCTGAAGGAATGGTCTGAATGGAAACTGATCGTCACCCTGACTCTCCGGGCCCGGAACGGCAAGGACATGCGGGAAATCATCACCCGGATGGTGGATATGGATGGAGCCATTTTCGTGTGCGGCGTGGGCCGGAAAGCCCATTACGTACGGAAATTCTTCTTCACCGTATTTGCCGATGAACTGAAAAAACTGGCAGGGGGTGCCTACAATGGCTGAGAAATACGAAATCATTCCAATTCCTACCCGGATCCTCACTGTCCATGACAACATTGTGGATGCTGTCCGGGAATTCGGCGGGGACAAGATCGGTCCCCGGGACGTGGTCTGTGTGGCCGAAAGTGTGGTGGCCATTACCCAGAACCGGGCCATCCGTCCGGAAACCCTGAAGATTTCCTTTGCGGCCAAGGTGCTGAGCCAGCTGTTCCCGGGCGTCGGGAGCATCGGCAACTGGTCCGCCATGCAGAGCCTGCTCAATGAATCCGGCACCCTGAAGGTGCTGTTCGCTGTGGTGGTGGGCTTCTTCGCCAAATGCCTGGGCAAGAACGGGGTGTTCTACCAGCTGGGCGGGGAACAGGCCCGGCTCATCGACGACATCACCGGCACCATGCCTCCCTATGACAAGCACATTGTCCTGGGGCCCAAGAACCCGGTGCGGGTGTCTGAAAGCATCAAGGAAGGTCTGGGGTGCTTCGGCGCCGCCGTGGCTGATGTCAACGACCTGAAACGGTCCTGCTGCCTGGGCTGCACCAAAGGGGTGGATCCCCGTCTGGTGGAAAAAATCCTGATCAACAATCCCTTCGGCAATGACAGCCAGAAGACGCCGATTTGTGTGATCAAGAATTACATCGATTAAGCAGCATTGCTGCTTAATCGATGTAGTCAGGAGTCAGGAGTCGGAAGTCTGGAGCCCAATGATAAATTTGCGGGCAAATTTTTAAATGTGTAAACCGGAACCGTAGGGGCTGCACGCCGGGCAGCCCGCTGAATCATCGATAGTCCGTGCATAGAGCGGGCCGCCGGGCCTGCGGCCCCTACGGTTTTATACAATCAAAAGAAACTGGCCTTCAAGCCAGGTTCTGTCCTGAGGCTTCCGACTTCAGACTCCCGACTTAAAAAGCTGTTGCGCAGGCAACAGCTTTTTTTATCAAATAGAACTTTTTTCCTCTGGATTTATCCTCCCGCAACAGGTACAATAACAGTTATAGAAAAGGTAGGTGAAACGATGTTGGAAGTTGTAATCGCAACCCATAATCTGGGCAAAGTAGAGGAATTCAAGTCGTTGATGGACGAACTCGGCATCACCTTTACCTGCCTCAGCGATTATGCCCCTGTGCCCGAACCGGAAGAAACCGGACGGACTTTTGCGGCCAATGCCCGGCTGAAAGCCCGGTACTATGCCAAGGCCCTGGGCAAGGTCTGCCTGGCCGATGATTCCGGCCTGGAAGTCCTGAGCCTGAAGGGGGCTCCCGGTGTCCGTTCCGCCCGTTATGCCGGCGAAGACGCCACCGATGAAGAAAACAATGAACTGCTCCTGGCCAATATGAAAATGCAGGTCCGGCGGAACTGCCGGTTCTTCTGCGCCCTGGCCATGGCCAACCCGGAAGGGAAGATCCTGGTGGAAAGCGCCGGGATCTGTGACGGGATCCTGCTCCACGAACCTCACGGGACCAACGGCTTCGGCTATGACCCCCTGTTCTGGTCCACGGAGCTCCACAAGCCTCTGGGAGAGGCCACCATGGAAGAAAAGAATGGCATCAGCCATCGGGCCAAGGCCATTCGGAAGCTGGTAAACCAATGGAAAAAAATGAACCGATGAGGATCGGCGTAGTCAGCGATACCCACGGAGACTTCCAGGCCCTGGAACAGGTACTGGAACAGGCCGGGGAAGTGGACCTGTGGCTCCATGCCGGTGACTACAGCCAGGATGCTCCCTATATCGAGGAAATCACCGGCATTCCGGTGTATGCGGTGTGCGGCAACTGCGACAGTTATGAAGATCGGGCCCCGGCGGAACTGGTGACCCGACAGCTGGGGTTCACCCTGGCCATGACCCATGGCCACCGGTATGTCCGGTACAATGACTGGAGCCGTCTGCTGTACTGGGGAGAAGAAAAAAAGGCGGATGTGGTGATTTTCGGCCATATCCATGTACCGGTGAACCGGGAAGAAGACGGAATCCTGCTGATCAACCCCGGCAGTCCCAGCCGTCCCCGGAACGGAGTGCCCAGTTTCGGCATCCTGACCCTGGAAAAGGGGAAAAAACCGGTATTTGAAGTGCAGGAAATGAAAGAGTAGGGAAAGGAGCCAACCAAATGGCAAATACGGAAGATCTGAACAAAGAGGCACTGGAACTCCATGCCAAAAATCACGGGAAACTGGAGGTCCGCTGCAAGGTACCCCTGGAAAATGGACATGACCTGTCCCTGGCCTATACCCCCGGGGTGGCAGAACCCTGCCGGAAAATCAAGGAAAACCCGGACCTGTCCTTTGAATATACCTGCCGGGGCAATATGGTGGCCGTAATCAGCGACGGCACCCGGGTCCTGGGCCTGGGGGACATCGGTCCTGAAGCCGCCATGCCCGTTATGGAAGGGAAGGCCGTCCTGTACAAGAAATTCGGGGACGTGGATTCTGTGCCCATCTGCATCGACACCAAGGATCCGGAAGAATTCGTGAACATTGTGGAAAAACTCCAGCCTTCTTTTGGAGGCATCAATCTGGAAGACATTTCTTCTCCCAAATGCTATGCCATCGAAGCGGAACTGATCAAACGGTGCAAGATCCCTGTGTTCCATGATGATCAGCACGGCACCGCCATCATTGCCTGCGCCGCCATTCT
>UMIO01026279.1_pt1 | contig 19567 bp, 15 predicted proteins | sample 1965821 | NCBI WGS metagenome assembly UMIO01 (sample SAMEA4836127, study PRJEB28245) | human gut metagenome | biome: gut microbiome; material: fecal sample | place: Denmark | collected 2008
GCATCTGTTCCTTGGGATCGATTCCGTCGGAGTAAACTTGGCCATTGAGCAGGGGGAATTGTCCAGCGTCGTGGGGGGCAAATGCAAAGGGCCACTGGGGGATGGAAGCGTAGCGGAAGATGGGCCGCATCATCGCGAAAACAAGTTGGGGGTTATACAGCAGAAACAGGGGAATCGAGGGATAGCTGACATCGGCTGTAGCAGCGCACCCGTTGCTGAAGCACTCTTTGGAGATAAAAAGCAAGTTCCCGTTTTTGTCTTCACACAAAGTATGAGCTGCAATCACTTGACGCCAAGCGGCCAACAGAATTTCAGCATACTGGCTGCCGCCAACTGCTTCCGCTCGGGACTGAAGTTCCTGGGAAAAAGCATCACACCGGTGGGAGATTTCTTCGTATTCTTCAAAGGCCACTTCCAGCAGGCCGGGTAAAGTTGCTCGCTCCTTTTTCCAGTAGGGAGGAAGGTTTTCCCCGAAGTACTGAATGGCTTCAATTTCGTCGTAACCGAGGGCGAAAAGAGCTTCTTTGCCTTCTTCCAGGTGGATCTGAGCTTGCAGGGCGGAACGGTTATTTTCGTCTTCCACCGCAACGGAACCGCCGGATTCTACGGCCAGGTAGAGGCGGCCCCAGTCAATTCGAACGTCGTCTCCCGAACGGTTGAGTACTTGCTGTACACCGCTGGACATGGCAACGGCTTCAAAGCCTTTTCCAACAGCTTCTCCGAATTCCACAGGGTACTGACCTGCGTAATCGAGACAGAGAGCTTCATCTGCCCGGAACGTGACCGTGCAGGCAGGAAGGGGAAGTCCGTGACGTCCCCGAGCAGTGACAGCGATATAGGTAATCGGCCGGGCAAGAACCTTGAGATCATCCAACAACAGGGGAGAGGTGAATGTAACGGTTAAGGACGCTTCCGGGCTTTCCATCACATAGGTGGTGGAACAAGCTTTCACGTCTACGGATTTCATCTGCATGGGAAACGCATCTGTCTTCCCCAGAAAACCATATTCCCGATTTCCCACTTGCAAAATACCAGTGAGGGGCTGAACTTTTCCGGTCCAATGGCAGGTGGGGGTCCGATTGGGAACATCATCCATCGACCAAAGACTGAAATACGGAGTATGGGTCACTAGGGGCACAGCGGGCAAACGCATTTTTTTCATAGCGGTACACCTCGATTTGGGTATTTTCACAACCCCCATCATAGCAGGGAATGGAAAAAAAGAAAATGGGGTAGCAGCAAGTTTTGGGCTTTTTCCAGCATTTTTCTTTATTTTGTCCTGCCGGGGCGCTGCGTTCACCTGGACCAAAAGAATGTCACTGGTGAAAGAAAAAATTTTTTCAAAAAAACGGAAAAAACCACTTGCATTTTTTGAACGATGGAAGTATAATAATACCTGCTTTTCCACATAACTTGCCGGTGTGATGGAATTGGCAGACGTAGTGGACTCAAAATCCACCGGTAGCGATACCGTGCCGGTTCGAGTCCGGCCACCGGCACCAGAAAGAGTCTGGACGCTTCAAGCGTTCGGACTCTTTCTTTTTCCGGAGAGGATGTAAGCGTGCTCAGTGGAAAGAAAAAAACAGTCTCGAATCGAGGAATGAGACATGCAATCGATGCACGAGGGCTTGCTTGCCCAAGAATTTGCCGACTTGTGCGGTGTAAGCAAGGATACGTTATTGTATTACGACCGAATCGGACTTTTTAGTCCGGAGCTGATCGCAGAAAATGGGTATCGAGTGTATTCCCTGGACCAGGTTCACACATTCGACTTGCTGCTGATCCTGCGAGATTCCCATTTGCCCCTAAAGCAAATCAAGAAGTACTTGACCAGCAGGAATCCCGAAGAGATGCTGGAATTGCTAAAAGGACAGTCCCATTCGATCCAGGAGAAAATTCAGGAACTGAAGCGGCTGCAGCGGCGTCTGGAATTGACGGTAAACCGCATGGAATCCGGCCTGAAACAGGATCAGAGGGAACCGGGTATTCAGGAGTGCGAAGAAAAGCTCTATGTGGTGATGCCGGTAGCTTCGGAAACCCTGCGCAACCGGAAACTGCGAATGGCGTTGGTCCGTGAATTTCTGCATTCCTGCAGGGAAAAGGGAATCCAAGGAGACTACCTCCGCGGGGCAGTGATTTCCAAGGAGCGGTTGCAGAAAGGGTGCTTTGAAAAGGAATTCTTTTGCGTGTGTATCGAAGACACGGCAGATGCGGAACAGGCGGGAGAACTCTACATTAAACAGCCCAAAGGGCTATATGGCGTTTTGCGCCATTACGGCGGGTATCGGGATCTGCCGTCTTCCTACGAGAAACTGGTAAAGTATATTCACTCTCAAGGACTGAACATTTGCGGCAACGCATATGAAACAGAACTGATGGGGTATATCGGGGAACAAGACGATTCGGACTATGTGATAGAAATTGCCATACAAGTTGGCCGCTAAAATTTTGGCGGCCTTTTTCTTTTACAGATTCTTGACTATGGAGCAGCTCCATACTTTATAATGGACAATAAAGTTTGGGAAAATGAAAGGAACGGTCGGTTCCGGAGCTATTTTGCCGGTGTCCGGGATTGATAGGTCCTTAAATTCCGCGGGAAAGGATTTCGAGCGCCATGGGACATAATCTGAGAGAATATTTGGGGGACAAGTCATTTTATCTCACCATTTTGAGAATTGCCATCCCGGTTTCCCTGCAACAACTGATCACGGTGGGGATCAACCTGATGGACACGATCATGCTGAGCAGCATGGGAGACGCCCAGCTTTCCGCCTCTTCCCAAGCTAGCCAGTTTATCAATCTCTTTCAGATTTTTTGCATGGGCATTGGCATGGGCGCTTCCGTCTTGACCGCCCGATTTTGGGGAATGCAGGACAAAGACAGCTTGCGGAAAGCGGTCACCATTATGCTGCGAATTGTGCTGGCTTTCGCAACAGTCTTTTTCTTGGCAACCTTGTTTTTCCCTGGCTTCATCATGAGGGTCTATACCACGAACCCGGTTACTGTGGATTACGGTATTTCCTATTTGCGTTGGATTCTTCCCACTTATTACTGTATGGGACTTTCCTTGACCTGCACCATTATATTGCGGAGTGTAGGGGAGGTTAAGATTCCCTTGCTCAGTTCCATTATGGCGTTCTTCATCAACGTCTTCTTTAACTGGGTTTTTATCTTCGGCAATTTGGGAGCTCCCCGCATGGAGATTGCAGGCGCTGCTTTAGGCACCTTGATTGCCCGGGTATTTGAGTTGCTGTTCATCTGCGGTTTCTTCTTTTTCAAGGACCAGCGGATTTCCTACCGGATGAATCACTTGTTTCTGCACTGCAAGGATCTGACTTCGGAGTATTTGCGAATCAGTATCCCGGTTCTCATTAGCGATGGACTGTTGGCATTTGGAAACAATTCCGTAGCTATGATCATGGGCAGAATAGGGGATACCTTTGTAGCTGCCAACTCGGTCACCATGGTGGTGCAGCAGTTAAGTTCCGTATTGACACAGGGAATTTCCAATGCCAGCGGGATCATTACCGGTCACACCATGGGCCGGGGAGAATATGACAAGGCGCAGAAGCAGGGGTACACATTCTTGATTTTAGGTGCCCTGGTGGGTTGTGTTGCCGCCGTGATTATCCTGTTGATCAGAGGGCCCATTATCAACTATTATCAAGTATCCCCGGAAGCTAAAGAAATCAGTTGGTCTTTGATGGATTCCATCAGCTTCATCGTCATCTTCCAAGCCATGAATTCCATCCTTACAAAAGGCGTGCTCCGTGGGGGTGGAGATACCAAATTCCTCATGGCCGGCGATATTTTGTTCTTGTGGGTTGCTTCTATTCCTTTGGGAGCTCTGGCCGGCCTGGTATGGCATTGGTCTCCCTTCTGGATTTATTGCATGCTGAAGATTGATCAAATCTTGAAATGTATCTGGTGTTTCTTCCGCTTGAGAAGCAAGAAATGGATGAAAAAGATTTCCTCCGCGTCTTCTGGCGAAGCGGCCTAGTTCTAATAAAATAGACAGAAAAGGCACCCTTTCCAGGGTGCCTTTTTGCTGGAATCGCCAAGAGGGGATTTGAAAGGACCTATGATAATTATCTATTAATCTATAGATGAAATCTATATTTGGCTTTCCACCACTACACGGTTCCATTCTGTTCCAGAATAAACTCCCGAAACCTATTGGCAGCCGGGGAAAGGAAAACATTACCGTTGTGAACCAAATAGAATTCCCGTCTATAAGGAGGGGAACTGATCTGCAAAATGGATAGATTGAGCTTGAGAAGCAAGTCCATGTAGGGGACAACTGCAATGCCAAATCCCTGGGATACCAGTCCTGCAATCACCTGATCTTCTTCCGTTTCATAGGCAATCTTGGGAGTTCCGCCCACAGCGGCAAACAATCCATCAATCAATTTTCGAAGACCGGAATCCTTTGCAAAATAAACCTGGGGATAAGGGAGCACCTCTGCCAAATCAATACTGTGCTGCTGGGCCAGAGGATGGTTTTTGGGGACGATCAAAACCAAGTCTTGCCTGGTTACCGGAACAGCGGTCAAATGAAGTTCTGGAGCGGGTTTTGAGCAAAAGATTAAATCGTATGTTTCTTGAAGAAGTCCATCCAGAAGTTCCCGCGTCCGATCAGTGTGAAACTCGAATTGGATATTTTTGTGGGGATTGGCTTTAAGAAAGTCCGCTGCCAATTTGGGGATAAATTCTGTTCCCAGCGCACGCAAGAAGCCCAAGCGAATCACCCCTTCTCCCTGGGCGCTGCGCTGAAGGGAAGAGACCCCTTGATCCAGCGTGGCAAGCGTCCGTCTAGAGCATTCCAAGAACTCTTCGCCAAAGCGGGTCAGAACAGTGTTCCTGCCTGCCTTTTCGAAAAGTGGCACACCCAGCTCACTTTCCAGTGACCGGATGGCGTGACTCAAACTGGGCTGTGTGATACGCAACTGTTCCGCAGCTTTGGTGTAATGACGGACCTGGGCCAACTTGACAAAATACCTTAAATAATCCAAATTCATCTGCCACACCTTCTTTTCCAGAAGGTATTATACCATGAATTATAGAAATTTTCTATCGGAATATTAAAATTATGTATTTAACAAGATGTAGTTCCAGTAATACAATAGGGAACTAGAAAAAAGCTTGGGGGAAATCAAACCGTGGAACATTCTACAGAATCTAAGAAATTGACGTTAATTCGTGGGGAACTGGCATTGGTCGTTGCGGTGATCATCAATTCATTTGGGGTCGTTCTGATGCTGTATTCTGGGGCGGGAATTTCTGCCATCTCCAGTGTTCCTTTTGCCTTTTCTGAAGCATTTCCTGCGTTGACGCTGGGAACTTGGACTTACTTGTTCCAGGCCCTTCTGGTGTTTAGCTTGATGGTCATGCGCCGGCGATTTGTGCTGCCTTACCTATTTAGCTTTGTCGTTGGTTTTGTATTCGGAGAAATGCTGGATGTCCATGAAGCTTGGATTGACATTCTGCCTACCGACCTGGGTTGGTGCATCCTCTATTTTGTGATCAGTTATGGGCTGATCTGCTTTGGAATTGCCCTGTCCAACCGCTGCAAACTTCCCATTATTCCCACGGATCTGTTCCCTCGGGAGCTCTCCCATATTACAGGGATCAGTTATCCGAAGATCAAAATTTCTTTTGATGCTATTTGCCTGGTGGTAACAGCAGGAATTACGTTTCTGTTTTTGGGCCATTTGGAAGGCATTGGGATCGGCACAGTTTTGGCAGCATTGACTATGGGAAAAACCATTGGCTTAATCGGAAACTGGATGGACAAGCATTTTGTGTTTGAAATCCATCAGTGGAAACAGAAAAGCGTTGGATTGAAGGGACATGCGGAATCCAGATAAGCCGCAAATCCATAGAAAAATAGAATGAGGAGGATGTAGGATCATGGAAAAAGAATTTGAGGGAAAGTATGCCATTGTAACTGGGGGAGCAGGCGGAATCGGTTTCGAGTCTGCAAAAGTTCTCGCTGAACGCGGTTTGTCGGGTGTCATCTTGGCTGACATGAATGAAGAAGCAGCCAAGAAGAGCGCTGAAACTTTGGAGGAGTCTACAGGATGCAAAGCTTACGCTTTCCCTGTCAACGTAGCGTCGCCGGAAAGCATCGAACAGCTATTTCGCTTTGCTTCGGAGAAACTTCCTGCACTCCATATCCTGATCAACTGTGCTGGAGTTTGCCCTGTGACTCCGGTGGAAGAACTGGATGCTGAAAAATGGGATTGGTGCATGAACATCAATTTGCGGGGGGCACACCTTTGCGTTCGTGAAGCCTTTAAGACCATGAAGGAGCAGAAATACGGGAAGATCATTAACATTGCGTCCATCGCTGCCAGGATCGGAGGCATAGCCTCTTCCGTCAGTTATGCTGCCTCTAAAGGAGGTTTGTTGGCTGCTACAAAGAGTTACGCGAAGTTGTTTGCCCCTTATGGGATCAACGTGAACGCAGTGTGTCCTGGCGTCGTCCGTACTCCCATGACAGCCAATACGGAGTATTCCACTTCCCAAATCCCCCTGGGACGTTTGGGAGAAACCTCCGATATTGCCGGAGTGATCGCCTTTTTGGCCAGTGACGATTCCTGCTACATTACAGGAGCTGGAATCGATGTCAATGGCGGACAATTTATGCTTTAACCCTCTTGTAAAAAAGAGACCGGATGGCACGCAAAATGCGTACGATTCGGTCTCTTTTGTTATAATCTCAGTATGAGATAAGTATTGGTGTGTATAGGTAACCTTTCTATTCATTGTCTATAAACGTTTATCAAAGAACATGTGAGCGTTATTATTAGACTTTGGGATTAGAGTATTTCCAAGCAACAATTGCAAGGACAACGCAAACCACAGCCACACCAATGCACACCACTCTTACAATGTTACTCAAATCCAAGATACCGCCACCTGTAACTGTTATAGCACAGAGAATTGCTAAAATGGTTAAAAGAGCTAAAATGGAGCTGATAATTTTGAGAATAATACTCTTCTTCATGCAATCACACTCCTTTACCAGATTTGGGGTTGTCTATCCATTTCAATATTTATGCAGATGTAAACCATCAAGAAATTCCTGATTATAAGTTATATCATAGCATACTTTGGTTTGTTTTTTTACACCAGAAAAACCTCACACTCGGATCAGCCTAGTATGCTTAATAGGACAAAGGGCTTCCTCTACAAAACTGTTGTATTGGAATATGTTTTTACGTTCGTATCAATTCTGTTTGTGCATAATAATCTATATAAATGCTTTCTTCGTCAATACGTTAATATAGGACAGGAACTTGTTATCAGAGGGAAAACGCCTGGATTACTCTGCCTTTTCCAAGCGCGTTACGCCCTTGCTGAACCAATAAACCAAATAGATCACAGAGGGAATCAATCCCAACAACCAGCCGATGGGCGCCGCAAACCAGATGCCAATATAACCTACAGCTATAGGCAAGGCTAGAGAGACGCCTATTTTGCAGATCAGTTCAACGGCACTGGAAATCAGCGCAATACGGACCATGCCCATACCCCGCAAAGCGGAGTTGATAGTCCAGATTGCTCCCAACGCCAAGAAGAAGCAGGCCTCCACCCGGATCATGGTGACAGCGCCATCCAGCACTTCCGCCACATTTTCTTCCAAGAAGATTCTGGCAATCGGCTGCGCAAATATCAGCATGACCACTGTGGAGAGAAGGGAAAGCCCTCCGATAATCAAGAGGCCCTTTTTCAAACCTTCCTGAATTCTACCATAGAGCTTAGCACCAAAATTTTGTCCTGCGTAAACAGAAAAGGAAAACGCCACATTGGAAAAGGAGAGGGTTGCCAGTTGTTCAACCTTGCTGCCAATGGTATATGCGGCCACAATATTGGACCCAAAGGAGTTGATCACAGCGGTGATCACAAACATGCCAATGCCCAGGACCAGGCTTTGGAAACACATGGGCAAACCGATCCGCAAATATTCTCCGAGAATTTCCCGATCAAAGGCAAAGGCGGCGCGATCGGGACGAAGACGGGGATGGCGGGCAAACATGAATAACCCGCACAAAACTGCCGAAATGGCCTGAGCTATGACTGTGGCTGTAGCAACACCCCTCACGCCGCCCTGGAGAGCCAGAACAAAAACCAGATCCAAGACCACATTCAGGAGGCAGCAGACAATCAAAAAGTACAGGGGAGTACGGGAATCTCCAATGGCCCGCAAAACAGCGGAAACGCCGTTATACGCAGTGAGAGCAATACAGAGCCCTCCAGTAATTTGAACATAGGCAACGGCATCGTCCAGAATGTTTTCAGGAGTACCTAAAAATTGAAGAAAAGGACGTGCACCAAAAAAGGCCAGACACCCTAAAAGAACACCGCCCATCAATACCAAATACGCCGCATGGCTGACACAGCGTTTTAAACGTTCCCTCTCACCGGCGCCTTCCGCCTGGGAAATCACCACGGAAATGGCGTTTGTCAGTCCCTGACCCAGCATAATCAACAGGGAGGTGGTGGAACTGGTGGCACCGATGGCGGCCAAAGCGTACACGCTGACAAACCGTCCCACTACCACCGTATCGGTCATGTTGTACATCAGCTGGAAAACGCTGCCGATCAGCATGGGAATGGCAAATAGAATCAACAACCGGGCCGGTTCCCCTTGGGTCATATCAAGACTTTTTGCTTTTGATGATGCATCTTTCAAGAGACATGTTCCTCTCTACTATAAATTTCATGTTTTATTATATCAGGGTAAAAAAAAACATGTCAAGAAATAGAAGGGGAAAGGAGGGCCTGGAAGATTGCCCCTTGATCTTGACTTTGCCATTTCGATGTGATAAAATATTTCCCGAAAAATATGGTAAAAGGCGATGAAGGAGACAAGCGAAGCGTCCCGAGCTTCAGAGAGCCGGCGGTAGGTGCGAGCCGGTGCGATGGGCCGTAACCGCATCCCTCCCGAGCCGCAAGCCCAACGGCTTTTTAGCTCAGTAGGCGCAGCCGGATCCCCACCGTTATCGGGGCGCGTATTGATGGATATGCCGAAATGGGTGGTATAGCGAAGTTGAGCCTTCGTCCCGTGCATTCGGGACGGGGCTTTTTTATTTGTTTCGGCAGCGGAGAAAGGATGTCTGAAATGAGCATGTACAAGGAAGTCTCCACAAATTTGAACTTTGTGGAGCGGGAACAGGAAACGGAAAAGTTCTGGGAAGAGAACCACATCTTTGAAAAGAGCGTAAAGGAGCGGGAAGGCCATCCTTCCTATACCTTCTACGATGGTCCTCCCACCGCTAACGGCAAGCCCCACATTGGCCATTTGCAGACCCGGTCTTTTAAAGACCTGTTCCCCCGGTTCCATACCATGAAGGGGGAGATGGTTCCCCGGAAAGCCGGTTGGGATACCCATGGACTGCCTGTTGAGCTGGAAGTGGAAAAACTGCTCCACATTAACGGGAAAGAGCAGATCGAAGAGTATGGCATTGCTCCTTTCATTGAAAAGTGCAAAGAGAGCGTGTGGAAATACAAGGGAATGTGGGAGGATTTCTCCAAAGACGTGGGCTTCTGGGCCGATATGGAGCATCCTTATGTCACTTACGACAACAGCTTTATTGAGTCCGAATGGTGGGCTTTAAAGCAAATTTGGGAACGCGGCCTTTTGTATAAGGGCTTTAAAATCGTTCCTTACTGCCCTCGCTGCGGGACGCCTTTGTCCTCTCACGAAGTGGCTCAGGGGTATAAGGATGTGAAAGAGCGGTCTGCCGTGGCAAAGTTTAAGTGCAAGGACGAGGACGCCTTCATCTTGGCATGGACTACCACTCCCTGGACCCTGCCTTCCAACGTTGCTCTCTGCGTCAATGCTGGAGAAAATTACGTGAAAGTGGAAAGCAAAGGGGAGACCTATTATCTGGCGGAAGCCCTTTGCGACAGCGTTCTTGGCGAAGGGGAATACACCGTTCTGGATCGCTATAAAGGCGCCGACCTGGAGGGCAAGGAATATGAGCCTTTGTATCACTTTGTCTCTCCCAAGGAGAAGTGCTGGTATGTGGTCTGTGACGATTACGTTACCTTGACCGACGGTACCGGCGTGGTGCATATTGCACCTGCTTTCGGTGAAGATGACGCCAAGGTGGGCCGGAAATATGGCTTGCCTCTGGTGCAGTTGGTGGACGGCAAGGGCCAGATGACCCAGGAAACCAAGTGGGCAGGTATGTTCTGCAAGGATGCAGACAAGGAAATCCTGAAAGACTTGGACGAGAGAGGCCTGTTGTTTGCTGCACCCAAGTTTGAGCACAGCTATCCCTTCTGCTGGCGCTGCGATACCCCCCTCATCTACTATGCACGGGAGTCTTGGTATATCAAGATGACCGATGTGAAAGACGAACTGATCGCCAATAACAACACGGTTAACTGGCTTCCCGAGAGCATCGGCAAAGGCCGGTTTGGCGACTGGCTGGAAAATGTCCAGGACTGGGCAGTTAGCCGGAACCGTTATTGGGGTACTCCCTTGAACATTTGGGAATGCGAATGCGGGCACCGCCATTCCATTGGAAGCATTGCTGAATTGAAGGAAATGTCTCCCAACTGCCCTGATGATATTGAGTTGCACCGTCCCTATGTGGACCAGGTGACCATTACTTGTCCCCACTGCGGCAAGCAGATGCACCGTGTACCCGAGGTAATCGACTGCTGGTTTGATTCCGGCTCTATGCCTTTTGCCCAGCATCATTATCCCTTTGAAAATAAGGAACTGTTCGAAGAGCAATTCCCTGCAAGCTTCATTTCCGAGGCAGTGGACCAGACGCGCGGTTGGTTCTATTCGCTGCTGGCCATTTCCACACTGCTGTTCCACAAATCCCCCTTCAAGAATGTGTTGGTCCAGGGCTTGGTTCAGGACGAAAATGGTCAGAAAATGTCCAAGTCCAAGGGCAATGCGGTAGATCCCATGGAGGCTCTGAAGAAGTTTGGCGCCGATCCGCTGCGCTGGTACTTCTACACCAATTCCGCTCCTTGGCTGCCCAGCCGGTTCCATGAGAAGGCTGTGATCGAGGGACAAAAGAAATTCTTCTCCACCTTGTGGAACACCTATGCATTCTTCGTGCTCTATGCCAACATCGACAATTTTGACGCTTCCAAGCACAAGCTGGAAGATTGCAAGCTGACTGTCATGGACAAGTGGCTGTTGTCTCGTTTGAACACTGCCGTTAAGGGCGTAGATGAAAACCTTTCCGCATATAAAGTTCCGGAAGCCGCCCGGGTTCTCCAAGATTTTGTGGATGAGATGAGCAACTGGTATGTGCGACGCAGCCGGGAACGTTTCTGGGCCCAAGGGGAAAGCAACGATAAGATTGCCGCATTTACCACCTTGTATACAGCTTTGGTGACCACTGCCAAATTGGCAGCCCCCATGGTACCCTTTATGAGTGAAGAAATCTATCGGAATCTGGTGTGCTCTGTGGATTCCTCTGCTCCCGAAAGTGTGCATCTGTGTTTCTTCCCGGAGTATGACGCTTCTCGTGTGGATAAGAATCTGGAAGCGGACATGGAAGAAGTGCTGCGCATTGTCACTTTGGGACGTGCGGCTCGGAATCAGGCCAACCTGAAAAACCGTCAGCCCTTGAAAGCGCTGTATACGGACGCCAATGAGGGTCTGGGAGAACTGTATCAGGATATCATCAAGCAGGAACTGAATGTCAAAGAGCTCACCTTCCTGAAAGATATGTCCGATTTCACCGCCTATACCTTCAAACCCCAGCTGAAACTTTTGGGTAAGAAATTGGGGAAACGCCTTGGTGAAGTCCGGACTGCTCTCCAAAACCTGGATGGATCTGCTGCGAAAAAGGAACTGGATTCGACAGGCGCTCTGAAATTGTTCCTGTCTGACGGAGAAATCTCCCTGGCGCCGGAAGAACTGCTGGTGGAAACCGCCCAGAAGGAAGGTTTCACCTCTGTTTCCGACCGCGGATTGACAGTGGTATTGGATACTACCCTGAATGAGGAACTGATTCAGGAAGGCTTTGTCCGTGAGATTGTCAGCAAACTGCAGTCCATGCGGAAAGACGCCGGATTCAACGTGACCGATCACATTGAGGTTTACCAGCAGGGCAGTGAAAAGGTTGCCCAGGTGCTGAAGTCTTTCGAGTCCTCCATCCTTCACGATGTGTTGGGCGAGGCTTGCCATTACGGTGAGCTGGATGGTTACACTGCCCAGTGGGATGTGAATGGGGAAGAGACCAGCTTCGGTGTAAAGAAAGTTCAGTAAAGTTAAATAACAATAGGAAAAGGCCCTCCCAAATTGGGAGGGCCTTTTCCTATTGCAAAGCAAAGGGACGCTAACACTCAGAGCTTAGAATACATATTTCTTTCCGGTGTTGTAGGACTCATAAGCGCCCACCATAAACTTGGTCAGGGCAACAGCATCGTCAATCCCGTTGGGAGCTTCGCCTTCGCCACAGCAGGCATCGATCCATGCATCGATGGGCATCGTGCTCTTCTCGGGCAGGTCAGTCTTCTGAACCAACTTGTTGTCGGTCTCTTCGCAGCAATACTCCAGGATGTCGTTGTGGATCATCAAGGAGCCCTTGGTGCCATAAGCTTCCATCACATAGCCGATACCGGAGGTTACGAAACCGGTTTCAGAAACGCCGATGGTGCCGCCATCAAACTCGATTACAGAAACTGCGTTATCTTCCACGCCACGGTTGGTGACTTCCGTAAACTGGGAAACAATGCTCTTGGGCTCGCCCAGGAACCAGTTCAAGGTGTACATGGGATGAGCGCCCAGGTCCATCATAGCGCCGCCGCCAGTCTGTGCAGCGTCATAGAAATGGGGAGGCAGCCAGCCCAAGGATCCGTCAGGCATGGGGGCAACACTGCCATTGTGATAGTTATGGACACGGGCATAGGTGATCTTGCCCAGTTTGCCGCTGTCCACCAGTTCCTTGGCAGCCTTCAAAGTGGGCCAAGTTTTGTGGGGGAAGGAAACGGTAAACTTTACGCCGCTCTCTTTCACAGCCTTGGCAACTTCCTCGGCCTCTTCGTTGGTGAAGGTCAAAACCTTTTCGGTAAAAATATTCTTGCCGGACTTGGCAGCAGCGATGAGCACCTGGGGATGCTGGTAAGTAGCGGTGGTGATGGAAACGCCTTCGATGGTGGGGTCGTTCCAAATAGCGTCCAGATCAGGCTGGAAAGGCACGCCCAACTTTTCGGCGGTAGCCTTGCCGCGCTCCTGGTCATCGTCCCACAGGCAGCAAAGCTCAGCCTTGGGATTGTTCAAAATGGCGGTGGAGTATTCCATCGTATGGACATGCCACGCGCCCACAACTGCAATTTTCATGGTAAGTTCCTCCCTAATGGATGAATTGAGATTTATAAAACCAGGTCTCGTTTTTTTGCCTGGCTTTGCCTACAGCTTATCACCGGAACCGGGAAAAAGCAAGAGGAAAGCACAAAATTTCCCCCTGTGATTTTTGATTTTTTGGATTGTCCTGCAGCATTGGCAGGAAAAAAGCACGGCCCATTGGGGAGACCGTGCCTTCCCGAAATCTACAAAAATTAGAGATACTGCCGGATAATCCGATCCATACCTTCTCTTTTTTCTTCCATTTCCGCAACCAGCTTAAATTGGTTGCGTGCCCGAACCAAATTGTGTTCCGGATAGGCAGTGCGGAAATAGACATCTCCATTGAGGTAGTCCGCCAAAAAACGAATTCCCACCTCAAAAGTCATAAGACGTGCCCCATCGGGCAAAGTTTGGAGCTCCAGGGGCGTCAAAGCCTCTCCAGCGGCAGAGAGAAATCCTTCGGTATACGCCTGGAACAAGTCTAAATCAAAATGAACCTTAGAGAGATCGGCCTCATCCTCCGCGGCGGTGGTAGCACCTGCCCGGATGGAATCTCCAAAGTCAAAGGCTGTCAGACCGGGCATCACTGTGTCAAGGTCGATGACACAAATGGCTTGCCCTGTCTTATCATCAATCAGCACATTGCTCATTTTCGTATCGTTATGGGTAACCCGCAAGGGGAGGCGTCCCTCCTGCAAAAGATCCATCAAAAGGGCGCAATCCTTTTTCCGCTGAGAAGCAAACTCCATTTCCGGCCCAATTTGGGAAAGTCGCCCTGCCACGTCCTTCTCTGCTGCTTCCAGAAGCTGACGAAACCGTTCCGGCGTGTTGTGAAAGTTGACAATGGTTTCATGAAGGGTGTGTGCGGGATAATCGCTCAAAAGACTCTGAAATTCTCCGAAAGCCCGTCCGGCTTCTCGGAGCATTTTGGCGTTTTCCACTGTTTCGTAGGAGGAAGCATGATCCACATAAGTCATGCAACGCCAAAATTCTCCTTGATCATCCACAAATAGAGTGGAACCGTCCACAGTCTTTCGGATATTTAACGTTTCTCGCTGGGGATCGCCACCCCGAGAAGTGATTTTTTCCCGCAAAAACTCCGTCACGCCCGCAATGTTTTCCATGATATCCTGAGGAGAGGGGAATACATAGTGGTTGATCCGTTGCACAATGAATTTTTCTCCATCCTCTACCAGAAAAGTGTCGTTGATGTGGCCGCTGGTCAGAGGTGTGATGGAGCTTTGGGGGTCAAATCCAAAGGCGGATAAAATAGCCGGGGTCACGCAAATGGTATGTTCCATGGGTGTGTGTCGTTCCTTTCGTTGTTTTTTCGTTGACTTCCAAAGGAAGAATCGGTTGATCAAAATCGCAAAACTGCGCGAAGCAGAATTTCACCGGGCGTGCTGGAAACCGAAAGGTTACCGCTGTACCGGCCCAGAATCTCCAAGGTGTTATCAAGACCTTTTAAACCCTGAGAGGGGGAAGGATTGTCGTCAAAGAGCCACTGGAGAAGTTGCTGAAAGGTTTTTCCCTTAGGTGAAAATCCCTTTTTCTCAGGCAGTTCCCCGGAGAAAACCGTTTCCAAAGTCAAGGTGTTTTCACCGGAAAAGGCGGTAAAGCGCACTTTCTTTTCTCCTTCATGGCAGGATGCCTCCAAACAAGCCCGGGTCAAAAGCTCATTGACCACAACGCAAAGTTCTGCCGTGGAAAGGGAAGAACCAGTGAGATGAGCATTGCTTTCGAAATCCACCCCGTTTTGGGAAGCAAACGCGGCCTTGGAGGCAATAACTCCATTTAAATAGGGATTCTCGCTGTAATTAGCCAAGATAGGCAGCCGTTTGCTGTTTTCCTTAAAAGAAGCGATATAGGCAGGAACCATGGAGGCATTGCCATCCTGAAGCATGACCCGGACGGTATCCAGGGCATACTCTCCGGCCTTGCGGGCAGCCCGTGCCTCATTGACTGCTGCCAGCAGATCGGAAAAGTCACCGGACTCCATTTCCAACATGGCTTCCCGGCAAGCTTCCTCGGTAGCCCGCTGACGAAATCGGCCAGCCTGATAAACAGAACGCAGCAGAAAGAGAATCGCCAAGTACAGCAAGCTTGCCCAAAACAGACGAGCGCTGGAAGGTTGATAGCGAAACAGAACATCGACCTTGCCGGAACTGATCAGAGCTACAAAAATCTGCACCAAGCAGATGCCCACCAGAAATGCCGAGGGTCCCCGGTCATGGAAATGTTGGAAAGGTCTGTAAAAACACAGCCCGAGAAACGCGGTCCAAAGAAGCAGAACAACCACAGAAAAGAGAGCAGCAAAAGTCCCTGCAGTAGAAAAGGGAAGAATTCCCAGAACAAGGGGCACCAAGGTTCCCAAATAAAGGTAATTGGAAACAGACAAAATGGCAAGATACATTTTTTGCAGAGGGTTGTTCTTGGAAAGAAAGAGCGATACGACAAAAAGCAGGCCGGTTCCGCTGATGCAAGCCCATAAGGGCCCGGCAAACTGGGAAACCAACCATCCCAAAGCCAAAGAGAGTAAATAAGCCACCCCAAAACATCCGGCGGTGACCCAAAGGCGAAAACGGTCTTCCAACAGGGTCAGATACAACCCGGCGGTACAGAGCAGCACGAAGGCAAGATCGATCACATTGGGCATCCCCTTTTTCATAAACCAATTGTGCGGCCCCCGCAAAGCGAGGGCCTTTTTGGCATTATAACATAAAAATCGTCAAGAGACAATTTGTTTTTCACCTAATAGGCAAAAATAGTTGGAGATTTTTTATGATTTTATGAAACATATCGTTGGGAAAATCCCTTGACGCAATCCCCTCTCCTGGGGTATGCTAAAAGAAAAGCTGCGAAAAAAGGAGGGGAAAGGGTTGGAAAAGCGAAAAGTGTTCACATGGATCGCATGGATCTTGGGAGCTTTGTTTCTGTCGAGCGTGATTGCCGTGGGAGCTGAAACCAGTTGGTTTGGGTTTCAAGATCTGGTGAACGGAAAGGGCACTCTTTGGACCTATCGCTACTCCACCACCTGGGACCCGGAAGAGGTTTCGGTGGAAGGCCTTTCCGTTTCCTGGAATCACGGGCCGGTTGAAATAGTTGCCAGCGGAACCAGTATGGTCAAGGTGACAGAGTACTCCCCTCGAACACTGAACGCCTCGGAGAAATTGAAGTTGTCCTCCTCTAACGGCGTGCTGCGTGTCCAATGGGATAGAAGCCTTCTCCCTCTGGGAATTTTGCAAGATCGTGTAAAGCGGTTGGTAATCGAGGTTCCCAATACGGTGGCAGCCCAGCTTCTCTCATTCAGTGCAAAATCGATCTCTGGAGATGTGACGGTGAAGGGAATCAACGCCCAAACATTGCGGGTGGATTCCACCGCAGGAGATGTGACCCTTTCCAACTTGACCGGAGAAGAGCTTCGTGTTTCTTCGGGTGGCGGAGATATCCAGTTGGACGGCGCCCGGGCGAATTTGCTGGATGTGTCAACCTCTGGGGGAGTTACGGAATTATCCAGGATAGCTGCCGTGGAATGCCGCCTTTCCAATCTTTCTGGGAAGGTTCGTTTTTCCGGCACGGGAACGGATCTTCAGGTTAAGACAGTTTCCGGTCCAGTGGAACTGCATTTTTCCGAATGTCCCCAGCAGGCAGAGTTTCAGTCCGTTTCCGGCAATTTATCTTTGTATCTTCCGGAGAATTCCGGGTTTGAGGCCCAATATTCCAGTGTTTCCGGCCAGTTTTCCTCTGAATTTCCCGGACAAGGTGAGCAGGGCTTGGTCTACGGCCATGGAGGTCCCCAGTACCAGTTTGTCACCACCTCGGGGAATCTGTCTCTCCACCGGGCAGCCGGAGCTCAAACCGCACAAGAAACCATATCATAATACCAGCAATTCAGTGGAACTAGGGGAGTGAATCACTATGATGGTGGGAAAGTACATATTGTCCATAGACCAGGGAACGACCAGTTCCCGGGCGGTGTTATTTGATCCCTTTGGCGGGATTGCAGGGATGGGCCAGCGGGAATTTCCTCAGATTTATCCCCAGCCCGGCTATGTGGAACATGACCCCGTTCAGATTTTGCAAACTACCCTCTATGCCATGCGTCAGGCGGTGGAAGAGGCCGGAGTCAAGGCGGGAGACATTGCGGCAATCAGCATTACCAACCAGCGTGAAACCACGGTGGCTTGGGATGGAGATACAGGTATTCCGGTCTGTAACGCTATTGTGTGGCAATGCCGCCGCACTGCTCCGGAATGCGAGAGACTGCGTGCCAACGGCATGGAGGAGTATATCCGAAACACCACCGGTCTGATTATTGACCCCTATTTTTCCGGAACCAAAATGAAGTGGATTTTGGAAAACGTGCCTGCTGCCCGGGAGTTGGCTGGAAAAGGAAGGCTTCGATTCGGAACCATTGACACTTGGCTCGTATATTCCCTCACTGACGGAGCCTCCTATGTCACCGATGTGACCAATGCTTCTCGCACCATGCTGTTCGATATTCGGAAACAGCGCTGGGATGAAACCATGCTCAAAGAATTGGGAATTCCCCAGAGCGCCTTACCCAGGGTCACAGAGTCGGGAGAAATTGTGGGTATGTGCAGTGCCGATGTGTTGGGGCAGGAAATCCCCATTGCCGGTATGGCAGGAGATCAGCACGCCGCCTTGTTTGGTCAGTGTTGCTTCCATGAGGGCATGGCGAAGAACACCTATGGAACAGGTTGCTTTGTATTGATGAACACAGGGGACCGCCCTGTCCCATCGAAAGAAGGGCTTTTGACCACGATTGCTTGGAAGCTCAACGGGCGAACCACTTACGCCCTGGAAGGAAGCGCTTTCAACGCAGGTTCGGCCATTCAATGGCTGCGGGATGAATTGGAAATCATCCACAGCGCTCAGGAAGCGGACCAGTTGGCAGAAACTGTGGAAGACACCGGGGGAGCCATTTTTGTTCCGGCCTTTACGGGCTTGGGAGCTCCCTACTGGGATATGTATGCCAGAGGAGCCCTGCTGGGGATCACCCGTGGAACCACGCGAGCCCATCTTTGCAGAGCGGTTCTGGAAAGCATTGCTCTAGAGAGTTGTGACCTGGTGAAAGCCATGGAACGGGAAAGCGGCGTGGCAATTTCGGAATTGCGGGCAGACGGAGGCGCCTCCCGCAGTCGTTTCTTGATGCAATATCAAGCGGATATTCTGGGATCTCAGGTGTGCCGTCCCCAGTGTCTGGAGACAACAGCCTTGGGATCTGCCATGATGGCAGGGCTGACGGTTGGCGTTTGGGACAGCATGGAGGAACTTTCCTCCATTTGGCGGGAAAGTGCGCTTTTCAATCCCCGCAGTACTCCGGAACAACGAGAAAAAGATTTAGCACGCTGGCATGAAGGGGTCAAGCGCAGTATGGGCTGGGCCAAAGATTAAATGATAGATTGGCTGAGGAGACACCAGGGCTTATGGTGTCTTTCTCAGTGCAGGAGAGGTGACACCATGATTTCTATTATTGATTATGGGGCAGGGAATCTCCAAAGCGTGGAGAAAGCCCTGAGGTATATCGGCTGTGACTGCTGTATTACCCAAGACCCCCAAACTCTGATGTCCTCTGACGGTGCAGTGCTTCCGGGAGTGGGGTCCTTTGGAGATGCCATGGAGCAATTGCGCGGTCGTGGATTGGAAGGACCTATTGGGGATTTCGTGAAGACCGGAAGGCCCTTCCTGGGCATCTGCCTGGGGCTTCAGATCTTGTTCGAGTCCAGCGAGGAGTCTCCGGGAGTCCGGGGGCTTTGCCTGTGCAAGGGGAAAATTGTCCGGCTTCCCAAAGAAAGCGGGCTGAAGATTCCCCACATCGGTTGGAATTCTCTTTCTATCAAAAGAAAGGGAGGTCTGTTTGAGGGGGTAGAGGAGGAACCCTATGTATACTTTGTTCACTCCTACTACCTGCAAGCTCAGGAGGAGATTGTCACGGCGACGGCGGAATATGGTGCAACCATCCACGCGGCCATTCAAAAAGGAAATTTGATGGCCTGCCAATTCCATCCTGAAAAAAGCGGAAAAACAGGGCTCCATCTATTGCGAAACTTTGCAGCCATGATGGATGGAAAGGGGGAATAAACGCATGTATGCCAAACGAATTATACCCTGTCTGGATCTGAAAAACGGCAGAGTGGTCAAAGGGACTAACTTTGTAGGTCTGCGAGACGCAGGAGACCCTGTGGAAGCCGCCATTGAATATGACCGGCAGGG
>UMIO01034972.1_pt1 | contig 19473 bp, 10 predicted proteins | sample 1965821 | NCBI WGS metagenome assembly UMIO01 (sample SAMEA4836127, study PRJEB28245) | human gut metagenome | biome: gut microbiome; material: fecal sample | place: Denmark | collected 2008
AATTTAAGCCCCTCTGTAAAAGGAGTATTTAAGATTATGGCAAATTCACATTTGCAAAATGGCGTAAACGCCAATGAAATTAACGCGGCAAACGCCGCAACCGCTACAACTGCTCCCGTTGTCGAACAGAAAGAACAACAGACGGTGCAGACCTCGCGCCGCCGTGCACCGAGTGCGCCGATTTGGTCGGCATTGACCGTCGCAAGGCGGATGTTCAACAACCTGCCGTCGGCCTTGCAGAACACCGAAACAAAGCGGATGTGCCTAAAAGAGGCCGCAGAACGCACCTACGGCGACCCCAAGCGGGCAAGTTACGACATTAAGAACGAAGCCCGCAAATTGACCAACCTAATGGATTTCGGGGAGTACTGCCGAAAGAACGGATTAAAGAGCGAAAACGTGGCCGAGCACGTGGTATTCGAGGGTAAAACCGTAATGCGCCGAGTGATGGAGTACGGCGTCGAGAGCGTCCTCGGCACGAAAATCCAAATGTTCGCAGAACCGCTGACCGACGGTAAGGAAAAGTCCGCCGAGAGTGAAGCAAATGCCGAGTAACGGTAAAAACAGAGGTTGCGTCAGCACAAAAAAGAATCGCAACCTTTCTCGCTTTACTCACGCAAGCAAGAGAGAAAAGGGGTGCCACGGCGAAGCCGGGCACCTCTTTTCTCGATAACGGCAGTCACAACAAGTTCTGCATCGCCGCGTCGATTTGAGAGTTCTCGAAACTATCCAAATAGATTTGGGTAACCTTTTCAGAACTATGGCCTAATGATTCACAAATTATCGACGTGCTTACACCCTCTCGTTTTAAGACTGTGGCGAAACTATGCCGCGAAACATAGGTCGTTAAGTCGATAGGTATTTCCAACTCTTTCCCTACCTCTTTCAGTCGCTCGTTCACTTTGGAAATGACTTTGTGAACGCGGTTACGTTGCTGTTGCTCGGTTTTATGAAATGCAGAAAGTATAGGAAACAAAAAGAGCGCACCATCTTGTCGGTAACGCTCTATAATCTCCTGCGCTTTGAGCTGTAAAGGTAGCCTAATCAACTTATGCGTTTTGCGTCGGGTGTAGATTAGTCGTCCATCCACGATATTATCGGTTTTGAGGTAGGCTATGTCCACGAAATTAATCCCGCCCATAAAGTAACCGAACGCAAACAAATCGACTGCAAATTGCTTGTAGAAATCATTACTGCGGTATTCGATAATCCGCATGATGTCCGCCTTACTTATGGCTCGCTTTGCCGTCGCTTGGTGCAGTTTGGAAACCTTGTAGGATTTGAACGGGTAATAATCCGCTTTCACACACTTTTCCTCAATGGCTACATTATAGACAGCCCGTAAAGTGCGGAATCGGCGACCTATTGTATTTTCTGAAAAACCTTGTCCCCGCAACCAAGTTTCATAGCGTTTCAACCAAACGGTATCAATTTCTGAAAAGTAGATATTCAGATGTCCGTTGAATTTCAACAAGGAATTGTAGACCTCTCTGTGCGAAAGCGCATAGCCCGTTCGCCCCGTTTGCTTCAAGTTCTCGATTTGTGATAAAAACACCTCGCCAACGGTGCGTTTTGCACGGGTGCCGTCTGTTAGATGTTCGGTTAGCGTTGTAGCCGTAAATTCTTTCTTCTCTGCTTTCAGTTCGATGATGCGCTCGGCAAACTCGCTACTCTTGTCCGCAATAATCTTTTCGATATATGCCTTGTTGGGACAATTCTTTTTCGGCTGGTTCTTCGTAAAATCCCAAAACTGCGGTAAAACAGACACACCAAGACTAACGTATTTCTTCTTTCCGTCTTTACAGACACGAATCATCAGCGGATGTGCGCCGTTGGCAAGAGTTTTTGATTTGTAACAGAGAATGTTAACACCTGCATCCATAGTGATTTTTGGTTTAACTCTCGGTTTAACTCAAAGCCTTAAACCACCGTAAAACCGCTACGGAAAAGACAAAAAGAAAACCACCTACATTGCTGTAAGTGGTTGATTTTCTTTGTGGTACCACCAGGAATCGAACCGGGGACACAAGGATTTTCAGTCCTTTGCTCTACCAACTGAGCTATGGCACCATCCGCGAAAAACGGGGTATTCCCTGTTATCGTGGTGCAAAGATAAGCAAAAAATTTAATACTGCAAATGCCTCATGCAATTTTGTCGGTAAATTTTTCCCGGCCCGGCAAAAAACGACCGACCCGGAAATCAGAAAAAAGTCCGCTGCCCAAACGGACAGCGGACTTGACAGGCATGATACAGAGACGCTTAATTCGTTTTATTCTGGTTCGCCTCGCCGATTTCCGGGTTGGCAATCACGACGGAACGCGGCAGCTGGAACCGCATGCCGGATTCGTTCTGCTCCCACATGGCTTTGTAAATGTGGTTGTTCGCAACGCCTGCCGCCGTCATCGCGGCATCGTCCCGACGATCAATCGGCATATTCAGACGCCGGCGGTCGAGCCACTCCAGAGCGCCCTCCATCCACATCTCGATACGTTTCTGAAGAATGATCTCCTCGACGACATCGTCGAGCGAAGCGGCCGTGATGTCATAACCCGGATCGCGGTAGGTCGTCACGTAATCCTTGAGCGTCTTCTTGGCCGCGGCGATGTTGCTGTGCGCCTCGGCTTCAGCCTTGATGAAGACGGCCTCTTCGGCGCGCATATAGATCAGATCGGTATTGTTCCAGTCGCCGTTGTAACTGCGGAACTTGACCGAGACGTACTCCGAACGCGCTTTCACGCCCGAAGCAAGCGTATTGGGCAGGTTGGAAGGCAGGAGGCAGGCATAACCGCTCGTCGCAGCGTCCGGGTCCGGATTGTCCGTCTTGTTGAGCCACCAGCCGCGACGCACGTCGGTCGGATTCAGACGCGCATAGAGGTAGGAGTGGATCGGACGCTCGGCCCACATACCCGCATAACCGCTCATGTAAGGGTCCATCTGCGAGCACCAGGTAGCCCATGTCTGGCAGTTGTCGGCCGTCATCTTGAAGCCGAAGATCAGACTCGGAACGTTCTCGATACGGTTGAAGCCGTTGTTGTAGTTCTCCTTGGAGACGAGCGTGTATTTGGCCAGAATATCGTCGGCCAACGAGACGGCTTTCCCCCAGTCCTCCATGACCAATGCGACACGGGCGCGCAGAATGGCGGCCACGCTGGCGTCGAAATCGGTCCGGGAACCGGTGTCGTCGTATCCGATCTCCTCGAAAATACGCAGCGCTTCGTCCAGGTCGTCGGTAATGCGTTTGTAGACCTGCTCCATCGTGGCGCGCGGCAGATTCTGGCCAAGGGTCTCCTCGGTGGCCAGAGGCACGCCCGGAAGGTCCTTGTTCGCCGCCGAGTAGGGATACTGGTACACGTTGATCAGGTGGTAGTAGCCGAACGCGCGGGAGGTCAGCGCACGGGCGCGGTAGGCCTTCATCGTCTCCGACTCGGCGGAAGCGTCGAGGGTCGCCGTCGCGAGAATCTCATTGGCCGTGGCGATCGGAATGTAGAACATGTTCCACACGTTGAAAGTCGGCGTATACTCCTCCTGCCAGTAGTCGTTGATGTACATGTAAAGGTTCATGCTGTGTTGCAGCAGCAGGGTCATGTCCTGCCCGGCCATGCCGAACGCAAGTTCGAATCCATTGAAACCGGTCAGCCACTGAAGGTCGTTCTTGTAATAGGTGGCATAGTGGGTGTAAATGGACGCCTCGATACCCTGAAGCACCTTGTCCGGGTCCTCCTTGGCCACCTCGTCACGGGTCTCCGAAGAGACTTTTCCCGAAGGGTCCACGTCGAAGATATCGTCGCTGCAGGATACCGCAACTGCCGCGCTCATTAAAAATATCAGTATTTTTTTCATATCAATGTCGCTGCTTAGAAGTTAATATTGAGACCTACCGAAGTGGTGCGGATCGGCGAATAATACGTACCGTCCACGCTGTTCAAAGCGACCGTCGCGCCCTGACCGCCCATGCTCGTACGGGGATCGTAGCCCTTGCGCTTCGATGCGAAGAAGACGTTGTCGCAGGCGAAGTACACGCGAACGCTCTTGATGCCGATCTTGCTCATCCAGTTCGCCGGGAAGGTGTAGCCCAGCGTGATGTTGCGCAGGTTGAAGTAGGTTTTGCTGATCAGGAAACGATCCGACGAAGCGTTGATGTTCGAGTCGTTCGTGTTCCAGATCGGCGCCGAACCTTTCCCGGTCTCCGGATTCCAGGCGTCGGCATAGTTCTTCAGACGGTTCATCGGGAAATTCGCACTGCTGAACGCCGAGAAGTCGTAATCGTAGCCGTAGCCGCCGAACTGGAAGTTGGTCATAATCGTCAGGTCGAGGCTCTTCCAACGCAGCGTGGTGTTCAGGCCGCCCGTGAAATCGGGAAGCGCGCTCTTCTCCAGCAGGTACTGCGTGGCCTCGGTAGCATCGCCGGTCGTGACTTTTTCCACGCCGACAACGTTGCCGGCGTCGTCCAGAATATCCTGATCCATGTACCAAAGCGAGTTGCCCTTCTCATCCAGACCTGCGAACTGCCGCATCTCCCAGCGGTAGATGTCCTTGCCTTCGTAAATGCGCTGGTTGCCGTTGGGCATGCCCGAGACTTTGTACTCGTCGGGCAGGTTGAGCATCTTGTTGGCATAGGTGTAACCGTTGACCGACATGTCCCAGTACCAGTCCTTTTTCTGGATGAGCTTGACGTTCAAGTCGAATTCGAAGCCCGAATTGCGCAGTTTGCCGACGTTGTACCAGTCGTAGGCGCGGCCCGTCGAAATATCCTTCGTACGCTTGAAGAGCAGACCGTCCGACACGCGGATGAAGTAGTCCATCGTCAGGTTGATGCGGTCGTTCAGCAGACCCACGTCCAGACCCAGATCGAACGTCCTCTGCTTCTCCCACGTCAGATCGGGATTGCCGTAGTAATAGATCTCCGTACCCAGCTTGCCTTCGGAAATGGTAACCGTATACTGGTCGGTATAGGGATAGTAGTTGGCCAGGTCCTCGTTACCCTGCGTACCGTACGTGGCGCGGAGTTTCAGCTCCGAAAGCCAGCTGTGCGTACTCTCCATGAACTTCTCGGCTCCGATGCGCCACGAAGCGCCGACGGACCAGAACGTGCCCCAGGGATTGTATTTGAAACGCGAGGTTCCGTCGCGGCGGATACCGCCCGAGAAATAATAACGGTTGTCGTAGTTGTACTCCAGTTTGCCGAAGAAACCCTGAATGCGCAGCACGTCCTGATAGCCGTTGATCGACCCCATCTCGCCGGCGTTGTTCAGCTGCGGATTCTTGGGATCGTAAATGTTCGTCTTCTCGACCTCGGCGTAATCGCGCACCCAGCTGTTGTACTCATGCCCGATCAGCGCATTGATATTGTGGCGTCCGACGGATTTTTTGTAATTGAGCATCTGGATCAGGTTCAGATCGTAAACGTCCGTAGACTTTTTGTTGATCCGGCCCTTGGAACCGCGTCCGTCGCCGATCGTGGGGTTATAGAACAGCAGTTCGTCGGAGGCGCGATAGCCCAGCGACATGCTCGAGGTGAAGGTGAAGTCGCGCAGGAAATAGATCTCCCCGTAAGCGCGGCCCTGCAAGTTGTTGCGTTTGATGTCGCGCGTGTCCATCTTCAGCGTGGCGATGATGTTCTGGCCCGAGGTTCCGGGACGGGTCGTCGTGCCGTCGGTCTGCCCCGTACCCAGGTCGTAGACCTTGTCGCCGTTTTCGTCATACTTGATTTTCCCCTCGGCATCGCGGGCGTAGACCGGAAAAACCGGCTCCCACGAACGCGCCGTGGCGAACGCCGACGAAGCGAGGCTGCTGCCCTCCAGAATGTTGTTCTGCACCGTGTGGGCATAGGAGAGGTTGGCGCCCACCTTGATCCACGTGCGGAGCTTGGTGTTGACGTTCACACGAGCGCTGTAACGCTCGAAATCCGATTCGATCACATAGGATTCGTCCTTGAGGTAACCCAGCGAGATGAAATAGTCGGACTTCTCGTTCCCGCCGCTGACCGAAACGTTCGTCTCGTTGCGGAATCCGGTCTTGAAGAGTTCGTCCTGCAGGCGCTCGCTGTACATGCGCCGGGCCGACGGGTCGAGTTTGCCGGTCGCAGGGTCGATCAGGTAGGTCGACAAATATTTGTAGGGGTTGTAATTTCCGTGTGCCCCCAGCACCTCCTGCGAGGCATAGAGCGCCGCGGCAGCCAGATCGCCGCCTCCCTCTTCGGGGCTTGACGCCCACTTCGTGTCGCGCATCGTGCGCCACTGCGCCTCGAGGTATTCGCCCGGATCGGTGATGATGTCATACTCGGGGACAGCGCGGGTGTTGATACCGAATCGCGTGTCGACGCTGATCGTGGGATTGTCCAGGCTGCCGCGCTTGGTCGTGATGAAAACCACGCCGTTCGCGGCGCGCGAACCGTAGAGCGAGTTGGCCGTGGCGTCCTTCGACACGGAGATCGACTCGATGTCGGCCGGGTTGATGTCGGACAGGCTGCCCTGATAGGGCGAGCCGTCGAGCACGATCAGCGCGCCGGTGCCCGCATTGAGCGAACCGACGCCGCGGACGTAGATCGCAGCGTCCGTACCGGGCTGGTTGGTGGCCGTAGTCAGCTGCACGCCGGGAACCGCTCCTTCGAGCATTTTCGAAACGGTCGAAACCTGACGCTTCGCAAGCTCCTCGCCGCGGATGGTGGCGATTGATCCCGTAAGATCTTTTTTCGTCGTCGTGCCGAAAGCGGTCACCACGACATTCTCGATGGCCTGCGCATCTTCGTGCATCACGACTTCGACATGCGTCTTTCCGGCAACAGCCACTTTCCGGGTCTCGTAACCGATGAACGAAACCGCCAGCGTAGCGTCGGCGGGTGCGGCGATGGTGAATTTACCATCCGTGCCCGTGGTCGTACCGGTCGACGTGCCGTCGACCATAACGGTTGCGCCCGCGACAGGCTTACCCTCCGCATCGGCAACTTTACCGGAAACCTGCCGGTTTTGGGCGAATCCATATACACAAAGTCCCAAAACGGCAATTAACGATAGTAGAATTTTTCTTACCATAAGCGTTAATTTTAATAAAATTTTAAAATAAAAAACAATCGCCCCGGATTCCGGATAATAAACTGCTGGATATAGGATAATTACAGCGTTCCGGAACGCATTTTCCGAGAAATGCCTAATAGTTTGGTATTAAGCGTGTAAGATATACAGACGACACCTCCGCGCGTCCGGGTTGTGTTACCAGATAGTTACCGGACAAGAAGGGTTAAACCGTGCCGTATAAGCTATTTGGTCCAATTGATATACCGTTTGGCAGTAACTTTATCATTACCTTTATCGCGGTTTGTTTATTGTTTAAAAAAGGTTAGGAAGGGAATGAGAAACACGTTCAAAGTACTGTTTTACATCAAGAAGAATGCGCCTTTACGCAATGGAAACACGCCGATCATGGGACGCATTACGATCAACGGACAGCGAACGCAGCTGTCCACGCAACTATCCGTGAATCCGAATCTCTGGGATGTGAGTATGGGACGGGCGGCAGGGCGCAGCGCGGTTGCCTCACATGTCAACGAACAACTCTCGCAGATTCGTTTCCACATCGAAAGATGTTACAACACGCTGTTTTACGAGCATGCCCTGGTCACTCCGAAAATGGTCAAGGAGATGTATTTCGGCAACGACCAGCGCAACGAAACGCTGTTGGCCTTCTTCAGGCATCACAACGAGGAGTTCAGCCGGATGGTGGGCATCAGCCGCAGCAAAACGACCTACTATAAATATAGGTGTGTTTACAAGCATCTCGAAAACTACGTCAACGACAAATTCAACCGCAAGGATTTGCTGTTCAAAGAACTCGACAAAGAGTTCCTGACGGGGTTTCACCACTACATCGCACAGGAGTGCGGACACAAGAAAAACACGACGTGGATCTACATGATCGCGTTCAAGCACATCCTCATGCTGGCCCGAAGCCGGGGGCACATGGCCAAGGACCTCTTCGCGAATTACAAACTGCGCAGCGAATTCGTCGCGCGAAACTACCTGTCCATGACCGAAATCCGCAAGCTGATCCGTCTGGACCTCGACGACATGACCTTACAGTTGGTACGCGATGCATTTTTGTTCAGTTGCTTCACGGGACTCTCCTACATCGACCTCTGCACGCTGACCCCGCAGCATATCCAGCAGGACGGCAAACAGCTGTGGATCAGCACCACCCGCCGCAAAACAGGATCTGCGGTCAACGTGCGCATCTTCGCGATACCGTACACCATTCTGCTGAAATACAAACCGATGCAGCGGAATGCGCGGATATTCCGCCTGCCGAGCAACGGCTGGTGCAACATCTGCCTCGAGCGCATCATGTCTCTGGCGGGCATTCCCCGGCACATCACGTTCCATTCGGCCCGGCACACCTTCGCCACGACGATCACGCTTTCGCAGGGAATGGCGATCGAAACGATCAGCAAGCTGCTGGGACATAAGAACATACGGACTACGCAGATTTATGCGACCATCACCCACTCGAAACTCGACGGTGACATGGAGCGGCTCTCGAAACGCCTCGATACGCTGTACCGCGATACCGACCTGGAAAAAGTCCGGGAGCGCCTTTGAGGACCGATTCACATATACGCAGAAGTTCACGCAGCTAACACATTCGCTCAAAACACCCGAAAACACCCGAAAAGGGGATTACAATTTGTAATCCCCTTGAGATGATATTTTCAAAATCGTAACCGTTATCGACCAATCTTCTACACATATGTTATACTGGTGAATTATTTTAATAATTTATTTGTAAACGAGTTAGCAATTTCATACCTTTGCTTGTGAACTTTTTATTTAAAAAAAAACTATTAGATTAACGCTTATGGTAAGAAAAATTCTACTATCGTTAATTGCTTTATTGGGGGGGGGAATATTACTCTCGCTGGCCCAGAGTAAGCAAATTTCCGGAACAGTCACCGGTCCCGACGGGAAACCGGTCGCCGGAGCAACGGTTATGGTCGACGGCTCGCATGTCGGCACGACCTCAAACGGAGACGGTAGCTTCACCATCACGGCTCCCGGAAACGGATCGCTGGTCGTATCCTTCATCGGCTATGAAACCCAGAAGGTGGCCATCGGAGGCAAGACCCGAATCAACATCTCGCTCAAAGAAGACACACAGGCCATCGACGACGTGATCGTAGTGGCCTTCGGTACAGCCAAGAAAGACGCCTTCACCGGAGCGGCGAAGGTGATCAAATCCGACGATCTGATAAAAACGCAGTCTTCGAACGTCGGGGATGCCCTCGTCGGCAAAATCGCCGGCGTGCAGTTCTCCTCCGCCTCGGGCCGTCCGGGTTCCGGTCAGAAGATTTACGTGCGCGGCTACGGTTCGATGAATGCCAAAAACGACCCGCTCTGGGTTGTAGACGGCGTGCCCTACGAAGGCGACATCAACAACATCAACGCTGCCGACATCGAGTCGATCAGCGTCCTCAAGGACGCCGCGTCGAACGCCCTGTACGGCTCCCGCGGCGCGAACGGCGTAATCATGGTCACGACCAAGCGTGCGAAGGCCGGCGAGGCCACCGTGACTTTCGACGGCAAGTGGGGCATCAACACCCGTGCGTTGCAGACCTACGACATCGTGGAGGATGCGGGCGAATACTACGAGATGCACTACAAGTCGCTGTACAACTATTACACGCTCGACCAGAAGTACACTCCCCTGGCCGCCAACATCGCCGCCAACAAGCTGCTGACGTCGAACGATCCCGGCGGTCTGGGTTACAACGTCTTCACCGTGCCCGACGGCCAGAACCTCATCGGCGAAAACGGCCGTCTCAATCCGCGTGCGAAGCAGGGCCGCCTGGTAACCGACGCCAAGGGCCAGCAGTTCTACCTGCAACCCGACAACTGGCTCGACGAAATCTACAAATCGTCGTCGTTCCGTCAGGAGTACAACGTCAGCGTTTCCGGCGCGACGGACCGCGCCAATTTCTTCGCATCGCTCGGCTATCTGGACAACACGGGTATCGTCGACGGTTCGAGCAACGAGCGCTACACCGCCCGTCTGCGCGCGGACTACCAGGCCAAAAAGTGGCTGAAAGTCGGCGGTAACATGTCCTACACCCATTTCGTCTGGAACAACGGCAACAAAACCAACGACGACGGCGACGGTCAGGGCGAAGGCAACGCCGACGGCGGAAACGCATTCGCCACGGCGATCCGCATGGCGCCGATCTATCCGGTCTACATGCGCGACGGCAACGGCAACATTATGATCGACGAGTACGGATTCAAGATGTACGATACCGGCGACGGCCGCAACGGCGGCGCACTGCGCACCAACGGCGGCAAGAGCAACGACCTGCAGGACATTCAGCTCAACAAATACATCAACGAGGGCAATGCCTTCATGGCCAACGGTTTTGCCGATTTCTCCCTGTACAAGGGCCTGAAACTGACCCTCAACGGAAGCGTGTCGCTCGACGAAACCCGCGGTACGCAGGTGTCGAACCCCTACTACGGACAGTTCGCCGAATCGGGCGGCGCCGTTTTCAAGAGCCACAGTCGGGAGATCGCCTACAACATGCAGCAGTTCCTGACCTACACCAACACCTTCGCCGACGTCCACAACCTCGACCTGCTCTTCGGCCATGAAATGTACAACCGCAAATCCTACGGTCTGTACGGCTCGAAGACCATGATGTTCTCGCCGGACAACACCGAACTCAGCGGCGCCGTCGTCGACTCGTCGCGGTCGGGTTCGTCGGTTCTGGAGTACAACAACGAGGGCTACTTCTTCCGCGGACAGTACGACTACGACAACCGCATCTATTTCTCGGGATCGTACCGCCGCGACGCATCGTCGCGCTTCCACCCCGACCACCGCTGGGGCAACTTCTGGTCGCTCGGCGCAGCCTGGATCATCAACCGCGAGAGCTGGTTCAACGCTTCGTGGGTCAACATGCTGAAGGTCAAAGCATCGTACGGTTCGCAGGGTAACGACAACCTCGGATCGAAAGCGGAATCCTACTACCGCTATACCGACTACCGCGAGATCCTGAGCAGCGGCGACGGCGTTACGAGCGTACTCTACCAGAAAGGCAACCCCGACATCACCTGGGAGACCAACGCCAACCTCAATGTCGGCGTAGAGTTCGGCCTCTGGGACAACCGTCTGTCGGGTAGCATCGATGTCTTCAACCGCAAGACCACCGACATGCTGTTCGAGCTGGCGACTCCGATCGAGTCGGGTTACACGACCATTTTCACCAACATCGGCGACATGGTCAACCGCGGTCTCGAAATCGAACTGAACGCAGACCTGATCCGGACCAAAAACCTCGTGTGGGACTTCTCGCTCAACATGACCCACTACAAGAACAAGGTGACCCACCTGCCGGAGCAGTTCAAAAACAACACGACGGCCGACGGCAAACACGTGGGCCGCTGGCAGGACACCAAATTCCTCACCGAAGGGGAATCCGTCTTCTCGTTCTACGTTCCGACCTACGCGGGAGTAGACCCCGAGACCGGAAAATCGCTGTGGTACACCTACAAGACCGATGATGCCGGCAACAAGGAGCGCATCAAGACCTCCGATTACTCGGTGGCCTCGCAGGAGGGCCGCGAAATGCACGGAGACGCCCTGCCGGACGTTTACGGCGGTTTCGGCACGTCGCTACGCTTCTACGGCGTCGATTTCTCGATCGGCTTCACCTACCAGCTCGGCGGACAGGTTCTCGACCAGGGCTACAGGTTCTACATGAACTCCCCGGCAGGAACGTCGACCGGAAACAACTACCACCACGACCTGCTCAATTCGTGGACTCCCGAGAACTCCGGTTCGAACATTCCGCGTTTTGCTTACAACGACTCGAATCAGGCAGCCGTCTCGGACCGTTTCCTCACCAGCGCATCGTACCTGAACATCCAGAACATCACGCTCGGATATACGCTGCCCAAGCGTATCACGCGCAAGTTCCTCGTCGAGAATCTGCGTATCTACCTCGCCTGCGACAATGTATGGTACTGGTCCAAGCGTCAGGGTCTCGACCCGCGTCAGTCCATCAACGGAATCACGAACCCGTACTACTACGCCCCGATTCGCACCTTCTCGGGCGGTGTAACCGTAACGTTCTAATTTGTTAAACGACGAATATTATGAAAATGAACAACATACTGAAAACAACGGCGCTGCTTCTCGGTTCATCCGTGCTTCTTTCGGGCTGTATCAAGGAGACCTTCCCCGAAAGCGGATACGCCACCAGCGATCAGACTGCCGAATCTCCGTTCGCAAAGGAGGGTCTTATCACTGCGATGCCGACGGTGCTCATCACCAACTATATAGACCTCGGCGAGCACATCGACTTCGGCTACCCGGGCATCTTCGGCGCCACCGACCGCATGGTCGGCGAGGTGTTCCCCGTCAGCGGCAACCTGCCGGGCGGCAACCAGTACTACGACCGCTGGCAGGCATGGCTCTATCCGGGCAACTCGACCGGATTGGCAGCGAACGGCACGATGTCCCCGTTCTTCTACACCAACTATTACAAGTTCATCTTCACGGCCAATGAGGCCATCGACATCGCAAACCAGAGCGAAGGCGCAGAGGAGATGATGGGCATTGCCAAGACTTTCCGCGCGCTCTGCTACCTCGACCTGGCCCGTCTCTACGACGCGCTGCCGGCCAAGGCTCCCGAACGTCCCGCCTACGAGACCGAGCTGGAAGCCGTCAAGGGGCTGACCGTTCCCATCGTCCGGGAAGATACGAGCATGGAGGAACTGGAGAACAACCCGCGCGTATCGCGTGAGGAGATGTTCAAGTTCATCTTCGAGGACCTCAACACCGCCGAGACCCTGCTGGCCAACTATACGCCGGCAACGAAAAACCTGCCCTCGCTGGCCGTGATCTACGGACTCAAGGCCCGCGCCTACCTCTGGCTGGGCGGATTCACCGAATCGTATGCGGAAGTTCCGACCGGCGACGCCGCTTACCGTCTGGCCGCCGAATACGCCCGCAAGGCCATCGACGCTTCGGGCTGCACGATTATGACCGAAAGCCAGTGGCTCGACCCGAAGACCGGGTTCAACACGGTCAATTCGTCGTGGATGTGGGCCATGATCCAGACCACCGACACCGTGCTCAACAACCTGCTGTCGTGGTCGGCCCACATGGCGACCGAGGCTATCTGGGGTTACGGCTACGGAGCGCAGCCGGGTATCTCGGTATTCAGCTACAACCGCATTTCGTCGGGCGACTTCCGCAAAAAGAGCTTTGTCGGAGCCGACCGCTCGTTCGACGCCATCGCACCCTATACGACCCTGACCGAGGAGGAGTTCGCAACGATAGCCCCCTACGCATCGTTTAAGTTCCACGCGGCCAACGGCGAAAAACGAAACTATTCCACGGGTAACGTGACGAGCATCCCGATGATGCGTGTCGAGGAGATGTACCTGATCGAGGCCGAGGCTACGGCGCACTACGACGCCACCACCGGCAAGTCGCTGTTGCAGTCGTTCATGGCCAACCGCGATCCGGCCTATACGGTTCCGGCGGCCAACGACCTGATCGACGAGATCATTTTCCAGAAGCGGATCGAGTTCTGGGGCGAGGGCGTCATCTTCTACGACCTGAAGCGTCTGAACATCGGCATGCACAACGGCGACACCGGCACGAACGCTCCCCCGATGGCCCAGCTTTCCACGGACGGACGCGCCCCCTGGTGGAACTGCGTGTTCCCGCTGAACGCCGTACAGCAGAATAAGGCGCTTGCGGGCAAGAACAACCCCAACCCGACCCAAACGGTCAAGTCTGTTAAATAAAAAACATCGCTATTTATGAAAAGTATAAAAATATTCTTTCTGGCGACTGTCGCCATCGTCGCGGGGCTGTTCACGGCCTGCAGCGACGATGACTTCAAAGCAGGTCCCGAGGTCGACGGCGCACAGGTCTACTTCCCCGAGAATGTGACCACCCAGCATAGCATCAGCGACGACGTCTCCTCCATCGCCATCCCGGTAAAACGCATCGCCAAGGACGAGGCGCTGACCGTAGCGGTTCTCGCCAGCGACGAGTCGGGTCTGTTCACCATTCCGTCGTCGGTATCGTTCGCAGCCGGCAAGGAGACTTCCGAACTGCTGATCACCTTCGACCGCACCAAACTCGAAGACGGCAAGGAATACCCCCTTTCGTTCCTGATCAACGACGAGGACAACACGACGCCCTACGGCAACCGCAGCCTCGATATTACGGTTATGCCCTGGCCGTGGGTGAAAATGGGAACCGGCAAATTCCGCGAAGGCTGGTTGAGCGATGTATTCACCGGCAATATGTTCGAAATCGATGTCACGGTACACAGCCATAAGTCGAAAGAAGGTATCTACATGGTTGAAGAGATGCTCGGCTGGCCTTATATGACCGAATTCTTCGGAGCTACGCAAGAGGAGCTTTCGGAGCAGTTCAGCTACACTCCGTCCAATATCGTCATCGATTGCAGCAATGCGACTCAAGTGACGATTGAAGAACAATGGTCGGGTATTACCGAAAACAGTAACGGTTACGGAAACTTTATGATCGCCTCGGCGGAACCCGGCACATTGGTCAACGGCGTCATCACCTTCCCGAAGGACGGATTGACCGCAAAACTCGTCGGATTGGATCGCGAATTTCCCGCTAACAGTCAAGGTACGTTCCGCATCATGCTGCCGGGCGCCGAAATAGTCGACTATACGCTCTCCGCCGTATACGACGGCATGAAGGTCAGCGCCGACGGAGAGACGGCGAGCGCCGTCATCGACTTCACCTACGGCGCCGACGTTACGAACATCCGCTATGTTCTCGTCGAAAATGAATTGACCGAGGCCGAAACCGCTACGCTTGTCGCAGCGATCGCCGACGGATCAGCCGAGAACATCAACGAGTTGCAGGACTTCACCGTAGGCGGCGAGAAAGTCTCCGCCGAAGCCGTACTGCCTGGACCCGGAACCTATACCGTAGTCGCCCTGCCCCTTGACAAAGCGCAAAAACCGGTTTCCGGCGAAGCTTCCGCAGCATCGTTCTACTTCCCGGGCATAGGAGGGACCTCGGTTCCCAACGACATCGCCGGCTCGCTCTATAAAGTCAGCGCCTATCCCGATGCCGCAGCATATGTATCGGAGTATCCCGATTACTCATCGGCCGTGTACGAGATCACCGGCACGGAGATGAAGAAGATCAAAACCTACTTCAACAAAACTTCCATAATCGACAATATCGAGATTCAAACCGGAGGCCTGACCCTGCAGGATGTAGTCGATAAATACGGTAAAGAACTCAATGCCGATGCGATGGAAGAACTCGCAACGACCGGAAAATATTGGGACATAATGATCAATCTGACACCGGGCGCATCCTATACGCTGGTTGTCGAAGCAACGAACAACTACGGCAAGAAAAAACTGATCGTGTGCGAACCGTTCGTGACGGACATACCGCCCTATACCGGAGAGTTGATCATCGGGAAATACGGCATGTCCTACGCGGCCAGCGCTGAAGACACGTTCGAAAATGTATTCGAGGTAATACCTACCGTCGGAAGCAACACCGAATTTTTCGTGAAGGATTTCGCCGTAGAGGACGGCACCCAATGGTACGCAACCTATGACTCGGCCAAGTCGACGCTCACGATGAGCGGCGTGCAGCTCGGCCGGGAGGACAACGGCAACCTGCTCGGCAAATTCACGGAGGCGCTCACCCCGGACAAGTCCCGCGGTTACGGTATCTTCTCGTTCGCAACCGAAGAGAGCGAAGGCAGCGATCCGATCGTATTGACGATCGATCCGGCGTCGAAACAAGTTTCAGCGCTGACGACCGACGTCGAGGTTCCCGTTGCTGATTTCACCGTCAACAAGATCGTCGGAGCCTTGGCAGCATACTATGCCGACGGAACGACCATCACGAAGCAGAGCGGAACGACATCCGCAGCATCCGCAGCCAAAGTTCAGGGCGTCCGCACGAAGATCCCGTTCAGCAGCGTCCGTGTTCCGGCCCATATCGGGAAGTCGCTCGACAGCCGTGGTCTCCAGATGAACGCCACATTCGTCAGGAACAGCGACAACACGAACCACGGCGTCCGCACGTTAAGCGTGAAGACGGCGAAATGCGAGCCGCTGCCGAAACAGATCGGCCGCCGCGCCGATTTCAAAATCCGCGAAAACCTCCCGGTTTTGAAATAACCGACGCATATTGTTCCACACGACCCGACACAGTCCGAGCGACCGTGTCGGGTTCTGTGGTCCAATGAAACGAAACATCGGTCACGACATGCACTAATATTAGGATTATAAGATTATGACAAGGACAACAACTTTATGGAGCCTGCTGCTCCTGTCTGCGGCGCTCGCCCTGGGGTCGTGCACCAAGGATGCGACGGAGCAGGCGACGGGTCCCGAACCGGAAGCGAAAGCGGCCTCCAAACTCGTATTCTCGTCGGAGAACGCCGTCAGGGGCGAACTGCTGGTCTGCTTCGGCGAAGAGGCCGTAGCGGGCATTGAATCGTCGGTCATGCAGGTTACGCGTTCGGGCGGCGTCGCCACCCGTTCGGGCATCGCTGATTTCGACGCCGTGCTCGGCAGCATCGGGGTAAAGGCGTTACAGCGTCTGTTCCCGGTAGACGAACGGAACGAGGAGCGCACGCGCGCCGCCGGTCTGCACCGCTGGTACGTTGTGGAGTTCGACGCCGCCGCCGATCTCGACAAGGCGGCCCTCGACATGGCCCGGATCGCCGAAGTGAGCAAGGTGGAATTCAACCAGCAGCTGATGCACGTGCACGAAGGCCGGGTCATCCCGCTGGCCGAAACCGGCGCTGCGCCGCAGACCCGTGCGGCCGTCGGGTTCAACGATCCCCACCTGGGCAAACAATGGCACTACATCAACACCGGCGACAAGTCGATCTATTCGAAGATCAAGGCGGGAGCCGATGTCAACTGCGACGAGGCTTGGAAGCTCTGCACGGGCGACCCGCGCGTTATCGTCGCGGTCGTGGACAACTGCGTGCAGTGGGACCATCCCGACCTGGCCGCCAACATGTGGACCAACACCGCCGAGCTGAACGGCTCGGAAGGCCGTGACGACGACTCGAACGGCTATGCCGACGACATACACGGGTTCAACTTCGTCGACAATACGACGCTGACCATCAGCACCAAAGGCGATGCACCGGACCACGGCACGCACGTGGCAGGAACGGTCGCAGCCGTGAACAACAACGGCACGGGCGTCGCAGGCATCGCAGGCGGCTCGGGCAAAAACGACGGCGTGAAGATCATGTCCTGTCAGATTTTCCACGACAAAGACGGCGGCGACGTGGCCATGGCGGCCAAGGCCATCAAATACGCCGCCGACAACGGCGCGGCGATCATCCAGTGCAGCTACGGCTACCCTGCCGGCTCGGTAACCTCCGACGCGGCCTATTCCAGCGGCGCCAGCGCCGAGAAGCAGGCCATCGACTACTTCATCGCCAAACAGAACTGCGCGGCCATCGAGGGAGGACTGGCCATATTCGCCGCCGGCAACGACATGACCGGCATGTCGAGCTACCCCGGCGCTTACCGCGACTACATCTCCGTAACGGCCATGTCGTGCGACTACACCCCGGCCTACTACACCAACTACGGTCCCGGCTGCAACATTGCGGCTCCCGGCGGCGACGCCTACCAGTCGTATCTGGAAAACATAAATACCGGAGCGTCCGAGGTGTTATCGACCGTCAACGGCGGAAAGTACGGCTACATGCAGGGCACGTCGATGGCCTGCCCCCACGTTTCGGGCGTGGCGGCGCTCGGGCTCTCCTATGCGCTGCAACTCGGCAAGACCTTCACCCAGAACGAATTCACGACGCTGCTGCTGACATCGGTAAACGACATCAACCAATACTGCACCGGAACGAAACAGTATTTCACAGACAAGGGCAGTCTGGCGACGCTCGACCTGTCGCAGTACAAAAAGGGAATGGGCACGGGTTACATCGACGCCTACCAGGTGCTGATGAACGTCCGCGGCATCACCTGCATCCCGATTCCCGTCGGCAGCCAGTACACGCTGAACCTGCAACCGTACCTCGGCGGCGGAAATCTGGACCTGAAGATTACGGAAATCTCCATTTCGGCCGAAGACATGAACCGGCTGGGCATTTCGGCGAACCCGACCATATTCGCCAACCAGATCATCCTCAAGTGCACCAAACCCGGTTCGGCGGTGGTCCGGATCAAGCTGCTCGCCGGAAACGGCAACAACAGCGGAATGAACGGCATGCCGATCACGAAGGAATTCGCCTTCATCGCACGTGAGGTTCATTCCCAGAACGGAGGTTGGTTATAAAACAAGGACACATTATGAAAAGCATCAAACTGTTATTGATCGGCCTCGCCGCGGCGTTCGCGCTGACCGGGTGCGGCGATTCGTCCAAGGATACGCCCGAACCCGAGGGCGACGGCAACGTCGTCGGCAGCTGGCATCTGGTTTCGTGGAGTTCGCTCCAGTCCGCCGACGTCTACCTCTCGTTCAGCGAGTCCGGTTCGTTCGACATCTACCAGCGGCTCTACAAGCCCGAATACGTCCATCTGGACGGCACGTATTCCTACGACAAACCCACGCTCAGCGGCCGGTACAGCGACAACACCCCGTGGGGAAGCGCCTCGTACCGGGTTTCGTTCAACGCGGACGGAACACGGATGACGCTGACCAGCACTTCGAGCACGAGCGACGTCTCGGTCTTCGTCAAGGCCGAAATCCCGTCGGAGATCATCTCCGGCGCGCTGGAGTCCACACCCCAAAGCAGGGCCGAAGATATGCCGCGGTTCCTCTGAACCGCCGTCCTGCCGGCATGCGCCGCAACCCTTCACCGGGTTGCGGCGTTTTGTTTCCGGGCGAAGGCCGCGCCGCGCACGGGACTCTTCCGCACCCCGGCATGCAACTTGCCGAAGCAATAAAAAAGCCGGCAGTAGCGCCGGAAAAATATTTTTCGTAAATTTGTGCCAAAACAAAACAAAAAAGGTTTATGGCAATTACCGAAATACTTCCCGGCATCCACTACGTCGGGGTCAATGACCGCACCACCACGCGCTTCGAAGCCCTCTGGTCGCTTCCGATGGGCGTGTCGTACAACGCCTATCTGGTCGCAGGCGAAAAGATCGCCCTGATCGACACCGTCGAAGAGTCCTTCGGCAGCCGCCTCGAAGCCAACATCCGCGAGGCCATCGGCGAAAGGAAGATCGATTATCTGGTCGTCAACCACATGGAACCCGACCACTCGTCGTCGATCGCGGCGCTGCGCCGCATCTATCCCGACATCGAGATCGTCGGCAATGCCAAGACGCTCCAGATGATCGAAGGGTTTTACGGCATCGCCGGGGGCACGGTCGAGGTCAAGGAGGGCGACACGCTCGATCTGGGCGGCAAGACGCTGTCGTTCCACATGATCCCGATGGTGCACTGGCCCGAGACGATGGTCACGTGGTGCG
>UMIO01055408.1_pt1 | contig 19441 bp, 20 predicted proteins | sample 1965821 | NCBI WGS metagenome assembly UMIO01 (sample SAMEA4836127, study PRJEB28245) | human gut metagenome | biome: gut microbiome; material: fecal sample | place: Denmark | collected 2008
GTACAGGGGGTCCACCCCAGGGTAAAGGAACCTCCCAGCAGGAAGGAACCCAATACCCCCTGTTTTTTCTGCTGGAGGAAAGGACGCCGGTCCTTCAGCAGGAACAGCGGCGTCCATAAACCGCTCATAAAGAGTCCCAGAAGGATCAGGATCACCCCGGCCGCTTTTTCCAGTACTTTCCAATTGTCCAGCACCAGCTGCCCCAAAACCGTCGCCGTGGCCCCCATGGCCAGGAACACCGCCGTGAATCCGGCCAGGAAGGCCAGGGTATTGGCCAGGAGCCGTCCCTTCCCCTGTGCCTCTCCCATGCCGGAACCGGTGAGCAGCAGCAGGAAAGTGGGCAGCAGGGGCAGGACGCAGGGGGAGATGAAGGAAAGGAAGCCGGCCCCGAAGGCCGCTCCCAGGGTAAGGGAGCCCATTACAGCTTCCCTTTCAGCACGTCTTCCAGCTGCTGGGCGGTGGCCACCCCTTCATGGCGCTGGAGGATATTGCCCTTTTCATCCAGGATCACCGTGGTGGGGATCACCCGGACCTTGTACAGGGTGGCGGCTTTCCCGTCCCGGTCCAGGAGCACCGGCATGGTGTATCCGTTGTTCTTCAGGAAATCCTGGACCTGGGCGCCTTCTTCCTGGAGGTTGACAGCGTAGAACCGGACTTTCTCCTTGTGCTTCCGGGCAAAGGTGTTCATTTCCGGCATTTCGCTCCGACAGGGAGGACACCAGGTGGCCCAGAAATTGATTACATAGACGTTCCCGTCACCGGGCTGGACGGAATGGGAAGTCCCGGCTGTATCCTTCAGGGTGAATCCCGGTGCCTGGGCTTTTTGGGCGGAAGCCTGGGAAGAAGCCGGGGCATTGCTCTGGGAACTGCCGGAAAAGCCTCCGCACCCGGATGCCAGCAGGACGGCCGCCGTCAAAAGAGCAGAAACGATCATCTTTGTCTTCATAATGGTCCTCCTGTAGAATAAATTGTAATCAGGAATTTTTCTTTATAATACCATAAGGGACCTGCTGCACGCAACAGGTCCCTTAGAAGCAGGATCATCCATCAATGATGACATTCTCCATGATGATGTTCCCCATGATGGTCGCACTGGATGTCTTCCTGGTATTGGAGTTTGTCCGCCAGGAAATCTTCTACCGCCTGATCCGCCTGGCCGCTGCAGCCACCGTAAAAGGCGATTCCGGCCTTTTTCAGCCCTTCCTGGGCTCCTCCGCCGATGCCACCGCAGATCACGGCTTCTGCTCCAAGCTGCCGGAGCACCCCAACCAGCGCTCCATGGCCCTGTCCCTGAGTGCTGCAGACTTCCGCCTTCTGCACTTTTCCGTCAACCAGGTCATAGACCTTGAAATATTCAGTCCGGCCAAAATGCTGGAAAATCTCGCCGTTTTTCGGATCATAGGTTACTGCAAGTTTCATTTAATTCCTCCTGTTTTAGAACAGCCTGTTCAATCAAATCACTCAATTTGGCGGCGGCCCGGCGTGCAGTCCCTATGGGTCCGGTTTGCACATCCCAAGGGACCGCTGCACAGATTGGGCAGCCATCCTTTTTTCAAATTTCCTTCTGCAGACGCAGGGGCAGTTCCAGACCGCAGGCTTCCAGCAGGGACTGATCGGCGAGGATTTCCCTGGCCGGGCCCTCTTTTTGCACCTTTCCCTGGTACAGCAGCACCACCCGGCTGCAGGTATCCCAGATGAAGTCCAGGTCGTGGGAAGCAATCAGCTGGGCACAGGGAAGCTGACCCAGGATCCGGATCAGGTTCCGCCGGTTCCGGGGATCCAGGGCAGCGGAGGGTTCATCCATCAGCAGCAGGTCCGGTTTCTGGGTCAGAAGGCCCGCAATGGCCGTGAGCTTCTTCTGGCCTCCGGACAGCCGGTAAATCTGCCGCCGGGCCATGTCCGCCATCCCCACCTGGGCCAGGACTTCTGCTGTCCGCCGTTCCGCTTCCTCCCGGGGCACGCCCCGGTTCCGCAGAGCAAAGGACACGTCGCTTTCCACCGTTGGCAGGAACAGCTGGCTGTCCGAATCCTGGAACACGTACCCGGTCTTTTCCCGGATGGCCGGAAGATGGTCCCGGTCCAGGGGCAGGCCGCAGACCTCCAGGTTCCCTGCCTGCAAGGGCAGAAGACCCACCAGCAGTTTCAGCAGGGTGGACTTTCCCACCCCATTGCTGCCGATGAGCCCCACCTTTTCCCCTGGTTCCAGAGTAAAGGACAGGTCGTGGAATACCGGGACAGCGGCTTTTTTCGGGCCCGGCAGGGCATACTGGAAGCGGATATGGGACAGTTTGAGGATGGCAGACATGGGCAGGACTCCTTCAGCAGCAGAATGGATGAAATGGCAAGACAAGTTATCCCAGGTTCCGGCACACCAGGCACCAGACCAGGGTCAGGATCACCAGCAGCAGGCTGGCGCAAACAGAACTTTCGGCTCCGGTTTCCGGAAAGCGGCCCTGGAATCCCCGGAGTTCCATACTTTCGTAGACAGTCCGGGCCCGGTCCAGGCTCCGGAGAAACAGCAGTCCCAGTAAACTGCCGCTGATCTTCCAGGGGATCCCTCTGGTCCGGGGTGCCCGGAGAGCATAGGCCTGCTGCATCCGGCGGCCTTCCTGGAGCAGCAGCACCAGGTACCGCCAGGTAAGCAGGGTGGAAATGATCAGTACCTGGGGCAGGGGCAGTTTCTGGAGGGCGCAGGCCAGCCGTTCCAGACTGGTGGTAGCCAGCAGCAGCCAGCCGGACAGCACACAGCCCAGGCCCTTGAGCAAAAGCAGCAGAAAGGCTGCAGCCCCTGCAGAAAGACGGAAAGTCCCCAAGGTAACAGCAGTACCCTGGGCAAAAAACAGGTTCACCGCCCCCACTCCGGCCAAAAGGAGCAGGACCGGCAGACACTGGCGGAGAGCCGGCTTCCAGGGAATCTTCCCCACCTGGTACAGCACCGGCAAAGGCAGGAGCAGCAGACAGGCCCCGGCCAGGTGGTTTGGGCCCAGGCTGGCAAAAGCGGCCAGGTACAGGAACAGGGACCCTATTTTGGCCAGAGGAGCCAGCCGGGTGAGCGGCGTATCCTCTGCCGCCAGGTCATCCAGCAGATGGAGGGTCCCGATGGCCCCGTCCAGGGACTTCATGACTGCCGTCCGGTCAGTTTCCGGCCGGCCAGATGGATCAGCCCCAGCACCAGGACCGTCCCGATGATCCCGGAAAAAGCTGTCCCCCAACCGGCCTCCAGTCCGGGAATCTGGTAATCCGGGAAGAGCGCTGTGACTTCCTGGATCCTGGCCGCCAGTCCGTAGATTCCCCCTGCCGGTCCATCCAGTTCAGGGGAACCGGTGAGCCGGGCCAGGGACCATTCCAGTCCGTCAGGATCTTCCGACGCAAAATGAGAGACGGCACCCCCCAGCACCAGGGCCAGGCCGGTAAGTACCCCCAGGGTCTTCTTCCGGCTCCAGGCACTCTTCCCTGCACTCCCTTCTCCAAAAGGCTGCCGGAGCAGCTCCGGACGGTTTTCATAGAGGAATACCAGCACCGCTGTGGTGATCAGCCCTTCCACCAAGCCGATGGCCAGATGGATGGGCTGCATCAGCAGGAGAAAGGCGGCAAAAGGCAGCTGGGTGATCCCGGACAGGGTGGTTTCTGCCGCCACGGAGAAGGCACCCAGCTGGAGGGTCAGTACGCTGCCCAGGATGCTGGAGGCAGCAATCCGCCCTTTTGTCAGCCCTTTGCGGGTCAAAAGGGGCCACAGGATGCCGCCCCCCACAAAACAACCGTAAAAAGCCATGTTCCACACATTGGCTCCCAAAGCCAGCAGGCCCCCATCCCCAAAAGCCAGGCACTGGAGGGCCAGCACTCCGATCAGGGTCAGGAAGCCGGCACTGGGTCCCAGCACTGCCGATAAAAGCATCCCCCCGCACAGATGGCCGGAAGAACCGGTGCCGGGGATGGCAAAATTCAGCATCTGGGCAGCAAACACAAAGGCCCCCAGTACCCCCATTTCCGGCACCAGTCCCGGATCATGGGATTTTTTTACTTTCCGGGCCCCGTACCAGGCCGCCGCTCCCGAAAGGGCGTACATGGCCCCGGCTACACCGGGAGACAGCAGAGCGTCCGCCATATGCATGGGTCATTCCTCCTTTTTCGGGGCAGGAGCCAGTTCTCCCAGCACCTGCTGCCATACTGCCTGATAGCTGCGGCCAGTACTGCGGCACAGGCCGGCAATGGCGTCATATTCCGGATAAAGCCGGGTTTCCGTTTCTCCTGTCACGCTGCCTTCAATATCCACAACCGGTACCTGGACAGCTTTCACCGCTACCGGCCCCAGGGAGGTTTCCGCCATTTGGCTCTGCCGTTCCAGGATGCTCCGTTCCATCCGGCTCCGGCGGATGCCGATGGTGGTGGTTTCTGCAAACAGCAGGGCTTCCAGGCCGGTCCGTTCCGCTTCTTTGCAAAGTACGGTGACCAGCCAACCTGGCCGGTTTTTCTTCATGTAAACCGGGGCATACTGCACGTCCCGGGCGCCGGCTGAAAGCAGCTGGTCCATCACGTGGCCCAGGGCTTCCCCGGTGCAGTCGTCCAGGTTGGTTTCCAGTTTCCAGATGGTGTCTTCTTCCCAGGGAGCCGGAACCGGTTCTTCCGGTACTTCCAGGATCATGGCCCGGAGCAGGCTGGGCATGGCCTGTTCCCGTTTCCCTGCTCCCAGCCCCACTCTGGCTACCGTGAAGGTTTCCGGCAGCTGGCTCCGGGTCCGGATGGCAGCGGCAATGGCAGCCCCGGTGGGAGTCACATATTCCCCGGCAAAGGGCATGATGTGGAGGGGCAGATGGTGGGCGGCTGCGATATTGGCCACCGCCGGCACTGGAATGGGCAGGATGCCATGGGCACAGCGGACACTTCCGGTCCCTTCATGGAGTACCGGGATCACCACGTCCCGGATCCCCAGGTTGTCCAGGCACACGGCTGCCGCCGCAATGTCCACAATGGAATCCACCGCTCCCACTTCGTGAAAATGGACTTCTTCCAGGGTAGTACCATGGGCTTTGGCTTCCGCTTCTCCCAGGATGGTAAAGATCTTCACCGCCAGGGCATGGGCCCCTTCCGTCAGTTCTCCCTGGGCCAGGATGTCCAGCACTTCCCTGAGCCCCCGGTGGGCATGATGGTGATGATGGGCATGGGTTTCGGCGCCACCCTCCTGGTGCTCATGGTCATGTCCATGATGATGTCCATGGTTCCCGTACTGGTGGCCTTCTCCTTCCGGGGCTTCCGGTGCTGCCTGGTTTTTGGCAAAGCCGTAGAGATAGTCCATATCGTGGTCGTGGTTTTCGTGCTCTGCATCCAGCCGCACCAGGAAATCACAGCAGTCCAGCCCGGCCTTCTTCACCCGGCTGATTTCCACCGTATACCCGGACAGAGGAAGGGAGGCCAGGGCCTTCCGGAGCACCTGTTGGTCGGCACCCAGGTCCAACAGGGCCCCTACGGTCATGTCCCCGCTGATGCCGCTTTTACATTCCAGATAAAGCAGTTTATCCATGATGTTCTTCATCCTTTCCCAGTGCCAGCCGGTTGATCTGGGTGGCCATATAGCCGGCTCCGTAGCCGTTGTCGATGTTCACTACCGCAATCCCGTTGGCACAGCTGTTGAGCATGGTCAAAAGGGCTGAAATGCCCTGGAGGCTGGCCCCGTACCCGATGGAAGTGGGCACGGCGATCACCGGGTTGCTTACCAGGCCTCCCAATACGCTGGGCAGAGCCCCCTCCATGCCGGCCACCGCAATGACGCAGTTGGCTTCCTGGATGGGGTCCAGGCTGGCCAGCAGCCGGTGGAGTCCGCTGACCCCCACATCGTAGACCCGGTTCACTTTGCTTCCGAAGAATTCCGCCGTCTGGGCCGCTTCTTCCGCCACCGGGATATCCGCCGTCCCCGCCGTACACACTGCCACGGAACCCCGGAGTTCCACCGGCTTCCGGATCACCTTTACCAGCCTTGCCAGAGGATCGTACACTGCATCGGGGCACAGGGTCCGGATCAGCTCGAACTGTTCCCGGCTGGCCCGGGTCCCCAGCACGTTGCCCTCGTCTTCTGCCAGCTTCTGGAAAATCTGTTTCAGATGGGCATCCCTTTTACCGCTGCAGAATACCACTTCCCCGAAGCCGGTGCGGATTTTCCTGTGGGTGTCCAGCTTGGCGAACCCCAGATCTTCAAAAGGCTTCTGCCGGAAGAATTTTTCCGCTGTATCTACAGAAATCTCTCCGCTCCGGACTTTTTCCAGGATTTCTTTCGTCTCCATGGTCAGTCCTTCTTTTCCGGAGGCAGGGTTTCGTTCATGCTGCCGGTCCGGTAGCCCAAAAGATCCAAAGTCACATAGGTGAATCCGTATTCCTTCAGCTTATCCGCGATTTCCAGCCGGTGGTCCAGCACTTTCTGGAGTTCATCGGGCAGCACTTCGATCCGGGCCAGGGTCCCCCCGTGGATCCGTACCCGGAGCTGATGGAACCCCATATCCAGCAGCAATTGTTCCGCCTTGTCCACCATGCCCAGCCGTTTGGGGGTGATTTCTTCCCCATAGACGAACCGGGAGGACAGACAGGCGAAAGACTGCTTGTTCCAGGTGGGAAGCCCCAGTTCTTTGGAACAGGCCCGGATTTCCTTTTTGTACAGCCCCGCCTGCCGGAGGGGGCTGGCAATTTTCAGTTCTGCAATGGCCTGGAGCCCGGGACGGTAATCCCCTTCGTCATCCAGGTTGGAGCCTTCCACCACAGCTGCCAGGTGATTTTCTTTGGCCACCTCCAGGATCTTTTCGAACAGTTCATGTTTGCACAGATAGCACCGGTTGGTGGGATTGTGGGAAAAGCCCGGAATGGACAGTTCTTCCGAATCCACCACCAGGTGCCGGATTCCCTCTTTTTCACAAAAAGCTTTGGCTTCCTTCAGTTCCCGTTCCGGAAAAGAGCAGGACCGGGCGGTAACGGCCAGCACTTTGTCCCCCAGGGTATCGTGGGCCACTTTCAGGAGAAAAGTGGAATCCACCCCTCCGGAAAAAGCCACCGCCACACTGCCCAGCTCCCGGAGCACGCTCTGGAGTTTTTCCAGTTTGTTTCTATTTGCAGATTCTTCCATGGAATGGTTTCCTTTCTTATATCATTTCTTTCATCTTACAGAAATAGAGTCTTGAAAGGAAGACTCTATTTCTTAGACATCTTATTAAATTTTCTTAGGAGCCTGTGCTCCATCCTTAACCTGTATTATACCATGGATGGCTGGAATGGGACAGGCTTCCTACTGCGGTCTATTTTTCCGATTGGTGAAGACCGGTACTTCCTGGCCTAATGTGGTATAATACACAATATCCCTATGCAAAAAAGGAGATTTTTTCATGACTGAATGTCTGATTGTTGGTCTGGGGGGCTTTATCGGGTCCGTGGTCCGGTATCTGATCGGACTGCTGCCCTTGAGCCACAGCAGCGGCTTTCCTCTCAAGACCTTTTTCATCAACATCATCGGTGCCTTTCTTATCGGCCTGGTGGCGGCTCTGGCCGCCAGAAACTCCCTCCATCCCCGGCTGGCCCTGTTCCTGAAGGTTGGCATCTGCGGAGGCTTCACCACCTTTTCTTCTTTTGCCCTGGAAAGCCAGCAGCTGGTGGACAAAGGGGCTCCTGTCACCGCCGCCCTGTACATGGCCCTGAGCCTGTTCTTCGGGATCCTGGCCTGCATCCTGGGCCAAAAGGTGCTGTAATGGAACTCCGGCTGTCCCCCGCGTCTCTGCCCCAGCGGCTGAAATCCTTTCTCCGGGACCAGGGGATTTCCGGCACCTACTGGAAAGCCCTGAAGGCCGCCGGTGCCCTCCAGGTGAACGGGGAAATCATCCAGCGGGATCTGCTGCTCCAGCCGGGAGACCGGGTTTCCTGGACCTTTCTGCCGGAACCCTGCACCCTGGAACCGGAAGAAGCACCCCTGTCCATCCTGGAGGAAACGGAGCTGTATCTGGCTGTGGACAAACCGGCCGGCCTGGTGACCCACAATGCAGGAAAGGAACGGACTCCCGCTCTCAGCCGCCGGGTGGCCTGGTATTTCCAGACCCATCACATTTCCAGCGCCGTCCACCCGGTATCCCGGCTGGACCGGGAAACTTCCGGAGTGGTGCTTTTTGCCAAAAACGCCTGTCTCCATCATATGCTGTCCCGGAACCGGCTGGAAAAGACCTATCTGGCCCTGACCCTGGGCCATTGGGAACAGCCGGCAGGGATCCTGGACTGGCCCATTGGCCGCCGGCCCGGTTCCATTGTGGAACGGCAGGTGGATCCGGATGGTCAGCCTGCCCGTACCCGGTACCAGGTACTGGGCGAAAAGGAGGGCCTGTCCCTGGTCCGGTTCCAGCTGGAAACCGGCCGCACCCACCAGATCCGGGTCCATGCGGCAGCCGCCGGCCACCCCCTTCTGGGGGATACCCTCTACGGCACCCCCGGGGCTCCCGGCCGCCATTATCTCCATGCCTGGAAGGTGGCCTTCCGGGAAACCTTTACGGGCAGACCGGTGGAAATCACCGCTCCCCTGCCGCCCGATTTCCGGAAAGTATGGTATAATAAAAATAACTGATACTCAAGGAGGTTTCACCATGCCATTTGTAACCACGAAAGAAATGTTCAAGAAAGCCTACGAAGGCCATTATGCCGTTGGCGCCTTTAACGTCAACAATATGGAAATCGTCCAGGGCATTGTGGATGCTGCCAAAGAAGAAGAATCTCCCCTGATTCTGCAGGTATCCGCCGGGGCCCGGAAATACGCCAAGCACAGCTACCTGCTGCACCTGGTGGAAGCCGCCATGGAAGACACCGGTCTGCCCATTGCCCTGCACCTGGATCACGGCGCTGATTTCGATATCTGCAAGGCCTGCGTGGACGGCGGTTTTACCTCTGTCATGATCGACGGCTCCAAATATCCTTTTGAAGAAAACATCGAACTGACCAAACGGGTGGTGGACTATGCCCACAACAAAGGGGTCGTGGTGGAAGCCGAACTGGGCAAACTGGCCGGCGTGGAAGATGCCGTAAAGGTCAACACCAAAGACGCCACCTATACGGATCCGGACCAGGCTGTGGAATTTGTGGAACGGACCGGTGTGGACTCCCTGGCCATCGCCATCGGCACCAGCCACGGGGCTTACAAGTTCAAAGGCAAACCGGAACTGGATTTTGCCCGTCTGGAAAAGATCACCAACATGCTTCCCGGGTTCCCGCTGGTGCTCCATGGAGCTTCCACCGTTATCCCGGAATTCGTGGCAGAATGCAACAAATACGGCGGCAAACTGGCCGGTGCCCAGGGCTGTCCGGAAGACATGCTGAAAAAGGCCGGCACCTACGGGGTCTGCAAGATCAACATCGATACCGACCTGCGTCTGGCCATGACCGCTTCCATCCGGAAGTACCTGTATGAACATCCGGAAGATTTCGATCCCCGCTCCTATCTGGGCAAGGGCCGGGAAGCCATCAAGATGATGGTGGCCCACAAGATGCGGGATGTGCTGAATTCCTCCCACCGTTTGTAAGAAAGTGCGGGATTCCGGGCCGCCCGGCGTGCGGCCCCTACGGGACCGTGGATATGATATTCATCGGGTCCGCAGGGCGGCACACCCGGCCGCCCGCCATTCTGCCACAAAAAAACTGCCTCCCTTACCGGGCGGCAGTTTTTTCTTTGTGTCCGTACAGGAACCGGTCGATCATGCCATCCACGACCCTTTCCCGGTTTTCTTTGGTAAAGGCTCCCTGGTTGCTGAGCATGAAAATACTGAAATAGAAATTCTGGCTCATCAGCTGCAAATCGGTAAGAGGCTTCAGATACTGCCTGTCGATGGCTTTCTGGAAAATGCTCTGGAGCAGCTGGATTTCCCCATAAATCAGCTCCGCATACCGCCGTTTCATGGCCACATCCTTTTCTTCCGGCTTTTTGCCCCACCGGACATCCAGCCGCCAGTCCTGTTTCTTTTCATCCCAGAGAAGCCGCCAGCCGGCCTGCTGGTTCAGTAGTTCGAACAGGATCACCGACCACAGGGTCTCATTCTTCTCCAAAAAATGCAGGAACGCTTCCACATAGCCCCGGAACTGATCGGAAAAAGTTTCCCCTTCCTCCACGGCCGTTTCCATGGCCTTCATCAGCTTCCGGTTTTTGGCCTCCACCAGGGTATAGAACAGATTTTCCTTGTTCTTGTAATATTTGTAGACAGTCCCCTTTCCGGTATCCGCGATCTGGATGATCTCATCCAGGGTTGCCTGGGTGTATCCCTTGTGGGAAAACACCTGTTCCGCAGCTTTCAGGATCCGTTTTTCTTTGGATAAAGATGCATTGATTTTTACCATATCTTTGGGGACCTCCCTGTTTAGACTGTCTTTACAGATAGTATATCATTTTTGGAGTGTATTTTTCAATTTGATCATAACAGTCCCAGATTTTTCGTAATGAACACCCAGAGGAACATGGTGATGCAGGAAAGAGCCGAGCTGAAAATTACGCAGTTGCCGGCCAGCTCCCCGTCACTGTCCATCTGCTGGGCCATGGCAAAGGAAGCCACGGCGCAGGGGGTGGCGGACATGGCCATAAGAGAAGCCAGATCCACCTGCCGGTAGCCCAGGGCCACGGCTCCCCCGATGACGATCAGCGGAGCAATCACCAGCCGGCCGGTCACCGTAAAGGCCAGTTCCCGGATTTCACTGATGGCCCCCTGGAGGGTAAAGGAAGCACCCAGAACGATCAGGGCAAAGGGAGTGGTGCTGCCGGCAATGGCCTTGATGCATTTCAGCAGGGCCACGGGCAGCGGAAAGGGAAGCAGCTTGCACAGAAGCCCGGCCACCGCTCCCATGATCATGGGATTCCGGGCTACCCCGGCCAGGATATGGAGCGGATTGAAGGTGCCGCCCCGGAAAGTTTCCAGGGTGAACACCGCCAGTACATTGTAGATGGGGATGATGATGGCGCAGAGCATCAGAGGCACAGCCGCCGCTTCCGTTCCGTAGAGATTTTCCACCAGGGGCACCCCCAGCAGGATGAAATTGCTCCGGTAAAAGGCCTGGATCATGGCCCCCCGCTTTTTGTTGTCCTTCACCAGGGCGGTCACCAGCACCCAGCCCGTTACAAACACCGTCAGCAGGGCTCCCACCGCAAACAGCACGAACCCGGGCCGCATCACCTTGCCAATGTCGGTGAAATACACCGAATAGAACATGTTGGTGGGCAGGAACACACCAAAGACGATTTTGTTGAAGTTGGAAATATGACTTTCATTGAAGTGATACTTCCGCCGGGCCAGAAGACCGATGGCCATGTAGATCATCAGAGGCAGCACCGCCCCTGCCGCAATCCAGAAATTTTCCATAAGGCTCCCCCTCAGTGCAAAGATATACAACATTCCTTTCTAAGGGTACCATATTTTTCAAAATTCATCAATAATTATGCCCTTTCCGGCACCGTAGCCAGACGCCCGGCGGCCTGGATCACCCGTACGAAAGCCGGAGGCACTTCTTCCTTCTGGAGGGACTGGCCGATGAGCCGTCCCAGGATGACCCCCTTGTTGCTGTAGAGCCAGGCAAAATAATACACCCATACCGGTCCCTGATGGGGTTTAGCCTTGTACAGGGGACCGGGCGGAAAGTCCCGGGGATCCAGCTGGAGCTTGTGACAGGCCTTTTTCACCATGTCGTAGCTGGTCCGGCCCGTGCCGCCGCATGCCACGTCGATGATCCGGTCCAGAGCCTGGCGCTTTCCACGCCGGAGCATGGTCTGGGACAGGTCCATTTCAAAACAGACTCCGTCGGTGAAGTACACCCCTTTTTCCCGCTTGTGGGCCTCCTTCACGTCCGCATCGTACAAAGCCACCACCGGCAGCCGGAAATATTCCAGCAGCTTCTTGATCTTGGCAATGGAACTTTCGCCCCGGGCGTTGATGAGACAAATGCCGTAATAATCGAAAGGAACTCCCACCGTCCGGCCGAACAGCTGGAAGCAGCCGTATTCCGTCTCCCCTTCCACCAGGATCACGCTCCGGGCGTAAAGTGCCTCCTTCACTTCCGGGAAATGCATGATCAGATGCTTCTCGATTTCCCGGTTGACATGGAAACTGGCCCCGCAGGCCGCCTTGACCAGCCCCCGGCGGTCATGGTACAGCCGGAGGATGTTCCGGTAGTCGTCAATGAGGGAGTCGGTGGAATGGGTCACCACAAACAATTGGCCCCGGAGCCCGTCCAGCCCGAACAGGTCCTTCAGCAGGGCGCAGAACTGGGGATCCTCGTTGTTCAGCAGTTGCTGGTAATACTGGAGAATGGACCGCTGCATATAGGGGTGCAGGTGGATCTCCGGCTCATCGATGGAAATGATCAGGGGCAGATACCGTTTGCCCTTGCCATCCACAATGATGGTATGCTCCAGGGGCACCGCCCGGCTGTGGGCCATCTGGTACACCTGGGTGATGATCCGGAGAGCCGCCAGGGAAATGAACTTCAGATTGTCCGCCCGATGCCGGTTGCTCCGGCAGAGGATCCGGGACAGGTAGAAAATGCATTCATAATAGGAAGAATCGAAATACCCCACATTCACTTCGTGCTGGATAAACTGCCGTTCCTCCTCCGGCAGGGGACCGCAGTGGCTGGCTTCCCACTGGGCCAGACACTTTTCCAGAGCCCGGTACACCTGGGGCCGCACCGCCTGGTCCTCCTGGCTGATGGCGGAATAGCTGATGTAGCGGAGCCGGCGGATGGTTTCCAGGGGCATTTCCTGTCCGGTCTCCCCATCATAGAGATGGGGACAGATATCCGTCACCTTCATTTCCAGCCGTACCCGGATTTTTTCCGGATGGTCCTGGGGGGTGTCGGCAAAGTATTCATTCGGGCTCTGGAGCAGATGGAGATCCAGGGTGATCCGGATGGGCTGTTTGGGATCGTCATAGTCGTTTTCCGGCAGGGTCCAGGCGTTGGCCATATAGGACAGGAGCCGGAGGAACCCGCTTTTGCCGATGTCGTTCTCCCCCACCAGATAATTGGCCAGGGGATGGAAGGTCATGGTGATGTCTTTGAAATTTCGGTAATTCTGGATACGCATACTGGATAAATACATGGGTGCACCTCCAGGAGCCACAGACAGCAGAAAAAATCCCGCCGGGAAGGCAGGGCGCCAACAGGCCCCGGTCCCTCCCCAGCGGGACTTCAGGATGCAGCCTTACCGGCTGCAAACCGGATTATTTTGCGAAGTAACGGGCCAGCAGACCATCGAATACACGGCCGTGACGGGCTTCGTCCTTGGCCATTTCATGGACGGTGTCATGGATGGCATCGTAGCCCAGCTGTTTGGCCAGGGTGGCGATTTCCTTCTTGCCGGCGCAGGCACCCTGTTCAGCGGCAGCCCGCATTTCCAGATTCTTCTTGGTGCTGTCGGTGACCACTTCACCCAGCAGTTCAGCGAATTTGGCAGCGTGTTCCGCTTCTTCGAAAGCGATCCGTTTGTAGGCTTCCGCCACTTCCGGATACCCTTCCCGGTCTGCCACACGGCTCATGGCCAGATACATACCCACTTCGGAGCATTCACCGGTGAAGTGCTGACGCAGCCCTTCCAGAACCCGTTCATCCACGCCCTTGGCAACGCCGACCACGTGTTCGTCAGCGTATTCCTTGACGCCTTCCTTCAGTTCATCGAATTTATCTTTCGGAGCGCCGCACTGCGGGCATTTTTCCGGAGCTTCTTCCCCTTCATACACATAACCGCACACTCTGCAAATGAATTTTTTCATAAGAAAAGCCTCCCCTTGAAACTGTGGCCATCGGACTGTTAATCCGATAAGTCTACTTTTTAATAATTTTTATTAAAAACTTCTTACAGCCTTAATTATAGCAGGTTTTTGAGGAAAAGCAAGGGGGAAAATAAAAGAAGGCAGATCCAAACCATCATGGGTTCACCGGCACCGTAGGGGCTGCACGCCGGGCAGCCCGCAATACATCGTACACCCGTGCGGAAACGGGCCAACCGGCCTGCGGCCCCTACGGATTGTTTATGGATACCTGTTATACTGAATTTGCATTTTATTCTAAATATTGTTACAATATCCAGAACATATTATAGGAAAGGACCGGTCCACCCCATGCTCCCCACCCGTAAAAATCCCCATTTGTCCCACTATGATTATTCCCAAAATGGTTGCTATTTCATTACCCTGTGTACAGAGAAACGAAAAATGCTGCTGGGCAGTATTTCAGCAGGACAGCTGGAATTGTCCTTTCTTGGCGGGACGGCAGACAACGAACTTTCCGTGCTGGGCCGTTTTTTCGAAGATATTGCCATTCCCGAAAAGATCATCATGCCCAACCACATCCATTTTATCGTTCAGATCCAGCAGACAGGCAATCATTGCCCCTTGTCTGTTGGACGGTTTGTGAATCTGTATAAAGGACGTGTTTCCAGGAAAGCCGGATACCCCGTTTGGCAGCGGGGATATTACGAACATATAATCCGCACCCGGGAAGAGTATATCCGGATGTCTCAATATATCCGCAACAACCCGGCCCAGTGGGCATTGGACCAGTACAATCGGCAGGAGGAAATCATCGCCCAGCGAAACCAGGGGCGGATCCGGTAAGAAATCCAATACCACCATGCGTCCACCGAAATCGTAGGGGCTGCACGCAGGGCAGCCCGCAAAACATCGTACACCCGTGCAGAAACGGGCCAACCGGCCTGCGGCTCCTGCATCTGGTGCGCAATCAGTCTTCCTCTCCTGTTTTCTTTTCCCAAATCGGATCTTCCTGTATGCTGTATTCCCCTCTCATGGTTTTTGCGGTGTCTTTGGTAATGGCATAGGCAGGATGGGAAAGGTCATACTGGGGATTGTAATGGTTGGACGGAGCCTGGATCAGCCCGCATACGGTTTCAAAAATCAGGTCGTTGGTGAACACGGTGTTTTCATGGGCTTGAAGAGCCTTTCCTGTGGCAGGATAGGCTCTCCGGTACGCCGGGGAAAGATAAATCCACATAGGGATCCGCACCATATCGAAGGTAAACGGATGGGAAACATGCTTGTATTTCATGTTTTCTCCATGATCGGAAAAATACACCATCACCTGAAGGTTCAGATGTTTCTGGCTGTACTGATACACCTGCTGAAGCACTTCATCCGTATAGGCCAGAGAGGTGTCGAACTCTCCCTCTTCCTTCGGGACTTGAGAGAAGGTGTGGTCCTGGGCAAACTTTTTGGGCACCCGGTCCCGATACCGATAGTGACTTCCATTCAAATGGAGGACGATGAAATTGTTCTGATCGGCCGGTACCATTTTCAACAGTTCCAACAGCTGGCCATCATGCTTCCAGGGCATCCATTTCCGGGTATCCGCCTGACTGGCCAGTGTGGTAATGGCCGCATCCCACACTTCGCCCTTTCCCTGAGTGGAAAACCAGTAGGTATGGTAACCGGCTTTTTTGGCCAAACTGACCAGATCCACGGATTCTCCCAAAGGCATGTTGTTGTACTGATTGGAGCTGGTAAGGGACTGACTGAGGGCCATCACCGTATTGGAAAAGTTGGAATAGGCCTGGGGGAAGAAGAAAAAACCATCGGTTCGCCGTATGCTGGATTCCCAAGGGGTGGTTTCCAAGGGGTATTCTGGGTTGAAGGCAGCCATATAATCCCGACAGGCAGTTTCTCCCACCACCAGGATCACTGTTCCCGGCAACTTCATGGGCAGGGCTTTCTCTTTGTCTAAAGAAATCTGTTGTTGATTCTTCCGGATGTTTTTCTTCAGAGCATCGAATGCGTGCATGGGGCCCCCCTCCAGTTTATGCAGCCCCACATACACATCCAGAGGGAAATAGGCACTGCCTTTATAGGCAACGGTGAAAAACATGACAAAGACAAAAAACACAAGGACGGCCTGCTGGAGTTTGGTGTAGAGGATTTTCCTCCGAGGTTCCCGTATGCTGAATTTCCAGCTGATTGCCAGAAGAAGCAACAGCCCACAGGCGAAAATGGCCAGCTGGCCTCCGGAAAACATGGAACGCAGGTATTCTCCGGCTTCCTTAACATTGGTGGCCAGAATGGAAAGAAGCGAGATATCGTCAAAAAGGCTGCGGTATTTCATAAAATATCCAACATAAATCAAAGGACAGAGCTGCAGGAAGAATGTGAGAAAAAAAGCGGCCCCCTGCTGGATCCACAGCAGCAACCTGTTTTTCTTCTGATTGGCCAGCAGAAGTTCCACCATCAGCAGAAACAGGAAGAACATGATGCCGCTGCGGTAATACCGGACATACAGTCTGGTATACATGGTGATGTTGTACGGATTGTGGACCAGATGGAAAAAAATCCAGCTGTATCCAGCCAGCTGAGTATGGCCAACAAGGCCGCCCTTGCTTTGGAACGGAATTCTTTCAAAGGGAAAATGCCGGTAAGGAAATAGACCAGGCCAAAAACCACGGCCAGGGATTTACCAAGGGGCAAATAATCCTGGAAAGCAATAGGAATTTGTCTGGATACACCGAATATCGATAAAAAAGCAAAACTGTAAAGTACCAGGAGCAAAAAAAGAGTAGAACCCAAACGATCTTTTCCCCGGTTTTTCATGAAAGCTGAAAAATGGACACATTTCTTTTTGAAAACAAGCTGCAGCTGCTGCAAAAGACTTCCCCCCTGATTGCATGTATTTGTCTACTCGAGGTATTTTTCCATTCCGTCGGCAAACGCCTTTGCATTTCCCTGCAGGAGATGGTCCAGCAGGGATTCCAGACGGGATACGGAAAATCCCGCCCGCATTTGATCCAGGATCTCGAACCGGTAGATGTCCTCCACTTCCCTGTTTGGAATGGCCAGAAGGAAATGCATTCCCGGTAAAAGCCGTTTTCCCAAGCCTGCTGGATGGGAGCATCGTATTCGTCCAGGAGAAGGATAACCTGTCTTCTATAATGCCGGTACAACAACTGGAGAAGAAGAGATAAAGAACCGGATGGAAAAGAACCAGTCCAACATGCTCAAAGTGAGCGTTTTGCCAAACCGTCTGGGGCGGGTCAGCAGGGTTACTGCGCTGTGTCCATCGATCAACTGCCGGATAAAATCTGTCTTATCCACAAAATAGTACTGTTCTTTTCGAAGTTTACCAAAATAATCGATTCCAATGGGCATTGTCCACTGCATCTCCCATACCCTCTCTTTCTATAAAATCACCTGGAACAGGTCTACGGTCTGAAACAAGCAGTTCTGTGTCCATTATACCAAAGAAACAGCTTTCAGGCGAATCGGGAAAAGTGACCCTGCAGGCTGTGCACCCAATCCCCGACCACTTAACCACTCAACCACTCGTTCACCTCCCCCTCACCCCTCAAATATGCTACAATATCCCCTGTAACTACAATTCGGAAACGAGGTCTTGTTCTCTATGCGTACTTTTTCCCGTACTCTTTGCCGTGCTGTGCTTTTGGGATGTCTGGGGGCCGGTCTTTTGGCTGGGCCGGTCTGGGGGGCTCCGGCTTTGCCTCCTGTGCAGAAACCGGGGTCTGCGGCGGCCAAACCGGTTTCTCCTGTGCTGCGGCGGCAGCCGGTGCCACAGGTTACCACCCATTACACGGCAGCCCACCCTGCTTCTCTCCATCCCACTCTCCGCTGGAAACCCATCCTGGGGACGGTCTATTACAATGTAAAGGTACAGCTGCCCAACGGGAGCTCCCTGCCCGATGACCGGACCTATGTGGCCGGATACAACCTGGCTTTGCCTGCGGGTACCCGGGGGGATGTATCGGTGCAGATCCAGTCTTTCGACCTGGACGAAAAACCGGTTTCCGCCCTTTCTCCGGTGGAAAAGGTCCATGTGGATCCGGACCGGAAGACGGCCCTGTATCCGGCCCCCATCAGCCAATTCAACAGCGGCAACGGTACCACGCTATTGTACCCGGTGTACAACTGGGTGCCTCTCAACGGGGTGCGGCATTATGAGGTGGAGGTGCTGAGAACCAATGCCGTCTCCCCCACCCGGGAAGCAGCGCCGGACCAGCTGCTGGAACGGGGCAAATCCACCGGATTCGACTGGTATGACGACGAATCCCACTACGCTCCCTACACCATGTACTGGCGGGTACGGGGTATTGACGAAGCCGGGAATCCGGTCAGTCAGTTCTGTCCGCCCCAGCCCATGAAGGTGGATCCGGAAGACAACTGGCAGGTGGGGACCCTGGGGGACAGCATTTCCCACGGGGGCGGGGATCTTTCCTATTCTCCCAGCGATTTTGCCTACAGCTACCAGTATTACCTGCCCTTTGACAGCATCAACCTGGCAGAAAGCGGGGACACCAGCGAGGCTACCCTGGACCGGTTCGACAAGGATGTGGTCCCCTTCCACCCCAAATATCTGATCATCATGACCGGCAGCAACAGCCTCCGTGGCTGGGTCAGCGGGGAAAGCGTCATCAGCGACCTGAAGGGGATCCGGGAAAAATGTGAGGACAACGGGATCACCCCCATTTTCATGACACTGCCTCCGGTGAATCCGGCCAACATCAAACGGGCCTTTGACGAACCCACCGCCGAAGGATGGCGTGCGGAAATGGCCAAAGTGAACCAGTGGATCCGGAGCCTGCCCTGGTTCATCGACCTGGGGACCCAGTTTGACGAAAATGAAGACCTGCCCACCCGGTACGCCCTGGACGGACTGCATCTGAACTTCCGGGGCAAGCGGCTCATGGCCAAAGCCATTACGGAACAATGGGACGGGATCATGGCCAAAATCCGGATGGCCCGGGAACAGGATCAGGAGGACGAAGAATAAAGGGTACTACCTTTACAATTCTCCATACTTTATGATAGAATATGAAACATATTCTACTTATGCGGCATTGTAAAAATAAAATACTGTATACAGTTTTCTGCTGCATTATAATGAGGGGAGATTTTGTTTATGACCATTCGAATTGGGATCCTGGGATATGGCAATCTGGGACGGGGTGTGGAATGTGCTCTGGAGAAGGCGCCGGATATGGAACTGGCAGCGGTGTTCACCCGCCGGGATCCTGCCCAGGTGAAAATCGCCACGGCCAATGTGCCGGTGGTCAATGTAAAGGATATGGCCGACTGGAAGAACAGCATCGATGTGCTGATCCTCTGCGGCGGCAGCGCTACGGATCTGCCGGTGCAGACTCCGGAAATGGCCGGAATGTTCAACGTGATCGACAGCTTCGACACCCATGCCCGGATCCCGGAACATTTTGCAGCAGTGGACAAGGCGGCCAGGGCTTCCGGCCATTTGGGAATCATTTCCGTAGGCTGGGATCCCGGCCTGTTTTCCCTGGCCCGGCTGTACAGCAACGCCATCCTGCCTGAAGGAAAGGATTATACCTTCTGGGGCAAAGGGGTCAGCCAGGGCCACAGCGACGCCATCCGCCGAATTCCCGGTGTCAAAGACGCCAAGCAGTATACGGTGCCGGTGGAAGCAGCCCTGGAAGCGG
>UMIO01051884.1_pt1 | contig 18508 bp, 9 predicted proteins | sample 1965821 | NCBI WGS metagenome assembly UMIO01 (sample SAMEA4836127, study PRJEB28245) | human gut metagenome | biome: gut microbiome; material: fecal sample | place: Denmark | collected 2008
GCAATATTATTATGCATGCGGCTATGGCCGTCAAGGCGAGTCCGCTGAACAGCAGTATTCTTATGATGTGCGTCTTTTCAGCTTCGCGTATTATCCTGTTATATTTATATTGTTCTTTTATAACGGCGATGCGCTGTGCAGTTTCTCCGTTTTTAATCACGCCCGCAAGGCTGTCGTATTTGTCTCGGTTGCGTATGTATTCTGTCAGATTTCCGTTGATGCTGTCAGAGCGCATAATTATTTTCAGGGCATTGGCCTCGTTTTCCATTTCGCCGTATCTTGATGAGTATTCCATGCTCATCTTTGCATATATCCGCGAGCTGTCCGTCTGTCCCTCTTTTTCCAGCAGCATAGAGTGTACATAGTAGGTTTGAGACAGATATCTGTCGTCTTTCAGCGGATTGTTCTCGAGCCTTTTTATAGTTTCCCATGCTTTGGCGGTTTGTCCTGTTACATAGAACATTTCTGCCATGTTGGCCATGTCCATATACAGCCATGTTTTTTTGCTCGGAAAGTCTTTCTTGTCCAGCTCAAGGAGATTTTTCATGCACGTAAGAGCTGTTTGGTAATCGTTGTCGAGGGTAAAGGCATAATACGCCATCATTCGCCAATAATATTGTGAGCTGTAGTTACCTTTTTTTTTAACGTGATAATACTTTGTAGACTTCAGCAATTTATATCCTTCGCGTTTCTGTCCTATTATTCCGCATATAATTCCGAGATGCGAGTTTGCCTCAAACACCCCGACGTTGTCTCCTTCTTCTTTGAATGCAGCCGCAGCACGGTGAAACTGCCGGTATGCCACAGGGAGGTTCTGATTTTCCCATTCAATCATTGCCTGGTCAAATATCGACCGTCCGTTTTCGTGTTTGGTTTCGCAGGACAACAGGACGGTGAGCGTAAGCAGAAAAGTGATATATCGTATAAAGATTTTCATTTATTTATGGTTAATATGGAATATTGCTCTGATTACAAAATTAGCAATTTTTTTATTTTAAGAAACATGTCTGTCCTTATTTGTCCGTCCTATTAAATATTATTTAACATAATTGTCCGGTTTATTGTCCGTATTATCCCTGTTGTGGTATAAATGAATTAAGCTAAATTTGGCCACAACATTTTTTTGAAGTAAAAACACACTAAAAGTTTTGCATTATGAAAAAAAGAGATTTGTACGTTGCTTTATTGGGGCTTTCGTTAGCAAGTCCTGTTACAGCTCAGGTGTATGTAACCGAAGGGCAGTTCTTTTCTACAGGAGTAAATAATGATGGTGAGGTGCTGATAATGGAAAATCAGTGCTCACCTTATAATATTTGGAAACCTAAAAACGACATCAATGACATTACAGAAATTGGTGGTGTTTCTGCAGGAAATGGTATAGGAGGTGAAGCTAAATGGACAGAAGATGGAAAGTTCGTAACTGGTACAACTCCATGGGATAATATTGTCATACAAAAAGGATGGAATTGTTCGGCGTTTGAAGAACCGGCAGATGCTCCGCAGCCACATCATGTGAGCAATGTGTTTTTCATAGCTAACAGTTTGCTTGTCCCCACAGCCAGTACGGCAGACGGAAGTGATATGCGCATACGCTGGACAATGAATAATGGTGACCGTTGGAGAGCGGGTAATATTATCGTATCTGGTTTTCCTGTTGAAAGTGTTGAGGGTGTTATGCTCGACGGATGTAGATTTACTTCGTTAATAGGTTATATGTGTGGCCGTAATGCATCTATGTATTATATTGGATCAAATGGAAATGACATACATGCAATAACGCCTGTATTAAATGGATTTGATGGTGAAGTGGACACATATTGGGCAGTTGATTTTGTGGTTACTTCAAACACTTATGATCCTGCTAAATATGGACTTTTAAGCGTCGAGGCTAAAGATGGTGAGTGCAGCGTTTGGTATACAGCCGACGGAGGCGACACTTACAGCAAGGCCGACGGAACTTATGCAGATGCTGCCGCAACCGACTTCTGCTATACAGGTACTGAGGCAGATGCCGTTATGTGGCTGGTAAACAGTAAAGGTGCTATACAGAAGTCTGTTGATTTTGGCGTTACATGGACAACGGTTTGTGAGATAGAAGGTTCTTTCAAGCGTATCCACTTCTCTGGCAGCGATAACGGCGTAGCCGTGGCCGATGACGCAGTGTATGTAACCACTGACGGAGGCGAGACATGGACAAGGTGTGAAGTCGGATCTGACGACGTGGAGCTGAATCCGCTGGCCGGAACAGTGTGGAACGATGCTTGCTGGAGAGAGAACACTCTGTATGTGTTCGGAACTAACGGCATGGCATACAGCTCGCAGAACTATGGAAAAGAATGGAAAAAGGAGAATATAGACGATGCTGAAGGCCATGACCTTAACCGAGCCACTCTTTCCGGCAGACGGAAAATATATTCTCGTAGGCGCTAACGATTTCCGCGTTTTCCGTCTTGGCTTTGAAGACTCACGCTTTGGATATGTAGCTGGAAAATATGAAGTTGAAACAGACACCTGGACTCCAATGGAATGTAGTGGGGTTTTCTCGCAGGATGTTAATAGTTGCTCATATAACGTATCTGGAGACGGCCATGTACTGGTAGGTAATTCTTATCAGATGATAGGCGAAGGAGGCGATGCGCAGAGTCGTGCTCAGGCGGCTGCATGGGTTGATGGCAGTCTGGTTACTCTGCCAGTTTTGGATGAGGAAAGCAATCGTGCTACTCAAAGCTATGCTACAAGTTATGACGGAAGTGTAATTGCAGGATGGAACGACTTTGTAGGTCCTTGGAACGGATGCTATTGGACACGCAACGACGACGGAAGCTACACGCAGCACATGCTGCTCAAGGCTGGTGTAGATGTAAAAGATGTTGACTTTTATAATTTTGATGACACTAAGCGTTATTGCTTCGGTCCTGCCCATGCCGTGTCGCCTGACGGAAAGTGGATAGGAGGTGCTGGCACGTCGCTAAATTATACTTTGAACGCATGGCTCTATAACATAGAGACAGGAGAGTTTAAAGATCTTGGAATAGACGGCGGTACGGTTGTAAGAGTGAACAATGAAGGAACAATGGCTGTCGGCTATGGTGCAACAGGACTTAGTGCCTTTATATGGACAGAGAAAGATGGATATAAAGATCTTAATGATTATGCCGCAGAACTCGGACTCGACTATACAAACAGCGAATTCTCGATGATAAGTTGCGTAGATGCATCGCCAAACTGGCGCTATCTGTGCGGTTGGGGTATGGCCGGCATGGGTAAATATGCCTATATGATGGATACAAAGGGCGAGTCTACCGGCATAGGTCAGGAGATTATCGAACAATGCAAGGCAGAGATTTATCCTAATCCGGTGTCAGACATCCTGCATGTGGCGCTGCCTTATGAAGGACTTAAGACAACCGTTACGTTGTTCGACCTTCAGGGACGTGCCGTGAAGACGCTGAAAACGGAAAACACAACCAATGAGATTGATGTTACAGACGTAAGGCCCGGCATGTATATCCTCGACGTTGAGGCTAAGGGCCTGCACAAAGGCTTCAAGGTGATGGTTAAGCATTAAATTATATAGTGTAAGGCGGAGAGAAGGCCTTAGCGGCTTTCTTTCTGTCTTATTCATAAATGTAGATGTTATAATTTGTATGCTATGAGAAAGATATTATTATTGGCTGCCGTAATGATTTCGCTCTGTCTGCCGGCACAGAATATTACAGGGCTGGTTGACGTAAAAAGAGTTTCTGAATCCTTCAGGACATTGCCCATATGCAGCCCTCGTACAGATATGATGAGTGTCAAGGCTCAGGCAGACAAGCCGGCAAAGGCGCCTGCAGGAGATGTTGAGACTTTTTATCTTGAATATTACGACAGAGTTTACGGCTTTGAGAATTTATGCGTGAGGTCGCACGTGAAGTCTGACTTCATATTTGGCAACGACGGCAAGGTGTATATCCCCAACATGTTTTTCATGTCTCAGCTTCCGGGATATATCGAGGGTACGCTTTCAGGCAACACAATAACAGTAAGCGGGGCGCACAATGCAGGCACAGTAGGCGAGAACACCTATTATGTGTCACAGGTTGACCCTGAGACAGGAAGTCCTAAAAATGAGGCTTTCACGCTGACAAAAGATCCTGCCACCGGCATTTGGAAAACAGACGGGAACACGCTGCTGGGACTTTATGTAGATGAACTTATCCCTGAAAATCTTTATTCTTATTGCGCCATGCTTAATTATCTTCCTGCCGGCGCGTTTCCTGCCTCAGTGCAGTGCAGGCTGACAGCGGTGGATAATTATGACAGAAACATAAGCAAGACGCTCGAGGTGATAAAGGTAGAGGACGGCTATTATATAAAGGGCCTTATGAGAGGATATGACGACTCGTGGGTGGTTGGCCTGTATGGTGAGAACGGAGATATAAAAATTCCTTCATATCAGGTGCTTGGCGATGACGTGGCTGCTGTATTTGTAGACGAGTTGAACTACAACCAGCCCGAAGGCCTGTTCGTATATGACGCTGAGGCTGACACTCATTCATTGCAGGATAATATATCTTTGATGGATATGTATTCAGACAACGGTACGGACTTTTATGCAACGCAGGTATATGCAAGGATGACCATAAGCGGACTATCTGCAGACATATCAGACGTAAAGGCAGACAGAAAGATTGTTGGTACGGAATATTTCGACCTGTCTGGGCGTCGGGTCAGCGATGCTTACAAAGGGCTTATAATAAGGGTGACGAGATATGCCGACGGCACCAGCAGTGCTGGGAAAATTATGAAATGAGCTTGTTTTTCATTTTCAGGGTCTTGATTGATTATAATTTCTAATATTTTCATGGTTTTGTTTATTGAAAATAAATCATGAAAAAGTTATTGTGAAAGAAATTACAAGCTGTGATGCTGACGGATGTAGGGTGTCGGTATCTGTAAGGAACCTGGCATCGTGAAACTTTCTGATGGACGTACAATAAAAATTATGAAATGAAGTAATTGTTCTTCATTTTGAGGGTTCTTAGTTTATAGGATGCGGTTAGGCAATAAATGTGATTTATTCGCTTAACCGCAATTTCTATTTACGCTTCCTTCTGAATTACCGGGCCACTTTTGCATCAAAAGTGGCCCGTTTACGATATCATACTTATGCTTTTTCAGCCTGAAAATGCAGCTTTTGGATATAAAAATCAGCCATTTTAGGCTCTTAAAATATCTTAGATGTAAATATGTGTTAGTAAACTTGCGCTGTTGATACCATTAAATTAACATCCGTTATATATTGTTTTCCTGGATTGAAAAAATATTTTGTCATGACTTTTTACTGCATATTTCACGATTCACAATCAATAAATAGCTAAGCGCTGAACAGCCTATTCATAATAGGCCTGCGCTGAACATAATTTCGCAAATCATAATTGGCTTGCGCCGAACTTTGTTTTTCCGTTCTTAATTCTCAATTCTCCATTAATAATGTGCTTGCCGTATTATATTTTTTCGTAACTTTGCAGACCACAGCAGATTTTTATTTTTCTGCAAAATTACGACAAATAGAGATGGATAATAAAGAAATAAATAAAAACAACGAGTTCGTAAGACAGGTGGCTGAGCAGAAATATGAGTTCGGCTTCACCACCGACGTGCATACGGACATAATCGATGTGGGCCTTAACGAGGACGTGGTGCGCCTGATTTCGCAGAAGAAGGGCGAGCCCGACTGGATGCTCGACTTCCGCCTGAAGGCCTACAACTACTGGAAGACGCTGGAGCAGCCTACCTGGGGACACGTGAACGTGCCCGAGATAGACTATCAGGCTATATCATATTATGCCGACCCGCTGGCAAAGAAGAAGGACGAGGGCAAGAAGGAGATTGACCCCGAGCTGATGAAGACTTTCGACAAGCTGGGCATTCCGCTCGAAGAACGCCTTATCCTTAGCGGCCAGACGGCCGTGGACGCCATTATGGACTCGGTGTCGGTGAAGACTACTTATAAGGAGAAGCTGGCCGAGAAGGGCATCATCTTCTGTTCTATCGGCGAGGCCATAAAGGAATATCCTGACTTGGTAAGAGAGTATCTCGGCACGGTTGTGCCTTACCGCGACAACTTCTTCGCAGCCTTGAACAGCGCCGTGTTCAGCGACGGCTCGTTCGTCTACATACCCAAGGGCGTGCGCAGTCCCATGGAGCTTAGTTCTTATTTTCGCATCAACGCAAGAAACACGGGCCAGTTTGAGCGCACGCTGATTATTGCCGAGGACGACAGCTATGTGTCTTATCTCGAAGGCTGTACGGCTCCGATGCGCGACGAAAATCAGCTTCATGCCGCCATCGTCGAGATTATCGTAAAGGACAACGCCGAGGTGAAATATTCTACGGTGCAGAACTGGTATCCGGGCGACGAGAACGGCAAAGGCGGAGTGTTCAACCTTGTTACAAAGCGTGGCGATCTGCGTGGAGTTAACTCAAAGCTGTCGTGGACTCAGGTTGAGACGGGTTCGGCCATCACGTGGAAATATCCTTCGTGCATCCTGCGCGGCGACAACTCTGTGGCTGAGTTCTACAGCGTAGCCGTTACCAACAACTATCAGGAGGCCGACACGGGTACGAAGATGATTCACTTGGGAAAGAACACCAAGAGCACTATAATAAGCAAGGGCATCAGCGCCGGACACAGCCAGAACTCGTACCGCGGACTGGTGCGCGTGTCGCCTAATGCCGACAATGCCCGCAACTATTCGTCTTGCGACTCGCTGCTGCTGGGCAGCGACTGCGGTGCCCACACGTTCCCGTATATGGACATACACAACGACTCGGCGATAGTGGAGCACGAGGCTACGACGAGCAAGATAAGCGAAGACCAGCTGTTCTACTGCAATCAGCGAGGCATACCCACGGAGCAGGCCGTCGGCCTTATCGTCAACGGATATGCCAAGGAGGTTTTGAACAAGCTGCCTATGGAGTTTGCCGTTGAGGCTCAGAAGCTGCTCAGCGTGTCGTTGGAAGGCACTGTGGGATAGTTCTTCAAATTAAAAATTAAGAATTAAAAATTGACGGGTAGTGCCGTAGGGGTTTATCGGTTCATCAACGATATATATTAAAAATATTATTATGATGAATACAAGACCATTGATTGTTTTAGCCTTGCTGCTTTGTATGTCAAGACTTGTGGCAATCGCTCAGGACGATGACTCGCGGCGATGGGCAATAGACTTCAGGCTAAGTCCTGTAAATCCGGTTGTGTCGCTAAACGAAACTCCCGACAAGTATTACGACCCTTTGAAGGCAGGCGGCGGTCCTAACTTCTCTGCTCACCTAGAGTATTTCATTCCGCAGACAGGCTTCTCTGTTGTCGGCGGCTATGACCACGAAGTGATGGATTTCTACTCAGGCGACGTGTCGGCCGATCTGTCGCAGATTATGCTTGGCGGACGCTGGTATTTCCTGTCAAAGTCATGCCCGTTGCAGCCTTATCTCGGCGTAAGCACCTTCTGGAACGTTGCCGGGCGCAAGGATGCAGGCACAGTGAGCATGTCGGGAATGTATGGCAGCTATGAGCGCAAGTATAGCGTTAGCAGCCCCGTGCTTAGTGTGGCGCCGGTGGTTGGCCTCGACATATATCTGTTTTCGTGTGTGGCTCTTGAGGTCGATTATGGCTTCCGCATGGCTGTTGACGGACATACATCGTCGCAGACGACATACAGAAAGGACGCAACGCCCTATGCAATGCGCTCGCCGATGCACCGCCACGCGCTGTCAGTGGGACTGAAAGTTACGTTCCCGTTCAAGTTTACAAACAGTGATGTCACCGGACTGTTGGACTCTCTGCTGACATATCTATATCTGAAATAAACAATCACGGCAGGCGCAAGCCGTAAGGCCGGAATAAATTATAAGCAAGAATTATGTTAGAAATAAAAGACTTACACGCCAAGATTGGCGACAAGGAAATATTGAAGGGCATCAACCTCACCATAAAGGACGGTGAGACACATGCCATAATGGGACCTAACGGTTCGGGCAAGAGTACATTGAGTGCTGTGCTGGTCGGTAATCCGCTGTATGAGGTTACGTCAGGCTCGATAACCTTCAACGGCAAGGACCTGCTCGAGATGAAGCCTGAGGACAGGGCACACGAAGGACTCTTCCTTTCGTTCCAGTATCCCGTGGAGATTCCGGGCGTGTCGATGACCAACTTCATGCGTGCCGCCATAAACGAGAAGCGCAAGTATGAGGGCAAGGAGCCGCTCAACGCTGCCGACTTCTTGAAGCTGATGCGTGAGAAGAGAAAGATTGTTGAGCTTGACAGCAAGCTGTCTAACCGCTCTGTGAACGAAGGTTTCAGCGGCGGCGAGAAGAAGCGTAACGAGATTTTCCAGATGGCAATGCTCGAGCCGAAGCTCAGTATCCTGGACGAGACTGACTCTGGCCTCGACGTAGACGCGCTGCGCATTGTTGCCGAAGGCGTCAACAAGCTGCGCACACCGGAGTCGAGCTGCATCGTAATCACTCACTATGAGCGCCTGCTCGACATCATCAAGCCCGACATCGTTCACGTGCTCTACAAGGGACGCATCGTAAAGACCGCCGGTCCGGAGCTGTCGAAGGAGATAGAGACACGCGGATACGACTGGATTAAAGAAGAGGTGGACTGAATTTAATTTATAATTGGCTGATGCCGAACTTCGTTTCACAATTCATAATTCACAATTGGATTGCGCTGAACTTCGTTTCATAATTCACAATTCTTAATTCGTAATTTATAATTAATATACGGATGGATAGCGAAAAACAATATATAGACCTTTACAACCAGTGCCGCGACATGATATGCGCGCACAGCTCAGCGCCGCTCAACGCCGTGCGCGATGCTGCGTTCGACGACTTCAAGCGGATGGGATTCCCGACAAAGAAGGTCGAGAGATATAAATACACCGACATTCCGTCGCTATTTGAGCCCGACTACGGCCTTAACCTCAACCGCCTTAACATTCCGGTTGACCCGTATGAGGCTTTCAGATGCGACGTGCCTAACCTCAGTACATCGCTCTATTTCATAGTGAACGACGGCTTCTATGGCAAGTCTACGCCTAAGGGCCAGCCGCTTCCCGAAGGAGTGATTGTCGACTCGCTGGGTAAGGTGGCTGTCGAAAGGCCAGAACTGATAGAGAAATATTATGCCAAGCTGGCAAAGACTTCTGAAGACGGTATAACTGCTCTCAACACAATGCTGGCACAGGACGGACTGCTGGTTTATGTGCCTAAGGGCGTTGTGGTAAGCAAGGCCGTGCAGGTAATCAACATCCTGCGCTCTGACGTCGACCTGATGGTTAATCGCCGTGTGCTGATAATAGTGGAGGAGGGGGCTGAAATCAAGCTGCTCTTCTGCGACCATGCCGCCGACGACCGCCGTTTCCTCACCACGCAGGTTATCGAGGCTTATGTGGGCGACAATGCGGGACTTGACCTCTACTGTCTTGAGGAGACTCACGCAAAGAACGTTCGCGTGAGCAACCTGTTCATTGAGCAGCAGCGCAGCAGCAGAGTTAACCATAACATAATAACGCTGCACAACGGCATAACACGCAACCGCACCGACCTCGTGTTTGCAGGTGAGGGTGCCGAGTGTAACCTCAGCGGATGTGTTATAGCCGACAAGAAACAGCATGTTGACAACAATACGCTGATAGATCATCGCGTGGCTCACTGCACGAGCAACGAACTGTATAAATACGTTCTCGACGAGAGCGCCACGGGAGCCTTTGCCGGTCGCGTGCTGGTGCGTCATGGCGCACAGAAGACCGACTCGGTGATGCGTAACCAGAACCTCTGCTCTACCAAGGAGGCGCGTATGTACACGCAGCCGATGCTGGAGATATATGCCGACGACGTTAAGTGTGCTCACGGCAGCACCGTGGGTCAGCTCAACGATGCGGCCCTGTTCTACATGCGCCAGCGCGGCATCAGCCTTAAGGAGGCCAAGCTCCTGCTTGAGTTTGCCTTCGTCAACGAGGTCGTAGACGGCATAAAGCTCGAGCCGCTCCGCGACCGCCTGCATTATCTCGTAGAGAAACGCTTCCGCGGCGAACTCAACAAGTGCGAGGGATGCAAGCTGTGCAGATAAAATTCGGTAGTTAGAAGTAGTTAAAGGAGTTAGAGTAGTTAAAGTCATTACCTTTGTTGATGTCGTCATTCTTTATGTAACAATGTTGACTGGAATTTGGCTTTGGCTGCTCTAATTCTGAAAATAAGCTCGGATACTTGCATATTTTCAATGCTTGCAATAAAAAAATTAAGGCTTGTATACTTTAACTGCTCTGACTTCTCTAATTTACTGAATATTCTCGTTAGTCTTTGGCCACGTTACTTTGTATAAAATTATTTAGGCTATTGACTTTAACTACTCTAACTCCTTTAACTACTTTAACTCCTAAAAAGTATGTTCGACGTAACCAAAATAAGAGAAGACTTCCCGATACTCAGCCGTAAGGTTTACGACCGTCCGCTGGTATATCTCGACAACGGCGCAACAACGCAGAAGCCGCTGTGTGTGCTCGATGCCATGCGCGAAGAGTATCTCAATGTCAATGCAAACGTACACCGCGGCGTGCATTATCTTTCGCAGCAGGCAACCGACCTGCACGAACAGGCACGCGAAAAGGTGCGCAAGTTTATCAATGCAGGTTCGGTTAACGAAATAATCTTCACGCGCGGAACCACCGAGAGCCTTAACCTTGTGGTTTCGTCGTTCTGCGACGGGTTTATGAGCGAGGGCGACGAGGTTATCGTGTCCGTCATGGAGCATCATTCCAACATCGTGCCGTGGCAGCTTCAGGCAGCGCGCAAAGGCATATCGCTGCGCGTGATACCGATGAACGACAAAGGCGAACTGCTGCTCGACGAATACGAAAAGCTGTTTACTGAGCGCACTAAGATAGTCAGCGTTACGCATGTAAGCAATGTCCTAGGAACGGTAAACCCTGTTAAGGAGATTGTGCGCATAGCCCACGAGCACGGCGTTCCCGTCATGGTCGACGGTGCACAGAGCACTCCTCACTTTGCCGTTGACGTACAGGACATCGACTGCGACTTCTTTGCCTTCAGCGGACATAAGATGTATGGTCCTACAGGCGTAGGCGTGCTATACGGAAAGGAAGACTGGCTCGACCGCATGCCGCCGTATCAGGGCGGAGGCGAGATGATAGAGAGCGTAAGCTTCGAGAAGACCGTTTTTGAGCATCTCCCGTTTAAGTTTGAGGCCGGCACGCCCGACTATGTTGCCACTCACGGCCTTGCCACCGCCATCGACTATATCAGTTCGATAGGCATCGACAACATCTCGCGCCATGAGCAGGAACTCACAAAGTATTGTATGGAGCGGATGCAGGAGATAGACGGCATCAGACTCTTCGGCACGGCCAATGATAAAGACGCCGTGGTTTCGTTCCTCGTAGGCGACATCCACCATCTCGACATGGGCACGCTGCTCGACCGTCTCGGCATAGCCGTTCGCACCGGTCACCACTGCGCCCAACCCCTCATGATACGTCTCGGCATACAGGGCACGGTGAGAGCCTCGTTTGCCATGTATAACACAAAGGAGGAGATCGACGTTCTTGTTGAAGGCATAAAGCGCGTAAGCAAGATGTTCTGATACTTAACGGAGTTTATTATATAAAAGAGGGAGTGTCAAAACTCATTTTTTGAAAATATGAACTTATAATTTGAAATTTGAGTATCCTATAAAGACTAAAGAAAGGGCCGTATCATTACTCAATACAGAGTTTAATACGACCCTTTTAAATATTATAGTTATAATCTGTAACTTTGAGGAGTAGTCCTTTTAATTTTGACACATCCTCTTTACATGTTCTATAAATATTTATTGCTAAATATTTTATTTTTTCACAAATTTTGCTCTTTTAAGAGTTGGCTTCTGTGCGGCAGTCTTACGTATGTTTTTTTTGATGTTGAGCTTGGAATAAGTCTTGAACATTTTCGGACTGAGCATTTTGTGGCCTTTGAACGGACGTACGCCCAGTGTCTGACCAACTGTAAATGTTTCGTATGCACCGCCTAACCAGCCATAGTCGTTATTCTGGTAGATGTAGTAAACTGTACCGAATACGAATGTGTTGCTCTCTTCATCATAGTAGCTTGATTTTGCATTAGGCTCGTCGAACAGTTCAGCTGCGTCGCCTGCATACAATGTTCCGTACTGCTGGTGAGAGAATCCTGTGTTGATATCCTTGAATGTAATCTTACCCTGTGCATCCATCTCAAATGTCAGGCTCTGACCGTCGGCAATCCATGGCTCAATCTTGTACTTAGTAGGATTATTCTGGTCTTGATACATTGTTGTTGAGTATTGCTCTGTAATCTGTCCGATAATAGGATTGCCTACATAGCTGTTGTCACTATATGTGATAAATGCCGGCTCAACATTGTGAGTGAATGTTCCTGTATGGACAGGCATCCAGTTGCTTGCACTGCTGTCGAGTGAAACCTCGAATGTTGTGGCTGAGCTGCCCTTCATCGTGCCTTTATCGTCGAATGTAACGATAATCATGGTATATTTACCGCTTTCAGCGATAGGAACTCTTACGCTTCCGCTCTCTGTTATGCTTGTAGCTTCAACACTTCCGTCTACGATACCGTCGATGATAGCCTGAACGTCATCACCGTCCATTGCAACGATGTATTTAGCATTGTCAACATCAGCACCCAGTGTGATATTACCGTCGGCATAGTTATTGCCTGCTACGTCGGTGAACTTACCTGTGTAGGTGAAAGATGAAGAGTAGTCGGTGAATGCGTTACCCGGCAGAGCTATTGCCCATCCCTGAGTATCAACATATCCTAACGGCTCCATTGAGTCGTCAAAGTTTATGTAAACGCACATCTGTGGCAGTGAAATTATGCCGTCTTTGAGAGTTCCGAACAGTTCAGGGCTGCTTGCCTTCAATGACTCGAGACTGCTTCCATGTTCTATCTCATAGTCTACAATGCTGAACATGTGCATTACGCCGTAGCCTTCTGCAGCCATGCCGTCGTCAGTGCCTGGATAGAAGTCGCCACTGACATATACGTAGTTAGGATCGGTTGCGTTGATGACAATGCTTGTATTTGTTTTGTCGGCCCATCCCATGATCTGTGTTTCAACATAGGTTGTATAGAATGATGTGTAGGGTCCATAAGGACTTACAATGCGGTACATTCCATCCTTGTTGATGTTCTTCTCAATCGTTACGTTGTATGTCATTGCCTCAAGTCCGTAGAAGTTGGCGAATATAACATCGTGATACAGACCTGTGCCGAGAGTCTCCCATTCAGAAAGTCCTATGTTGAATGTATAAGAGCTGTTTCCGTAAGGAGTGGTATATTGTGCATCTTTGATAGCTACAGTGATGGTGTCATATTTACCATATTCGATAGCTGAAGGATCATAACTTACGTTGATGTAGGCAACAGAGTCGCCGTCATTGAAAGTTACCTCAGAAGAAACCTGATAATTGCAGTTCTCTGGAATAGTAACTTCAAGAGGCACGGTAAGTGCACCGCTGCGTTGTATACGGTTTACTGGTATCTGTATGCTGCTTTGGGTTGAATTCAGCTCAACAGTTGAAGAAAGAGCTTTGCTGAAATACACCTGCTCACCCTCGGCCATAGCCGCGGTATATTCATACTCGTCTGTACAAGATCCCAGCGAGAAAGCCAGAACTGAGACGAGAAGCAATGTGCAATAATTGAATATTCTGTTCATTGTATTTTAATTTAATTTTAATAATCATTGTATAGGATTATATTTTCCTGATGGGTCAGGATTATTTAATCCTTCAAGTGCATTATTGTTCATTATTTCGTTACGTGATATAACGATGTTCATCCAAGCTGGACGACCATTTGTATTGAAACGGGCAAGAGGTTCAAATAACGTACTACTATAAGCACGTGTTACAGAATAATTTAAACGTTTAATATCAAAGAAGGTCTGTCCTTCACCCCAAAGTTCAACACGTTTTTGAAATACTATTTCTTCTACAACATCGTCTGTAGAGCTGACATTGCAAGAATATTTGGGATCACGGTATGTTTTCATGAACGTTTCGAGAAGTTGCTTTCCTCGCGTCGCATCTTGATGCGCAGCTGCTTCAGCTTGTATAAAGTACATTTCTTCAACACGCATAACCGGTACAGATGCGGCTGCTCCTGTGATATATGAATCTGCGTTACCTTCATTAGGACGGAATTTAAGGGCCACATATGGAGGTATCGTGCCGGCTTGTCCTGGCAGGTACAAGTTTTCTTTTTCTAGCGGACTACCGTATGGCGCAACCCATTCTTTCTTACGGAAATCAGTGTCACTTATACGGTTATACATGTTAAAGTCGATATAATTATACATGCTAGTCGTTGAGCCTGTATATCCGAATGAAGTCTGATTGCTAACCCATGATGTCCAGTTAATGATACCAGAAGTTACAGTACTATTTTCTGAATTCTGAGTTCCTCCCCACATCCATTTTGTAATGTCATTAAATCCTGTTGTAGTATTTAGACAATCTGTTTCTGTCATAGGAGATATACCTGCATTATCGATAGCTAACTTAGCGTATTTCTCTGCATTAGGATAATTCTCGACCCACATATACAGACGTGCTTTTAGTCCATAGACGCAAGCAAGATCCGGCAGTGTCTTACCATTGGTTGATGGTATGTTTACAATGTATTCTTCGGCTTTGTCCAGATCACCAAGTATGAAGTTATACATCTCGTCACGTGACACACGCGGATTGTTGCGTGCATCAGATTCGCTCATACCTGCCTCTACAATAGGAACTGTAAGATTGGTAACATTGTTCCCGTCTGAATTGATGCCGTCTGGGAAAACATCATTAGGCAGGAACTCCAACATACGAGCCAAGTCGAGATAGCACAAAGCACGGAAAGCGTATCCGGCACCAAGATATCCAAGCTGACTTGCAGAGGCTGTTTCAGGATTTACGCCACTAATAACATTATTAGCAGTAAGAATAAATCCATAATAATAACTCCAAATATATCCTGCAAAAATATAGTCTTCACCAAGATTTTGATTTCTTGAGAATGAATTAAAGTGAGAAGAATAGTCGCCGACTAATGCCATGTCACCTGTCATGAGATCACGCTGATACATCATAGAGCCATAGCCAAAGCACCCATGCCAGTTATTATTACTGACATAACTAGAAGCAAGTTCATTAAATGTTGCCGGCATAGCTTGTACCAAAGCCTCTGTAGCAGATGTAGAATTACTTATTTGCTCTTCTGTAGCAACTTGAGTAACTTCAATTTCGTCCATACATCCTGTGAGCGCAGCACTTGACACAACTACAGCCAACACTCCTGACATAAGTTTAAAATTAAATATCTTCATATCGTTATTTCTTTATTTCATTATTTAGAATGTTACGGTTATACCTCCTGATATTGTACGTACAGAAGAGTAGTTGTCAGATGAAGAGCCTCCGGTAATTGATTGGCGGGGGTCAAGTCCCTGGCGTTTAGACCATGTCCACAAGTTGTCGCCTACAACATAAAAGCGGAGACCTTGTATACCTATTTTTGTTGTTAATGATTTTGGTAGTGAATAGCCTATTGTTATGTTTTGCAGTGAAAGATACGAGGCGCTTGTCAAGAAACGGTCTGATGATGATGCCATATTTATGTCGTTATACTGCATACGCGGAATGTTGCTTCCCAGATTATCAAGACTCCATGCATTAAGCATATCCACATGTATACCATAACCTTGTGAAAGGTTCATAAGGCTTGCATAAGTAGAGTCATAAACCTTTCCGCCTAACTGATATGTGAAGTCAACAGAAAAATCAAATCCTTTCCATTTCACGCTTGTACCAAAACCTCCGTATACATCTGGTAAGGCGTCACCGCAAAGATATTGATCGGCTTCTGAATACTGTGTTGTCGTACCTAATTCTTTTACAACGGGATTACCATTGGCATCCAATACAGTATTTCCGTTGGCATCAGTCTCGTAAATGTTGTAATAATACTGTGCCTTACCGTTGTCAGGATCATCAGGATTGTCTTCGTTATAATAGACGCCTGCATACTTTGGCAGATAAATAGTGTATCTGGAAATGCCTTCTCCATAGAAGTATGTACCTGATGCATAACCGTCAACTCCGTCAACATGCTGTGTCTTACGTTCAGGAGCAAGGCTAGTTATTTCGTTGTGATTGGTGGTCATATTAGCATATACAGACCATGTCAAATCCTTATCACGGATTATATCACCACTAAGAGAAACCTCAAAACCACGGTTAATCATGTTACCTATATTAGTATAATAGCCTGTCCATCCAAAAGAGGTCGGCAATGGGAACCATGAAAGCATGTCAAGAGTCCTGTTAGAGTAGAACTCCGCAGAACCTGAAAGCCTGCCGTTGAACAAGCTGAAGTCGACACCAATATTGAACTTGCCGTTTTTCTCCCATGTAATATTTTCGTTTCCTAAAGAAGATGGACTAAGAGATACTTCGTCATTAGAATTTACTATACTATAATATGAAGTAAAGAGCAAATCTCCTATTTGGTCATTACCGTTCTCTCCATAAGAGGCTTTGAATTTTAATTCGTCTACCCAAGGTGCATTAAACCAACTTTCCTTATTGATAAGCCATCCTGCACCTATTGACCAGAAGTTACCCCACTGATGATCAGGATGGAAACGTGATGATGCCTGACGAAGATAAGATCCTGAGACAAAGTATTTCTCATCGTAATTGTATTGTGCACGACTAAGCCAAGATTCGGTATTGTAGTCTGATGTATAAGATGTTCCTCCACCTGGTATTATTGCACCGGCCAATTCATGATTTTCAAAAGAGAATACTTTGCTCATAGAATTGGATAATGCATATCCGCGTGAACGGTAATACTCATGACCGACCATCACCTCAATATCGTGTTTGTCGTATGTCTGATGCCAGTTTATACGCTGCTGATAATTGTACGACCATGTTCTTTGATGCTGTTTAGAAATAGTACCTCCGTTTGCGGCATACTGTCCAAACCAAGGGTTAACGGCATTTGTGTAGCGCCATTCATTTAGATATACATTGTTTATTGAAGTAAACGTAAAGCCGTAAGGCATACGTATTTCCGCTGTACCAGTGCCGTTTATCATATTGCCTTCCGTATTTGTTTCGTTCAGCTGATTGTCAGACAAAGGGTTACCGTTGTTCATATAAGGACGTCTCAATCCTATTATCGAAGCGTCTCCATAGTCATATGTATTAATCTTAGCTTCATCATTATAAATGATGTTGCCTTGAGCGTTTCTGATATAAATAGGGTAAATAGGAGCAATGTAAGTGGTAGAAAATACATTACCCACGCTTGCACTTTCTCCGTCATTGCCAAGTTGATTACTGTTATAATGTGCATAACTCATGTTACCGCCAATCTTAAGCCATGGTCTGGCCTGATAATCGGCATTCATTCGTGCAGTCAGACGCTTATAGTCAGAACCTACGGTAATACCGTCATTTGACAGATAATTCACTGACCCATAGAAACTGCTCTTTTCTGTTGAACCTGACGCTGAGATTGTATATTCCTGTCGCAGACTATTGTTAAATGTCGCATCCTGCCAGTTGTCAGGAGTTAAATAGTAAGAGTTGCCGTTGTAATTATAAATGGCACCAAGTGTTGCATTAGGGTTCAGTTTACCGTTTTGTCCAATAAGAGTTTGTCCTTCCGGCATAGTATAAACATTGTAGCCTAAGCCAAAGCTTGCCTGAGACTGACCATCCTCTATAAGATGTTCGTTGGCCCACTGCCATGCTTGTGTATTGTCATAACCATAGATGTTCTGTGCATAGTTATAAAGGCCTTTGTACCAAGCTTCATAATATCCGGCAGGTGTGTTTATTGTTTTATAGAAAGGAGTAGCTCTTGAGTTTGAGCCCCATTTTGCGTCAACCGTGATTGTTGCGTCTTTTCCTTTCTTTGCTGACTTTGTGGTAATAAGAATGACACCATTACCGCCTCGCGCACCATACAATGCAGTAGAAGCTGCATCTTTCAACACCGTTATACTTTCCACGTCAATCGGGTTGATATCATTAAAACTTCCATCATAAGGTGAACCGTCAACAACAATTAATGGATTATTACCACTGTCATTAATTGTGTTTACACCACGTATACGGATAGTTGGTGTAGATCCCGGAGCTCCAGATGCAGAGTAAATCTGAATACCTGAGGCTTTACCCTTAAGGGCGTCAATTGGGTTTGTTACTTGCACCTTGCCAATTTCTTCTGAATTGACAACCGCTGCAGAACCGGTGAAGGCTGATTTCTTAGCCGTACCGTAAGCAACGACCATCACCTCGTCGAGGTTGGTCTCGTCAGGAGCGAGCACCACGCGTACGCTGTTGCCCTTTACCGTTACGTCCTGATCAACCATGCCGACATAGGTTACTTTCAGCTTGTTGTG
>UMIO01050754.1_pt1 | contig 18399 bp, 20 predicted proteins | sample 1965821 | NCBI WGS metagenome assembly UMIO01 (sample SAMEA4836127, study PRJEB28245) | human gut metagenome | biome: gut microbiome; material: fecal sample | place: Denmark | collected 2008
ATGCCGACCATCCAGTCGGCGCGTTCCCGGCAGAGTGCTGCATTGTACAGCGCATCGTATTCAGTTGACGGTTTGAGATGGGCGAAACCTTCCCGGATGGCGGTTTCCTCCATGCTGGACAGCCACAGGCGGGAAAAGGGCTTCTTGCAGCCCGCTTGCTGGTAGACCAATCGGAAGATCAGTTCTCCCTCACGCCCTGCGTCTGTAGGATAGTTCTCGGAGGTGACTTTTCTGACTTTGTTACTCGATGGCATCCAATGGGCCGATAAAGCGGTAGAAAATCTGGATTTTCTGGACGTATTCGCCATCGACCTTTTCCGCTCTGGATACCAGAATCTTGTCAATCAGCTGATGCAGAATCTTATAGTTCAGTTCGGTGATACCAGCGTACTTGCTGACTTCATCAATAAAATCCTGAATCTTGTCCAGCTGATCGTGTTCAGCACGGCCTTCCCGCTCGTACTGCTCAATCTTCTCGGTCAGTTCAGCCTGTTCTTTGTCGTAGCGATCTGCAAGCATTTGAAAACGTTTCTCCGGGAGAAGTCCCTTTGATACGTCCTCATAAAGTTTTGCATACAGGTCTTCGATTTCTGCGATTCGTGCTTTACACTGCTTCAAATCCCGTTTGTGCTGCGCCCGGTCAGAGGACACCCGGAGGTGCATCTGATTTGCAATCTTCTTCACAAGGGCTTCCCGATTGCTCACAGCGGCCTTTGCGTGTGCCTGAATGTCCGCAAAGACAGCTTCATGCAGAACACGGGCTTCCAAATTATGCGAGTCACAGGCTTTCGCACCATATTTCCGATAAGTGCTGCAACAATAAAAGGTCTGATCCAGAACACTGTTACGTTTGCGCCTGTGCTCGACCTTGACTAACATCGTTCTGCCGCAGTCTGCACAGCGGACGATGCCTTTGAAGATATTGTCGTAGTCGGTCTTATCGCACATAAAACTACTGGAACGGCTGTAAAGGATTCGCTGCACGTTCTCCCAACGGTCTTGTGGGATGATTGCTTCATGTGTATTCGGAACGATAGCGCGTTCTTCAAACGGAATATAACGCCGCTTTTTGGATTTCATGGACACGGTGGGCTTGGCTTCGTAGATGATGTGTCCGGCGTAGACTGGGCTGTGCAGAACCTGACTGATATAGGCACTGTCCCAATCATACATCTTTTCATCATCAATAAAGCGGCCAAACATCTCTTTCTTGTAGTAACACGGCTTCAAGACTTTTTCATCGTGGAGCCGCTTGGCGATGCGGTGAAGCCCCAGCCCTTCCTCTGCCATTGAATAGATATACTCAACAACGGGGGCGGTGTTCGGGTCGATCACAAGGTGATTGTGGTCGGCAGGGTCTTTCTGGTAGCCAAACGGTGCGCCGCTGGAGATATACTTTCCACTTTTCTTGCGTGTCCGAAGGGCACTCTTGATCTTTCGGGAAGTGTCTTTGGCGTACATTTCATTGATGATGTTTCGGAACGGGGCAATATCCATCTGAGATTGCTCGTTGGAATCATAACCATCGTTGATTGCAATATAGCGGACACCGTGTTCAGGAAAGAAGATTTCCATATACGTTCCGGTTTCGATGTGGTTGCGTCCAAGTCGGGACTGGTCTTTGGTAATGACTGTTGCCACCTTTCCTTCCCGGATATCATCCAGAAGTTCCTGAAAGGCAGGGCGGTCAGAGTTCGTACCGCTGTAACCATCATCAACATAGTACTGGCAATTCCCGAAACCGTTGCGTGTGGCATACTCCATAAGCATTGACTTTTGAGTGCGGATGCTCAGGCTTTCGCTGTTTGAACCGTCATCTTTTGACAGTCGGCAGTATAAAGCAGTTACTTTTTTGTCCTTTTCCATGTGTACCTCCATAATGGAAAAGAGACCTCATCAATCACATTGTAGCGGATGCTGCGTGACGATGCAAGCCCTTTTCCGCAGTAAAACGTCCAATTAGCCAGCGGCGAGATACGATTCGGCAGTTTTACGAATTTCTTCTTCCACAAGCCGCTGAAAAAGCGTATTCATCGGCACATTGCCGATATAATGGCGTTCCACGATCAGGCGCACGGACTTCGGACTTCTCGGCGCACGTTTGCGTGTGGTGGGCTTCTTCTCAGATTTTTCTTTGTTCAAGGGCAGACCTCCTCATTCATGTGGTGCAAATACGGAAAGGAATGGATGGATTCTATTCGTTTTTCTCTTTTTGTTTTATTACGTTGGTTAGGTGAAAGTTTTCTTCGATACAGTCTTAAAGGCTGCTATACTGCATAGGAAAAATATCTTTTGCAGATGCCATTAAGAATCTGCATCACAGAATCGTGATTTTGGCGGTTCTTGAATCGTGAAAAACGCAGAACTATTCAACATTTGGAATTTTCACAAAGATGTGATTGGGCGAAGAAAACCGCGTTCGTCTGCGCTCAATCAATCCCGCAGCGTCCAATTCCTTAAGCGCACTGGAAACACTGACAGTGCTGCGCCCTAGCTGCTCAGCCAAAGAGCAAATCGTAAAAATGACAAACACGAATCCACGTTCATCTATCCAGAGATTTTTCTGCGAGAGTGTGGCACGGTCGAGTAGCAACACATAAGTCATTTTTGCAGTCTGACTCAGGTCAAGTTCCAAAAGGAAGCGTGGGTATGGGAGAAACGGCGGCAGCGGAGTTTGCGTGGTAAGATATTCTGAAATGTTGATCACCTCCAGCTGAAGCAGAAATCAGGAACAAAGAGTATGTAACGAGAATTGGAGGGTTCCAATTCTCCAGTCGCAGAAAAGCACGAAACAAGTGCTCAACTGCGTTAATAAGTTAAGGTCTCCCATATTGGTCCTCGACTTCCCTAGGAGTGGGGAATCGTCCGGCGGCGGGCTTGCACCGCACCATTGGCATTTCAGCCACCCCGTCTTCGTTATGACCGGGCTGCGAGTTACAGAAGTACCTTTTGTGAAGTACCGGACGATTGAACTATTCACTTGTCAAGGAACATATGGAAGATTTCTGGACTTTGACGGACGAAAAACATCCTTCTACTTGGTAGCCGATGAAAAAGGCCATTTCGTAGCATTGCAAGCAATTTTGTAAACAAAACGTCATAATAGTCCGAGAATGGTCTTGAAAAAGATGCCCTACACTTGGTAGGCATCGAGAACGCCTGTTTCGTAGCATTGGTGAGAAACTTGTAATTGAATTGTAATTCTTGAGACCAAATCTCCGCTTTTGAAAAAATCCTCTCAATAGGTAGGCAACGAAAACAGCCCAAAGACAACCATCTTTTTGAGAATTAACAAAAAGGTCACAAATGACCGGCTTTCAAAGAGGCGCTTCTACTATTAACAGAAAAAGTGGCCTAAAATGGGGGGTGTTGGAGAAAATTTCTGCCTTAAAAGTACGCCTCTACTCACTAGCCAGCGAGAATAGCCAAAAGCCAGCAAAAAACAAATGAATTATGTACTTCTGCCACTGATTGCAACGGCATATCGGTGACAGAAAGATCGTTTAGAGCGATTCTTCGCGGTTTGGGGTGGTAGAAATCGTTTTGTAGTTGGACTTTTTCTGCTGAAGCTGCTCCAGCTGTTTCAGCACCGATTCCTTCTCCGGGGGCTTGCCGCCCGGTGTGGAAAGCTGCTGCTTATTCAGCACCATGTCGATATACTTGCGGATATTTTTCAGGGCAGAGACATCCGGCTGCAAGGTTTCCAGTTTGGTACGCAGTTCTGCGCTGCCGGATTGCAGCGCAGAAAATTCGGCATCCAATGCCGAAAAATCTACCGCTGTGCTGCCGTTCAGTTTCATCAGAGTGCGGACAGCTTTATTAAAGGTGTCCAGCTCCTCTTTGTGCTGGGCGGCGTAAGCTTCCTTGGTCAGATTGAAGTTCTTCTTCATAAAGGTATCGTGGATGGGCTTCAGCTTGGCATGGACGGCAGCAGCGTCCTTGATCCGGGCGATTGTCCGCATACGGTTTTCGTTCTGCTTCAACTGCCTGCGGAGAGGAGCGGTGGTCTGGTTCAGGTTAGAAATTGCAGTGTCCAAATCCTCGATGGTGTTCAGAGAATGGGCTTTCAGATAGTCCACCGCCCGTTTGACTTCCTCAAAGTCCCGGACAGTGCATTTCAGTTTTGCCTTGCCAGACCAATCGCTGCGCTGCTCATTGCGGAGGTTGAAGTAGTCCACCAGCAGGTCGGACAGCGTGGGCTCCTTCGCCTTTTCCAGAGCGTCAAGAAGAAGCTGCTTCTTTTCGTTCAGGTCTGCGATCCAGCGTTGCAGCCCACGGATGGCACTGCGGATGGACTGCATCAGACTGTTGGCGGCTCGAATGTCCCGGTTCAGGTTGCCGAGAAAGGTTTCAACTCCACGCTTTTCCATCTGGTGTGCGGCGGGGCCGAGATGCACGGTCGGTATCTGCTGGATGCCCTGCCGCTCAAAGGAGCGCAGGTCAACACGTTCCGGGCGGCCAGCCGCTTCCAAATAGCGGTTGGTGATGGTTTCCCAGCTGTGCCGCCAGATTTCAGCATACTTCTGGTCGTTCCAGTCCACGGTATTTTCCTTGTGGCACTTCCAGTTCCCGGAAGGAAGCTGGATGCGCTCACCGTTCTCGTCAAGGTCGTACACTTTTCGGGCTTTCGGAAGCCATTTGCCGTGTTCATCCATTGCCCGGAGGGTCAGCAGAATGTGGGCGTGTGGGTTGCCATCTCCTTTGTCGTGAATGGCAAAGTCGGCAATCATGCCCTTTGATACGAATTGCTCCTGACAAAATTCTTTTATCATGGAGAGATATTGTTCTTTCGGCACCTCCACCGGGAACGCCAGCACGATGCGTCGGGCAAGCTGGGAGTTCCACTGGTTCTCCACGGCTTCCACGGCGTTCCAGAGGGTCGCCCGGTCTGCATATCCGGGCGGCGCATAGGACGGCAGCATGATCTCGGCGTGGACAAGCTCTTTCTTCTTGTTGTAGAATTTCGTTTTCTGGTCGTACTCGCTGAACAGCCGTTCGCCGCTCTGGTAAGCGGCCCCAGCAACAGCGGACTGTCCTTGGCTGCGCTTGACGATGGTGATTTTGAAATGCGGACACGGAATAGGCATCACCTCCAAACAAAAAGACCGCCCAGCAAGATTGCTCTTGGTGAACGGTCTGGAATTGTATTCGGTTTTGCTCGCCGCCTTAGAACGGAGTGCCATGCGCTTCGATCTCAGGCGGGAGCCGCAAAAGGATAGCTGCAAAGCAGCGCAAGGAAAATGCAGTTTTCCTTGGGATGGAATCGGGCTGGCGCACAAACGCCAGCTTCGATTTCATCGAGCCGTCTGCAAGACCGCAATTTCACCGGAACGGTGTATAATTGCGCCCTTTATTCTAAAGGGTGCGGAACGCTGCGGCTTTCGTGCAGGTCGTGAATCATCTTTGCAAGAGCCAGCGCAACTTCCGGCTGACGGAACGCAATTTTCAGCAGCTCCATCACCTGATCGTTGGTGAGTTCTTCCGGCGCAATCAGAAAACTTTCCAGCATTCCGGCACGGGTACACAGCCGATGCACACGGGCCTTGCGGGTCAGCTCCGGTATCTGGTGTTCCAGAATTTTCTCCCGGTGCTGGTAGTAGCGCAGCTGCTGTTCTGCTTTGGCTTTCTCGCTGCGGAGATAGGCGAGATCGGTTTTCGGTTGGGTCAATGGCATCACGCTCCTTTTCAAAAGTTGGTTGTATTCGACATTTTTATTGGTTCGTGGTACACTACACACAATCAATGTGAATAGAGGTGACTGCGTTGCTTGCGTTATATCTAAGTGTGCTTGATGATCGAAACTTTGAAGAAGATTTTACCGAGGTGTACAATACATACAAACGGCTGGTTTACCATACCGCTTACAAAATCATGGATGATTCGTATCTGGCAGAGGATGTGCTACAAGAGGTATTTTTGTACGTTGCAAAAAATTTTTCTAAAATTCATCGAGAAAACTGTCACGAACTCGCTGCTTATCTCGTTAGTTGTAGTAGAAGCCGTGCATATGATATGCTTCGCAAACAACGAGAAGAATTGCTGGAAGATGTCCCAAACGAACCAGATGCCGCTCCGGTGCCGGATGATGCAGCAGTTAGCACCGATAACATTGAACGTCTAACAGAACTGATTGGCCAAATGAAACCGATGTACCGTGATCCGCTACGCCTTTTGGCAATGGGATATACAAACCGTGAGATTGCAAAATCGCTGGGATTAACGGATGAAGTGGTACGAACACGGCTCTTTCGAGGACGAAAACTATTATGGAAGGAGATGAACAGCCATGAGTGAGCGGACAGACATTTCATTTGATGCGGCTTTGATGATGGCACTTCGTGCAGATGCGCAAAGAGAACTGGATTCGCTTCCAACGCCAAAGCAGTTTGAGGAAATCTACCCAGATACGTCCCAATGGGACGAACGAATGACAGAGGCCTTAAAGAAGAAAAAGCACCACCCAGTGTTGAAACGAGTACTAATTGCGGCATTGACACTCGTAATGCTGACGGTTGGTGCTCTTGCGGTCAGCGCTGATTTCCGCAGGGCAGTCTATACGATGATTCAAAAATTTCTGCCCATTGAGATGCAGCTGACTTATCAGGTGGATGGCGAACCGCTGGAGTGGCTCCCGGATGGATACAGCGACCATTATGTGCCGAACGGCTTTGAAATGGACGATGTGCAGAAATTTGAGCGAGCAGAAAACTTTTACATGTTTACTCGTCAAAAGAAACAGAGGAAAGCTACACAGTCCGTTGCTCAATTATCCAGCCAGGGCAGCAGTCCCTGTTTGATAATGAGCATACAGTGTACGAAACCGTAAAGGTCGGAGAAGCAGATGGTGTACTTGGAACCAGTACGGATGAACATGGAAAGAATGTTTATACTCTAAGTTGGGAACATCGGGGGATTACACATACCGTTATGGGAAACATTCCATACGATGAGATTATGAAAATTGCGGAAGGTATCCGTTAAGAAAGCTGGACACTTGTGAGAGTTCACAAATGTCTGGCTTTCTTTTTGTCTGAACTTACAAAGATGGAAAATTTGAAAAATTTTCTCCTGAAAATTGAAACGAAGCGAATGCGAATTGCGTTGATTATACAAAGGCTCTTGATGGGAGCAAAAAAACGGAGGTGTATGTCTATGTCGAAAAAGCGTTTGTTGTCCATTGTTGTTTCAGCGGTGATTCTCTTGAGCTTTGCCTGCACCGCAATGGCCGCTGAAAAGTCTGAACGGTATGTAGGCGATAGTACGGTCAACGGATCTATTTACCAAACATACTATCAGGTTGATGCCCAGACTCGAACTGGAGTAAAGAAAATCAGCGTTTCAGGCGTTCTCTATGAAAAGGGGACAATTGGAACATGGCAAAAAGTAAGTAGCTGCTCAAACAGCAGCACGACCTCAACCTGCATGGTGAGCAGTAGCTTTAACACTAAGCCCGGAAAATCTTATAGGCTTGAGTATTCTGCGACCTTTAGCTATTCCGATGGACGGAGCGAAACCATTACCGGAAGTACCAGTAGATAAGTGGAGTTTGTTATATATTTCAGCAAGTTAGAAAGGTGTGAGGTAATTATAAAGGCGAGACCAACGCGAGTTATCCGATACCTAGCTATAGTCGCACTGTGCTTGCTTTTGGGCTTTATGCTTGGAAGAAAAAGCAAATATGAAAAACGAGATTATTTGAAACAATTCAAAATTGGAAAAGCAACATACTCTGAATCGTTGATATATGAGGCTTATGGCGGATTGCAAAATGATGGGATAATGTTAGCGGTATACTACGATGTGGATGCAGCCAAAATTATTCATCAACTCGATTCATGGGAGAAAATTAATGATTCTCCAACCATATCTTCTATATTAAAAAATGTGTCGTCATATTTTGGATTAGATTTTGTGATTCCTGAAATTGCAAGTGGAAATTTTTTTCTTTATGATAATAGTCAGCATAAGGAACTACGCTCGGAAGCCGAAATGAATACATTGCTTTTACATTCTGAAGATGTGAATTTTAGTCTCGTTGTCTGGGATGATGAGAAGCACACAATTTATATAGTAGAGTACAGAATTTAAGGAGGTTCGTTATGAAGAGGTTCGTATCATTAATTCTTTCAGTGTGTTTTTTGTTTTCGATAAATACTGTGTCTTATGCTGCTAACATAAGCAGCCGTAAAGCTAGCAATCCTGTTATTCAAAGCATGAATGATAAGTATCATGTTGATTTTTCGGGAATGTCGATAGATGAATTAAATAAGTTTATCGATAAGATGAAAGATGAAGATCAAACACGTGCATCTGGAAATTTGTTAAATAATACACAGCTTGCATGGTTGGCAGCTGCGCAAATTGCACGGGATAAGGGATATGAATGTGCGGCTCTTATGGTTGAATTCTCTGTATATAATATTGACTATTCTGAGAGTGTGACGGATTCTTCGACGCCATTGCTTGACAAGTTAAACACGACAACAGTTTTTAATAATTATAAAAACAAAGTACTTAATAGTGGCTTGAAAGATTTTAGTGGAGGAAGTTGGTCTTTTACAATTCAAAAGTCTGATAATGCAGATTTATTCTATGCATTGCATAGGGTAAGCACCTCTGGAACAGGCTTCATGATTGGTAATTCTATAATGTATTACTTGATTACCGTTCATGACACATTTGATTTTGCATATGACAACAACTATGACGACTTGTTTACTACTACAGTGAACAATTGGGCTTGGTTGTGCCAGCAGACGCATGTGTTGAATCCCATAGAGATAAATCTTAGCACGGCTATTGGATAAAAAATCAGTGGTATTTATTTTTTTGCGAAAGTAAAAGTTGAAATCTAAAATAAGGATGGCTCTAACGTATGAAAAATTTTACGGAGGTGTTTCCAATGCAGAGCAACTGATGTATAAGAAATCTTGTGTATACTCTAAAAGTAAAGAAGGAAAATTAAAATAGCTAGTGAAAAAATATCTCGTAGAATTTTTTTGAAAGCAAGTGGGATTGTGGCTCTTTCTTCAATGGAGCTTAACTCTGGGCTGACTGCTTTTGCAGATAATCAAAGTGATGGAAGCAAATCTCATATCGAGAGATACCATAGATACGATTTTGATACAAAAGAAGAATCTATAGAGGAAATTATAGTTGAAACCAATTCCTTCACGGATGGAGAGACAACTGCAGGCTATTTTCCAAATGGAAAGATTTCGGATATTGATCTATCCGATCTGTATGCGATTATCGGAAGCAATGATATCACTGTTGTTGATAATCCAACGGCAACACCATATTGTAGTACGGTATGCCTACAGATAACGACCAATAATGGAGGGACAAATTATGGTTCTGGATTTATGATTGGGCCTAATGCACTTGCAACAGCAGCACATAATCTATACAGTATAAAGGAAAAAGCCTACGTTAAGTCGGTAAATGTCGCACCTGCTCGATCTGATAATAGTAAACCTTTTGGAAGCGAAAATGTATCGGCAAGTTCGATGATTGTTAGTGATTCTTATCTTGCTGGAACAAGTTCGGAGGATTGGGCGATTATTACGCTCAAGAATAATTTAGGAACGAAAACGGGATGGCTTGGGTTACATTGGCAGTCTAGCAATTATTCATCATCACAGTTGGTGTATGCTTATGGCTATCCGAGCCAAATAAATGGTGCCGATGCGAGATATCGGATGTGTAAATCTTCTGGGTATATTAGAAGTCAGACTTCAAAATATCTCAAGGGCGATTGGGATTTGACAGGTGGCTTTAGTGGTGGTCCTCTTGTAGAATATATTTCTGGAGCTGGGTATGTAGCTATCGGAATCCATAAAGATGGAAGCACAATTGATGGTTCTTCATATCCAACTTCTTATACAGGGGCATTGAGAATAACACAATCGCTTTATACGCTGTTCCTTTCATACAGAGGTTGATAAAATGAAATGCAAACGGAAGATTATGGTTGGCATAGCATTTGTGGCAGTGGTTCTCTGCATTCTATTTCAATCGAATACATTCGGAAGAAAAAAATCGGAACTTATAATTGAAGAAGTTGACCTGAAGAACAATTGTATTTATGCGACTGCAAAAAATCAATTATATGATACGGATGACAATTATATAATTTATGGCGTATCAAACTACTTGAAAGGAAATCTTCAGTTGTCGTATCTTAAAGAAGGCGAAAGCATTCTTGTGATATCAAACGGTAAGGTGTTGCTATCAGATCCGTATCAATTTGATAAAATATACAGTATTCAACTGTTGCAATAGCGTTTCATTTTCTCAATAAATAATATAAGCTATTTACAGCTGCCTCCTCTGTTAAGTGGTGGTGCAGTGCTTATTCTCAATAACGATGCGATTGATGAAAATGATAGACCTTTTTGGAATTTAGAATTTTCTCAATAATCAAGCCCCCAAAATGGCAAACTTGAAATCATCGAGAGATACATAAAATATAGGGTTAAATCGACTTTCGTGTCGAAAAAACAAGTGCTAGAAATAGCAAAATCCATTGAATTTTAGAATGACATTTATAAGAAACCAGTAGATTTGCCTGATATTTGTGATTTCTTTGACCGTTGGGCCATTGATTTTGCACTACATTGATTTTGCACTACTATGAGCAAAGGAAAAACTTAAAATAAGCAAACAACCCGCCATTTGCAGCGACTGCAAGTAGCGGGTTGTTTGGCCTATTTAGAGGTTAGTCTTTCAGTTTGCCATGGTCACAGCCAAGTGAGAGATAATGCTCAATCTCACCACTCAGCACAAGCTGGACGCACTCCAAGGGCTTGTTGTATAGTAGCCAATCAAGTTCAGCTCGCTGTGCCGGGGTATTGCCGTATTCGTCCTCGATGGCAAGGCAGTCAATGGCAATGGCAGAGCCATCAGCGAACTGGGCTTCCGCTCGGTTGGTGTCCATATTATAGTGCCAAGAACGTGCTTTTTGAGAACTATTCTGGTCAAAAATTCGATTTTGTTTCATTTGAATGCCCTCTTTGATGCTTTTATGATTTAGTTTTTTGACGAGATGAGGTCTCTTTTTTCTTTCTCTTGAGTCACCCAACCGCACTATCCTGCATCCGTAGCGCAGATCACGCTCTCCACATCCGGGCGGTGCATCAGTTTTTGCAGGATGCCAAACTGCTTTTTGGTGGACGTAGACACCAGATACTGCCACTTTTGCGGCAGAATGGGCAAATCTGCGATACTCCACTTGACGTATTTGGCATCGTAGACATTGGGCGGTGCCAGTTCCACCAGATGACCAACGCACCAGCTTACCAGATAGCCGTTGCCCTCCAGATAACCGTCCTGACGGCTAGTCGCACCGAGGACTTTTGCGTAGGACATGGCCACCGAGGGCTTTTCTGCTACAACTAGAATTGAAATAAGCGTTCCCTCCAATCTGTTTCGGATTGTAATATGTACGGCGGCAAGCGCCGCCTTGAAATCAGATGGGTTCGGTATCCTCCTCGTCGGTCTCCTCCGGTTCATCCTCCACAGGAATTTCAAAATCGCCCTTGTCCTCGGTGTAGTTTGCATCGGGGTCAAGGGCTTCTTTTTCTGCCTGTTTTTTCTGCTTCTGCTTTGCGAAAACGTAGAAGCCACCGCCTGCCGCCAGCGCAATCAGCACCACCACACCCAGAAAGCCGGATGCGATCTTTGTGACCTTGTTTTCCTTGGGCTGTTCCTCGCCGGATGCTGCCGCTTCTTCCGCAGCTTTCTTGGCTTCTTCCTCGGCTTTCAGCCTATCCAGTTCCGCCTGCGCCGCCGCTTCTTTTTCAGCGGTATAGGCATCGGCAGCATCTTCTTCCATCAGCGCCAGAAGGTCGGCTTCGTCCACAAGATTCATAAAGTGAACGGTCTGCTGTCCTTTGGCGTTGCGGTCGATGACCAGATAGAAGGTAGCTCCCGACTTTGACACCAGCGTAATGAACTGCTGTCCGCTGCCATCGGAATAGTCGGTGTGGTAATCGTCCACCAGTGTCAGGTTGCCCTCCGGGGTCAGGGCACCGGTCTCCTCATCGGTCACGGTGACTACATCTTCTTCATCGGTGGTAGAAGTCAGGACGGGCTGTTCCACTTCCTCCACAGGCTCTCCGCCATAGGCAAAAGCGGGAGCCGCCATGCCAGCGCACAGTGCCACCGATACCAGCAGTGCGCCCAGTTTCTTAATCTTCATCTGCATCGACCTCCTTCTCAAAAGTTGCACCCACAGCGGACAGCGCAGCCGGGGTCGGGGTGGCGGTTGCGGACTGCCGCAGCAGAGCAGCAAGCTGTTCCGGGGTTACATTCGCCGTGCGGACCATGTTGCTGACCTCAGCGGCTTCTTCCTCCTGAATCCGACGCTCCAAAACCGCAATGCGATTGTTCAGCTTGATGCGGCGCTCCTGCTCTTTCTTGAGCATTGCTCGCAGCTTATCCAGTTTTTCGCTCATAGTTGAACCCTCCAATCATTTTGAAAGCCGTCCGAACCCGGCGAGATGCTTCTCCCAGTAGGACGAGTGAATGTTTGCGTACTTGATGGGGTCTCCGGCACTGACCATCATGCCATTGCCCAGATAGATTCCGGTATGGCTCATGCCGGGGGTGTCGTAGGTGCCTTTGAAAAAGACCAAATCTCCGGGCTTTGCTTCGGATTCGGAAATGTGCTGGCTCTTGTTCCACAGACCGTTGGCGGTGGTGCGCCCCACATTGTAGCCGTTCTGGTTATAGACCCAGCAGACATAACCGCTGCAATCAAATCCTGTTTCCGGGGTAGAACCGCCCCACACATAGGGTGTGCCCACATACTTTTGGGCTTCCTTGTAGATGGCGGCAAACTCGCTGTCCGTCAGGGCTTCTGCCGGAACCTGATAGTCGATGCCCGGTGTACCGGAACCATCGGAGCCACCGGGCGGTAACCCTCCATTGAACAGGTAGGGTCTGCCGCCCAGCGTATCCTGAAAAATCTCGTACCGTTTCCATTGGTCGGCATTTAATTCTTCCCGGATAACGACTTCCAGCCCTTTATTCACCAATTTGGTGTGGAAGATTCGATACTCGTAAGGCACCTGTGTGGGAACCGGGATTCCTGCCGGGCTGATGACCCAGACGGTCTTATACCGTATCTGCACCTCCACCCATGTGGTCAGCTTATACTGCTTTTTGAAGGTCTCCTTCAATTTGCCCTGTACCTCGCTGCGAGTGTAATCGTCGTAAAGGGTGGTCAAATACGAGGTGAGCTGCCACGGGTCATGCTCGATGGGGTCGAGGTGGTACTGGTACTCGTTGTAGCCGGGATGGTCGGTGGGGGTGCGCTTGATCTTTTTGTCCAGTTCTTTTTCCAACTTTTTATAATCCTGCTCTGCACCCCGGATGTCCCTGTCCTCGGCGGAGTACATAGTCTGCCCGGACACCTGTGTGCCGCCGGAAAAGAGGATGCCGCAAGACGAGAAGCCGGACATCACCATGAGGATGAGCAAAAGAAAAACGCCCACGATCACCAGAACGTGTGCGTTGCCCTTGGCGGTATTCATCAGCCCTTTTACAGCGGTGCTGACGGCAGTTTTGCCCCTTTCTACCGCCTGTTCCACACCAGACCGGGCGGCAGATGCACCGTTGGATGCCGCTTTGCCGCCTGCGGTCTGCGCCGCCGTGCCCGAACGGGCAGCGGCATAGTAGCTTTTGTGGATTTCTTGCCGCTGTTTCCAGCGGGAAAGCCAGTTGGAGCCGCCCTCGCCGGTGCAGGATGCGCCTGCATCTTGTGGCGCAGTCGGCTCTCGTGCAGAAGATTTTGCGGTTTTGGAGCCTTTCTTGCCCTGCATCTTGGCTTTCTTCTTGAGCTTCCGGGCATAGCGACTTTTGGAAATATCACGGACATTTCCTGCCGCTTTTTCGCCCTCGCTCAACGCCTGCACACCGACATTTTCATCCTCGTACTGGTCAACTTCGTGATGCACCGCAGACCGGGCGGCATGGGCAGCGTACATCTCCCGCTTCTGCGCCTTACTCAACCGGCTCAGTTCGTCCGGGGTCAGTTCCGCCTTGCCAAACCGCAGATGCTGTGCCTTTTCCGCAGCTTTATCTGCATCGGTTTTCAGCTTTTTCTTTTTGGGCACCGTCTGCTCTACCTTGGCTTTTTTCGGAGGAGAACGGGTCTTTTTTGCGGACGACTCTTCTTTGATGTTCAGTTTCGGCTCACTCATTTCTGTGCGCCCTCCGAGACTTCACCCAACTTGGTGGTCATAATGCGGTAGAGTTCCAGATCGGTGGGGAAACGGTCCACAAAGGGCAGGATAACATTGCCGAAAAACAGCAGCCCTTCGCCCTCGCCGGAGTGGGTCACATAGGAAAGCTGATGGGGCGAAATATTGAGCTGCTTTGCGAGGATCTGCCGGTCTCCTGCCGCCTGATTCAGCATGATGATCATGTCCGAATTTTCAAAAATATTCTCGACTTCACGGGAAGAAAGAAGGTCTTTCACGTTCTGGGTCAGCCCCGTGGGAATACCACCCCACTTGCGGAAACGCTTCCAGATCTCCACGGAATACGCCGCAGTCTGCTCCTCTTTCAGAAGCAGGTGCATCTCGTCCATATAATACCGTGTGGACTTTCCGCTGCTGCGGTTTGCCGTGACACGCCCCCATACCTGATCCTGCACGATGAGCATACCGAGTTTCTTCATCTGTTTGCCCAGTTCCTTGATGTCGTAGCAGACGATGCGGTTGTTGACGTTCACATTGGTGCGGTGGTTGAACAGATTCAGACTGCCCTTGACGTAGATTTCCAACGCCGTAGCAACATGGTGGGCTTCTTTTTCGTCCTGTTGGAGCAGGGCGTTGTACAGATCCTCAAGGATGGGCATATTCTCCGGGCAGGGATCCGCAAAATATTTGCGGTAAATCAGATGCACACAGCGGTCAATGACGGTTTTCTCCACCGGCAGCAGCCCTTCTTTGCCGCCCACCACCAGTTCGCACAGGGAAAGAATAAAATCGGCTTTCAGGGAAAGCGGATTATCCTCCTCGGAGTAGTTGGCGTTAATGTCCATGGGGTTGATAAACTGGGTGCTGTTGGGGCTGATTTTGATGACCTGACCCTTCAAACGATTCACCAGCGGCGAGTATTCGCCTTCGGGGTCGTTGATGATAATATCATCGTCCGTCACCAGAAACGCATTGGCGATCTCACGCTTTGCTGAGAAACTTTTGCCGGAGCCGGGAGTACCCAAAATCAGGCCATTGGGGTTCTTCAGCTTCTTCCGGTCCACCATGATAAGGTTGTTGGACAGGGCGTTTAGGCCGTAATACAGGCTTTCTTTACCGGACTGGTACAGTTCCTGCGTGGTGAACGGAATAAAAATAGCGGTGCTGCTGGTAGTCAGCCCGCGCTGAATTTCGATCTGACAGTCTGCCAGCGGCAAGCTGCTCATCAGCCCCTGCTCCTGCTGGAAATCCAGCCGGCACAGGTTGCAGTTGTGCTTCTGGGCAATACTGGATGCCTGAAAAACATTGTTTTCCAGTTCCTGCTCCGTGCGTCCAGTGTTCAGCACCAGAAAGGTAACAAGGAACATCCGCTCGTTCTGGCTCTGCAATTCCTTCAAAAGAGCCTTGGCATCTCTGCCGTAGGTCGCCAAATCTGACGGAATGATGTCAATGTCATACCCGGCACGGATGGCTTTTTTCTGCTCCTCGATCTTGCTGCGGTCCAGTTCCGTGATGGTGCGCTTCACCGTCTTGATGGCTCTGTTCTGGTCAACAGACTGGATGTGCATGGTAACGATTTGCGAGGAATCCATATCCAGAAAGTCCTTCAGCAGTTGGTCGCTGATGTCGGATGCCGTGATGCTCAAAAAGCTGGCGGCGCAAAAGATACCGCCCATCTGGAAGGTGCGGCTGTTCTTGAATGCAAAGGCGGTGGGTGCAATAGCATCCTTCACGGACAGCCCGCTTTTCACGAGGTCCTTCCAGTCAAAGTGGAACTTGGATGCGCCGTCCATGTTGAACATATCGTGCATGAGTTTCAGCCGCTGGACACCATTCAGGGGCTTTGCCTGCACACCCAGCCGATGGAAGTTGTTCAGCAGATCATTCTGGATGTGGTCGAGCCGGGGTTTGACCTGCGCCATGCTTTCACCCTCCACACCAAAAGTGATGAATTTGGTCTTGGTCAGACCATTATTGCCCTTGGCAAGCTGCTGGCGCAGCATCTGGGAATACTCGGCACGAACATCGTCAAAGCCGTCCTTCTGGAACGGAATGCGGATGCTCTTTTCAAACTCGGTGCTGTCGGTTGCCATGTTCACAAAGGACAGTTCAAATTTGATGGAGCTGTCGAAGAAGTTCAGAAAACTGCACCATTCCTCAAAAATGGCGGTCTTGTCCTCCTGCTGCGCCAACTGATAGTTGATGTCCTGATACTGGATGGTGCGGGTGTAGTAGTTGGGCTTCACCCGACAGGTGCCATCCTCAAACATCCGCTGCATGGGGATGGACTGCTGGGCGGTCCGGGGCACAGCAGGCTTTGCGTTCTGCCTGCGCTTCTGCGCAGACTGCGCCTTGCTGTGCTTACCGGTCTTTTTCCAAAACGGAATCATGGGTCATGCCTCCCTTCATCAAAATCGCATAGTAGTTGTTGGTCTTGTAGGGGCGAATCTTTGGGCGGAGAAATCGGGACTGCACATAGTACGACAGCAGCTTTTCCATGGGCTGACCGTTTTTTTCGTACATTCCAAGGAAGAACGCCGGCAGCATCACCGCCATCATACCGAGGGTGGCGGCAGTGTTGCCGCCGGAATCCCGGAGAACAAAAAACAGCGGCACTCCAATGAGAGTCGCTGTGCCGAAACAAAGCAGTTGCCGTTTCGTCAGATTGAATGCGACCTTCGATTTCACTTTCGTCAGGTCACGGGGCACAGAGATATACGCAGCCAAGTAAGCACCTCCTTTAGTGCGCTCCGAGGACGGATTTTGTCACGGAGCTTGTCTTGAACAGGCTGAAACAAAGCAGAACGGTGTAGCCCACAATGCTCCAAATGGAGTTGATGGCATCCCCAGAAATTGCCACGCTCTGAATCAGCACGGCGTAAATTGCCACGCAGATGAGGATGAGAAAGCCTTGAAAGCCCAATGCGAACAGGCATTTCAGGTAGTTCTGCCCCATGTGGCTCTGCTCGTGGTTGCCCCATGTTGCCATGGGGATGGGCGCAAGGCTCACCATGCAATATATCTCGATCATACGCCCGTACACGATGACAAAAATGATGATGCTCAAGATCCGCATGGTGATGCCGATGAAGAAGGACTGCAAAAACAGCCCGAACAGGGGTCCTACGTCCATCTGCATCAGGCTGGCTTCCAACATCGACAAGCCAATGTCGTTGACACGGGTATTTCCGGCAATGATACCGCTGGAATCAGACACCACCTTCTGTGTCAGGTCAAAGACCGCCATGATGATGTCAAACGTATTCGAGATCATCCAAACCGAAATGGCAGTTTTGAAAATCCACCTCAAAATCAATGCTGGTTCAAACTGTGCCATATTGTTGTGTTCAGTAATCATCTGAATCAATTCATAGCAAGCAATGAAGGTCAAAATCACACCTGCAATGGGCAGCACCACATTCCGGGAGAGGGCTTCGATCATGGCGAACACTCTCGGCTCAAAACTGGAGGGCTTGGTGCCCACCTGCTGGGCGATGTTTCCCACCTGCGTGTTCACATCGTCGAACAAGCCGGAAAGGTTTGACATAATGCCTGCCGTCAGGATGCCTTTGATCCAGTCGGCAATGGCTTTAAGAACGGTTTCCATTCAGCAGTCACCGTCCTTAGCTGAAGTGGTTGATAAGGGTCTTGAGAAGGTTCAGGAGAAAAATAATGTGGGTCAAAAACTGCATAAGACACCGCCTTTCACTGATGGGTGGAGATTCGTACCGCAATGCGCTCCTTATTAAAGGGCTGTTATCCACAGCTAAGATAGAGCGATTGCGTATGTACAGGCGGGAAAACCCGCCTGCGGCTCTTAGCCGAACAGACCAGACAGCAGAGGAATGAGGGTGATGCCCACCAGAGCGACACCGCCGCCAGCCATGAGCTGCTTCATGCCCTGAGACTTAGAGCCGGGGTTGTCGTTACCATAACCTTCCAGCAGGTTGATGGCACCCCACACGCCGAGACCGGCACCCAGAGCGACAACCAGAGTCTGAAGAACTTCGATAGCAGAGTTAAAGAATTCCATAGTCGTTTCTCCTTTATAAATGAAAGTTGTAGACCGTCCGTACACACCTGAAGCCGTTGTTGTTAAGCCGCAAACTGCGGCGGGAGTGGGCTTGCTGGTGTACCTCTCTGGTCCGGGTAAAATAAAACCGCCTACCGGGTCAGGCAGACGGGAGCGAAT
>UMIO01024051.1_pt1 | contig 18275 bp, 15 predicted proteins | sample 1965821 | NCBI WGS metagenome assembly UMIO01 (sample SAMEA4836127, study PRJEB28245) | human gut metagenome | biome: gut microbiome; material: fecal sample | place: Denmark | collected 2008
TCTCCATAAGAAAATCGTTGTTAGCCGGTCCCTGGACAGCGACGGCGTAGGGGCTTGCCCCAGGCAAGCCCACCCCGGCCGCCCAGAGGGGCATAGATTCAAAACGGGGGTACTGCACAGAACGTGCAGCACCTCCTTTTTTCGTTCATCCCAATAAAACACTGTTGTTATTCTATACTAAACAAAATAATGGAAAACAGAAGCTGCATAAATTTATAGAGCTTCTGTTTTTCTTCTTTAAAACTGTTATATTCCTTATGAAAACGCAGATAAAAAGAATACTGGAAATTTTCTAAAAATACCATTGACAAGGAGGATGTGTTTAATTATACTGTACATAACAAAGAAATTATGTTTAATAAATCTGAACGGAGGGATTTGTGATGGATGCGGAAAAGTACATTGCTCAGGACCCGGTGATCCGGGAAGTTTCGGAAAAGAAGGAAACGGTGTGGGTGAACCCCCGGTACCTTCCTTTTGACATGACCAATGCTGTGTGCAGTCTGGTGGTGTCCGATGCCATGATCGACGATGCGGCAGACCGGCTCCAGCGGTTCGCGCCTTTCATTGAACGGTGCTTTCCGGAAACGACAGTGACCCATGGGCTGATTGAATCTCCCCTGAAAGCCATTCCGGATATGCAGAAGGCCTTGGAAAAGGACTTTGCCTGCACCATCCCCGGCCATCTGCTGCTGAAGATGGACAGCCATCTGGCCATTGCCGGGTCCGTCAAGGCCAGAGGGGGCATCTATGAAGTCCTGAAACATGCGGAAGACCTGGCCCTGGCTGCGGGCAAACTGAAGGTAACGGACAACTATGCCAAACTGGCAGATCAGGATATGAAGGATTTCTTCCATCAGTATACGGTACAGGTGGGCTCCACCGGGAACCTGGGCCTGTCCATCGGGATCATGAGTGCGGCGCTGGGCTTCAAGGTGAAGGTCCACATGTCCATGGATGCCCGTCAGTGGAAAAAAGATCTGCTCCGGCAGAAGGGCGTGGAAGTCATCGAATATGCCGATGACTATTCCAAGGCGGTGGCGGAAGGCCGCCGGCTGTCCGACCAGGATCCCACCAGCTATTTCGTGGATGACGAAAAATCCGTGAACCTGTTCCTGGGCTATGCTGTGGCTGCCAGACGGCTGAAGAAACAGCTGGATGATATGAAGATCACCGTGGATGCTGACCATCCTCTGATTGTTTACATCCCGGCCGGTGTGGGCGGGGCCCCCGGCGGCGTTTCCTACGGGCTGAAACGGATCTTCAAGGACAATGTCCATGTGTTCTTTACGGAACCCACCCTTTGTCCTTCCGTCCTGCTGGGCACGGCCACCCAGGAATTCGAAAAGGCCAACGTCCACGACTTCCACATTGACGGGATTACGGAAGCGGACGGCCTGGCCTGTGCCAGCCCCTCCGGATTTGTGACCCGGATCATGACCAACCTGCTGTCCGGGGACTTTACGGTGGATGATTACCGGCTCTTCGATTTTCTCCGGGATCTGAAGAAAACCGAAGACGTGGAAATCGAACCTTCCAGCTGTGCGGCCTTCATCGGACCCTGCCGGCTGACGGTGTATGAAGGGACCCGGAAATATCTGAAGGACCAGGTCCTGGATGCAGGCAAACTGGCCAACGCCACCCAGATTGCCTGGGCCACCGGCGGCCGTCTGGTACCGGAAGAAATCCGGAAAGAATACCTGAACACCTATCTGAAAAAATAAGGTCTGTTCCCCCAAGGGGGAAGGAGGGATTTCCATGAATGGTGCATTTCCTGTGATTGCCGGGCTGGTCCTTGCGGTGCTGGCCCTGGTGATCTGTACTGTTAAACTGAAGCTTCACCCGTTCTTTGCCTTGATTGCCACGTCCTTTGTCTTTGCCATTGTGTCCGGCATGGGCATGGAGCCTATGCTGAAGGCCTTTGCAGATGGCATGGGAGGAACGGTGGCGGATATCGGCCTGGTCATTGCCCTGGGGACGGTGACCGGGGCCCTGCTGGAAAAATCCGGGGCCGCGGAAACCATGGCCAAGACCATTTTGAAGATCACCGGCAAGAAACATGCAGCCCTGGGGCTGGCCATTACCGGGTACTTCGTTTCCATCCCGGTGTTCTGTGATTCCGCTTTCGTCCTGCTGAGCCCCATTGCCAAAAGGCTCTCCCGGGATACCAAGATTTCCATGACCACCATGGCCATTTCCCTGTGCATGGGCCTCCACGCCACCCACATGTTCGTGCCGCCCACCCCTGGCCCTCTGGCAGTGGCCGGGATCCTCAGCGCCGACCTGGGACAGGTGATCCTGTTCGGGGCTCTGGTATCCATTCCCGTGACCCTGGTGGCTTACCTGGCTTCCCTCTATGCCGGGAACAAATACTACTATCTGCCCACCAGTGTGGAAGACACGCCGGAACATCAGAATCTGCCCAGTGCCATGATGTCCTTCCTGCCCATCCTGGTGCCCATTGCCCTGATGCTGCTGAAAACTGTAGGCAGCATGTGCAAGCTTACCGGTACCCTGGCCCTGGTGCTGAACATTGTAGGGACTCCGGCGGTGGCTTTGCTGATCGGGCTGCTGATTGCCGCTGTGGGCTACCACAACATCTTTCCGGAAGACACCAAAGCCTGGGGCTTTGACGGGGTCATTGCCGACGCCATGAAGACGGCCGGACAGATTGTCCTGATCGTAGGGGCCGGCGGGGCCTTCTCCGGAGTGCTGAAAGCCTCTCCTCTCCGGGACATCCTCACTGCCAGCATGAGCGGGGTTTCCATCGGCATCCTGGCACCTTTCCTGATTGGGTTCCTGTTCCGGACCTGCGTAGGCTCTGCTACTATTGCCATGGTAACGGCAGCCACCATGATCACTCCTCTGATCGATGTGCTGGGCTTCGGTTCTCCCATGGGCCGGGTGATTGCCATGCTGGCCTGTGCTGCCGGGGGCATGATGGTATTCCACGGGAACGACGATTTCTTCTGGGTAACGGCCACCACTTCCGATATGGATACGTCCATTGCCTACAAGACCATTCCCATTATCAGCGTGCTCCAGTCCATGACCGCACTGGTCACCGTGTTCCTGCTGAGCATGGTATTGCTGTAACAAAAAAACTGCCGCGGCTGCGGCAGTTTTTTTGTGCTTAAAAAGAAGGAGGAGTCACGGCGAAGATGACCCGGACCAGTTCTTTGGACCGGTTGGACCATTTGTGAGGGTGGCCGGACAGGATCCGTATGCTGTCTCCGGCAGAAAGCTGGTAGGTCTGGTCATCCACGGTAATTTCCACTTGGCCTTCCATCACATAGGCAGTTTCCTCGCCCTGATGGCCCCGGGGAACTTTGGTGGTGACGGTGCCGGCGGGGATTTCCATCAGGATGAATTCAATGGTACTGTCCGTATCCGGGGTCAGCAGCTTGTAGGTGACTTCCGTGCCCCAGTGGCCGATGATCCGGTGCTCTCCCTGGCGGACGATCTGGTCTGCAGGAGTGGGGGCCTGGGGCTTGAAAAATTTGTACAGGGGGATCTGGAGAACTTCTGCAATGCTCTTCAGGGTGTTGATGGAGGGGTTGACGGCGTTGTTTTCAATCTGGCTGAGCATGGAAGGAGAGATTTCCGCATGGGCGGCCAGTTCCCGGAGACTCATCCCGGCAGCTTTGCGGTATTCCTGGATCCGCCCTCCAATGTCCATCTCTTCCATGATAACAGCTCCTTCAACAGTTGATTTCTGTCTTCATTGTAACATAAAAAGAGAGAGAAAATGGAAGGAAATTTTAGGACAGGAGTCCTACGTCTTATGCCTATGGAGACCATCTGCCGGGGGCAGATGCTTCTGAACTTGTAAAACCCCCAGGCCGGGACGGGCGGGCCTGCGGCCCGCCCCTACGGCGTTGGGGGCGGGCATTGTTTGTTCGACCGATTGGACGGGGATGCCGTCCAGGGGAGAGGTGTCATAAGGAAACCGTTGACAGCTGACAGGGGTGCTGCAGAGAACGTGCAGCACCCCCCGTTTATTTCTCCCTCAGCCACCGTTTTAGCAGGAAACCGAGAAAATAAGGTATGGTGTAGAATTTTCCGTTCCAGCCGATGTTTCCGGTGCTGAGTTTGATGCCGTACCGGATGTCCGGATAATGGCTCGAATCTTCCAGGAGACGGTTCAGGGAGCGGGTACTGCCGTCGGTGGCTTTCACCTCCACGGGGATCAGGGAATCTGCATCCCGGACGAAAAAGTCCATTTCCAGGGTGCCTTGGGTGTTTTTGTAGTAATACAGGCCGTAGCCCTGCTGGACCAGCATCTGGGCGGCCATGTTTTCAAAGAGAGCGCCTTTGTAAACGCCGAAGTTACGGTTCCGGCGCAGATCCAGCTGGGCTTCTTCGTCCAGAGAGGCGATCAGGAGACCGGTGTCGGCAAAATACAGCTTGTACTGGTCTGGGTTGTAATTCCCTTTCAAAGGCAGTTCCGGATGGTCCAGGCAATAGCAGACATTGACGATGCCGGCGTTGGACAGCCAGTCCACTACCCCCAGATATTCCCGGTTCCGGGCTCCGTGGGCCACTTTGGAAATCTGGAATTTTTTGTTTTCCTTTCCCAGAAATACAGGGATTTTCCGGTAGACATTCAGGATTTTTCCTTTGTCCAGGCCGCCGACATATTTGGTGATGTCCTCTTCATAGTCCAGGAGCAGCTGTTGCTGGAGCTGGAGAGTGCCGCTGAAATTGTTCTGCTGGATGAACCGCCAGACTACTGCAGGCATGCCTCCCAGCACCAGATAGTCCTGGAAGTTTTTTTGCAGCACGTCCATTTCCAGCCTGGAAAGGGGCCGGGTTTCCAGCAGATGCTGATAAAAAAGGTCCACCTGTTCCGAAGTGTAGCCTCTGGCCCAGAGAAATTCTTCAAAATCCAAAGGATACAGGGTGATATCTTCCTTGTAGCCCACACTGTTGGATTCGATTTCCTGATAACTGATGCCCATAAGGGATCCGGAACAGATCACATCATAGCGGCCGTCCAGCTGGAAGGCCTTGAGACTGGTAGCGCAGTTGGGACAGGCCTGGAGTTCGTCGAAAAAAATCAGGGTTTCATGGGGCTTCAGCTGCAGGCTGGGGTCCAGGAAGGTGATGTTCTGAAGGATCCGGTTCACATCGAATCCGTCATCAAAGATGTGCCGGTATTCTTTCTGGAGGACAAAGTTGATTTCCACCAGGTGGGTGTAATGGGTGCGGGCAAAATGCTCGATGGCTTCCGTTTTTCCCACCTGCCGGGCTCCTTTGATGATGAGAGGAAGGTGATGGGGGGAATTCTTCCATTGGACCAGGAAGGAATCGATTTTCCGGGTAAGCCGGTTCACAAAAATCACGCCCTTTCTTCTCTAAAAATCACAAAAATCATGGTATTTTAGATGATTATATCACAAAATTATTAAAAATAGGGAGGAGTGCACGGTGGAAAGCGGCAGAGCCCCTTTCCAGTCTCACACCGATGGAGACCATCTGCCGGGGGCAGCTGCTTCTGAACTTGTAAAACCCCCAGGCCGGGACGGGCGGGCCTGCGGCACGCCCTACGGCGTTGGGGTCGGGCATTGTTTGTTCGACTGATTGGACGGGGATGCCGTTGTGACGGCAAAGCGGGCCGGCTGTATGGGCGGTCCTCTTTTGTCATCCAGGGGGGAGGCTTCATAAGGAAACCGTTGTTAGCCGGTTCCTGGACAGCGACGGCGTAGGGGCTTGCCCCAGACAAGCCCGTCCCGGCCGCCCAGGGGGCATAGATTCAAAATGGGGCTGTTGCATGAGCAACAGCCCCCCTTTTTTTCACTTCCCCAACACTTCAAAGATCACCTGATCCAGGGCCTTTGTGGCTTTGGAATGGTACCGGCCCGGGGCCATGGCGGTGCCCAGGGGAATGGAGGTACCGTCTTTGCCCAGGGACAGCAGCTGGGCCCGGTGGAAGTACTGGCGGCTGCTGGCGTAGGTGAAGGCCAGTCCCAGACCGTTGGCGGCCAGGGCAGCGGCAAACAGGGCGGACAGGTTCTCGTTGTAGTAGGTGGGGTTCATGCCGTGGCGGAGGAAGATCCGCCGGGCTTCCCGGCCCAGGATGGTGCCGTAGCCGCTGAGCAGGAATTCGAACCGGGCCGCATCCTGGATGTTGATGTACTGGGACAGTTGGGAAGGCTGCTGACCGGCCTGGCCCTGATGGACCAGTTCCATCACCGGATGGTCCGGATGGGTGATTAGGCAGATTTCGTCGTGCATCAGGAACCGGGCCTGGATCCGGCTGCGTTTTTCCGGCATCACCAGAAGGGCCAGGTCGATTTTCCCGGTGAGCAGCAGCTGTTCCAGGGCCAGGGAATTCTCTTCCACGATCTGGACCCGCACCCCCGGATATTTCTGCTGGAAAGCCTGGAGTACGGGCGGCAGCAGGAAGGATCCCCGGAAAGAACTGATTCCCAGGATCACATGGCCCCCTTTCAGGTTGCCGATATCCTGGATCTCGTCCTTGGCCCGGTGGAATTCCGCCAGGGTATCCTGGGCGAACCGGATCATCCGTTTTCCCGGTTCCGTGGGCCGGATGCCGCTGGAAGTGCGGATGAACAGTTTGTATCCTAAATGAGACTCTGTGGTGCTGAGAAACTGGGACAGGCTGGACTGGGCCATGAACAGCCGTTCCGCCGCCCGGGAAATGCTCTTTTCTTCCGCCAGGGCAAGCAGGTAGTGAAGTTCCCGAAGATCCATCGTATCCTCTCCTTTACCATCGGTATTTCCTATACAAGATATCATATTTTATCGGCTTCTGCAATAGCCAGCCCCGCGGTACACTAAAAGCAAATTTATTCAGAATACTTGTATAACAGGGAGGAATCAGAATGAGCAGAGTTTCACTGAAGGGAATCTGCGATATGCATGTGCACACCAATCCGGATCTGCGGCTGCGGGCCTACAACGATCTGGAACTGGCGGATGCGGCGGTGCGGGTGGGGGCCCGGGCCATTGTGATCAAGTCCCACCTGGGGTTCACGGTGAACCGGGCGGCCATTGCCAATGCTTATGTGAAGAAGGTCTATGGGGACAGCACCAACTTCACCATGTACGGCGGGGTGGTCATGAACAAAGTCATCGGGGGTGTGAACCCGGAAGCGGTGGAAAAAGGCCTGAAGCTGGGGGCCAAGGTAATCTGGCTGCCCACCCAGTCCGCCCGGCGGCATCTGGAAAAAATGGGGAAAAATCCCGATGAGGGAATCCAGCTGGTCCGGGACGGGAAAGTGATCCCGGAACTGGAAACGGTGTTCGGTCTGATCAAAGACCATGATGCAGTACTGGCCACCGCCCATGTATCTCCGGAAGAGGCTTTTGTGGTGGTGGAAGCGGCCCGGAAGGCCGGGGTGGAAAAAATCGTCATCACCCATCCGGAATGGTGGGTGTGCGGGTACACCCTGGAAGACCAGATCCGTCTGGTGAAGGATTATGACGTGATCCTGGAACGGTGCTATGCCCAGAACATGGGGAAAGGGAAGAAGTATCACATGAACCTGCGGGAAAATGCGGAACTGATCCAGGCTGTAGGGTACCAGCATGTCATGGTGGATACGGACGGGGGACAGACGGAAAATCCGGACTGGGAAACGGAAATCTACGAATACATGCATTACCTGGTGGAATACGGGATTCCTGAAGAACAGGTGTACTACATGACCAAAACCATTCCCTACCGGCTGCTGGGCATCCAGGAAGAACCGGTGGGCGCAGCCAAAGACTGAAACAAGGGGGAGGAAGCATTATGCTGAGTGCGGCGATTGTTCTGGCCATAGCCATTGCCATTTATCTGGGGTATAAAACCGGTCTGAACACCGGGCTGTTCTGTATTGTCTTTGCTTATCTGATCGGGTGTCTGGTCATGGGGCTGAAACCCAAAGCGGTGATCGGGTTCTGGCCCATCAGTACCATGTTCGTGATTTTGTCCGTGTCCCTGTTCTACAATGTGGCGGCCATCAACGGGACTCTGGAAAAAATGTCCGGCTCCCTGCTCTATGCCTGCCGGAAATTCCCGGGGATGCTGCCCTATGCCCTGTTCGGAGTGGCCGTGGTGCTGTCGGTGATGGGGGCCACCTATTTTACGGTGCTGGCTTTCTTGGCGCCCATTACCCTTTTGATCTGTGATGAATCCCGGATGGACAAACTCACCGGGGCGGTGGCCATCAACTGCGGGGCCCTGTGCGGCGGGAACTTTCCCACCTCCAATCTGGGGGTGATTTTCCGGGGGCTGTCGGATACAGCCTATGAAGCCCTGAAGCTGAAGGCTCCCATGGATTCCTTTGCCATGGAAATGGAAATCTTCCTGCTGTCCTTTGCCTTTTCCCTGGTGCTGATCACCCTGTTCCGGTACGGCATCAAGGCCAATCGGAACATCGGCCAGGGGGTCACCTTCAAAAAGCCGGAACCTTTTACGAAAGTCCAGAGCCAGACCCTGACCTTGATGCTGGTGATGATGGTCGTGGTGCTGGTGTTCCCCCTGCTGAAGATCCTGGTGCCCGGGAACGCAGGAATCGCCTATATGGCCGGTAAAGTGGATGTGGGCCTGGTGGCCATTATCTTCGCAGTGATTGCCCTGTTGATGAAGCTGGCTCCCCAGAAGGAAGCCATTTCGAAGATTCCCTGGAACACCATCATCATGATTGCCGGGGCCGGGATGCTGATTGCGGTGGCGGTGAAAGCCGGGACCATCAAGATGCTCAGCGCCTGGGTGGGAGCCAATGTGCCCACGCCGCTGATCCCTCTGGCTTTCTCCATCATTGCCGCCATCATGAGCTTCTTCAGTTCCACCACCGGGGTGGTGACCCCGGCTCTGTTCCCTCTGATTCCGGGTCTGGCGGAAAGCACTGGATTGTCTGCCTCCGCCTTGTTTGCCTGTACGGTACTGGGGGCCCAGTCCAGTGCCATCAGTCCCTTCTCTTCCGGCGGGTCTTTGATCCTGGGGTCCACGCCCAAAGAAGAGGACCGGAACACCCTGTTCAACAAGCTGCTGCTCCGGGCGGTGCCTGTCAGTGTCCTGGCGGCAGCTGCCTACAATTTTATTGTGGCATTTGTGCTGTAAGGAAAAGTGCGGGTTCCTTTGAAAGGTTAACCCCTCAGGCCGGGACGGGCGGGCCTGCGGCACGCCCCTACGGCGTTGGGGTCGGGCATTGTTTGTTCGACCGATTGGACGGGAATGCCGTCCAAGGGAGAGTCTCCATAAGGAAACTGTTGTTAGCCGGTTCCTGGACAGCGACGGCGTAGGGGCTTGCCCCAGGCAAGCCCGTCCCGGCCGCCCAGAGGGCATAGATTCAAAAAGGACCCGCCTCCATGAGAGGCGGGTCCTTTCCTTCGGCAATTGACAATTGACGGGGCTGCTGTGCCTGGCGCAGCAGTCCCTATTCCTTACACTCCTTGCAGAGCCCCAGGAAATAGGTCTGGTGGCAGCGGATGGTGAAACCGGTTTTTTTGGCCACGTCCTGGTCCAGGTGTTTGTGGTAGGCAAAATCCAGGTTGAACACCTTGCCGCATTTTTCGCAGCGGAAATGGGGGTGGGGATGGGGATCCACATCGTAGCGCATGGTCCCGTCGCCTACATCCACAGTCTGGATCAGGTGCATCCGGCAGAAAAATCCCAGAGACTGGTAGATAGTGGCAAAACTCAGGGTAGGCATCTGCTGCCGCACTTTTTCATAGATTTCTGTAGCCGTGGGATGGTCTTCGGGGCCGGTAAAGGCCCGGTATACTTCCAGCCGCTGGGGGGTGATCTTCATCCCCTGGGCTTTTAGGACTTCTGACAGTTCCTTTGGACTGAGCATGGCAAAGCCTCCTTATATATAGATAGAATAAAATTGTTAAAAGAGAAGTTTCTTTAATAATAACTTTTAATACGTAAAATGTCAATAAAATCAGCCATTTCCAATGGACGGCTTCCTCCATAACCAAACAGTTCATCCCAAGAGGGGAGATGTTGTGTTACAATTATATGATAAGATTTTGGAAAAGATCAGGGAGTGTGAAACCATATGGCGCAAGGACAGGAAAAAGAAATCAAACTGCTTTCCACCAAGGCGGGCCGCCGGAAATTCTTCCAGCTGCCTCTGGTGAAGGAAAAAATCATTCCCGGCAGCCGGCATACCCTGGACCTTTGGAACCAGTACCTGGATACCCGGGACCGGAAACTGACCCGCAGCGGCATGGCCTACCGGATCCGCCGGACCAACGGGAAGGCCTTCGAAGCTACGGTGAAAAGCCAGGGGAAGACGGTGAACGGCTTCTCCAGCCGGGAGGAATACACGGTGCCTCTGACAAAGCCGGAGCCGGTGCTCCAGGGCTTTGCTCCCCAGCTGGACCAGAAGCTCCAGACCCTGCTCCAGGAAGACGAACTGCTTCCTTTGTGTACCGTGGAATTTACCCGGAAAACGGCTCTGATCCAGCTGTCCGCCGTGACGGTGGTGGAAGCGGCCCTTGACCAGGGAACCTTGACCGCCGGGGATAAAAAGGCTCCCATAGAGGAACTGGAACTGGAGATCAAACGGGGCCAGGAACGGGACCTGCTGCGGTTTACGGCGGCTCTGGCCCAGGCCATCCCTCTGTGGCCGGAAGAGCGGAGCAAGTTCAAACGGGGGCTGGATCTTACCGGCTGGAAGGGGAACCCACCCAAAGACGGGAAGGCACCTGGCTGGAATCAGGAAACGGAGCCGTCGGAAGTGTGGCGGACCCTGGTCCAGCAGGCCCTGGGCAGGGGACTGGATCTTCTGGTGCCCGGAGAGAACCGGGAATTTGAGAGCCGGGAACTGCTCACTGTTCTCCAGCAGTGCGCCGGACTGTGGAACCTGGGCCAGGGCTTTTTGTCCCGGACCTCCTGGAAAAAGGGTCGGGATCTGTTGGACGGGCTCCTGGGGGTGCTGGAACCGGTGGACTACCTGGAAACGTCTGACCGGCAGCGGGAAAAGCCTTTCCCGGAAGAGCTCCTCTCCCTGGAACCGGCCTGGCAGTGGCTGGAAGACCGGTGGGTGGCGGCGGCTCAGCACTGTGCGGACTGCTGCGCCCGGGAAGCGGCAGCGGCCCTGTGGCAGCTGCTGTACCTGGCCACCCTGGCCAAAAAGGACGGAGAGAACCCAACCCTGGAAAAATTCCTCCAGGTCCGGTGGAACCGGTGGCAGCAGGAACAGCAGTTCCTGGAAGATGCCGGCAGCCCGGATCCCTGGGAACGGAAAGGGCAGCTGGAAGACCTGGCCGGGCTCCTGACCCTGGAACGGGGCTTGGGAGAAAAACGGCTGGTGAAGCGAGGGGAAGCTTACTGGGAAAAGTGGTGGAAATACTGCCGCAGCTATGCCCGGACCGGAGCCCTGGCGGAAGGGGCCGAAGGAGCCCGAGACCGGGAACTGACCCTGTCCCTGGCAGCCCTCTGCGGCCAGGAAGGGATCCGGACGGAGAAACGGAGGGACAAGGCGGATGCCGCCGGAAAGGCCTTCTTCCGGGAAGTGGCCCGTCATCCGGAATGGTCCTGTCTGGCCAAAGAAAAATAAAATCAAAAAAAGTCAAAAAAACGAAAATAATATTTGACTTTTTGACTTTTAATGGGTATAATAAGACCCGGGAAGTGAGAAAAGAGACTTCCCGGGCCCTGTTTGTTTCGGGCTCTGAATGAAGAAGATAACCCATTGATCCAATGGTTTTTGGAGGTGTTTGTTATGCAGGCAGAACGCTTGAGTGACGAAGTGCGTGGATTGTTGGAAGCTGCCCAGCAGCAAGCCGTTATGAATTACAACCAGGAACTGACCACCGTCCATCTGCTGTCTGCCATGTGCAGCCAGCCGGACGGGTTCTTCAAGTTTGTGCTGAAGAGCCTGAACGTGGATGAGGCCCAGTTCAGCCGGGAGGTGGACCGTCTGCTGAAGCAGATCCCTTCCGTGAAGGGGTCCGATCAGCTGAGCATGAGCACGGGCCTGGCCCGGGTGTTCGCCCTGGCGGAAAAAGCCGCCGGCCAGAACCCGGTGACTGCATCCCATTTGCTGGCCGCCCTGTGTGAAGACGGGGATACGGAAGTGGTGGACCTGTGCAAAAAGTACGGGATCACCCGCAGTGCCATCCGTGGTTTGATCGACAAGTATGAAAACAATGGGGATGCGGATGAAAACCGCAAGACCCTGGAGAAATTCGGCCAGGACTTGACCCAGAAAGCCCGGGACGGGAAGCTGGATCCGGTAATCGGCCGTGACGATGAAATCCGTCGGACCATCGAAATCCTGTCCCGCCGGAAAAAGAACAACCCGGTGCTGATCGGTGAACCGGGCGTGGGCAAAACCGCCATTGTGGAAGGCCTGGCCCGCCGGATCGTGGCCGGGGACGTTCCTGAATCCCTGAAGAATAAGACCCTGTATGCCCTGGACCTGGCGTCCCTGGTGGCCGGGGCCAAGTACAGAGGGGAATTTGAGGAACGGTTGAAGAAAGTCCTGAAAATCGTGTCCGATTCTGCCGGCCAGATCATCATGTTCATCGATGAACTGCACACGGTGGTGGGAGCCGGGGCTTCTGAAGGCTCCATGGATGCGGGGAACATCCTGAAACCCATGCTGGCCAGAGGGGAACTCCGGTGCATCGGTGCCACCACCCTGAAGGAATACCGGAAATACATTGAAAAGGATTCCGCCCTGGAACGGCGTTTCCAGCCGGTGCTGGTGAAGGAACCCAGTGTGGAGGACACCATTTCCATCCTGAGAGGGCTGAAGGAACGGTACGAAGTCCATCATGGGGTCCGGATCAAGGATTCCGCCTTGGTGGCTGCTGCCACGTTGAGCAACCGGTACATCAATGACCGGTTCCTGCCGGACAAGGCCATCGACCTGGTGGATGAAGCCGCTGCCCGTCTGCGGGTGGAAATCGATTCCATGCCTACGGAACTGGATGAAAGCCGTCGCCGGATGCTCCAGCTCCAGATTGAGGAACAGGCCCTGTCCAAGGAAGAGGACGATGCTTCCAAGGCCCGTCTGGAAAAGATCAAAGAGGAACTGGCCAAACTGAAGGGCGAGAACGACAAGCTCATGGACCAGTGGAAGGCCGAAAAGGGCGGCATTGCCAAGATTCGTCAGGTCAAGAAGGATATGGACAATGTGAAGAAGGAAATGGAAGAAGCGGAACGGTCCTATGACCTGAACCGTCTGGCGGAACTGAAGTACGGCAAGCTGCCGGAACTCCAGAAACAGCTGGCGGCCCTGGAAAAAGAGGAACATTCCGACAAACGCCTGCTGAAGGAAGAAGTGGACGAGGATGATATCGCCAAGGTGGTGAGCACCTGGACGGGCATCCCTGTGAACCGTCTGATGGAAGGAGAAAAGAAGAAACTGGCGCACCTGCCGGAAATCCTCCACAAACGGGTGATCGGCCAGGACGAAGCGGTGGAAGCTGTCAGCGAAGCCGTAATCCGGGCCCGGGCCGGGATCAAGGATCCCAACAAACCCATCGGTTCCTTCATCTTCCTGGGGCCTACCGGTGTGGGCAAGACCGAACTGGCCAAAGCCCTGGCGGAAGTGCTGTTCAATGATGAAAAGAGCATTATCCGTATCGATATGAGTGAATACATGGAGAAACATACGGTGTCCCGTCTGATCGGTGCCCCTCCTGGATATGTGGGCTATGAAGAAGGGGGCCAGCTGACGGAAGCGGTGCGGCGCCATCCTTATTCCGTGATCCTGTTCGATGAAATCGAAAAGGCTCACCCGGATGTGTTCAACGTACTGCTCCAGGTGCTGGACGACGGCCGTTTGACTGACGGCCAGGGCCGTATGGTGGACTTCAAGAATACCCTGATCATCATGACCAGCAACCTGGGGTCCCATGAGATCATGGAAAAGAAGGGCAACATCAGCAAGGACGAAGTCCGGAGCATGCTGATGAAGTTCTTCCGGCCGGAATTCCTGAACCGGGTGGACGACATTGTGGTGTTCAAACCTCTCCAGGAAGAACAGCTGAAAGACATTGTACGGTTGATCCTGAACCATCTGGGCAGCCGGCTCCACAGCCAGCTGGAACTGACCCTGACGGCCACCGACGACGCCGTTGCCTACCTGGCCAAAGCCGGGTTCGACCCTGCCTTTGGGGCCCGTCCTCTGAAGAGACTGATTGTCCATACGGTGGAAACCGTAGTGAGCAACAAGATCGTCCAGGGCGAGATCCAGAGAGGGGACCATATCGAAGTGGTTCTCCAGAACGGGAACATCGACGTGGTAAAGAAGTGAATACAAAAGGAGCTGCTGCACGTGTGGAAATCACATACGTGCAGCAGCTCCTCTTTTTACCCCTCCAGTACGTGGAGGATCCGGTACAGTTTTTCTTTCAAATCGGCCACTTCTTCGGCTGTGAACAGGGGACCTTTCCGGTTGATCAGGCAGCCCATGGCATGGGGGACTTTCAGGGCCTTGTCCCGGAGGGCCAGTCCATCGGGGGTGATTTCCACCATGACGATCCGCTCATCTTCAGGCTTCCGGGAACGCTTCACATAGCCCATGGCCTCCAGCTTCTTCAGCCCCGGGGTCAGGGTCCCGGAATCCAGGTAAAGCCGTTTTCCCAGGTCATGCATGGTCGTGGACTTTTCTTCCCAGAGCACCATCATGGTTACATACTGGGCATAGGTGAGGCCGATTTCTTTCAGGAAGGGAGTATAGGCAGCTACGATTTTCCGGGCGCTGGCATACAGGGGAAAGCAAAGCTGGTTTTTCAGCAGCAGGGGATTGCAGGCATCCTTTTCATTCATATCGATCATACCTCCGGTACGGAAAAATTTTTGACTGCACTTTATTGTAACAGGAAAAGAACATGAGAACAAATTAAATTTAGCAAAATTAAATAAAACGGGTATAATGGGTTTCACAAGAGGCCGATGGCCAGAAGAAAAGAAACAGAAAGCTCCGCTTTACGGGGGCAAGGGAAAACAGGAGGAAAAGACAATGAGCATTTACGGACAGACCAAAGGAACGGAACTGGAAGCTATGGCAAAAAACATGATGCAGGGAGAAGCCAACGGCACCATGATGTATTATGCACTGGCCCGGCTGGCCAAAGAACAGGGCTATGAAGATCTGGTGCCCCTGTTCATCGAAGCCGCCAACCAGGAAGCGGTCCATGCGGGCTTCTATGCCGTGCTCAACGGGAAATATCCCCAGGATTTCTGGGGCCTGGTGAAAACCCTCCAAAAAGCGGAAACCAATGGGGAGGCCCAGGTAAAGGGCATGGCGGACAAGGTGCGGGCTGCCGGGTTTGCCGAAGCGGCTGACGAAATGGAAGTGTTTGCCAAACAGGAAGGCCACCATGGGGAACTGATGGCGGAAATCCTGGCCCGGTATCCTCAGGCAGAGAAAAAGGAAAAGGCCAAAAAGGTGTATGTGTGCCCGGTCTGCGGCTATGAATACGAAGGGGACATCAACAGCGAAAGCGACGACTGGGTCTGCCCTCTCTGCGGCCAGCCCAAAAGTGCGTTCAAGGAAGTAAAATAAGAGGATGAAAAACAGGGGGTGCTGCACATACCGTGCAACACCCCCTTCTTGACATTTCCGGGAATTTTTTCTACTATGTACTCTCAGAATGTATTTTTGTGTCTGAAGGTGAAACTGTTGGAAAACGAAAATCCTGCTTTTGTGCGCCGGGCGGATGCCCGGCTGTTTCTGTCCATATTGGCCGCGGGGGCGGTTCAAGGTTTTCGACCCAGGCGAAATATCGCCAGAGCCGAACGCTCCGTGTATCAAAGGAGGCTCATCATGTCATTTGGCAAAGGGAAAGAATATCTGGATACCAGGGGATCTGGGGGACCGGATCTTCGTTCTGGAATAACGAATAAGGAAGGATGTTGTTTATGAATCCACTGATTGCACCGGAAAACACCTGGCTGCTGCTGGCCCTGACCTGCGGGGTGGTGGCAGGCTCCATCTGGCTGGAACAGACCTATGCCTGGGCCTCTCGGATTTCCGGGGCCGTACTGGCCCTGGTGGCGGCCATTGTGCTGGTGAACCTGAACGTGATCCCCAGCCATGCCCCCATTTATGACGATATCATCTGGGGATACGCCGTACCCCTGGCCATTCCTCTGCTGCTGCTCCAGGCCAACCTGACGAAGATCTGGCAGGAAACCGGCCGGCTGCTGTTCATTTTCCTCATCGGGGCGGTGGGGACCGTGTGCGGCGCCGTGCTGGGCTGCTGGCTTTTGGGGAGCCGGATCGACGGGCTGGCCAAGGTGGCGGCCATGATGACCGGGTCCTACATCGGAGGCGGGGTCAATTTCGTGGCCCTGGCCGACGCCTTCCACACGGAAGGGACCCTGGTTTCCGCTACGGTGGTGGCGGACAACCTGAATATGGCGGTGTATTTCCTGGTACTGCTGAAATGTGTGGGCAGCGCCTTTTTCCAGAAACACTATCCCCATCCCCACATGGACCGGGTGGCCCGGGAAGGACGGGAAGACGCTCAGACCCAGGCGGCAGCCTACTGGCAGCCCAAGAACATTTCCTTAAAGGACATTGCCCTGGACCTGTTCTATGCGGTGGCGGTGGTGACCCTGTCCCAGAACCTGGGGAAGGCCCTGGGGGCCGCCATTCCCACCGGCAGCGGCCTGGGACACATGGCCAATACCTTCTTCAGCAGCCAGTATGTGTGGATCACCCTGTTTTCCATGGGGTTCGCCACCTTTTTTGAAAAACAGGCGGCAGACCTGGCCGGAGCCCAGGAAATCGGCACCTATTTCATCTACCTGTTCTTCTTCGCCATCGGGGTGCCCGCTTCCATCCTGGAAATCCTCCGGAACGCGCCGCTGCTGTTCGTGTTCTGCTTCCTGATGGTGGTGGTGAACATGGCCTTCTGCTTTGTGGGAGGGAAACTGTTCCATTTCAGCCTGGAAGACATCGTCCTGGCTTCCAATGCCAACATCGGAGGCCCCACCACCGCGGCAGGAATGGCCATTTCCCAGGGCTGGACGGCCCTGGTGGGCCCCAGCATGCTGGTAGGCACCTTCGGCTACGTAATCGGCACCTATCTGGGTATGGTGGTCGGGGGAATATTGGGGGCGTGAAAAAGGGACTGTTGCTCTTGCAACAGTCCCTTTGCTTTCCCCTTTATCCGCTCCGCCTCTTCCCCTTCCACCAGGGTGGGACGGTAATCGTTCCAGTCCGGGGTGGAGGAGATCCGGCAGGGGATCACTTTTCCCGGGTCCGTTCCCACCAGATGGCCGTCCCGGAACCGGAAGGTCTGCTGGTAGATGAAGGTGTCCTTGTCTCCCGGGTTGCTGTTGCCTCCGAAACAGAAATTCCCCAGGCTGTAGCAGATGGTCTTTCCCTTGTAGATTTCCAGAGGCTGGATCACATGGGGATGGGACCCCAGCACCAGGTCGGCTCCGTGATCCACCGCCAGATGGGCCAGCCACACCTGGTCTTCATCCGGATGGGTTTCCAGTTCGCTGCCCCAGTGGAAATAGACCACTTTCAGCCGGGCCCCTTTTTCCCTGATTTTGGCCAGTTCTGCCACCAGCTGATCGGCGGCCCCGGCTTCCAGGGCGTTGATCCCCACCAGGCCTACGGGGATTCCCTTCACCGGGAGGATCTGGCTTTCCTCATAGCCGAAGGGCATGATCCCGTTGTCGCCCAGGGTCTTGAAGGTGTCCCAGTACCCGTCGTTCCCATAGTCGTAACTGTGGTTGTTGGCCAGGGAGGCGGCTTCCACGCTGCCGGCTTTCAGCACTTCCACATAGGCCGGATCGCCCCGGAAGGCGAAGGTCTTGTCCTGGCGCTGGCCCCGGGTGGTGAGAGGGCCTTCCAGGTTCACCACCGTCAGGTCGTCCTTGGCAAAAACGGACTGGACGCCTGCCAGGAATACGGAACCATCTCCGCCGGCGGCGTCCCAGGCAGCCGGGAAGGTGGCCTCATAGCCAAAGCTTTCTTCCGTGCCCAGGGTGCAGTCCCCGGCGGCACTGAGGGTCACGGTGGTGATGGGGTCCTCCGGAGGCCGGGGTGCCGGAGCGGGAGAGACAGGGGCCGCCGGGGCCGGGAGAGTTTCCGGTGATCCGGGAGATGCTTCCGGAGCCGCAGGAGCGGCTGCCGGGGCGGCAGGGGTTTCCGCCGGGACCGGCGCCGGTACCTTCCGGGCTCCCAGAGACGCCGGGGAGGCCAGGGCGGGAGCTGCCAGAAAGGTCAGGGCCGCCAGACAGGAAATGAACAGGGTGGAAATGGGATGGGTCATAGAGCAGGTTCCTTTCTCTGAAATTTCAGTGCTTATCATAATGAGCCGCATAGCGGCTCCCC
>UMIO01036479.1_pt1 | contig 17104 bp, 27 predicted proteins | sample 1965821 | NCBI WGS metagenome assembly UMIO01 (sample SAMEA4836127, study PRJEB28245) | human gut metagenome | biome: gut microbiome; material: fecal sample | place: Denmark | collected 2008
GTATTTCACTATCTCTTAGAGGATATATATCAGAGGAAACGAGAGATGCAACGAAATCAGCCTGCTCGGACTAAGAAAAAGTCACATGATATGGAATTGTAAATTGGGAAGAGCCACTTTTGTATTTTCTTTCATATCGCCATCCTCATTTGTGCCACAACTTGTGGCACAATTCAGCTTTCACCATCTGTTACTTTTTTCCGTCAGTTTTCTGTTCCAGCAGCTTTATCGAATTCAGATAATCCCGTTCCACATCACTGAGCGTTTTAGCCTTATATTTTCGATATTCATCTGTGGCTTTATCCACCGCCTGTTTGTGAGAAATAATTCCTTGAAGTATCCACCGCCACCCAGATTTTTCAATCGTTCATCGTCCATGGCAAAGCCTTTTTTCATATATTCTTTGAGAATATTTGTTGCCCATATTCTGAACTGTGTGCCACGCCTGGATTTTACACGATAGCCAACAGAAATGATAACATCAAGATTATAGTAGTCAACCTGATAGGTTTTTCCATCTGCCGCAGTTGTTGCAAAATTTGCAACAACTGACTCTCGCTGCAACTCCCCTTCGGAAAATACGTTTTTTATATGTCTTGAAATAGTAGATTTATCTCTTTGGAACAACTCCGCCATCTGATCAATGGATAACCAGACGGTATCTTCATCAAATGTGGTTTCAATTTTTGTCAATCCGTCTTCTGTTGTGTAAATAATCATATTGGATTTTTGATTCATATCATCATAATTGTTCACCGGAATACCTCATTCCTAATTGTGCAACGGGGCGTTGCACTCTTTTTCTATGTAGCTCTATGCGTAAAGAATAGCAGCTCTCGCATAGAGTTTGGACACTTATTCCACGACTATTATATTGTTGTTTTCCAGTTAATTCAATAGTGTCACTGGGTTCTTCAGATGTGTTTTCTTCCTCCAAACAAGACAACGGCTCCGGAAGATTATCAATATCCAGAACCGCCGCATATTTCTCTACTAAATTTGCAAGTAAATTGGCAAAGCCATTCCAATTATCTGTCAATAGTGTTCTCCTTTCTTTTTCGTCCATGTTCCTGCGGAATGTCCTATACTTCTTTTCCTCTTATTAAAACGGCATTAATAAAAAGCATCCTCACTGGATGCTCATTTACTCAAACTGTATGCAATTGTATTCCTGGCTAAGCACTGCAATCCCAGGAACCATGAATCAATCAGAAGCTTCCCGCCGTCTGACAGATCTTCCCATTCGATCACCGTCATTCCGCTGGCTGTTTCCACCCGGATTCTGTCACCTGTCAGATCTTCCAGGGAATTGATTAGGTTGCAGGTCAGTGCTGATACTGCTGTGCATACCCGGTCAATCCCATCTGGACTCTTCCTACAGGCATGACCATTCATACGGATACTACGATCTGTTATTTTGATCGTTATCATAATACCTCCTAAAAATGAGTGCAAAAATACCACTCACTCCGAAGAATGGGTGGTATCTATTCTTTTATAAATTTCATTCCATTATTACATTCTTTTTCAACTGGCTCCCACAACACATCCTCTGGTATTCCATCTGGAAATGCCTCGCATGTTTCATGCTTACCATCATCCTTGTATCTAGCACATAATTCGCATTTTGGCAATGTTAACATTATTTTTTCCACCTTTCTATGTAGCTTCTTATCAATAATTCAGCTCTAATTGGAATCTTTTCTTTGTTTCTATAGCGAACAAACGCTTCTGCAAGAGATTCTTCGCCTTTTCCGGTTTTGTCAGCATATTGGGAAATTCCCTGCATGAACTGTCTTTCAACAATTCGTTGTCTAGTGCGAAATTCTGCTTCATTTTTACAATCTTGATATGTCATAATGTGCGCCATTTCGTGAGCGATATAATCTTCAATACTTTTTCCTGCAAAGCGCCCTTTATCATATCTTCGCTGAATTTTCTTCTTCACTACATTGTAATCAATATCTTCATTGATTACAAGTGCAAATCTCAGCTTTCCTCTATCGTCCAAATATGGTGCTGCACCAAATATATCTCCTACTTCCATCTTTGCAACTTCAATTAAATCCAACCTAATATCATACTCTTTTTTCAAATTATTGATTGCTGCCTCTATTTCGTGCTTAGCTTCAGAAGTCATTCCTTTAATTTTATATGCATCTCTCGGAACTGATATTTTCATGGTATTCACCACATTAAGCTTCTTGTCGATTCTTCCTGGCGCGACTCTCCAACGGCCATCGATATAAATCCTCTCACGCTCCTGCTTCAGTCCCATCTGTTTGGAGAACCGTGCGTACTCGTCAAGCTGCCCCTGGTACTTGCACTTTGCCAGCATCACATCATCCGGATCAGCATCACCGTCCTGAAGCATCTGCACCTTTTCACGCTGTGCCCTCATGGCTGTTTCCATCTGCCTCTGTCTTTGCTTTGCTTCATACAGTGTATATTCTTTACCACGGAACTCGGTCGGCTCGCTTTCTTTCCAATTCTGTTCGTCTAGCCAGTCATCCGTATAAGTTCGTACCGATACGCCGGGAACAAAAGGGAAATAAGTATGGTAGCAGTTTGCTCCACATAGTCCGATTACTGTACCGAGTCCACAGACATCATACAATTGCTGTTGACTCCACACTCTGCCCTGCCATATCGTATGCGTTGGTCTCGCCCCTGCGTGCCATTCCACTTCAAAATATTCCGTACCGAGCTTTTCAGCATTATATTCCGCAATCTTCCCAGAAAGCTGCGTCAGTCCGGTCATGACAGCCCGTCTTGCTGCGACCTCGATTCGATTTGCATAATCATTTCGGATGTGTACTTAGCATTTTGCTTTTTCGTATTTGTAGCAACTCTGCCTTTCATATCCAGATAAATTCTCTCACGTTCCTACTTGAGTCCCATTTTCTTCGAAAACCTTGAGCCACGTTATAATTACTATCAGAATCCCATATAGAACAACCGCCATTTCAACCGCTGTTCTCCATTCAAAATACAACTTCATCCTATTTTTCTCCATAAAAATACCACCGGTCAATATGACTGGTGGCAAAAACTATGGAATCAAATCCGTTATTCCTTTTGCTGCTTTATACATCTTCTGCATAATACTGTTTTCGCTCAAATATTCAAGACCTTTTAAAGTAATCCGAATATCTTCCGCATCAACGTTTGTCTCTCCGGTTACATACTTCTGGATTGTTACCCCTTTGATGTAACCAGCATCCAAAAGCATTTCCATATACTTATTCCAACGTTGCTGCGATATACCTAAATTGTTTGAGCTAATTCGTTCGATGTCTACATTTTCTAAATCCATTGATTTTTCTAACACTGAAAGAATCTTATATATGATTTTAAAATTATCCATCTTCTTCCTCCCAAAATTGATCATCCAACTCTGGAAAATCCTCGTCCAAAATAATTTCTATATCATCCGGAAGAGACTCAATGTCTAGATCATCTGGCATTTCACTTATTCTGATTACTTTTTCTTTCAGCACCTTATTCATATAATTCGAATCCATATTCTATTCCGAACCTTTCCGCAAAAATTCTATTAACTTCATCCTTAAACATTATGTGACGTTCCTTTTTATTTATCTTGCCCATATTATATAGTTTTTTATATTTCGGACGCAAGTCTTTCTTTATCTGTTCGTACACATCTTTCATCTTATCTGATGAAGTTATTTCTTTTGGCCACGTTTTAGGTTTTCTAATAAAATTGTTGTTGACTCCACACTCTGCCCTGCCATATCGTATGCGTCGGTCTCGCCCCTGCGTGCCATTCCACTTCAAAATATTCCGTACCGAGCTTTTCAGCATTATATTCCGCAATCTTCCCAGAAAGCTGTGTCAGTCCGGTCATGACAGCCCGTCTTGCTGCGACCTCGATTCGATTTGCATACCCCGATGAATATTCTATCTGCCGAAGTCCGCTATTCGTGAGCTGAGTGACTACCCGCCGGAGAACTGTATTATAATCAAACGCTCCTGTGACAGTGTCCATGCAGGCATTATCGAGATACCCACTGCCTTCAATGTTTCATGACCGTCTATGATGCGGTACACGAATTTTATAGTTGTATAGTTAATGCGGGTAGTCAGCCAACTGGGAGCCATCATGTCCGCATCTTTTGTTACTGTATATGATTTCATAACATCCACCTAAAAATGGGTATAATAATACCACTCACTCTGTTAAGAATGGGTGGTATTAATTATCTTTTTCCTCTTTATTCTCTTTTTCTTTTTTGGGTTTTTCATTTATACTATACGGACACATCCCACTATCATCTAAAATGAAGCCCCCATCTTCTGTTTTTGGCATTTTATTTCCCCCTTTCGATAACGCCATATTTGTAACCATAATTTTTTGAATTCTTCTTGAGCCAATCACTATTCAAATCATTCCATTTCTTGTTTAGTGCGTTGATTTTATCTTGATACTCTAGCGGACTTATTTTCCCCTGTTTGCGTTCTTTCTCATACTTACGGAAGTCCTTATCTGTTATTTTTTTATTGTCACTCATCGCTTTTTCGTAATCAATTGAAAAGTCATGGTTCACTTCTGCTCCATTCAACTTTTTTAATTGATATGTTTTTGATGTGCCTGTTGCTCTAATTACGTTAAGTCCTTGCTCTGTCATAATGGATACATCCGCAGGACTAAAAGTACTACTTGATGGATGGTTATGTGTCAATGTAGCACCTTTCATTTTACTTAACTGTTCTTTTGAAAACTTAACATAATTTGAAGCTCCGCTACTTTCGCGGAATAATACATTTCCTCGGCTGTCAAAAAGCACTGCCGTTTCTACATTGTCTTTATAGATTTTCCTGCTTTTATTGCTGAAGAATATGTCTTGCTTTCGAGTACTTTTTTCTCTTTGATTATATCACGCTGTGCAGATATATCAATATATTTTCTCGGTACGATATTTTAACAGATTTTCATATTTTCTTTTATATTCTTTTGAGTCTTTATCTGCATTCTTAATCATTTCGGAAGTGTACTTAGCATTTTGCTTTTTCGTATTTGTAGCAATTCTGCCTTTCATATCCAGATAAATTCTCTCACGTTCCTGCTTGAGTCCCATTTTCTTCGAAAACCTTGAGCCACATTATAATTACTATCAGAATCCCATATAGAACAACCGCCATTTCAACCGCTGTTCTCCATTCAAAATACAACTTCATTCTATTTTTCTCCGTAAAAATACCACCGGTCATTACGACTGGTGGTAACTAAAATTCAAATTTACTTTCAATCATATCCTTTATTCTTTTTTCATCTCCTCGATATTCTTTTATCCCTAAAATATCCAAAGAAGCCTTTGCAAACTCTGATATTTGAACTCCCATCATTACCGTCTCATTGTTTTCAGCATTCTTAACGGATTCTATAAACTTTGCATTATCAATACCAAGCCTAGTTCCAAAAATCATTGCATTCAAAAACTCAATAGGAGATGAAGATGTAATACCATCCATAATTGCCTTTACAGATCCATTATGTATTTCGTCTATCCGTTCCTTGATACTATTCATACTTCTTAACCTCCTCATTTCTTAAGCTTTCAAGTCGCTTCACCATATCGCTACGCTTTAACCTTTTTGCTAGCTCTATTTCAATTTGATAAGCATCAATCTCTCTTTGCTTGCATTTTTCATTATCTTCAAAAACTCTAAACCCTAGATATCCATCATCTCTATCATCAGAAAAATGTTTAAATTCATGAAGCCATGCACTATAACTCGCACCATCTTCAATATAAAACTGCCCTGGTAATCCAGGGCTAAGAGCAGGAGAATATCCCATCACATTTCTTCTCCTTATAAGCTCAACACCAGCTTCTCTCAACTCTTTTTTCATTTCTGCAATTTCTTTTGGGTTTGATACCTCCGCATCTCCCATTACTTCCCTCATCGGATCATCTTTTGTATTGAATCTTCTTGATTTTATTATACCAAAATTAGACGTATTTGCAATATGTTTATTAGCTTTACGATCTTCTCTGTAATGCATTAGTGTGTTCGGTGCTACTCTTCCCCGTCCATCAATATAAATTCTCTCCCGTTCTTCCTTTAGTCCCATCTTCCGAGAGAATACCGCATATTCATTAAGCTGTCCTTGGTACTTTGCTTTTTGGAGCATTACTTCCTGTGGATCAGCACCGCCTTTTTGCAATAGCTGCACCTTTTCACGCTGTGCCCGCATAGCAGTTTCCATTTGACGCTGTCTTTGCTTTGCTTCATACAGTGTATATTCTTTACCACGGAACTCGGTCGGCTCGCTTTCTTTCCGATTCTGTTCGTCTAGCCAGTCATCCGTATAAGTTCGTACCGATACACCGGGAACAAAAGGGAAATAAGGATGGTAGCAGTTTGCTCCACATAGTCCGGTTACTGTACCGAGTCCACAGACATCATACAGCTGCTGTTGACTCCATACTCTACCCTGCCATATCGTATGCGTTGGTCTTGCCCCTGCGTGCCATTCTACCTCGAAATACTCCGTCCCGAGCTTTTCAGCGTTATACTCCGCAATCTTCCCGGAAAGCTGTGTGAGTCCGGTCATAACCGCTCTTCTGGCAGCGACCTCTACTCGGCTGGAATAACCGGATGCATAATCAATCGTCCGAAGTCCGCTGTTTGTCAGCTGTGTCACTACTCGCCGGAGAACTGTATTATAATCAAACGCTCCTGTGACAATGTCCATGCAGGCATTATCGAGATACCTACTGTATACCTGTGACAATGGAGTTAATACCTTTCTGCCGCCGTAATCCAAATAAAAGCCTAGAGATCTTGTAATATTTTCCAAGTCCTCAAGGCTTTGCTTTTTGATAGCTGATGTCACCTGTATCAGATGTTTATTTTCTTCAAAAGGGATGTATTCCGCATTGATCTGTTCATAGATGTCCTTGTTTCTGACATATTCCCAGTCGATCACTTTGTCGTACAGTTCAAACATTTCCAGGTAAGAAGCATTCAGAGTGTCTTTCAATGCATTTTCAATGTCCTCCGAAGAATACCCCGGTATTTTTAACCGGTTAATCTGCCAGTCTGCCGTGCTGGTGATCTTTTCCTTATATTCATTTCTCATATCACTCCATCACCTGATTTTGCTCGGGAAGATTCTGACGAGCCTGCTCAACCAAAAGCAAAAATACACTCTGAAACTTCTCCGTTCTTCCAGGTCACTGGGAAAATATTGGGTGCATCCACATATTCAATTCCAATCTTCCCTGATAGTACGGAGCCGTCCTCGTTCACTTCCGTATCATACAAATACGGAATGTATGCAACTGTTCCGGTGTATGCCTTATACGAGTATTTCTTCGCATTCGCATAGTTCAAATCGCAGAGTGTAGATTTCTTCATATTTTGTGATATAATATTTTGAAGATGCCAGGGTCAAAAGCCCCCAACAATGATGCCATATCTTTGCGGAGGAATATTATTTTCATTGATTCTTCAAGCAAGAAAAACACGAACAAAAACTAGAGATAAATTAAAGGGTGGATCTGATGGATTAAAAGACACCGATGTAATGATGGGGTTAGTCGAAGTGGTTACTGGTGATTGTTTTGATTCTGCACAAGGTACAACTTTTGGAAAATGCACTACGCAATTCAAAACTTGCCAGGATTACGGGACAACCTATATTCCGTTTACCGGCCCTTCGGTTATCAGTTCCTTTAATTCGATAATAATGTAGCAACTCTAGAAAGACTAGAAATCCTTTCACATTACTTAAAGAATCCAACAAATAACGGTAAGTATTCCGTGAAAGATATTAGAGATATGGAAGGAAAAATAATAGACACACGTATGAATGATCTTCGCATTTATGAAGGGCGTTGTCCTACATTAAGAGCACAACGAGACGGTGTATTGTATGTTAAAAACCACACCATATACCAGCTGACTGGGTACGAAACTTTACTTCTTCAAGGCTTTCCTAAAGAATATGCCGACAGAGTTAAGGACGAGGTTTCTGATAGACATCTTCTGATGCAGGCAGGAAACGCAATGACAGTAAATGTAATCAAACTACTTGGACAATCCATTATTGGATTCCTGGAGGTGAATAATGAAACGTAATTATGATGAATGTGTTACTAAATATTCAGATTCTTTTGTAAGAGTTGTGCTTGACCCCGGATACGTTTCTCGAATCCAAAACTTTGTTACTGAATTGGTTGAGGCTAAGTCCAAGGAAGATCATCACAAGATAGACTCTAACAAGGAAGTCAAAAGATTTACAACTGGCTTTTTAGGAGAGGCTGCACTTGAGAAACTATTCGGAATACCCATTATTGATTGGACTATAGGTTATTCTGGTCTTTATCATATTCCAGATATTCCCGGCTATCGAGTTGGAATAAAAACAGTCGAACGAGACAAGTTTCCGATTATCTTTAAGGACAATTCATATCCACAAATAATTTGTATTAAAAGCACAAAATATAACAATTTAATATTTGTATGTGGCTTGGCTACAAGTAATGTCTTAAACAACTATCAAGATGACGATTTGATTCTTGACCCTAATTTACGAGCAAGAGGAACGAAAACCGGTTTTTATGGATTTGAGCAATTAGTTCCTATTAAGTCATTAAATGACTTATCTACATATAAAAAATGAAAGCGAGGTACTTTGAATATTCTCGTGCGGCTTGTTGATTCGAAATTCAACCTGTGATAAAGTTTCATCGTTTATGATTTCGGGACGCTCGGGTGCACCTAAATATCCAGAATTACCATATACAACATGGTCGTCTTTACGAATCAATTTTGAGGTTTCAGAATTTTGTTCTTTGTAGACTTTGGTGCAGCAATCAGGCTCGCATCCACAATCGTTCCACTATTGTTGTTCATTAAAATCTATGTGCATAAAAGTACGCATAGCATAACTGTCATAAATGGAATCCTCGATTCCTTCATCAGACAGATTGAACCAAATCTGCATAAGATACATGCGAAGCATGACGGAGTTTTTCTCTAACATCGAGCTGGGCGTCGATACATTCAAAACAATCAACGGCAACGAGTTCACTGTCACCAGCGTGGATGATAAGCATATCAACATCTCCATCCCCGGAAACGCTACAGTAAATAAGCTCACCCTTAGTCTCGACGAGGTCAGGAAGATGCTGGAGTCTGGGCAGAAGTTCGATAAGATAAAGGACGTTACCACATTCTTCGGAAAGTCATACGACCGTCAGAAGGTCATTGAGCAGAATAAGAAGAACGCTGTCCGTCATGCTTATTTCAGAGAATACCTTGCATTGCAGCGGCTGGCATATATGTTCCGCTTCGATGCAAGAAATGGTGATTTGAAGGAGGCATAGCGTATGCCATTTACAATTGTCCGTCAGGACATAACAAAAATGAAAGTTGACGCAATCGTTAATGCAGCAAACACAGAACTATTGATGGGAGGCGGAGTCTGCGGAGCAATCTTTAATGCCACAGGTGCAAAGGAACTTCAAGAGGCTTGCGACAAGAAATCACCTATCAAAACGGGAGATGCAGTCATCACTCCCGGTTTTAAGCTGCCTGCGAAATTTGTGATTCACGCTGCCGGTCCTGTTTATAACCACAATAATAAGGGGAAGTCCGCTGCACTTTTGTCATCTGCCTATATAAATTCATTACGGCTGGCAGTTGAAAACAAATGTGAAAGCATAGCCTTTCCGCTTATCTCAAGCGGAATTTATGGATACCCGAAAGATGAGGCTTTGCAGGTCGCAACAACAGCTATCACGAAATTTATCGGAGAAAACGACATCGATGTGTATTTAGCCGTGTTCGATAAAACGGCATTTCAGGTCTCTGAGGAATTGATGGGCGAAGTAGCCAGCTACATAGACGAGCATTATATAGATGCACACGACTTCAGACGCAGAAAGCTGCTTGATGTAGAAAAAGAATCTATTTTAGAAGCGAATGCACCAGTCTTTGGTGCTATGTCTGATGCAATGGAATCGATGGAGTCCCTTGAGGAATTAGTTGATAATCTTGATGAGCCTTTTTCTGATACACTGTTAAAACTCATTGATGCAAAGGGAAAGACAGATGTTGAGGTCTATAAGAAAGCGAATATCGACCGCAAGCTATTCTCAAAGATACGCTCTATCAAAGGGTACACGCCCAAGAAGCCGACAATAATAGCACTCGCCATTGCCCTGGAGCTTTCCCTTGATGAAACAGACGATTTGCTTGAACGTGCGGGCTACGCTCTCTCTCATGCAAGCAAGTTTGATGTCATTGTGGAATATTTCATAGTCAGCGGAAAATATAACATCTTCGATATCAACGAGGTGTTATTCAAATATGACCAGCCCCTTTTAGGCGGCTGATTTGTCGCTTTCAAAGCGACCATAAGACCTCCTGCTTTCGATATACTTATATTATCAAAGAGAAACAGGAGGTACTTCACCATGAAAAAGAATTTTACAGAACTCATATTCATCCTTGATAAGAGTGGCTCCATGTCCGGCTTAGAAAATGACACCATCGGCGGTTTCAATTCCATGCTTGAGAATCAGAAAGCTGTAGATGGTGAATGCCGCATCACTACGGTACTGTTCGACAACTCCCATACGCTGCTACACGACCGCATTGATATTCATGCCGTCAGTCCGATGACAAATACAGAATACTTTGTAGGTGGCTCCACAGCACTTCTGGATGCAATCGGTCTCACGATCAACAATCTGGTCAGTGTACAGAGGAATACAGCCGAGGACTACCGTGCGGATAAAGTGATGTTTGTCATCATCACAGATGGCGAGGAAAATTCCAGTCGGGAATACTCTGCCGATAAGGTTCACAGCATGATTGAACATGAAAAGGAAAAATACGGCTGGGAGTTTATTTTTCTCGGAGCAAATATTGATGCAGTGCAGACCGCACAGCGTTTCGGCATAGATGCGGATCGTGCCGTGGATTATATTCCCGATGCAAAGGGAACACAGCTGAACTTTGAAGCTATGGCAGAAACGGTAGCTTGTTACCGCATGACCGGAGCGGTTCCCGCTGAACCGATGGAAGAAATCAGAAAAGACATGAAGAAACGAGGTGGTCGCAAATGATGGGAGCAATAGTCGGTGACATCGTAGGCTCTGTCTATGAGTGGCACAATATAAAAACAAAGGATTTCCCCTTATTCCGTGATGACTGTTTCTTTACGGATGATACCGTGATGACCTGTGCGGTTGCTGAGGCGGTTATGAACGGTGGCGAACGGGACGACTTTATTGACGCCATGAAGAAGTACGGTAGAATGTACCCGGATGCCGGATACGGTGGCAGATTCGGCTCATGGATTTTTTCTGATAATCGAGAGCCGTATAACAGCTACGGCAACGGCTCGGCGATGCGTGTTTCTCCGTGTGCATGGATAATGGATTGCGGATTCTGCACGAGAACCGGAATGTGGCCTTCTAACGGCAGAGCCAGAGTGCAGCTATCTGCCGAAGTCACACATAACCACCCGGAAGGCGTAAAAGGTGCAATGGCGACAGCAGATGCAATTCGGAATGCGATCTCTCTCGGCGGTGACAGCGACACGCTGGCGGCAATCACGGGCAGCATCGCAGAGGCGGCTTATGGTATCCCTGACTGGATTAAGGACAAGGCATATTCCTATTTGGATGAGCCATTGAAGGATGTCCTGCGGAGATGGAAGAAGTTCATTTCCAAAGACTGATTGTAATCTTTTTATTTTCCATCAACATTTTTATTTTGACTTCGGAGCGGGTTCAAACGGGTGCAGCCGCTACTCCCTCTAAACCAAAACATAAAAAAGAAGGCTTTCGGCAGAACATCAAAATCTACTGAAAGCCTTTATTTTAGCCACTTTTCTACACTCCCGTGCGGCAGGCATTGTATCAAGATGCGATTTTACATATCTATCTAAAAGCCGCATGGAACCTTGTCATACGAAAGGCGAAGGGGGAACGGAAATGCTCCTATCTGCCTCGCCAAAAAGAGAAATTGTGAAACGGGGACGAAGCAATGAACCGTCCAAGCGGCTTGAAAGCAAATCGACCGTTGCTTTTTCTTCCTGCCGCGAAAACAGCCGTGTGGGCTTGCTTTTATTCGGATATTCGTATACAATGTATTGTATTGAGTATTATCCATGCGGAGGTGCGGTATGAACGGGATCAAAGGCTATATCTCCATTCGGGAGGCGTCCTACCGTTGGGGCGTATCGGAGCGGCGGGTCAATCAGTATTGCGCCGAGGGGCGGATCCCCGGTGCGTCCCGGTTCGGGCGTTCATGGGCGATCCCGGAAAATGCGGAAAAGCCGTCCGACCCGCGCTTTCAGGAACAGCACCGCGATCCCGGCAGGACAAGCACCTGACGGATCTCCTCCGCATTGGAATTGGAAGCATCTGCAAAAAGGAAGTGAGTGCGATGGCCTGCGATGAAACCCTATACCGCCAATATCTGAGCGGCGACGATGCGGGGCTGGAGGCCCTGATGAAAAAATACGGCGACCCCCTGACCCTGTATATCGACGGCTATCTGCACGACGTTCACGAGTCCGAAGAGCTGATGCTGGACGTTTTCGCCTATCTGTTCACGAAAAAGCCCCGCATCCGGGACGGCGGCCTCAAGGCGTATCTGTATAAGGCGGCACGGCACATGGCACTGCGCCATAAGAGCAGGCGGAAGCCCCTGTTCAGCCTCGATGCACTGACCGACGAGCCGGAGGGACGGCTGCTGGCGGAGGAGGTTATACAGACTGAGGAACGAAACCGCGTCCTGCACTTCTGCATGGGCGAAATGAACCCGGACTACCGTGAGGTTCTATATCTGACGTATTTCGAGGATATGAGCTACGCGCAGGCGGCGGAAGTCACGGGAAAAACGGTGAAGCAGATCACCAACATGGTGTATCGCGGAAAGGAAAGCCTGCGAAGGCTGCTGGAACGGGAGGGGATCACAAATGCGGAGTCATGAGGAACGGGTCACGGAGACCAAGCGGCGCATCGCTAAAATTGAACAGGAGAAACGGCTGCGGCACAATATGGTCACCATGGCTTCCGCTGTGGCTGCGTGCCTTGTGCTGCTCATTGGTGCGTCTTTCGCCATGCCCGGCATTGCCGCAAGCATCCAGGCAGGCAACTATGCGGGCTTTGAAACGGCGGCCAGTATGTACGGCGGCGGTGCGGCTTTGGGATACATTGTTATCGGGCTGCTGGCCTTTCTTCTTGGCGTGTGCGTGACCGTTCTGTGCTTCCGGCTGCGGCAGATGAGCCGTGAGGACGGGCAGGACAAGGAAAGCGAGGATGCACATGGAGCTGATTGAGAACCTGCTACAACTGCTGGTCACGTTCGTGGGCGTGCTGCTTTCGGGTATCTCCTACCGGAAAAGCCGCAGGCAGGCGTATTTTCTGCTGCTGTGCTTCTATGGCTGCTTTGCCCTCGGTGTGCTCTACTGGACACTGTACCTGCTGCTGTTCGATACCACGCCGCGGGTCTTTTATGTGTCGGAGTTCGGCTGGGTGGCCAGCGTAATTTTCCTGCACATTTTGCAGGCCACGCTCTCCACTCCGGAGGAACGCACCTTCCGTTGCCGCAGGGCGTGGCTTGCACCTGCGTTCGGCGTGCCGCTGCTGGCGTTCTACTGTACCTACGGGGACATTCTCTCCAACCTGATCTGGTGCGGCATGATGATTGAGCTATCCTACTGTGCCATACGGGGGCTTTCTTATGCAGACACCCAGACGGGTGCGATGCGGAATATGCGGTGGTTTCACATCGGCATGCTGTGTTTTGTGTACGCAGAATACCTGCTGTGGACGGCGGGCTGCTTTTGGCCGGATACCTCACCGGCCAGCCCAACCTTCTGGTGCGATCTGCTGCTGACGTTTGCGATTCTGGGGCTGTTGCCCGCCACGAGAAGGGCGGTGGAAGCATGACCTATATTGAAAACATCTTCCTCTGCATGGTATCTCCCCTGCTGGTGGCCGCCCTGTGCATGGGCAGACGGCAGCTCCGCTTCTTCCTGTTCTGCATTGCCGGGATGGGGGTGTGTCTGCTTTCGGCCTATATTAACACCTTCCTCGCGGCGGTGTGTCAGGCGGATGCCCTTGCTGCCACGGCGGAGATCGCACCGGTGGTGGAGGAAATGATGAAGCTGCTGCCGCTGGTGTTCTATCTGCTGGTGTTTGAGCCGGAGGGGGATAAAATCAAGGCTGCCGCCATCACGGTTGCCCTCGCCTTCGCCACCTTTGAAAATGTGTGCTATCTGATCCAGAACGGTGCAGACCGTTTCTCCTTCATCTTCTTCCGGGGCTTCGGCACGGGAGCCATGCACGTCCTCTGCGGCCTGATCGTGGGCGGCGGGCTTGCCTATGCGTGGCGGCGGACGTGGCTGAAGGTCGCGGGCACCTGCGGACTGCTAGGTGCGGCCATCACCCTCCACGCCATCTATAATCTGCTGATCGCCTACGGCGGTGCGGCACAGTACATCGCCTACGCCCTGCCGGTGCTGCTGGTGGCGGCGGGAAGATTGTCCGTTTTCCGCTTATCGCGGAGGAAATAACCGAATATTCACTCCTTGAGAGCTGCTTTCTGGCAGCTCTCAAATTTTTTTGAAAAATTTTGCGTTTTGGGTGAGAGTTTTTTCGATTTTTTGTACCTATATAAGTGAAGGGGTTTTTAAGCCGCATTTCAAAGAATCCAGAAAGGAGGTTCAAATGATATGTACGATACCGAAAGACGGGTCGCACTCGTCAAGCAGCGTGTGCGGGAAAACACCCGCCGAAGGCAGCGGCACGAGGCAATAAGCCTCTCCGCAGCGTGTATGCTGCTGTTCGCGGTGCTGATGCAGGCGGCAGACGCACTTATCGCTCCGGGGCAGACCGCCGCATGGGGCAGCTTCGGCGCAATGCTGCTGCGGGAGGACGCGGGCGGCTATGTGCTGGTGGCCGTCGTCTCCTTTGCCGCGGCGGCGACGATCACCGCGCTGTGCTTCCGGCTCAGAAACAGAGAAAACCGGAGAAAAGACGGGGCGAACAAGCACGCCCGACACGAACAGGAGGAGAAAAGCCAATGAAAAAACGAATACTCAGTATCCTGCTACTGTGCTGCATGTTGCTGACGCTGCTGCCGACAGCGGCCTTTGCGGCAGATACAGGAAAGGCGATCCAGCTTGGCACAGACGCACTAAGTAAAAATGTAAACACAGCGAGCGCACCGACCGTGTATTTCGGGCAAGACCATGAAAATAATCCTGCTGCATGGCGTGTGATCGGCTATAACGGAAACGGCGTTGCAAGCGCACAGGGGGATATGACCCTGCTTGCGGCGGGCAATATGAGCTCAGTGTTGCAATTTGCCGATTTCGGAACAAACAACAGATATGCATCGAGTTATTTGAAAACCGCAATAGACGCGCTTGCAGAAAAGCTGACGACAGAAGAAAATACTGCCGTAAAGAAACGGACGCTTACAAGCGGAAGCTACAACGGAGAAAATACCGACTGTGTAGCAGGAGAGCAGGTGGATAACGCTGTATTCTGGCCACTTTCCACAGCGGAAGCGTTTGCGGTAAATCAGGATCTGCGAATTGTGGATCCCGAACATCCGAGTTGGGCGTCAAGCTATTGGTGGCTGCGCTCCCCTGGTTACTCTGATCACGATGCCGCCACCGTGAATGGTGATGGTTCTGTCGTCTACTCTGGGAACGCTATCAGCAGTTGGTGGTGTGTTCGTCCCGCTTTTAACTTAAATTCAAGCTCCGTACTCTTTACATCCGCCGCTGTGGGAGGAAAGCCTGACGGAGGCTTGACCCCGATTTCCAAATACACTGGAAACGAATGGAAGCTGACGTTGAAGGACAGCAACCGCAATTTTGCCGTAACGGAAACAACCGTCAGCGGCGACCCCGGCGATACCGTTACGCTGCATTACACCGGGGCGACCGCAGGGATAAATGAATATATCTCTGTCATCCTTGCGGATAACAGCGGCGCACAGTATTATGGCAGAGTAGCGCAGCCTACTGCCGAAAACGGAACGGTTGAGATCAAAATCCCGTCCGGCCTTGCACCGGGCAGCTATACCTTAAAGGTCTTCAGCGAGCAGTGCAACGACGATAAAAAGACCGACTATGCAAGCGATTTTGTAGACATCGATCTCACCGTTGGGTATCAAGAGCAGTTTACCCTCACTCCCGGCGGCGTCTATTACTTTGACCTCTCCGGCGTGAGCATTCCCGGCACGGCAAACGGCTCTCTGCCGGACAAAACAATGCATTATGTCCCCTTTACCTATGCCGGGACAGTGGACGCCTACAAGCTCACATCAGAGATGGCCACCACCGAGGAGTATGCACAGCAGAACGAATATGCCCATAGCCTGTTCGTGGCGGACTATGCCGTAACGCATGCGGTAAGCTGGGATGACCTGAACGCCACAGGGCTGATTTTTGGCAAAGGCTACGCCACCGGCAGCGTGGACTATACGCTGCGTGCACCGTCCGGGGGAAGTGGTGGTACAGGCTCGGGTGCTTTAGAACGCGGCACGCCCCAAAGCAACGAATGGGACAGGATACTGGACAAGGACGACGGATATATCAAAAACTGGAGAGATATAGGTTCCTGGGGACAAGATACTTTACCCAATACGCTATCGAACCGTGTGATTCGCGGCCGGTACGATTTGCCCCGCAAATATGCCGGCGCCAATACTACGCTCTCCTTCCCGTTCCTCGGTTTCCGCCCCGTCCTTGAAGTCCTGAACTCTGACACACTGGGTTCTGACGGACTGAAGGCCGTTACCCTTGACCTTGGCGGCGGAAAATTTGGAGGAAGCTCGGATACTATCCAGATCATTGTGAAAACCGGCGAGAGCTTTACCGCGCCTGCGTCCGACGGTCTGACCCGCCCCGACGGAAATACCGGCAGCTACTTTGAGTGGCTTGGCAGCGATGGCGAGCTCTACGCTCCGGACGATAATGTTCCGGCGGACGTAACCAAGCTGACGGCGCAGTTTGTTCCCCCAGAGCAGTTCAACCTTGCTCCCGGCGGAGTCTATTACTTTGACCTCTCCGGCGTGGGCATTCCCGACACGGTGA
>UMIO01042264.1_pt1 | contig 16783 bp, 17 predicted proteins | sample 1965821 | NCBI WGS metagenome assembly UMIO01 (sample SAMEA4836127, study PRJEB28245) | human gut metagenome | biome: gut microbiome; material: fecal sample | place: Denmark | collected 2008
TCATTAGGTAAGAAGTGGATTGTAGGAGCACGTTTACATCCCAATGTACTGGAATCAGTTGTTCCAGAGGGGGCTGTTTCTATGAGTAGATATTCAGATATGCAGGAATTGATAGTAGCTGCTGATATTTTGATTACTGATTTTTCTTCTTGCATGTTTGATATGGCAATTGCAGGAAAACCATGTGTGCTATACGCTCCTGATTTAGAAGAGTACTTAGAGAAAGAAAGAGGTTTATATTTTGATATTGAGAAACTTCCATTTCCGATTGCAAAAGACATGGACGAATTATGTAAAATATTATCAACTTTTGATAAGAAGGATTATCAAAACAAATTAAACAGGTTTATGAGTGAGGTTGGAAGTTTTGAAGATGGTTATGCAGCAGAAAGGGTGTGTGAGTATATATGTCACAGCGTAAAATAAGCATAATTATGCCTGCATATAATGTCGAAAAGACTATAAAAAAAGCGGCATATTCTTGTGTTAATCAGTCTTTAAAGGATATTGAACTTATAATTGTGGATGATTGTTCGACAGATTCTACGCGGGATTTAATGGTTGAAATAAAAAATGAGTATCCAGATAAGGTAAAAATATTATTTCAAGAAAAAAATAGCAGACAGGGGGCAGCAAGAAACAAAGGCTATAAAGAAGCAGAAGGTAAATATATACTTTTTGTAGACAGTGATGATTGGATTGAGTTGGGTGCGTGTAAAGTGTTATATGAGTGTGCCATGAAAAATGATTATCCTGATGAAGTTGTTGGAGATTATAGATTAGTATATGATAATAAAAGGAAAACGCAAATAAATGTTTTTGATTCGGTAAGAGACTTTCTTGGAGAGCAGAGCATTGAAACACATGCAGTATTGCTACATCAGTCAGGTTATTTTTGGTGCAAAATGTATAAGAAAGAATTTTTGGAAAAAGCGTTTCCCGATGGTCTGCTGTTTCCGGAGAGTGTGCAGTATGAAGATTCTGCCTTTAATACATTGGCAACGATACAGGCCTCAAGAATAGAAAAAATTGATTATTGTTTTTACAACTATTATCAAAACATGAATTCAACTGTGCGGAATACTTCAGTACAACTTGATAAAATCGAAATAGCAAAATATCTTTTGAATACCGACTTTGCAAAAAATCAGTATAAAGATTTAATATTATATAAAAGTGCTATTTTATGTGGAGCGGCCCTTTTGTATGGAATTCTTCCACTTTATAAAAATCAAAGCAAGCGATGTAGGGAATACTTGGAGGAGCTTGCGATTATCACTTCTCAATTTTTGAGGGGGGGGTACTATCACGATATTCCGCTAGAAATGCGTAAGCAGCTTGAGAAAAATAGGAAACACCATAAAATGTTTCTTATAAAATTAGAAATAAAAAAATTATTAAGACTAGGAAGGTAATTGATAAATGGGAAAAAAGATAATTGGATATACAACCGGTGTATATGATATGTTCCATATTGGGCATTTAAATCTTATACAAAGAGCAAAAGAGCAATGTGATTTCCTCATTGTAGGAGTGAGTACAGATGAATTAGTTCAGGCAGAGAAAGGAAAAACACCAGTTATTACATATAAAGAAAGAGCAGCTATTATTAAAGCGATAAAATATGTAGATAAGGTAGTTCCACAAATAAACAAAAATAAAATTGACGCATGGGAAAAATATCATTTTGATAAAATGTTTGTTGGATCGGACTGGGAAAATACACCTCAATGGATAGGTTATGAGAAACAGTTTACTCCTTTGGGTGTTGAAATAGTGTATTTGCCACATACAGATGGTATTTCAAGCACAAAATTAACTGGTGTAATAAAAAACATTTTAGACGAACATCCTGATTATTAAAATAAAAAAATTTTGGAATAGAATATAAGGAAATTACATATGACGATCATCGTAACCGGTGGAGCCGGATTTATAGGAAGCAACTTTATATTTCATATGCTGGACAAGTATCCTGACTACAGGATCGTTTGCCTGGATAAGCTGACATATGCGGGCAATCTGTCTACGCTTGCACCGGTAATGGATCATCCTAAATTCCGTTTTGTTAAGGCAGATATTTGTGACAGAGAGGCAGTTAATCAGTTGTTTGAGGAAGAGCAGCCTGATATCATAGTAAATTTTGCTGCGGAAAGTCATGTGGATCGTTCCATTGAAAATCCGGGGATTTTCCTTGAGACAAATATCATGGGAACGGCTGTCTTGATGGATGCCTGCAGAAAATATGGTATCACGAGATATCATCAGGTATCCACAGATGAGGTATATGGAGATCTGCCATTGGATCGCCCGGATCTTTTCTTTACAGAAGAGACTCCGATCCACACCAGTTCTCCCTACAGCAGTTCTAAAGCATCGGCAGATCTTCTGGTGCTGGCATATAACAGAACCTATGGACTGCCTGTGACGATCAGCCGTTGTTCCAATAACTATGGCCCATATCACTTCCCGGAGAAATTGATTCCGCTTATGATTGCAAATGCACTGGCAGATAAACAACTTCCGGTTTATGGAGAAGGTCTGAATGTGAGAGACTGGCTGTATGTAGAAGATCATTGCAGGGCAATAGACCTGATCATTCACAAAGGCAGAGTGGGAGAGGTTTATAATGTTGGCGGTCACAATGAGATGCGGAATATTGACATTGTAAAAATGATCTGCAAAGAGCTTGGCAAACCGGAAAGCCTGATCACTTATGTTGCAGACCGCAAAGGTCATGATATGCGATATGCGATCGACCCGACAAAGATCTATAATGAACTCGGCTGGCTGCCGGAGACAAAATTTGAAGATGGTATTAAGAAGACGATCCGGTGGTATCTGGAGCATCGTGATTGGTGGGAAAAGATTATCAATGGAGAGTATCAGGAATATTATCAGAAGATGTATGGGAAATTATAATGGAATTAGAACATGAAGCATACAAATTTAAAATTTCAGAGAAAGAATATGAAAGCCTCAGGGAAGAGATTATACAAAGAATTATTCTTATAAATACACAAGCGAATAATACTTTCTTCGCTGGATGGCATCATAAAAGTGGGGCGTAAGCACCATGATATGCGAATAGCGTGTAGGATTGTGGGAGTGCGTAGCACGAAACAATCCGTTGGCATCATTGTTGGGTAAACGCCCCATAGTGGGTGTGTAGAATTCACACTAAATTTTTGAGACAATAGACTTACCAAGTATAAAAAGTTGAGGCTTAATTTTTTATACCACTATAGTATTGGAGGTTAGTCTATGAAATTCAGTCACATCATCAGTCGCTGGAAACTATCGCCTGCAAGAGTGGGCAGCACAGATCAGGGAATGTCAAAACAGACTTCCTGGAACATCTGTGAAAGAATGGTGTGGGCAGCACGATGTAACCGTAGCGAATTATTACTATCGTCTTCGCGAAGTGCGTAAGGCCTGTTTACAAAACATTCCAGAAGAGTCCAGTGTGCAAAGCATTGTTCCGGTTCCATCAAACCTAATTACCAGCAACACGAACAGTGCAATTGAAATCACGATAGGAAAGATTCAGATTACCGTTTCTGACGCAACATCACCAGCACTTCTGAAGATGGTATTGCAGGTGGCTGCGGATGTTAAATGACAGTACCGACTATGGTGCGAAGAGATTGTTGCTATATGGGGACGAGCAGATGGAAGTTCAGCATATGATGAATGTGTTTATATAAAAAGTGAAAATAATTGAGGAATGAAAGCTATGAACAAGACGACAACGCAAATGTTAAAGGGAATCACACTTTTGATTTTAGTTTTGAATGTTTATATGTCGTATCCGATTTTTGATACTTCTCTGGTTTCTGGATATGGCTGGAGAGTGGGGAATTTCTGTGAACTGAGCCTTGCTCTTTTTGCAATTTTGATTGGATATGAATATCATTCATTTAAAGAGAAGAACATCCGATATGGAATGAAAAGGATATGGGGCTTATTCAAGATTTACTGGTTATCCCTGGCTTTTATAGAACTTCCGCTTTTACTGATGGGAACGAATGAAGAGATGTTCGTATTGCAAGGTTTTCTTGAAAATCTGATCGGACTTTCAATGATACAGGAGTGGCATATCTGGTTTGTCTTTCTGTTTATCATGGCGATGCTTGGCTTACCTTATTTATGTAGTAGATTTGAAAAGAAGGTATGGGCAGGTCTGGCAGCAGGAATTGTACTTCCTTATATTTTATTTGGGCTGGTGAAACTGATACCGATTTATGAGAAAAACTATGTTCTTCAGGATTTGGCTCAGTGTTTTTTGTATTTCCCGTGTATTGTTGTGGGATATTTGCTTGCCAGATATCAGGTGTTTGAAAAGGTAGATGAATGGATACGCTGGAAGGTAGCCGTGGCGATATTGGGAATTGCAGGGGTAATTCTTCTCAGGAGTATAACTTATCAGCAGATTGGAAATTTACTGGATATTCTTTATGCTGTGGTTTTTCTCTGGAGTCTGTCACAGTTTGTAAAGTATGGAAGTGAAGTGAACTGGCTGAGGAAGCTTTTGAGTAAATTAGGAAAATATGCAGCAGGGGTATGGATTTATTATACGATTGTATATTCAATGTATATCAGTCAGATACTTTCTTCGCTGGATGGAACCATAAAAAGCTGGGTACTCTTGTATTTGATCGGTGTTGCTATTTCTTTTGCAGGTGCATGGCTGCATCAGAAAATTGCCAGAAGTAATGTTAATATTGAGGAGCGATATGAAAAAGGTAATTAAGAGAATTTTTCTGGGAGTTTTTGCTTTGGTGATCTTTGCCCTGGGAGCAGGGATCATACCGTCTTATTACTCCCTTGAGGTTTCAGATTATGAGTTTGAAAACGAGAAAATTCAGGAATCAGTGAAGCTGGTACAGCTTTCAGATATTCATAATGCAGAGTTTGGAAAAGAAAACCAACGACTGTTAAAGAAACTAAAGGAGTGTGAACCGGATCTGATCTTTATCACGGGAGATCTGATTAATTCGGATGAAAATGAGATTAGTCCGATGTTAGATTTGGTAAAAAAATTACGGGAGATTGCACCAATCTATTTTTCCTTGGGAAACCATGAGATAGAATATGAAAAGCGTACGGGAATTGATCTTACAGAAAAGTTGGAGAAAGCCGGGGCAAAGGTGTTAGAAGAAAAATTTGTCGATGTGACTGTCAAAGGACAAAAATTCAGGATTGGTGGACTGTATACGGTGTATATACCGGAAGATTATGAAGTACATGAATGGGGTAATGCAAAAGAACAGGCAGAGTTTTTAAAGGAAATGGAAGATACAGAGCGATATAAAATCCTGTTGTCCCATATTCCAAATACGTGGATGTATTACGATACTGCGGCAACTTTTGATCTTGATCTGATTTTTACGGGGCATGTGCATGGTGGACAGGCAATCCTTCCTTTTGTTGGAGGTCTTTACGCACCGGATATGGGGTATTTCCCGGGAAGATTATCAGGTGTCTATGAGAAAGGGCATACGCAGGTGATTTTGTCGAGAGGATTAGGAAGTAATACAGAAGTAATTCCACGATTTAATAATATTCCTGAAATTGTAGAGGTGGAACTGAAATGAATAAGAGTGTCTATTTATATGAACTGGATTCTGTAAGAAATTCAAAAGAAGAGATTCAATATGCACAGGAACAGATGTTCCGGGAAATTATACTGAATGGGAACCAGGTGATCCTGACCATGAATCAGTTAGCGGATTCTCGTGCATTTCTTGCTGCGATTGAAAATGAAAATACATTTGAACCATTTTTTGAGTTATGTCAGATGGGGGTGATCCGAATTTCGCAGTATGGGACGTTGCGTACTCCGTCGCAATATTTTCAGGGAAAGATAGAAGAATTTCTGACGAAGGCAGAGAAAACCGAGTCTGAAAAGAGTGCATTTATTTACTCAGGGGTTCCCGTTGCACATGATGATGCTGTGATGCTGAGACAGTTGTTGAAAGCATTGCGTTATAGTGACCCGGAGTGTCTGAGGGAATTATCTGGTTATAATAATGAAGAAAATTATAGTGAAGAAAAGATAGAATATTTGATCCGCTATGTGAAGACGTTGCTGGCATTGAGTGTCAATGCATTTTCATTGAATCCACCTAAAAAGGTAAAGCAAAAGAAACTGACAGAATATCTTCATGAAATTGCATATCCGCTTACTGATCAGGATACAGTAGAAATTCTGAAAAGAGTTGAGGAAGATTTGAGTTTACAGAATCGTCAGGAATATCGGAGTGCCTGGCATATTTATCTCCACGAAAATGAGAAAGGAGAAAAGGCAGAATATGCAGAAGCGGTGCTCGATCTATGTTATAATCTTACAATGGAAGACAGTATTTATGGAATTTCCAAGCATTATGATCCGAAAGATATAGAATCCTGCCGTGAATGGTTCAAAAGCAAATTGAAGGATTACTGGGAGAAGGAGATTGCTCCGAGCCATGTTTTTCCTGCAAAGGATAGTACAACGTGGGAACTTTATCAAGGAAAACTCCCGGACTGGAGTTGTGCGATTCGGATTTTGCAGATGAAAAATGTGCAGGAAACGTTGGAACTGAAACCGGCTCTTGAAAATGAAAAATTACAGACGGGAAGCTGTTATGAAGTGGGGATGGAGAAAGAGCTGAAAGAGTGGGATAAAAGTATACATAAAGGAATAAAAAGAAATATCATAGATGCACTAATTGGGGTGGTGATCTTTGTAGGAATTGAGCTGGGAATGAACTATCTACAGGATATTGTGTCTGTAGAAGAGGAGCTTTCATTGGCTGCGACCATAGGATGGGCGGTCTTGCAGGTGATAGCTTTTGGTATTCTGAGTTCATGGGTTTCGGGTATGATATCCCGTTGGTGGACAAGTTGTGATATTTTAGACAGTATTGAGGAATTGACAAGAACGTGGGCGGATCTGAAAATCGTAAGAAAATGTCGGGAACGCCTGAAAGTTGAAAAAGGCTGAAATAAAAAATGAAAACCTGCTCACAAGCAGTTGGTAAGAAATAGGGATGAAAGGGAATGGAAATAAAAGGAACAGAAATGGATTCGATTGAAAAATATCTGGAATTAAGTCGGACGTGTCCGGAACTTTTTGCCCAGTCTGAGGAACTTCCGCTGGTACTTGACCCGAAGGAACTGTATGCATTTGCACAAAAAAGTGGCAGAAGAATCGGAATTGTATACGAGAGCCATTACCATTTAATGGTTGTGGATGTTGTGCGTGCAAAAAATGGAAGTCTGTTTGCATATGAAAGACTGATGAACCGCGTTATGAGAGGTGCGGTTGTTATCGTTCCATATTATAATGGAAAGTATATTTTACTGCGGCAGTATCGTCATGCTCTCAGGGAATATCAGTACGGTTTCCCAAGAGGTTTTGGAGAAGAAGGAATTTCTGCAAAGGAGAATGCGGGAAAAGAATTATGGGAAGAACTTGGTGTGCAGGCAGAAAAATGGAAAGGTTTCGGAAAAATTGTGCCGGACAGTGGTGCAATGAGTTCAAAGGCAGATGTATTTCTGGCAGAGTTGAATGAAGCTCCACAGGTGATACAGGAAGAAGAAATAGTAGGACATATTGCATTGGATTGGGAGCAGTTGGGCGAATGGATCCGGGATGGAAAAATTACGGATGGTTTTACTCTGGCAGCATATGCAAAGATGAGTTTACAGAAATAATGAGGATAGAAAAGTGGAAAAGACAGTACAAAATCTGCTGCAATGTCTGCGAAATGTGATCTGTGGAGAAGATGTTCCGCTGATTGCAATGTCGGAGACAGAGCAGGAAAAATTTTATCAGATGAGTCTGGCTCAGGATATGGCACATTTGATCTCAGCAGCAGTTGGAAATGGTGAGAACCATATCATATCAGAGAAGTATCGGAAGAAGTTTCGGCAGCAGGAAAATCTGGCAATCTATCGGTATACGTGTCAGGAGTTGGCATTGGAAGAGATTCGAACTGTTTTTGAGCAGCAGAAGATTTTTTTCCTTCCTTTAAAAGGAGCGGTGATCCGGGATTTTTATCCGGAAGCATGGATGAGGACAAGCAGTGATATTGACATTTTGATCAGAGATGAGGACTATGAAAAGGCAAAGAAATTTCTGACAGAAGAATGTGGATTTTTGTATGAGTCAAAAGATAAGAAAAATGCAAATTTCTACAGGGATGAACATGTGCATCTGGAGTTGCATTTAAATCTTATCAAAGACGGGCAGGCGGTAGAATTTTCCCCGGAGTATATCTGGACGCATGTAGAAAGAACGGGATATGAGTGCAGGATGTCAGATGCAGATTTCTATGCATTTCATCTGGAGCATATGAAGCAGCATTTTACGACAGGTGGTTGTGGAATCCGTTTCTTCCTGGATCTCTGGATCTTGAATCATTCTGTGAAAGATAAGCAGGAGAAAAAAAGAGAGGAAAAACTGGAACGTTGTGGACTGACAGAATTTGAATATGCAGTCAGATCGGTGACAGAAGTCTGGTTCGGAAAGGCAGAGCATACAGAATTAACGCATCAGGTGGAACGGTTTATTCTGGCTGGCGGAGGTGTATATGGAAGTGTTGAAAACTGGGCAATTGTGCAGAAAGTTCGGAATCAGGGGAAATTGAAAAGTGTCATACGCAGAATATGGCTTCCGTATGAAGAATTATGTTGGTCCTATCCGTCGTTAGAGGGGAAAAGATATATTCAGCCGTATTATGAGGTGAAGAGATTCTTTAAGATGATCGCAGATGGACGCTGGAATCGGAGTGTGCAGGAACTGAAGGCGAATGCGAAGGGACAAGAATTGAGTGATGTTGAAGGCATGATGAAGAAATTGGGGTTAAGATAATAGAAAGTGAGATTTCACTAGAAGCTCTTTTAGAGATTAGGTATAGTTAATAGTAATAGGTTTCGGTAAATAAAGGGAAGAGGGGGAAGAAAATGGTCGATCTGCATATGCATATTTTGCCAGGACTGGACGATGGTGCCAGTTCGATGGAAGAATCGATACGGATGGCACGTCAGGCAGCAGCAGGCGGAGTGAATTATATTGCAGCTTCTTCTCATGGAAATTATTATGACTATACGGTACAGGAGTATGTAAGAAAGTTTCGTTTGCTTCAGAAAGAGTTGAATCGGCAGCAGATTCCGGTAAAAATTTTCCCATCTATGGAGATTTTTATGAACGAAAGGGCAATGCAACTGATCCGGGATCGGGAGATTCTTTTTATTAATCATACAAGGTATCTGATGATTGAATTTGACTTTCGGGAATCGCCTGAAAGAGTTTGCAGAATGGTTGCGGACTTACAACAAATGAAGTATAATATCATATTGGCACACCCTGAAAGATACACCTTTATTCAGGAGGATCCGGAACTGGCATATTATTTGGCAGAAAGAGGTTGTGTGCTGCAGGTGAATAAGGGAAGTATTCTGGGGGAATTTGGAAAGAAATGCAGAGAGATGGCGATCCGGATAATGGATGACGGGATTGTACAGGTGATTGCGTCGGATGCACATGACAGTCTGCATCGGACACCTCAGATGGATGAGCTGATCCATTATCTGGAACAGAGGTATACTTCCATGGAGATAAAAATGTGGCTGTCGGAAAATCCGAGCAGGATATTAAAAGGAAATCCGACGATCCGGTTAAGATAAAGTGAAGGAGTTAAAGGATGAAAGAAAGTAAGATTGTTGCATTGGCACTCTGTGCAGCTTCTCTGGTTGGTGGAGGGGCTTATGCCTTTATATCCGCATACCAGAAGGATACTACACCGCCGGTATTAAGTGCAGAAAAGGCCGAAGTGACAGCATCAATCGAGGCAACAGATGAGGAACTCAAGAACGGTGTGGTTGCAGTGGATAAAAAGGATGGCAATGTATCTGGGAGTGTGATGATTGATAATATCAAAAAGAAAGAAGATGGAAGCGGTGATTTTGATATTACTTATGTAGGGTTCGACCATTCCAGTAATCTTGGAAAGCTGACGCGGACCCTTCATTATACAGATTATGAATCACCGAAATTTGAATTATCAGATGCTTTGAGATTTCCGGCGGGCAAGCAGACTAATCTTTTGTCCTATTTTTCAGCAACAGATTGTATTGACGGGAATATTACTCCTTTTATTTCGATCGGTGGAGATACAGCGGTTCTGGATAAGAAGCCGCAGCAGGGATTTTATGATTGCACAGTGAGTGTGACCAACAGTGTAGGCGATACAGTAACACTTCCGATTCAGGTGGAGGTATACGATGGAAATGTGGCACGTCCGCAGATCAATCTGAGTTCCTATCTGGTGTATCTGCAGGCGGGATCTGAGTTTGATCCTAATAGTTATCTGACTCAGATCAAAGAATACGATAAGGTAAAGCAGGTTGTATTTTCGGAGAGTGTGGCAGATACGGATAATCAGATCTCAATTATGCAGATCTACGTTGAGTCAGGAGTAGATATCTATACACCGGGAGTTTATACAGTAAGTTATCTTTATACGTCACCGGCCAGCGGTTTGGATTGTACCGCAAAACTGATCGTGGTTGTTGAGTGAGGGGAGGAAATATGATTCAGGAAGGTTATAAGAGTCAGAGTTTAGATTCACAGATTGATCTGAGATATATTTTCAGAACCCTTAAGAAAAATGCGGTTTTTATTTTGATGTGTGTGTGTTTGACGGGAATGTTTTCCTATGTGATTCTGGATCACAGCCTGAAGGATGCTTATACAGTGAGCGTGAACCTGTGTGTAATTCCGAGGGATAATACGAGCGAAAAACTTGCTGAGACGAATATAGAGAATGCACTTGAGAGAAGTGTGAATGTTTTGAACAGTGATACGATGAGAGATCAGATCATGAAAGCTTCCGGTAGCAGTCGTGTAAAGGGAAACCTGAGTGCGTCAGTTGTTGCCGATACGAATATTATCAGAATGAGTGCGTCGGGAACGAATGCGGAGAGTGCTTATAAACTGCTGAAAGGAGCATTGCAGCAGTATCCGGAGCTTTCGGATTATTATGAATCAGGGTATGTATTGCAGCCATTGAGCAGTATTTCAGCGAATAATGTGCAGAAGACAGAAAAAGCAACTTTAAGATATTCGTTGCTTTTGATTTTTCTGGTGCTGGCAGGAGGCATTGGAGCAACTGTATGCTTATGTATTTTTACAGATAAGATTCACAGTATGGAGCAGGCAAAGCGTCTGCTGGATATTCCGATGATCGGTTCTTTGGATTATGTAAAAAAGAAGTCGGGGCAGAAAGCACTGCTGATCTCAGACCAGGATACGGATCATGTGTATGAAGAAGCAGTAGACCGGATTGTAACATCGATCAGATCAGAGATGTCGGCAGAAGGTTATAAGACTTTAATGGTTGGAAGTATTAAAGAAAATGATGGCAAGAGTACAGTGACAGCTAATATTGCCCTGAATCTTGCACGAAGAGGAAAGAAAGTAGTTTTGGTTGACTGTGATATGCGGCATCCGTCCCTGGCAAAGATTTTTGATGCAACGGTAGATCCAAAAGAGCAGTTTTCTGAATATCTGCTTGGAAAATGTGAACTGGATCAAGTGCTGAAGCAGACGGAAGTGCAGGCACATCCGATGGATTGTATCTGGCAAAAAAAGGCGGTCGCAAAGCCGTATCGTCTGTTAGGATCAGAGCGGTTTATTTCGCTGATCAATCAGTTGAAAGAGCAGTTTGATTATGTTGTTATGGACACTCCGCCATTGGAACTGATCCGTGATGCTGAGATCATATCAGAGACAGCAGATGCGATGTTGATGGTCATGCGTCAGGATGAGGTGCATGCAGTCGCTGTCAATGATACGGTGGATCTGTTGGAAGAAAATGGTGTGACAGTGATTGGCGGTGTACTGAACATGACAAAGGGAGAACGTGATACCAGTAAAGACCGGGATGGTTACAGGAAGTATTATAATGAAAATGCAAAGATAGAAAATGCAGGGGAGTAAGCAGATGCAGACAGAGGAACAAAGGAATATTACAGAAGCGGAAGAGATGGAAAAGATAGATCTTGTGAGCTGGCTGCAGGATTACCTGAGCTGCCTGAAAAAGTTCTGGCTGCAGTTTTTGCTGATCTTTGTGATCGTGGCAGGAATTGTTGTATCTTATTTTGAATTTACTTATGAACCGGTTTATTCTGCAAAGATTACATATGCGGCATCAGGAACCGAATATATGACAGTCAATTCCGCGGTTGCGAAGCGGCTGAGCAAGAGTATACCGGTACTGACTGCGAATGATGAGTTTAAAAAGGATCTTCTTTCAGCGGTGGATGGGGAAGTATCTGGAGGATTTTCAATTGTTTCAAGCAATACGGATGAATCCAATTTCTTTTCTGTAACAATATCAACGAATGATTATGAAAGTGTAAATTCGCTGCTTGAGGCATTCCAGAAAGTTTATCCGAAATGGGTCTCTAAGACAACCGGAACGGTGGAACTGCAGATTGTAGATAAGACGGCATCTTCCGGCAGACCTGTAAATGTCAATTCGCTGGCAGCAATTTTTGCAAAAGGATTTCTGGCGGGACTGGTGGTATGCTTTGCATTGGCTACCGTGTATCTTCTTAGTGTAAGGACAGTACGAAAAGAGAGTGATATGAAGCGGATCACTTCTGCGAGATGTATCAATTGCATTCCGGAAGTTGTACCGAAGAAGCGTTCTAATAATAAAAAATTAAAGCTTTTGATCACAAATAAGAGAATTGACTGGGGATTTAAGCAGTCAATTCTGATGATCCAGTCAAGATTGCAGCAGATCATGAGACGTACAGGTGATAAGGTCCTGCTGATTACGAGTACGATCCCTGCAGAAGGAAAGACAATGACTTCTGTGAATATGGCACTTGCATTTGCACAGGAAGGGATGAAAGTTGCATTGCTTGACGGTGATCTGAGAAAACCGTCTGTAAGTGAACTGATGAAGCTCCCGGAAGGACCAGGATTGACAGAATATTTCAGAGGTGAAAGTACGCCGGAGGAGATTCAGGTCGTGAAAGACGGGGTAACATTTTTCCGTGCAGGTCAGAAAAAGGGAAAGGTTTCAGGACTGATCGATGAGGAAAAAATGAACAGTCTGTTGGAAAAATTAAGAAAAGAATATGATGTGATCCTGATGGATGCGGCTCCTTCTTATGTATTTTCGGATGCGATGATCCTGTCATCCTATGCAGATAAAGTTTTGTATGTAGTAAGAGTTGATAAGGCAGATGCAAAAGAGATCCGGGTGGGAATGAATTCTTTTGAAGAAAAAGAGAAGCTGATTGGTTATGTGATCAACCGTGATACGGGCGGATATATTTCTCAGAGCGGATATGGCTATGGAAGATATGGTAAATATCAGAAATACAGAAAATATGCAGAACTGGATGAAGAAACGATGAATACCGAAGATACATTGTAAAAGTATCTGGCGAAGAGCCTCGGTTTTCAGGAAGTACGAGGGAGTAGATAAATGAATGAAGTGAGCAGTATAGGGAAATTCCTTGAGCCGTTATCGGAGGCATATGCTCATATTCCGTTTGAAGGATATGGGATTGCCGGGATTTTGAGCATCGTTTTACTGGCATTTTATGGAATTGTGATTTCAAGATTGAAGATTGCGGAAAGAAGGAAGATTCTGGTCAGAAGAGTCTGTGCATGGTGCGTGATTGTTTTGTATAGTGGAACGGTTCTCATCTGTAATTCTTTTTATGGACTTTTGTTCCTGCCGGTCGGAATCCTTTTTGCATGGCAGTGTATTGGGAAAAAGATGATTTTTAAAGCAGCCGGAGCGGCGGTGATGCTGAGTCTGTGTACGCAGACCGTACAGATGGTATTGTTGGAAGGAATGTTTGATATCAGGCATTTTCTACTGAATATTCCCTGGACGTTGATTGGAGCGGCATCTGTATTATTATGGCGGCTGCTTGCAAAGAAGAATAAGCCGGTTCGTTATATCATCCGTGGAATCATGATCCTGCTTGCACTGATTCTACTTGCAGGAATTTGTGCTTTTGGAGTTTATCATGTCCTGCGTGTCAGTGGTAAGCTCAATGCAAAGGATAATATCAGTGAGGTGGAGAACCGGATACAGACCGATGATTCAGGACTGATCTGGTATAATGGGAAAGCTTATCAGTACAATGAAAATGTGATTACGATCCTTGTGATGGGAATCGATCAGAACAGTGAAGAAATTCAGCAGATTGAAGGAATTTCCGGTGAAAGTGGACAGGCAGATTCCATTTTCCTTCTGGTGATGGATGAAAGTAAGAACAAGGTGCGGATTATTGGTATGTCGAGAGATACGATGACACCGATCAAGACATTTGATTATAAGGGAAATTATGTGGGAGATGCAGAAAATCATCTTGGACTTGCCTATGCATTCGGAGATGGAAAAGAGACGAGTTGTCAGTATATGGTTGATGCAGTTTCCAATCTCTTTTATGGAATCCCTATTAATTCATATGTGGCATTGAATATGGAAGCTGTTGAGCAGTTGAATGATGCAGTTGGCGGAGTCACCGTGACGATTCCGGAGGATCTTGCACAGATGATGCCAAATCAATTCAGTGCGGGCAGTACAGTGACGTTGAATGGAAAACAGGCTTTAAGTTTTGTCAGATCCAGAGATACAGCGATTGATTTCAGCAATAATCTGCGAATGGCACGTCAGAAGACCTATCTGCTGAATTTTGCACAGACTGCGATTGAAAAGATGAAATCAGATATGGGGCTGCCGGCAAGATTGTATCATGAGCTTTCCGGTAAGATGGTGACCGATATTGATCTGAATGATGCTGTTTATCTTGCAACAAAAGGATTATCAATGTCATTTAGTGAAGACGATATTGTTACCTTGCAGGCAGATGCCCAAAGAGGAACCGTGTATGATGAGATGTATGTGGACGATCAGGCACTTTATGAGCTGATCCTGAATACATTTTACAATGAAGTGTCAGCCGGGGAGGATACAGAGTGATGCAGGAGACCGGAAAGGAAAATGCAAAGCAGGACAGAAAAAATAATAAGAAAAAGTGGATGATTCTTGCAGTCTGTGCTTTTGCGGCAGCGATACTGCTGATCGGATTTATTGCGGGAACATGGTGGATGGAAAAAAAGGCCGAACAAGAGTATCTGGCGATGCAGGAAAAAAATGCAGAGAAGAGACAGAAAGTTCCGGAAGAGGAAAAGAAGATAGATATCCCGGTAGATTTTGATTCGTTGCAGAAAGAGAATCCTGATATTTATGCGTGGATCACGATTCCGGATACAGTAATTGATTATCCGATTGTACAAAGCAGTGAAGATAACGCTTATTATCTGAATCATTCAGCAGAAAAGACAGACAGTGTAAGTGGAGCAATTTATTCTGAAAATTATAATAAGAAAAATTTTGATGATCCGATTACTCTTTTGTATGGACATAATATGAAAGATGGATCAATGTTTGCCGGACTTCATAAATATGAAGAAGATACATATTTTAATGACCATAAGGATCTGGTGATTTATACGCCGGATGCAATCTTGAAATATAAGATTTTTGCGGCTTACCGTACAGATGACCGGCATATACTCCTGTATTATAACTTGGGAGCGGAAGACTATAACCGGCAGGCGTATCTGAATGATATCCTGAATCAGAGGACAATGGGAGCGATGCTTGACCAGTCGGCTCCGGTGAGTACGGAAAGTAAGATACTTACGTTATCAACCTGCGATCGGGCAGGAGATGCTTACCGTTATGTAGTGCAGGCCTATCTTGTAGAAAAAATGGAATGAAATCTAACTTTTATTGATGAAAAATGACAAAAAATTTAAAGTGAGTAATTGAAGTTTTATAAGGCACATGATATAATTCATACATATGTATATACCAATAACGGATTTTATGAGGAAGACTAGGAGGAAAATAATGAAAAAGAGATTTATGACGGGGGTTGTTGCTGCTGTTACCGCATTGGCAATGAGTGTAAGTGCGTTGGCTGCAGGAAGCATTGTAGGCACTATTGATATGCCGAATGCAAGTACTGATAAAGGAACGATTTCATTAGAACCGGTTGCACCGGGAGCTTATGATGATGACCTTCAGAAGGTCGTAGATGAGATAAATGATGCAAAGTCAAGTGCAAGTGTTAAAGCGGCATTTGATGGAAATCTTCCGTCATCACTGGCTTACTATACGGAGAAAGGTCTTGAAGTAAAAGGATATGATATTTCAGGATACAAGTTCCTGTCTCCGGTAATGAACCTCGGAGTGACAGGTGTGCAGGCATCAGCGGGCAACCTTGTAAAGGTTACATTTGTTGCGAACAATATGACAGATGGTATGATTGTTGATATTCTTTATTATTGTGCAGAGCATGGCTGGGAAGTGGTTAAAGGTGTGAGAGTCAGCGGAAACCAGGTAGCGGCGTACTTCCACTCAGTTTCAGCAGGGACTCCGGTATCTTTGATTTATAAGCTGGCGGCTGCAAATGGTGGAAATGATAATAATGGTAACACAACAACTGGTACATCCAAAGGAAATGGTACTGCAGTTTCTCCGAAGACAGGACAGAACTCTATGATCCCGGTTGCAGGTATGGCAGTAGTTCTTCTTGGTATCGGTGCATTTGCTGTAGTAAGAAGCAGAAAAGAAATTTAAGATCTGAATAAGAAGAAAAGAAAGGCTGTCATTGACAGCTTTTCTGTTATCATTTTTTATTATTAATTTAAAGATGTCGGGGTCAAAAGCCCCCGACTATGATACCTACG
>UMIO01017297.1_pt1 | contig 16227 bp, 10 predicted proteins | sample 1965821 | NCBI WGS metagenome assembly UMIO01 (sample SAMEA4836127, study PRJEB28245) | human gut metagenome | biome: gut microbiome; material: fecal sample | place: Denmark | collected 2008
CATTCCATGTGTTCGTGCCGGGTTGTTTACCGGCGACGCTGATTATTATACCGTACCGCCCGGCAATTGTCAACCACAAATTTGCATTTTCTGCAAAAAAGTTGGGAACCCGCCTGTCTGTATTCAAAAAGCTTCACTTTTGCGGGCTTCACCTGTGTCATTATTCAAGTCTGTTATAACATACACGAAGAAAATTGATTTGCTTTCCCTTTTGTAAACCGTTATAATGGAACGTGTCATTTTGTCGCCTGTAAAAGCTGCGTCTGTTATGCCGCCGAGGGCATACAGGCGCGTTTTCGTGCGCAGAAATAGGAAAAGCCAGCATAAAGGAGCAAACACAATGTATAAGATCACTGAAAAAGTCGCGCTGAATCCCACCGTGACGAAGATGGTCATTGAAGCCCCGCTGATCGCCAAAAAGGCAAAGCCGGGCCAGTTTATCATTGTGCGCCCGTTTGAGGACAGCGAGCGCATCCCCCTGACCGTGGCCGGTTACGACCGCGAAAAGGGCACTGTGGACATCATTTTCCAGATCGTGGGCGGTACCACGATGGAGCTGAACAGCCTGCAGGTGGGCCAGAGCGTCCACGACTTCGTTGGCCCGCTGGGCCGCGCCACCGAGGTGAAAGGCCTGAAGAAGGTATGTGTCGTGGGCGGCGGCGTAGGCTGCGCCATCGCTCTGCCCATTGCCCGTGAGCTGCACGAGCAGGGCTGTGTGGTGCACAGCGTGGTGGGCTTCCGCAATAAGGACCTGCTGATCCTTGAGGATGAGTTCAAAGCCTGCAGCGACGAGCTGCGCATTATGACCGACGACGGCAGCTATGGCACCAAGGGTGTTGTTACCGCTGCACTGGACGAGCTGGTGGCCGCCGGCAACCAGTACGATCTGGTCATCACCATCGGCCCGCTGATCATGATGAAGTTCGTGGTCAAGACCTGCCAGAAGCATGGCCTAAAGAGCATCGTTTCCATGAACCCCATCATGATCGACGGCACCGGCATGTGCGGCGGCTGCCGCCTGACCGTGGGCGGCGAGACCAAGTTCGCCTGCGTGGACGGTCCCGACTTTGACGGCGATCTGGTGGATTTTGATGAGGCAATGGCCCGCGGCACCATGTACCGCCCGTTTGAGGCACACGCCCGTGAAGCGGCATGCAATCTGCTCAATCAGGAGGTAAAATAAGATGGCTTTCAATATGGACCCGAAGAAGTGCCCCATGCCCACGCAGGACCCCAATGTGCGCAACAAGAACTTTAAGGAAGTTGCACTTGGCTACACCGAAGAAATGGCCGTGAACGAAGCAAAGCGCTGCGTGCACTGCAAAAACAAACCCTGCCAGACCGGCTGCCCTGTGGGCATCGATATCCCCGAGTTCATCGGCCATGTGGCCGAGGGCGACTTTGAAGCCGCTTATCAGGTGATCAACCGCTCTTCTTCCCTGCCCGCTGTCTGCGGCCGTGTATGCCCGCAGGAGAGCCAGTGCGAGGGCAAGTGCACCCGCGGCATCAAGAACGAGCCGGTGGGCATCGGCCGCCTGGAGCGCTTTGTTGCCGACTGGCACCGTGAGAATGTGCACACCGCCCCCATCGTGCCCGAATGGAACGGCCACAAGGTGGCCATCATCGGCGCAGGCCCTGCCGGCCTGACCGCCGCAGGCGATCTGGCAAAGCTTGGCTACAAGGTCACCGTTTACGAGGCCCTGCATGTGGCCGGCGGCGTGCTGATGTACGGCATCCCTGAGTTCCGTCTGCCCAAGGCCATCGTGCAGCAGGAGATCGACGGCCTGAAGAAGATGGGCGTTGATTTTGAGTGCAATATGGTCATTGGCAAGGTGCTCACCATCGACGAGCTGATGGACGAGTACGGCTACGAGGCCGTGTTCGTAGGCTCCGGTGCCGGTCTGCCCCGCTTCATGGGCATCCCCGGCGAGAGTCTGAAGGGCGTGTACTCCGCCAACGAGTTCCTGACCCGCTCCAACCTGATGAAGGCTTATCTGCCCACCAGCAAGACCCCCATCCGCACCGGCAAAAAGGTCGCCGTTGTGGGCGGCGGCAACGTGGCTATGGACGCTGCCCGCAGCGCCCTGCGTCTGGGTGCCGAGACCGTGTACATCGTCTACCGCCGCGGCATGGCTGAGCTGCCCGCCCGTAAGGAAGAGGTGGAGCACGCCGAGGAAGAGGGCATCATCTTCAAGACCCTGTGCAACCCTGTGGAGATCCACGCCAACGACGAGGGCTTTGTCAAGTCCATCACCTGCATCGAGATGGAGCTGGGCGAGCCGGATGCTTCCGGCCGCCGCCGCCCCATTGAGAAGAAGGGCAGCGAGTTCGAGCTGGATGTGGACACGGTCATCATGAGTCTGGGCACCAGCCCCAACCCGCTGATCCGCTCCACCACCCCGGGTCTGGAAACCAACAAGCACGGCTGCATCGTTACCGACGGCGACGACGGCAAAACCAGCCGCGATGGTGTGTACGCCGGCGGCGATGCCGTGACCGGCGCAGCCACCGTCATCAAGGCCATGGGCGCAGGCAAGGCTGCTGCAAAGGCCATTGACGAGTACATCCAGAGCAAGTAATCCCCTGTGAAGGTGGGCACCGCCCACTGAATACCGGATATGAAAAATCCCCTGTGCCAGTGCACAGGGGATTTTTTGCATCTTATTCTGCGGTCTCCGTTGTGAGCGCCGGGTAGCCCGTCCGCACGCACCGCACAGCGCACCGGGCGCTGCCGCCGGTGGTACAGGTAAAGAGGGTCAGATCCCATTCATCGGACTCCTCCGTCTTTTCGGTCATTTCCTCAATTTGCGTAGGCTGCAGGTTTTCCACATAGGAGACCTCGTAGGTCCAGCGCATACCGTCCATATCCGTAAAATAGACCTGCGCGCCCTCGGTCAGCCACTTGATGGGGCTGAAATGCTTTGCATAGTTGTGGGCGCAGACCACCATGTTATCCGCATAGGTAGAACCGGAGTAACGGCCCGGTGCAATTTTCAGGCCCGCATAGCTCCACTGGCTCATCACCGGCAGTTCCAGCTCGATGGACGGAATGGACAGATAGCCGATGTAATCCCAGCCGTTCAGTTCGGTCACGGTCATTTCCTGCGTGGGGTCCAGCTCCGGCTGCAGCGCCACGGTATCCGATTTTGCTTTTTCCTCAATGGCAGCGTTCAGGGTCTGCTCCAGCTCGCCCAGCACCTCCTGCGAGGCCTTGTCTGCACGGGATGCATCCCACTTGTTATAGGCCAGCAGGGCTGCTGCCGCAAGGATCAGCAGCGCGCCCAGCACCATACACACTCTTCCGATTTTCTGTCGCATAGCAATGTTTCCTTTTTGTTCCGCAGTAGGTTTCATCCCTTTCAGTATATGCGCAATTGGTATATTTGTCCAGTAAAAACTTACCGCACTGCCCGGTCCGGCACAAGGCGGCACACAAACCGCACCATCAGTGGGGTCAGCGGCAGCCACACCAGCGTGCACACCACATTGAACAAGGTGTGCGCATTCGCGATCTGCCGGGCAATCACGGCAATCTCCGGCCCTTTGGGCGAAAGTGCAGCCGTCAGCCGCACATACAACGGCAGACCGGCGCAGAACACCGCCGCGCCGGTCAGATTGAACACTGCATGGGCCGCAGCCACCCGCTTTGCGTCCCGGCTTGCGCTCAAGGATGCCAGCACTGCCGTGATGGTGGTGCCGATGTTATCGCCCAGCAGCACCGGCAGCGCACCCGCAAGACCCAACAGACTGCTGCCGTCCAGCCCGGGGCGGGCTGCAAAGTTCTGCAGCAGGGCAATGGTAGCCGAGCTGCTCTGCACTGTCAGGGTCATGCCAAGCCCCGCCAGCAGCCCCAGCCATGGGTGCTGCCGCACCCGACCCAGCCAGTGCACAAACACCGGGCTTTGCGCCAGCGGTTCCATGGCAGTGCCCATATCGGCAATGCCCTCGAACAGCAGGCCAAAGGCGAACACCGCCCGGCCAATAGCCCGGCCCTTCTGCCCTGCACAGGCAAAGCAGAGCAGCAGCCCGGCCAGCAGCACAAGGCCGCGCACATCTTCCAGCCGGAAAGCCAGCAGCTGTGCGGTAACGGTGGTTCCGATGTTGCAGCCAAAGATCACCGGGACCGCCTGCCGCAGGGTCAGCAGGCCCGCACTTACAAAGCCCAGCACCATCACCGTGACTGCCGAGCTGCTTTGCAGCACCGCCGTGACCGCAGCCCCCGCCAGCACGCCCCGCACCGGGCTGCCGGTCACAGCGGCCAGCAGGCTTTTCAGGCGGCTGCCTGCCGCTGTTTCCAGACTGTGGCTGAGCGCATCCATGCCGTATAAAAACAGTGCCAATCCGCCAAAAAGTGTAAAAATTCTTGTCAGGTTCTGTTCCACTGCCGCCGCCCCTCCCGCAGAAACATTTCTTATTCTATTTATGCAGCTGCCGGGCGGTTCAGGCTTTCTGCCGCCCTCCCCTTTTTGTGAACTTTTTTAAAATTATCCTAAACTGCCCTTGCATTCTGGGTGCGGGAGGAATATTATTGTCAGGCGTTAATAGTTAACAGCTGTTAAGCATTTTGCAATGAGGAGGGATAAAATGTTGAACGAGACCGAAGCCGCCGCGAGCTTTCACGGCCTGTGCCATTTTTTCGGACGGCTGAGCAAGGCATCCCGGGCCGGCATGAAGGCGGCTCTGCGGGGCTGTCCCAAGTGCCACTTTCCCATGCTGGAGGGTCTGGCTCACACGATCAGTACCCGCGGGCAGAACGGAGCGGTGTATGTTTCCGATTTTGCCCGGGAGGCACACCAGCCGCTGCCGGCCATCAGCCGCAGCCTGCGCCAGCTGGAACAGGCCGGCCTTGTTCTGCGCGAAGCGGACCCGGCTGACCGGCGCAAAACGCTGGTGCGCATCACGCCGGAGGGCTATGCCGCCTGTGCCCGGTGTGAGGATGCCCTCAGCGATTATTTTGCCTGTGTGATGGCCCGGCTGACACCGGAGCAGGTGCAGCAGATGAATACTTTGCGCGGCGCACTGATGGACGCCATCCTTGCGGAAAACGCTTCCCGTGAAGCAAAAAACAACGAAGGGAGAACCGAACTATGACGAAAATTTTCAAGCAGCTGGCCCGGCACTGGGCCGTCTGTCTTGTGGTGTTCGCGCTGCTGTTCGTGCAGGCGTACTGCGATCTTTCGCTGCCGGACTACACCAGCAGGATCGTGGACACCGGCATCCAGCAGGGCGGCATTGAAAGCCCCCTGCCGGAAACGATACGCCAGAGCACGCTGGATGCCCTCACGCTTTTGATGAGCGAAGAGGACGCCGATGCGCTCCAGAACGCCTACGGGTATTATCTTCAGGACGACGGCGTGCTGAAGCTGCGCACCGACCTGACCGATGACGAGCGCACCGCGCTGGAGGATGCCGTCACCACGCCGGACATCGTGCTGTATATGGCCGCCGCGCAGGCAGCGAACGCCCCCGCCGGGCAGGACACCATAGGCATGACCGGCCTTGCTGACATGCAGGCGGCATCCTCTGAGAGCACCACCACGGATAGCGAGACCGTCACCCCCACTGCCAAAGATCTGGACACCGTATGCACCCAGTTTGCCGCTATGAGCCAGATGCCCGGCTTCACCCGCGAAGCTGTCCAGCAGCAGCTGACTGGTGCTTTTGCCAGTCTGGATGATACCCTGATTGAGAACCTCAAAAGCCAGTCCATGCTGCTGGTGCAGCTGGAATACGAGGCACAGGGCATTGCCCACGATGTGCAGATGCGCTACCTTTACCGCGTAGGCGGCCAGATGCTGGGCCTGACTTTGCTGATGGTGGCTGTGTCCATTGCGGTGGGCTTCCTCGCCTCCCGTGTGTCCGCCGCCATTGGCCGCGACCTGCGCCGTGAGACCTTTGCCAGCGTCATCGGGTTCTCCAATGCAGAGATCGAGAATTTTTCCACCGCATCTCTCATCACCCGCACCACCAACGACATCCAGCAGGTGCAGTTCGTCTGCGTCATGCTGCTGCGCATGGTGGCCTATGCGCCCATTCTGGGCATTGGCGGCGTGCTGCATGTGCTGAACAGCAGCACTGGCCTTTCCTGGATCATCGTGCTGGATGTGGCCGTTCTGCTGTTGCTCATCCTCTTCCTGATGAGTGTGGCCATGCCCAAGTTCAAGATCATGCAGAAGCTGGTGGACCGGTTGAACCTCGTCAGCCGCGAGATTCTGACCGGCATCATGCCGGTGCGTGCCTTCAGCCGTGAAAAGTTTGAGGAGGAGCGCTTCGACAAGGCCAACAAAGACCTGATGAGCACCCAGCTGTTCACCAACCGTGCCATGGTTGCCATGATGCCCTTTATGACCCTCATCATGAACGGCACCAGCCTGCTGATCGTCTGGTTCGGCGGCAAGGCCATGGACAACGGCACCATGCAGGTGGGCGAGATGATCGCATTCATCACCTACACCATGCAGATCGTCATGTCCTTCCTGATGCTGGCCATGGTGGCCGTCATGCTGCCCCGCGCCGGTGTGGCTGCGGAGCGCATCGACGAGGTGATCCGCACCAGGGCCACCATCAACGACCCGGACGAAGCTGTTGCAAAGCCCGCGCAGGAGCACGAAAACTGGCAGGGTGAGGTAGAGTTCCACGATGTGAGCTTCCGCTTCCCGGGTGCGGACAGCGATGCGCTGGAGCACATCAGCTTTACCGCAAAGCCCGGCGAGACCACCGCCATCATCGGCTCTACCGGCTGCGGCAAATCCACCCTGCTCAACCTCATCCCCCGCTTTTATGATGTCACCGGCGGCAGCGTGACCGTGGATGGCATCGATGTGCGCAATATGCCGCAGGCACAGCTGCACGATCTGCTGGGCTATGTGCCCCAGAAGGGCGTGCTGTTCAGCGGCACCATCGACTCGAACCTGAAGTTCGGCGGGGAGCACATCACCGATGCCGATGTAAAAAAGGCTGCCGCCATTGCGCAGGCCACCGAGTTTATCGACGCAAAGCCCGAGGGCTACCAAAGCCCCATTGCACAGGGCGGCTCCAATGTGTCCGGCGGCCAGAAGCAGCGCCTTTCCATTGCACGCGCCATTGCCAAGGACCCCAAAATTTATCTGTTCGACGACAGCTTTTCTGCCCTCGACTTTAAGACCGATGTTGCCCTGCGCCGTGCACTGAAAGCCCAGACCGATAACGCTACCGTTATCATTGTGGCACAGCGCATCTCCACTGTGCTGCACGCAAACCAGATCCTGGTGCTGGACGAAGGCCGTCTGGTTGGCAAGGGCACCCATGCCCAGCTGATGGTTTCCTGCCCGGAGTATCAGGAGATTGCCCGCAGCCAGCTGAGCCAGAAGGAGCTGGACCTCGAATCTCTGAATACCGAAAAGGAGGGTGAGTGATATGCCAAGACCCGGACGCATGACGACCGAACGCGCCAAGGACTTCAAGGGCACCCTGCTGCAGCTTGTGCGCACCCTTGGCCGCTACCGCCTTTCGCTCGTTACCGCCATTGTATTTGCCATTCTTTCTACCATCTTCAACATTGCAGGCCCCAAGGTGCTGGCAAAGGCCACCACGGCTCTTGCCACCGGCTGGATCGCCAAGCTGCGCGGCACCGGCAGCATCGACTTTGTGTATATCGGCCGCATCCTGCTGTTTTTGCTGGGCATGTACCTGCTGAGCAGCGCCTTCAGCTTTATTCAGGGCTGGCTCATGACCGGCCTTTCCCAGAAAGCCTGCTACGACTTCCGCAAGCAGATCAGCGAAAAGATCAACCGCCTGCCCCTTGCCTACTTTGAAAAGCGCACCGTGGGCGAGGTGCTGTCCCGCATCACCAACGATGTGGACACGCTGGGCCAGAGCCTGAACCAGAGCATCACCCAGCTCATCACCAGTGTGACCACCATGATCGGCGTGCTGGTCATGATGCTGTCCATCAGCCCGAAGATGACCCTGATTGCCCTGCTGATTCTGCCGGTCTCGCTGGTGCTGGTGCTCATCGTGGTCAAGTTCAGCCAGAAATACTTCAAGGCACAGCAGGCCATTCTGGGCGTTGTGAACGGTCAGGTGGAAGAAGTCTACTCCGGCCACAACGTGGTCAAAGCCTTCAACCGCGAGGCCGTGGTGCTGAACGACTTCAACGCCGCCAACGATAAGCTGTACGAATCCGCATGGAAGAGCCAGTTTCTCTCCGGCCTGATGATGCCCATTATGAACTTTGTGGGCAATCTGGGCTACGTGGCGGTGGCCATCGTGGGCAGCATTTTTGCGGCAAACGGCACCATTACCATCGGTGACATTCAGGCCTTCATCCAGTACGTCAAGAACTTCACCCAGCCCATCCAGCAGCTTTCTCAGGTGTCCAACATGCTGCAGAGCATGGCCGCTGCCGCTGAGCGGGTGTTCGAGTTTCTGAACGAGCCGGAAGAGGATCAGCAGGCAGACCCGGCCCGCCGGGCCGACCCCGGCTGCATCAACGGTCAGGTGACATTCAGCCATGTCCGCTTCGGCTATACGCCCGAAAAGACCGTCATCCACGATTTCAGCTGTGAGGTCAAGCCCGGCCAGAAGGTGGCTATCGTCGGCCCTACCGGCGCGGGCAAAACTACCATGGTCAAGCTGCTCATGCGCTTCTATGATGTTGATTCCGGTTCCATCACCCTGAATGGCCACGATGTGCGTGACTTTGACCGCAGCGCCCTGCGCGAGGGCTTCGGCATGGTGCTGCAGGACACATGGCTGTTCAAGGGCACCATCATGGAGAACATCCGCTATGGCCGTCTGGATGCTACCGACGAAGAAGTGATCGCCGCCGCCAAGGCTGCCAACGCCGACCACTTCATCCGCACCCTGCCCGGCGGCTACCAGATGGAGCTGAACGAAGACGCTTCCAACGTGAGTCAGGGCCAGAAGCAGCTGCTCACCATCGCCCGCACCATTCTGGCAGATAACCGCATCCTAATTTTGGACGAGGCCACCAGCAGCGTGGATACCCGTACCGAGCAGCGCATCCAAACCGCCATGGACCGCCTGATGGAGGGCCGCACCAGCTTTGTGATCGCACACCGTCTTTCCACCATCCGGGATGCCGACCTCATCCTTGTGATGCGAGATGGCGACATTGTGGAGCAGGGCACCCACGACCAGCTGATCGAAGCGGGCGGCTTCTACGCCGACCTGTACAACAGCCAGTTCGAGGACGTGGTGGAGTAAAGCAGCCGCCATCGCAGTATAAGCACAAAAATAGCACCTGCCGCCTTCCTTTCCGAGGGCAGCAGGTGCTATTTGTTTACCCTCTCAGTCATCGCTACGCGATGCCAGCTCCCCCGAGAGGGGGAGCTTTTCAGCAGTTACCGGTCAGCTGCAATAGAGCTCTCCCTTCGGGAGAGCTGGCGCGAATGCGCCTGAGAGGGTTTTCTTTTTTCTTTATTCTTCCACCGCTTCCAGCTTCAGGCCGAACAGCTTTTCCGAGAGGGACGGCAGCAGCTGCTGCAAGGCGTGGACATAGGCCATTACCACCGGATCCTCGCGCTTTTGCCCCAGCACGATGCCAAACCGGTGTCCCCTGCCCCAGTCCAGTACCCGCACAAAACTGAGGTCCGGCCTGCGGTAATAGACCGCCGGGACCATCTTGAGCGCCGGATCCCCATAGGATGCGCTGCGGATGCCGCCCACCGGCGTAAAGTTCACTCCGCGCTCCAGCCCCTCCTGCAGCAGGCTGGTCTCGTAGACGGTCTGGTACATCTCTTTGACGGGCAGCCAGCGGTATTGCAGCGCCTGCTCCAGACTCAGCCTGCCCACCGGCATATCGGCGGGCGGGTGGATGGGAATGCACAGCTCCGGCACATAAAGCAGCGGGATGAAAGTGAACCCCTGCGCGTAAAATTCCGCACTTTCCAACTGGAAAGAAAGGTCCGCGTCCCCTTTTTTCAGACTGCGCCAGACCTCGCTGCGACTGGCGCACTGCATCATAATAGACGTGTATTGCAGACACAGCTCGTTCGTCAGAGAAAACAGGTCGTACCCGAACATCCGCATCGCCTCATGGCTCCATGCAATGACCAGATGCCGTTCCGGCGGATTTTCCTGCTGCTGTACCGCACGGGCATGGCGCACTGCCTCCTGATACAAGGCCGTCAGCTGCTTTGCCTTGGGGTAAAAGTCCCGGCCTGCCGGGGTCAGGATCACCCGGCGCGGTACATGCTGGAACAGTTCAAACTGCAGCTGCCCTTCCAGCGTGCGGATCTGCTGCGAAAGCGCCGACTGCGAAAGATACAGTGCCTCTGCTGCTGCCGAAAAACTGTCCATCTCTACGATTTTCACAAATCCTTCCAGTGCACTCTGGTTCATCTGCGCGTCCTCGCCTTCTTACATTAGGATTTCCTAAATTATAATATAACATAATTGAATTGTAAAGTGCGCCACTCTACGCTACAATTGTTAAAGATTCAGCAAAGTGGTTTTTACCTTGCTGCACGATTGAGAAGAGAAGCAAGAAGAGAAAAGAGAAAGAGAGCGTACCCATGAACAAGATCTCCCGCAAAGGCTTTCTGAAGATCGCCGCTGCCGCCGCCATGAGCGGTGTCACTGCCGGCGCACTGGCTGCCTGCAATTCCGCCTCCAGCTCCACTGCCTCCGGTGCTGCCGGTCAGTACATTCCCGGCACCTACGAGGGCACTGCCGAGGGCATCTCCTCCACCGTCAAGGTCACCATGACCTTCTCTGACAGCGCTGTCACCGACGTGGTGGTGGACACCTCCGGCGAGACCGCCTCTTTCGGCGCTGCCGCTGCCGATGAGCTGCGTGAGCAGCTGCTTTCTGCCGGTTCTGCCGAGATCGACGGCGTTTCCGGCTCTACCATCACCTCCGATGCTGTGATGAAGGCCGCCAAGAGCTGCTATGCACAGGCAAAGGGTGAGGCTGTGGTGTCCAGCGTGCAGCTGCCCACAGGCGACGCAAATGACTGGCTGGGCAAAGAGCCTGATATCGACGAGGCTGCCATCACCGAAACCGTAGACACCGACATTCTCATTGTGGGTGCAGGCAACGGCGGTATGTTTGCTGCCGCCTATGCTGCCAAGAATGGCTTAAACTTCCGTGTCATTGAGCAGAATGCCAACGTACAGGACACCCGCCACTGGTACGGCGCGATCGACTCCGCTGCTGCCAAGGCCGCCGGTGAGCAGCCCGCCGACCGCGCCAAGCTGCTGAGCGAGATCTCCCGCTATGCCTCCGGCAAGTGCGACCAGCGCGTCGTCAAGACCTGGATCAACGAGTCTGCCGCTATGCACGATTTCATGCGCAGCATTCTGGAAGACAAGTACGGCTGGGTGTGCGATTTCACCTCTGGCAGCGAGGCTGCATGGCCCGCAGAGAACGCGGAGCACAACACCGACTACCTCTTCCCTGTGCAGGAGCACAACTACATGGCAAGCGAACGCGAGTCTGGTCTGGCTCGTAATGAGCTGCTGCTGCAGTACATTCAGGAGCTGGGCTACGATGTAGACTTCAAGACCAGTCTGGCCAAGCTGGAAAAGAACAGCGAGGGCCGCATTACCGGCATCATCGCCCAGAGCACCGAGGATGACCACTTCATCCGCTACAACGCCAACAAGGGCGTTCTGCTGGCCTGCGGCGGCTTCCCCGGCAACCCCTACATGATGGAACAGCTGGACCCGCTGGGCACCAGCGTCACCACCGCCTGCTCCTACTCTCCTGCCGACAAGGGCTACGGCATCCGCGCTGCCGTGTGGGCCGGTGCCAATCTGGACAAGGAAGCTGCTCCCATGCTGTTTGACCGCGGCATCGTGGCTCCCGGCGTGGATGCAGGCTACGTGGACAGTGACTCCGCCTTTGGCGGCAAGGCCTTCCCCGGCAAGATCCGCCAGTACAACCCCGGTACCCAGCCCTTCCTGAAGGTGAACCGCAACGGCGAGCGCTTTGCCAACGAGAGCTGCCCCTACAACGATATCGTCTACGCTGCTGCCCACCAGCCGGGCCGCGTCTACGCACAGATCTGCGATGCCAACATTCTGGAGGACGCAAAACGTTTCCACACCATCGGCTGCTCTGCCCAGACCCGCAACGGCGGCGAGAAGTACATTCAGGGTAAGATGGACGAGGCTATTGAGGCCGGAGCATTGTTCAAGTGCGATACGCTGGACGAGCTGGCTGACAAGATGGGCTTTACCGGTGCTGCCAAGGACACCTTCCTTGCTACCGTGGAACGTTACAATGAGCTGTACGATAAACAGAACGATGAGGATTTCGGCAAGCCTGCTTACCGCCTGAGTGCCATCCGCACTGCGCCCTTCTATGGCTGCTGGCTGGGTGCCTCTCTGCTGACCACCGAGCAGGGCATTGCCATCAACGAAAAGGGTCAGGCGCTGGACAACAACAACCAGCCCATGGAGGGCCTGTATATCACCGGTGATATGTCCGGCAGCTTCTTTGCCAACAACTACCCCTGCCTGATGGCTGGTGTGGCCATGGGCCGCACCCTGACCTTCGCCATGAAGGCCGTCAAGCAGATGGCCGGTCTGGATAACGCCTGATCCAGCGCGGTTTTCCGGCACAACTTAAGCGTTTTTCCATTTCTTCTTTCTTCATGAAGAGAGGCGGTCCCTGTTTGGGGCCGCCTCTCTTTGCCATTTTTTCGCCACCCGCCCCCTACACAAATCCCCACGATTGTGCTATGATAAAGCTGAACAGCCGGTTTGTGCCAGACAACCGGCAAAATCGAGGTGTTTGTACAAATGTCTGATCTCCTTGAAACTCTGCAGAAGGAAGGGGTAGACCCCGCTCTGCTGGAAGCAGTCCAACAGTACCGCGCTGCCCATGCCCTGCCGGACGCACTGCGACCACGCATTCCCTCCCCTGCCTTTACTTATTATGGAAAGGATGTGTGGGAGCAGGCGCTGGCGGCGCTGCTCTGCGGCGAAAACCTGCTGCTGGCAGGCGGAAAAGCCACCGGCAAAAACGTGCTGGCCGAGAATCTTGCCGCCGCCTTTGGCCGTCCTGCGTGGGACATCTCCTTCCATGTGAACATGGATGCAGCATCCCTCATCGGTATGGACACTTTTGCGGACGGTCAGGTGGTGTTCCGGCCCGGCCCGGTATACCGCTGCGCCCAGTGCGGCGGCTTTGGTGTGCTGGATGAGATCAACATGGCCAAAAACGAAGCGCTGGCCGTGCTGCACGCGGTGCTGGACTTCCGCCGTGCCATCGATGTGCCCGGCTACGACCGCATCCCGTTGGCGGAGGAGACCCGCTTTATTGCCACCATGAACTACGGTTATGCCGGCACTCGTGAGCTGAACGAGGCCCTCACCTCCCGTTTCGTGGTCATCCAGATGCCCACCATTACGCAGGACGATCTGGAAAAGCTGCTGCGTACGCAGTTCCCCGATCTTGCTTCCAAGTATGTGCGCCAGTTTGCACTGTTGTTCCTTGACCTGCAGAAAAAGTGCGACAGTGCGGAAATTTCCACCAAGGCGCTGGACCTGCGCGGCATGCTGGATGCCCTGCGGCTGATCCGGCGCGGCATCCCGGCAGGCGCGGCACTGGATATGGGCATCACCAACAAGGCCTTTGACTCCTACGAGCAGGGCCTGATCCGTGATGTGATCGCAGCGCGCATTCCGGCCAAGCTGGATGCCGCCAAGCTCTTTGGCTGATGGACGCCCAGAGTTACACCGCGCAGGAGCGGCGTGCGGCCAATCAGGTCTGGGCTGCTGCAGGAGCCTATGGCTTTGAGCCGCTGTTTCTGGCCCGCTATACCGACGGCACCACCGATTTTTACATGAACACGGTCGTGGGCCTCATCCACAAATATTACGGTGACGCGCTGATTCGCAGCGTCTTTGACGCATGGGACGGTGATCTGCGGCAGACCATGCTGGACGACATGACATGGCTGTATCTGGAAAACGCCGCCTATCGGCTGGAGCTGCCCCGCCGCCCGGTTCTGGAAGCGCTGCGCCATGCCCATGCAGATTACTTTTTTGCGATTCAATACAAGCTCTCCCGTCAGGAGTGGATGGCAAAAAATCAGCTGGTGTACACCATGCAGGCTGCACGCTGGCGGCGTGTGCTGGGCCGTGCCGACCCGGTGATGACCCCTTACGAGTCCGGCCTTGCCGCCGCGCTGGCCCCGGAGCATGTGCCGGAGCCGGAACAGCTGAAAGCCGAAATTTTATCGATCTACGCAAAATTCAACCTGTTCGACGGCACTGTGCACCAGAGAGCAGCTTTGCATCTGCATCTGGACGGCCTGCTGGCAAAGCTTGCCACCAAAGCCATGCCCACCCAGATGATCAAAACGGACCGCGTGACCGTGGAGCACTCAAGCTCCGTGGATGCTGTGGGCGGCGGGCTGGCGGTGGACAAGCGCCGGGCCCACATCACCCTGAAGCAGAATGCCGCGCAGGACAAGGCCTACATCGAAAGCTGCTTCGGCCGCTCTCTCTACCCGCCGGAACGGCTGCGCAAGGCTGAGCAGGAGCTTTGCGTGGGCGACCATCTGGGGTGCCACTTGTGGTTCAGTGCCGGTGTGCCAAGCCCGGAGCAGGCTCCCACACCGGAAGCAAAGCATCTGGCTGAGCAGGCTGAACTTCAGGCTGACCGCAACCGCGCTTATTACGCCAAAAATCGGGAACTGCACCGCAGTGTGGTGCTGCGGCTCACCGAGCAGATCCGCAACTGCATCCTTGTGCACCAGCAGCCCAACGCCCGTGTTGCCCGCAGTGGCAATCTGAACGCTGGGCGCATCTGGCGCGCACCACTTTTGAACGATGACCGGGTGTTTTTGTGTGCCGAGGAAGAGAACCAGCCCTCTTTTACGGTAGACCTTTTATTGGACGCATCCGCTTCCCGCCTGCACTGTCAGGAAGTGATCGCGGCGCAAGGATCCATTTTGGCCCAGAGCCTTGCGGCCTGCGGTATCCCGGTGCGGGTGTCCAGCTTCAGCAGCCTGCGGGGCTACACCGTACTGCGTGTGCTCAAAGGCTTTGCAGACAAAAACCTGCAGAACATCAACCGATATTTTGCTTCCGGCTGGAACCGTGACGGCCTTGCCCTGCGGGCAGCAGGCGACCTTTTGCAGTATGCGCCCGGCCCTGCACCGCGGCACCTGCTCATCGTGCTGACGGACGCTTCGCCCAACGACAGCCGCCGCATCCCGCCCAGTGCAGAAAACCCGCTGGGCTGCGGTTACGAGGACGCTGCCGGTGTGGCTGACACTGCCGCGCAGGTGCGTGCTCTGCAGCGCATGGGCATCCGGGTGTCGGCTGTGTTCATGGGTGAGGACGGCTCTGCCGGTGCCGCTGCACAGATCTACGGCAAAAACATGGCCCGTATCCGCGGCATGGACCAACTGGCCCGCGCGGCCGGGCGGCTGATCCAGAACGAGATCCGTGAACTGGGCGATTGAACCATATTTTACCAGAACAGCCCACAGATGGGAGGCTTTGGCCTTGCCGTCTGTGGGCTGTTTTTGATACATGACACAACTGATTCACTCTTGTAACAACCATGTTTCGGGTCACTGTTGCAGGATGCGCGGAAATATTTTGTTTTTCTGCAAACTTATAGTTGTTTTTTGTTGCAAAGTATGCTATACTATGTTCAGTCAATAAAACATTCCTGCGTAAGCCGCCTGCTGTGCACCGGGTCGTTTGGCGCAGTGCCCATCCGTTATACAACGAACTGCTGTGTTATAGTTTCAGGAGGGAACCGATCATGGATGCCAACCGTTATTTTGATGCCATGCACAACGCTATGTCAGCTCAGCACCCCGGTGCGCAGCTGCTTTTAACGGTAAAGCTGCAGGACACCTGCGGCAACGATGCCTGCCTGGAGCTGAAGCAGCTGCCCGGTGAGAGTACCTCCATTCTGTGCTACTCCACCATGGGTCGCCGCTGCCTGAACTTCCAGCTGTTCCGCAAGGGCTGGCAGCTGTGCCACAACGCCGATGGCCAGCTGGTGGGCCGCTTCCCTTCCAGCGCCGATGGCCTGATCGACGAGACCGATTTCCGCGCCTACTGCCGTGAGGACAGGCTGGATATGGCACGCACTCAGCGCATCACTGCCGAGCTTCGCCAGTGCGCCGGTATCAATTATCAGGGCAGCATCCCGCAGAACGCCCGCACCGGTGCCGTTATTACCGTGGAGAGTTTTGTAGGGGCCGGTGCCCGCTGGACCTACTGGAGTCAGGATGTTCTGCCCAGCCTGCCG
>UMIO01027415.1_pt1 | contig 16001 bp, 15 predicted proteins | sample 1965821 | NCBI WGS metagenome assembly UMIO01 (sample SAMEA4836127, study PRJEB28245) | human gut metagenome | biome: gut microbiome; material: fecal sample | place: Denmark | collected 2008
GCCTGCCTTTTTAAATTCACCACTTGACATTGTGGCAAAGAGCTGATGAGCGTGGATGAGCTTGCCGTGCTGGATGGCGGAAAGTGCATCTTACAGCTTCGCGGCGTTCGCCCGTTTCTGTCCAACAAATATGATCTCACCAAGCACCCCCTCTACCGCTATACAGCGGATTATGACAAGAAATACGCCTTTGACATAGAGCGTTTTCTGTCCCATCGCCTCAAGCTCAAGCCGGATGATGCGGTTGAGGTGTATCAGGCAGACCTTTCCGGCGAACCTGTCGCCTGACGGCGGCAGTTTAATTTGACAACGACTCGATGAAACTTCGTGGAAGAAATGTACCCTCCAAAATCTAAAACATATTTTTCGGAGGTACTATTTATGGCTTTCTTTAATTCTGCTGTTGGTGTTCTTCAGACCCTCGTTGTGGCGCTGGGCGCTGGCCTCGGCATTTGGGGCGCAATCAATCTGCTGGAGGGCTATGGCAACGACAACCCCGGTGCCAAATCTCAGGGCATGAAGCAGCTCATGGCCGGTGGCGGTGTCGCGTTGATCGGCATTACCCTCGTGCCGCTGCTGTCCGGTCTGTTCGGCTAATCGGCAGCTCGTTTGCTTCCCGTAAATCCACGGAGGGTGCCGCTTTCGGGCGGCATCCTCCCGAAAGGAGGGCAACCCTATGGATTTCTTATGGGATAAGATCACGGAATGGCTGAAAGAAATGCTCATCGGCGGTATCGTGAGCAATCTGTCCGGGATGTTCGATGCGACCAATCAAAAGGTTGCCGAGATCTCCGGTCAGGTGGGCTTATCGCCGCAGGCATGGAACGGCAGCATTTTCAGCATGATACAAAACCTGTCGGAAACCGTGATCGTCCCCATCGCAGGCGCAATTCTCGCTTTTGTGATGACGCTGGAACTGATCCAGCTCATTACCGACAAAAATAACCTCAACGACATGGACACATGGATATTCTTCAAGTGGGCGTTCAAGTCCGCTGCCGCTGTCCTGATTGTAACAAACACATGGACGATTGTGATGGGCGTGTTCGATGCCGCCCAAAGCGTCGTTGCCAGCGCCTCCGGGCTGATTATCGGCGACACCAGCATCAACATTTCAAGCGTCATGGTGGGCATTGAGGATCGGCTGATGGAAATGGAACTGGGGCCGCTCTTCGGCCTATGGTTCCAGTCGCTGTTCGTTGGCATTACCATGTGGGCGCTGACCATCTGCATTTTCATTATCACATTCGGAAGAATGATTGAAATATATCTCGTCACCTCTGTTGCGCCCATTCCGATGGCCACCATGATGGGCAAGGAATGGGGCGGCATGGGACAGAACTACATCCGTTCTCTGCTGGCGCTGAGCTTCCAAGCGTTTTTGATTATCGTCTGCGTTGCCATTTACGCGGTTCTGGTGCAGAACATCGCACTTGTGGATGACATCATCTACGCCATCTGGACTTGCATGGGCTACACGGTGCTGCTGTGCTTCTGCCTGTTCAAAACGAGCAGCCTTGCCAAGTCCGTGTTCAATGCGCATTAACGGGGGTGATACCATGCTGACGCTCACGCCCGTTACCCTTGCAACAGCGAACGCATTTGTCAATGCGCATCACCGGCACCATAAGGCAACTGCGGGGCATAAGTTTTCCATCGGCTGTGCCAAGGATGGAGAGCTTGTCGGTGTTGCAATCGTAGGCCGTCCGGTAAGCCGGTATCTGGATGATGGCTGGACATTGGAGGTCAATCGCCTTTGCACCACTGGTGAGAAGAACGCTTGCAGCATCCTTTATGCCGCATCCGCGCGGGCGGCAAAGGCGATGGGATACCGCAAGATCATCACCTATACGCTGGATAGCGAGAGCGGCAGCAGTCTCCGCTCCGCTGGTTGGAGCTGCGCAGGCATGGCAGGCGGCAAATGCTGGACAGGCAGCCGTAAGCCCGCCTCCGCTTTGTATCCGGCGCAGATGAAACTTCGATATGAAAAGCTCTTGTAAGGGGGAATTTCTATGGCCTATGTCAACGTCCCAAAGGACTTAACCAAAGTAAAAACCAAGGTGCTGTTCAATCTCACAAAGCGACAGCTCATATGCTTCGGAAGCGGCGCGCTCATCGGCGTACCGCTTTTCTTCTTGCTCAAGGGCAGTATCGGCACCAGCCCCGCCGCAATGGTGATGATGGTGGCGATGATCCCGGCTATGCTGTTCGCCATGTATGAAAAGAACGGTCAGCCGCTGGAGGTCATCATCCGCAACATCTACCGTGTGTGCTTCCAGCGGCCGAAGCAGCGTCCGTATAAGACCAACAATTTTTATGCCGTTCTGGAGCGGCAAAACCAGTTAGACCGGGAGGTGTATCAAATTGTCCGAAAAGAAAAAGCTGACCCGCGCCGAACGCAAACAGATCGAAACCGCCATCGCAAGAGCGAACCGAACGGATAAGAAAGAAAAATCGGCGCAGGACAGCATCCCGTATCAGCGTATGTGGCCGGACGGCATTTGCCGTGTGACCGACACACGCTACACCAAAACGATCCAGTATCAGGACATCAACTACCAGCTCTCGCAGAATGAGGACAAGACCGCCATCTTTGAGGCGTGGTGCGATTTCCTGAACTACTTTGACAGCTCCGTGCAATTCCAGCTTTCCTTTGTGAACCTCTCGGCTTCGCAGGAAACCTTTGCACGGAGCATTTCCATTCCGCCCTGCGGGGACGAGTTTGACGGCATCCGCGCCGAGTACGCCGGTATGCTGCAAAATCAGCTTGCCCGCGGCAACAACGGCCTGATTAAGACCAAGTATCTCACATTCGGCATCGAAGCCGACAACCTCCGCGCCGCCAAGCCCCGTTTGGAGCGCATCGAAACCGACCTTTTGAACAACTTCAAGCGGCTGGGCGTTGTGGCTGCGCCGCTGAACGGCTTTGAGCGCCTGCACGTCATGCACGACATTCTGCGGATGGACGAGCAGGAGCCGTTCCGCTTTTCATGGGACTGGCTGGCTCCCTCCGGGCTGTCCACCAAGGACTTTATCGCGCCCAGCTCCTTTGAGTTCAAGACCGGCAGGCAGTTTCGTATGGGCAAAAAGCTGGGCGCGGTCAGCTTCGTGCAGATTCTGGCACCGGAGCTGAACGACCGGATGCTGGCGGATTTTCTGGATATGGAGAGCAGCGTCCTCGTCAATCTCCATGTGCAGTCTGTGGATCAGGTCAACGCCATCAAGACCGTCAAGCGCAAGATCACCGATCTCGACAAGTCCAAAATCGAGGAACAGAAGAAGGCCGTCCGCGCCGGGTACGACATGGACATTATCCCGTCCGACCTCGCCACCTACGGCGCAGAGGCTAAAAAGCTGTTGCAGGATTTGCAGTCCCGTAATGAGCGAATGTTCCTGCTGACCTTCCTCATTCTCAACACGGCGGACACACCTCGGCAACTTGACAACAACATCTTCCAGACCTCCAGTATCGCGCAGAAATATAACTGTGCGCTGACCCGGCTGGACTTCCAGCAGGAAGAAGGACTGATGAGCAGCCTCCCTCTGGGGCTGAATCAGATCGAGATTCAACGGGGCTTGACCACCTCCAGCGTGGCGATCTTCGTCCCCTTTACCACGCAGGAGCTATTTCAGAACGGTTCAGAGGCGCTGTACTACGGCATCAATGCCCTGTCCAACAATCTCATCATGGTAGACCGGAAGCTGCTGAAAAATCCCAACGGTCTGATTTTAGGCACTCCCGGCAGCGGCAAGTCGTTTTCGGCAAAACGCGAGATCACCAATGCGTTTCTCATCTGCCCCAAGGATGACATCATCATCTGTGACCCGGAGGGCGAATATACACCGCTGGTGGAGCGTTTGCACGGTCAGGTCATTAAGCTGTCGCCCACCGGCAAGGGCTACGACGGTTCGCCCTGCTACATCAATCCGATGGACTTGAATCTGGATTACAGCGACGATGATAACCCGCTGAGCCTGAAATCCGACTTCATTCTGTCGCTGTGTGAGTTGATCGTCGGCGGCAAGGACGGGCTTGCCCCTGTGGAAAAGACCATCATCGACCGCTGCGTGCGCATCGTCTACCGGGACTACCTCAATGACCCGAAACCGGAGAATATGCCGCTGCTGGAGGACTTGTATAACGCCCTCCGTGCGCAGGATGAAAAGGAAGCGCAGTACATCGCCACTGCTTTGGAAATCTACGTCACCGGCTCTCTGAATGTGTTCAACCATCACACGAACGTGGATGTGAATAGCCGCATCGTCTGCTACGACATCAAGGAGCTGGGCAAGCAGCTCAAGAAAATCGGGATGTTGGTGGTGCAAGATCAGGTCTGGAACCGTGTGACCATCAACCGCGCCGCCCATAAAACGACCCGCTACTATCTTGACGAGTTCCATCTTCTCTTGAAGGAGGAACAGACGGCTTCGTACAGCGTCGAGATTTGGAAGCGCTATCGCAAATGGGGCGGCGTCCCCACCGGGATCACGCAAAATGTCAAAGACCTGTTATCCAGCCGCGAGGTTGAGAACATTTTTGAGAACAGCGATTTCATCTATATGCTCAATCAGGCCGCTGGCGACCGGCAGATTCTCGCAAAGCAGCTCAACATTTCGCCGCATCAGCTTTCTTATGTGACCCACTCCGGCGAGGGCGAGGGGCTGCTGTTCTACGGCAACACGATCCTGCCCTTCATTGACCACTTCCCGAAGGACACCGAGCTGTACCGCGTCATGACCACCAAACCGCAAGAGGTGGCGTCGGCATGAAAAGAGAACCGCGTTTGCAGTTTTCCGACGCCGATCTTGCCGAGCCGAAGCTGGAAAAGCCCATCAAGCGGGTGAAAAAAGCGGAGGCCAAGGCGGATAAGGCGCAGGCGAAAATCCCCAAGAAAACCGTGGTCAAAAAGGAACGCGGCTTTGATCCTGCCACCGGCAAGGTCAAAACGCAGCTCCGGTTTGAGGAAGTGGATAAGAAAAAGCCGCCCTCAAAGCTGACCCATGCCGTGCGAGATGCCCCCGCCAACCTCATTCTCTCTCAGGTTCACCGGGAGGTGCGGCAGAGCGAGGATGACAATGTAGGCGTAGAGGCCGCGCACAAGGTAGAGCAAGCCGTGGAGAGCGGCGGGCGGCTGGTGCAGTCTGCCCACCGCGCCCATCAGCTCAAGCCTTATCGTGCCGCCATCCGTGCAGAGAGAAAGCTGGAGCGAGCCAACATTGACGCGCTCCAGAAGAAAGCAGAGATCGACAGCCCCACCAGCAATCCCGTTTCCAAGTGGCAGCAGAAGCAGGCAATTAAGAAGCAGTATGCCGCTGCCAAGCACAATCAGGCGGCGCAGACTACGGCAAAGGCGGCAGAGAATACCGCCAAGGCCGCGAAAAAAGCCGCTGAAAAGGCTGAGAAAGCGGGCAAATATGTGTGGGAACACCGGCGCGGCTTTGCCATTGCCGCCGCGATTCTACTGATGCTGGCGTTTCTGCTCAACGGCCTGTCCTCCTGCTCGGTGATAATGGATGGCGTCGGCTCCGGGATCGCGGCCAGCACTTATCCATCGCAGGACGCCGATATGCTGGGCGCGGAAGCGCAGTATTGCGAAATGGAAGCAGAGCTTCAGCGCTACCTCGACACCTATGAAAGTACCCATGACTACGATGAGTACCACTTTGATCTGGACACCATCGAGCATGACCCCTATGTACTCATTTCCATTATTACGGCGCTGCATCAAGGGGAATGGACGCTGGATGAGGTGCAGGGTACGCTCCAGATGCTCTTTGACCGCCAGTACATTTTGACCGAGGATGTGGTGGTGGAAACCCGCTACCGCACAGAAACCGACACATGGACGGACGCGGACGGCAACACCCATACGGACACCTATCAGGTGCCGTATGACTACTACATCTGCACGGTCACGCTGGAAAACTTCAATCTCTCTCATGTTCCCGTCTACATTATGAGCGAAGAACAGCTCGGAATGTACGCCACCTATATGGCCACCCTCGGCAACCGTCCCGACCTGTTCCCCGGTTCAGGCTACATCGGCAAGTATGTGGAGGGCAGCTATACCGACTACGACATTCCCCCGGAGGCGCTGGACGATGAGGTATTCGCCGCCATTATCAAGGAAGCGGAAAAATATCTCGGCTACCCCTACGGTGCAACTTGTTCCCAACTGAAAAGGTTGGGCACTTGTCAAATGATTGGAGGTGAAAAGAAAGACAGGTGAACTGGTAATTCGATTGGTGGAATGATGGGGTAACGCCCTGAAACGCCAGCCTAATACTCCGACTGGCTTAAAGCGGAAACGCTATGGGTCAGAAGCTCGGTGAAGTCGGCTGAGAGTGACCGTAAGAATTGCTGGATAACAACCAGCCACACGAAAGCCGCCCAGAGGTGGGCGGTGTCACCTATAGGCCGGGGCTCTATAAAATACCTATGGTTAGAATGTGCGGAAGCACTGACGAAAACCGCGAATGTACAGGTCTAAAGGTAGGCCATATAGAAATGTATGGTGGCGTTAATTCGCCGTCAGTGTGGTTTAGTAAAAATCGTATGTATGAACGACCATGATGTGTTAAAGGCGCATCCAATCTGACAGGACTAAAGCGGAGACCTAAGGGTATATGCACAGATAGAATTATCGGAACAAGGAAAGGTATCGGGCTTTACCATAGTGGTAAAGCAGGCAGACGAAGAAAATAAGCTGCCGAACCGGTGCTGAAAAGCAGAGGTCGGACTTACGATGAATCCCGCGAAAAAGAAGGATTCGGAGGGATGGCCTCAAGTCATTAGTCATATATGAAACAATCATTCAATCGCAGTAAGGATTCGAGTAGGACAAAAAAGTCACTCAATTCAAAAGAAGGGAGTGATGCCTTATGCCAAGAGAGAAAGCCGAAAAATCATTATGTATGAGCGGACTGCGCCATGCTGAGTATTACGGAATGCAGGAAGTGTTTGACGGTCTGTATGCGAAAAGCAGTAAAAATGAGACTTTCACAAATTTGATGAGCATCATCTTAAAACGTGAAAATATCCTGCTGGCATATAGAAATATCAAGTCAAATGACGGAAGCAAAACTCCGGGAACAGATGGCGTGACATTCGATGACATCGGAAAGCTGACGCCGGATGAGGTTATTGATACAGTCCGTTTCATTACAATCGGCAGTACACATGGGTATCGTCCGAAACCTGTCCGAAGAAAAGAAATACCAAAACCTTACGACCCAACAAAAACCAGGCCGCTGGGAATCCCCTGCGTCTGGGACCGGCTGGTACAACAATGTATCAAGCAGGTCATGGAGCCGATTTGTGAAGCGAAATTCAGCGAAAACAGTTATGGATTCCGTCCAAACAGGTCTGCTGAAAACGCCATCGCAAGAGCGGAGTTCTTAATACAGAATACAAGACTGCACTATGTCGTTGAGTTTGATGTCAAAGGATTCTTTGACAATGTAGACCACAGCAAGCTGATAAAGCAGATATGGTCGCTCGGAATCAGGGACAAAAATCTCCTGTTCGTGCTGAAACGGATTCTTAAAGCACCAATACGGTTAGAAAATGGGGCAATGGAATACCCGACCAAAGGGACACCCCAAGGCGGTATTATCTCCCCACTTCTGGCGAATATCGTGCTGAATGAATTAGACCAATGGGTTGACAGCCAATGGCAGGATAATCCGGTCACGGCAAAATACAAGACCTCCATAAACGCAAATGGCAGTATCAATAAATCCAACGCCTACAAGTTTATGCGAAGGACAAATCTAAAGGAGATGTATATTGTCCGTTACGCTGATGATTTCAGAATATTTTGCAGGACGAAAGATGAAGCGGAACGGACGATGAAGGCAGTCACACAATGGTTAATGGAACGTCTGCATTTAGAGGTTTCGCCAACAAAAACAAGGATAGTGAATGTAAAACATCGCTATTCAGAGTTCTTAGGGTTTAAGATGAAGGTGTTTCGCAGAGCAGATAAATATGTCATCAAATCTCATGTAGGTGACAAACAGCTTGAACATGCGCGTCAAAAACTGGTCACACAGGCGAAAAATATAATCCACCCAAGAAAGGAAAAACATGAGCGTGGTGAGATTTCGCTGTATAACTCAATCGTCGTGGGGCTGCAAGACTATTACAGAATAGCAACTTGTATCAGTGAAGATTGCAGTTCCCTGGGACGTTCTGTCATGACAGTGCTGACCAATGGATTAAAGGAACGCCAGGGAAGCAGACTTGTGAGAAACGGCCGAAAATTAACAGTCTTTGAATCGCAGAAATATGGAAAGTCTAAATCGCTACGCTATGTGAAAGGGACGGACGAACCAGTATATCCTATCAGCTATATCCGGCATAGCATCCCTCTAAGCCGAAAAAGGGCTATCAACTGCTACACCCCAGCGGGGCGGAAGGGATTGCACGATAATCTGAAAATCAACGTGAATCTGATGCTGGCACTTATGCGACAGCCTATAGGAAACAGGAGCGTTGAATTAGCTGATAACCGGATTTCCCTATTCTCGGCACAATACGGAAAATGTGCTGTTACGGGAATGCCATTTCTGACAACAGATGAAATACACTGCCACCATATCAAGCCGAAAAAATACGGTGGGAATGACAGCTACGAAAATCTGGTGCTGATAAATAAACTGGTACACCGGCTCGTCCATGCAGAAACGGTTGAAACGATTACTTATTACCTTGAAGTCTGCAATCTCAATAAGAAGCAAATGGAAAAGCTGAACGCTCTGCGCCTGAAAGCAGGTTTAGGAGAAATTCGGGGAACACAACCCCTAAAAGCGAACAAGGTAGATTGTAATAGATTGTGAGTATGACTAACGATGGAACGCCGTGTGCGGTGAAAGTCGCATGCACGGTGTGAAGTGGGGGAAAATCCGGAGATAACATCAAAGGATTACCTATCACTATTTTGGGGCGGCAGCAGTCCCTCTACCTCATTTGACTGTTCGGGCTTCGTCAGTTGGGTCATCAATCATTCCGGTTGGGATGTGGGCAGGCTGGGAGCGCAAGGGCTATGCAATATCTGTACGCCCGTACCCTCTGCCAATGTCAAACCGGGCGATCTGGTGTTTTTCACCGGAACGTATGATACCCCCGGTGTCAGCCATGTGGGTATCTACGTCGGCAACAATATGATGATCCACTGCGGAGATCCGATCTCTTATGCGAACTTAAATTCAAGCTATTGGCAGTCCCATTTCTACCGCTATGGGCGCTTGCCGTAAAGGAGAGTGAACGATATGAACCCGAAAATTATGAAACTCCGTGGAGAGCTGGAGAAGAACAAAGGCAAAATCTCTGATCTGCAAGGCCGCAACCGCGAGCTGGAAAAGCAGATTCGTGAGCTGGAGGACACCGACATCATCGGCATGGTGCGTGAGAACGGCATGACGATGGAGCAGTTTGCCGAGCTGTTCCACCGTATGCAGGCCGCGCCTGCACCGGCCACTTTGGAAAAGGAGGCGTTGAACCATGACTAAGACCACACCGCGCATTTTTATCAGTCTGCTGCTGATGCTCCTGTGTATCGGGATTCTCCCCGTTTCCGCTTTTGCCAGCAGCGGCGACTATCCCGATGATACGCTGCCTGCCGTCGAAAGCAGCGCCGCAGACACGCAGGAAACAAAACAGATCGGCACGGTCACGACCAACGGCGGCAACCTGAACGTCCGCACCGGCGCGGGACTGGACAACACCGCGTTTACGCAGCTCCCCAACGGCACGGTGGTCGATGTGATTGGCAGGGACGGCGATTGGGTAAAAATCCTGCTACCTGCCCGTGTGGGCTATGTGTACGGCAGCTATCTGACCGTCACCGACGCCGCCGACAGTACCGTGAGCATCGGCGGCATTACGCTTCCGCTTGATGAAAAAGAGCTGACCGACCTCTGGCAGCTCCTTGTTGGCAGCATGACGGGCGGCAGCGACGCGCTGACACCGGACGGCAATCTGACGCTGATCGACGATATTGGCAGCAGCACCAAGGCTGGAAAACAGTTCATTACGCTGGAAAGCAAGAACGGCAATGTGTTTTACATGATTATTGACCGCGACGATGAGGGCGAAGAAACCGTCCATTTCTTGAATCAGGTGGATGAGGCTGACCTGATGGCGCTGACCGGCGAGGAAGAAACGCCTTCCGTCTGCTCCTGCACCACCAAATGCGTGGCCGGTGCGGTCAATACATCCTGCCCCGTCTGCGCGGTCAACATGACCGAGTGTGCGGGCAAGGAGGCAAAGCCAGAAGTCTCCACCGAGCCGACAGAATCCGCCGCCGAGGAACCGGAGAAAAAGAGCGGCGTGGGCGGTATCCTTGTCGTTCTTCTGATCGTCTCGCTGGGCGGCGGTGCCGCGTTCTACATTTTCAAGCAGAAAAAGGCCAAGCCGCAGACCAAAGGCAGCGCCGATCTGGACGATTATGACTACGGCGAGGACGAATATGAGTTTGAGCCATATGAGGACGAACCGGAACAGGATACTACGGAGGATACGGACGCATGAGATATTTCACCAATAATCCGCTGGAACGCCTGATGATGCAGAAGCCGAAAGCAGCGCGGGAGGACAGCCCTCCCGACGCTGCCAAGGAACACTTCTGCTACGGCTGCAAGCGCTTCGGACAGAGCTGCGTTCGCCCCTGCTACCGTGACGTAAAGAGAATGGAGGCTGCACCATGCGCCTTGTGATCGCCGAAAAACCCTCCGTGGCGCAGAGCATCGCCGCCGTGCTGGGTGCTAAATCACGGCATGACGGGTATCTGGAGGGCGGCGGGTACATCGTGTCGTGGTGTTTCGGGCATCTGGCAGAGCTGGCCGACGCCGCCGTTTACAATGCCGATGATGCCAAATGGACGCTGGCGGCGCTGCCCATCATTCCTACCTCGTTCCGCTTCATCGTCCGCTCTGAAAAGCAGAAGCAGTTTGACATTCTGCGGGAGCTGGTGCGCCGGGAGGATGTGGCAGAGGTGGTCAACGCCTGCGACGCTGGGCGCGAGGGTGAGCTGATCTTCCGCACGGTTTACTGCCTTGCGGGATGCTCCAAGCCGATTCTGCGGCTTTGGATTTCTTCAATGGAGGATGATGCCATCCGCAGCGGCTTCCAGCAGCTTAGGTCTGGGCGCGACTATGACGGCCTGCATCAATCTGCCCTGTGCCGTGCCAAGGCCGATTGGCTGGTGGGCATCAACGCCACGCGGTATTTCTCCCTGACGTATGGACGCACATTGAACATCGGGCGCGTCATGTCGCCCACGCTGGCGCTGCTGGTACAGCGTGAGGCGGAGATCTCCGCATTTGTGGCAGAGCCGTTCTACACCGTCCAGCTCGATTGCGGCTTTCCCGCCGCGACAGACCGAATGAAAGACAGAAAGGATGCCGATGCCATCGCCAACGCCTGCAAGGGCAAGACAGTAACCGTCAAAAGCGTGGAGCGCAAGGAAAAGTCTGAGAAAGCGCCCGCGCTCTACGATTTGACCTCCCTCCAGCGCGACGCCAACCGCGTTCTCGGCTACACCTCCCAGCAGACCCTCGACTATCTCCAAGCGCTCTATGAAAAGAAGCTCTGTACCTACCCGCGCACCGACAGCCGCTATCTGACCGACGATATGGAGGGCAGCGTCCCCGGTCTTGTCTCCGCCGCTGCCGCTGTCTGCGGCATGGAGAAGCCGCCGACCATCTGCGCCAAGCAGGTGTGCAGCAGCCAAAAAGTCACCGATCACCACGCTATCGTCCCAACCATCAGCGCGGAAAAGGTAGATATGGCCTCTCTGCCGCTGGGCGAACGCGAGGTGCTGAAGCTGGCGGCGAAAGGCTTGCTTCGTGCCGTGGATGAACCCCACCGCTATGCAGAAACGGTCATTACGGTGGACAGTGCCGGTCAGAGCTTCACCGCCAAGGGCAAAACCGTTCTTACTCCCGGCTGGAAGCGCTATGAGCAGGAGCAGGTAGAGGCAGCGCCTGCGCTGCCGGTGGGAACGGAGAATCAGACGCTTTCCGTATCTGCCGCATCGGTCAAGACCGGAAAAACCACGCCGCCCAAGCATTTCACCGAGGATACGCTGCTGGCCGCGATGGAAAATGCGAGCAAGGAGGATATGCCCGATGATGCCGAGCGCAAGGGCATCGGAACCCCGGCGACCCGCTCCGGTATCATTGAAAAGCTGGTGTCCTCCGGTTTTGTGGAGCGCAGAAAGTCCAAGAAGATCACAAATCTGCTGCCCACCTCCACCGGCACGGCGCTTATCACCGTCCTGCCTGAACAGCTCCAGTCTCCGCAGCTCACCGCTGAATGGGAACACCGCCTGAAAGAGATCGAGCGCGGCGAAATCGCCCCGGACAGCTTCATGGATGGGATCGCCGCCATGCTACATGAGCTGGTGCAGACCTACAAACCCATCCCCGGTACGGAAGTCCTGTTCCCCTCCGGGCGTGAGGTGGTCGGCAAGTGTCCCCGCTGCGGAGCCGAGGTGACGGAATCACCGAAGGGCTTTTTCTGCGAGAACCGTGCTTGTTCCTTTGTTCTCTGGAAAAACAGCCGCTTTTTCACCGCCAAGAAAAAGGTGCTGACAAAATCCCTTGCCGCTGCGCTTTTGAAAAATGGCCGCGCCCCGCTGAAAGGCTGCTATTCGGAAAAGACCGGAAAAAGCTACGATGCTGTCGTTCTTTTGGAGGACGATGGGCAGCGCACGGGCTATAAGCTGGTGTTCGACAATGGCTGATGCGCCGCGTATGGATCACAAGCAGCTCCGCCGCGCCAAGAAGCTCCTTCGGAAGCTCTGCTGTAATTACGATCACGGCAACTGCCTCGCGCTGGATGATGGAGAGCCTTGCGTCTGCGTACAGGGTATTTCCTACTCGCTGCTGTGCAACTGGTTCCGAAATGCGGTGCTTCCCGCCGACCATGAGCTGCTGGCCGACGTGATGCGGGAAAGGCCGGGAAAGCGCTGCACCGTCTGCGGTAAGCCGGTCTATTCTTCCTCTAACCGCACCAAATATTGCCCCGCCTGCGCCAAGCAGGAGCGCCGAAAGCAGGACGCCAAACGGAAGCGTGAACAATACTGGAACCTCCGCAAATAGAGGGCGTAAAAGCCCCGTGCCGCAAGGCTTTTTCCATGCGGAATCACAAGGGGCTGCGTCATTCTATCCGCAAGCTCAAAAACAACGTCTATCTGCGGAGAATCGCCCCTGTGCAGGATGTGTTTTCTTCTGCGCAGGGGCGCTATTTTTTCTGAAAGGAGATCATCATGGCTGAAAAACAAACCAACAAAGACCGGATGCGGGAGATCGTTGACAGCATCGAAAACGGCATCAAGGAGCTGTTCGAGAGCGATAAGTACCGGCAGTATCTCTCCACTATGAGCCGCTTTCACCGCTACTCGGTCAACAACACCATGCTCATCTATATGCAGCGCCCCGACGCCACCCATGTGGCGGGCTTCAACAAGTGGCGCGATCAGTTCGGCAGGAACGTCCTGAAAGGCGAAAAAGGCATTCGCATCATCGCTCCCACTCCCTATAAGAAAAAGGTCGAGGAAATCAAGACCGACCCCGAAACCAATGCGCCGGTGCTGGACGCAGACGGCAAGGCCATCATTGAGGAAAAGGAAATCCGTATTCCTATGTTCAAGGTGGTGTCCGTCTTTGATGTGTCACAGACTGCGGGAAAGCCCTTGCCCCAGCTTGCCGCCGATCTGAGCGGCAATGTGCAGCAGTATGAGGTTTTCATGGAGGCGCTGCGCCGCGCTTCTCCCGTTCCGATGGAGATAAAGCCCGTTGCGCGGGATACGGACGGCTTTTTCAGCATTAAGGCGCAGAGCATCACCATCCGCGCCGGTATGAGTGAGGTGCAGACGGTATGCGCCGCCGTCCATGAGATTGCCCACGCCAAGCTCCACGACTACGAACACATGACGGAGCTTGCGGACGATGGTGAGACGATCCTTGTCCCCGGCGAAAAGAGCCGCAACACTGAGGAGGTCGAGGCCGAAAGCATCTCCTATGCGGTCTGCCAGTATTACGGCATTGAAACGGGCGAAAACAGCTTCGGCTATATCGCCACATGGTCAAAGGGCAAGGAGTTGAAAGAGCTTCGCGCCAGTCTGAAAACCATCAATAAGACGGCATCCGAGCTGATTACGGACATTGACCGGCACTTTGCGGAGATTTGCAAGGAGCGCGGCATCAATCGTGAAGAAGTGAGCGCCACACAAACAGACGAAGCGCTTTATCTTGTGGATGGCTCGGTATATCTCCATGTGCAGCATACAGACGGCGGTTGGGACTATTCGCTCTACGACAAGGAAAGCAAAAAGCTGCTGGATGGCGGTGTTATTGACAGCAGCGCCATTGAAGATTCGCCGGTTGCATCTGTTGCCGGGGCTGTCCGAACGGAGGTATTTGCCATTCAGGGCATGACACCAACCAAGGTGACATTTGCAGATATGAAAATTCTGGAGGACTTGCAGGAGGCGCAGATTACGCCGCCCTTGGACAGCGAACAGATCACCGGCGCAGTCGCTGTTCCCACCGATGCGGCAGATAATATGCTCCCGGAGCTGGAACAGGCCGTCCCGATGCCTGACCCCACGCTGACGGTAGACGATATGCGCAGCTATGGGTATCTGGATAGTGATATGCTCCCGCTTTCCAAGGATCGGGCAGTGGAGCTTCTGGAGCATGACATCACGGTTTATATGCTCTATCCCGACAACGCCGAGGAAATGGTCTTTGAAGCCGAGGACATCATCAAGCACGACGGAATGTTCGGCGTCACAAGACCGGATTGGGATGCGGTCAAAGGCCATATCCCACCCCGCGATGTGGAGCAGCGTTTTTTGAACAGTCCCACCGATTCTATGGCGATCTACCAACTGCGCCGGGATGCGCCGGTGGAGCTGCGTTTTGCCAACCTCGGCAGTCTGGCCGCGCCGCCTGACCCGGCCAACTATGAAGCCGTCTATACCCGTGAGGTGTACCCGGACGATGATACCAGCAGAATCCTTGAAAACTTCTACTACATTTTCAACGACGAGCGCCCCGGCGATTTTGTGGGACACAGCCTCTCCGTCAGCGACATCGTTGCGCTGAAACAGGACGGCAAGGTATCCTATCACTACTGTGACAGCATGGGATTTCAGGAGCTGCCCGCCTTTCAGAAACCGGAGAATTACCTGAAAGCCGCCGAAATGTCGATGGAGGACGATTACGGCATGATCGACGGCATTATCAACAACGGCCCCAAACAGCCCACCGTCGCCGACCTTGAAGCACAGGTCAAGGCCGGTATGTCCATCTCCTTGATGGATTTGGCAGAGGCGGCACACCGGGAAAAGAAGAAATCTGTGCTGGAGCAGCTCAAAAGCCAACAGGCCCAAGAACGTCCACACAAAACAGCGCCCAAAAAGAGCGCGGAAAAGGAGCTTTGATATGAACATCACCTTTGAAGAACGTCAGCTTATGAGCCTCTACAACACCGGCACCCGCACGGGCTTGATCGCGGCGCTGGAGGAAATGCGCGGCTACCTCGCTGCGGATGAAACGGAGCTGCGGGAGCTGACGGACAGCGCCATCGCAAAGCTGCGCAGGATGAGCGACGCGGAATATGACGCGCTCGACCTGTTCCCCGATTTTGAAAAGGAGGATATGGATGCCGAGTAAAGTACAGCTCTATGCGCAGATGGCAGACCGCACGGCGGAGCAGATCACGGGAAGCTACCAGAAGTGGACGGCATTTCTGACCACCGCCGCAAGGCTGTATAAGTACCCCTACAATGAACAGCTCATGATTTTCGCCCAGCGCCCGGAAGCCACGGCCTGCGCGGAATACGACCTTTGGAATAAGCAGATGCGCCGCTATGTGCGGCAAGGCAGCAAGGGCATCGCCCTTGTGGATACCAGCAGCGACCAACCCAAACTCCGATATGTATTTGATGTTTCCGACACCAGCGGCGGCGAGAACTCTCGCCGCCCTT
>UMIO01000284.1_pt1 | contig 15924 bp, 14 predicted proteins | sample 1965821 | NCBI WGS metagenome assembly UMIO01 (sample SAMEA4836127, study PRJEB28245) | human gut metagenome | biome: gut microbiome; material: fecal sample | place: Denmark | collected 2008
GCTGTGCAGGGCGATATCTCCCTGCACCATCTGCTCCTGCGGGGGCAGATAGCCTGCGGCAGCAGGGTCGTTGATGTCTGCTTCTGCGGCAAATGCGCCCACGCTCAGCATGGCGGCAGCACCCAGCACTGCAGCGGTGGTGGTGACGGTACGGACAAATTTATGGTTCAGTTTCATTTGGAATACCTCCGTTGACGGCGGTTTTGCACCGCACATTTTTGTTTTGTGGAAAACCATGGTCTGCCATGCGGTGTAATACCAACCCGCCGCATCTGTCTTATAAACGGATGCGGCGGCGGGATTATTGCAGCAGGCTATAAAATTTTTTTGGAAGCTCTGCCGCCGGGGTCACTGGGCCTGTGCCGGTTCCCGGTTCAGGATCTCCATGAACTCCTCGCCGGTGATGGTCTCCTTCTGGTACAGATACTGTGCCAGCTCGTCCAGCTTGGCGCGGTTGTCGGTCAAAATCTGGACAGCCTTTTCGTGCTGGGCCTTGACCAGCCCCACCACCTTCTGGTCGATCTCGCGCTGGGTCTGGGCCGAGCAGGCCAGCGAGGTGTCGCCGCCCAGATACTGGTTGTTCACGGTCTCCAGCGCCACCATGTCAAAGTCCTTGCTCATGCCGTAGCGGGTAAGCATGGCGCGGGCAAGCTTGGTGGCCTGCTCGATATCGTTGGAGGCACCGGTGGTGATGGATCGGAACACCACTTCCTCGGCGGCGCGTCCGCCGGTAAGGGTGGCGATCTTGTTTTCCAGCTCTTCCTTGCTCATCAGGTAGTGGTTGCCCTCGTCCACCTGCATGGTGTAGCCCAGTGCGCCAGAGGTGCGGGGGATAATGGTGATCTTCTGCACAGGGGCAGAGTTGGATTGCTTGGCCGCCACCAGTGCATGGCCGATCTCGTGGTAGGCCACGATGCACTTTTCCTTGTCGGTGAGGATAGAATTCTTCTTCTGGTAGCCTGCAATGACCACCTCGATGCTCTCCTCCAGATCGGCCTGCGTCACGCTCTTGCGGCCTGCACGCACAGCGCGCAGAGCTGCTTCGTTGACGATGTTGGCAAGTTCCGCACCGGAGGCACCGGAGGCCATGCGGGCCACGGTGTTGAAGTCGATGCCCGGGGCCAGCGCCACCTTTTTGGCGTGCACTTTCAAAATCTCTTCGCGGCCCTTGAGGTCGGGCAGCTCCACCGGCACGCGGCGGTCAAAGCGTCCGGGACGGGTCAGGGCCGGGTCCAGCGAATCCGGGCGGTTGGTGGCCGCCAGAATGATGACGCCGGTGTTGCCCTCAAAGCCGTCCATCTCGGTGAGCAGCTGGTTCAAAGTCTGTTCACGCTCGTCGTTGCCGCCGAGATTGCCGCTGTTGCGCTTCTGACCGATGGCATCGATCTCATCAATGAACACGATGCAGGGGGCCTTTTCCTTGGCCTGCCGGAACAGGTCGCGCACCTTGGATGCGCCCATGCCCACGAACATCTCCACGAATTCAGAACCGGAAATGGAGAAGAACGGCACGTTGGATTCGCCTGCCACGGCCTTAGCCAGCATGGTCTTGCCGGTGCCCGGAGGGCCCACCAGCAGGATACCCTTGGGCATGGATGCGCCAATGCTCTCGTACTTGCCGGGGTCGTGCAGATAATCCACGATCTCCTGCAGGTTTTCCTTAGCTTCATCCTCACCGGCCACATCCGCAAAGCGGATGCCGTGGGTGGACTGCACATAGACCTTGGCGTTGGACTTGCCCACGCCGCCGAACATCATGGAACCCGGGCCGCCGCCGGCCTTTTCCATCAGCTTTTTGTTCATCTGGTTACCGATGAAGCTGAACAGCAGGATGGGCAGCAGGAACCAGATCAGGAAATTGAGCATCGGCGACCCCTGCTCCACGATTTCGCTGGAAAACTGTGCTCCGGCATCATACAGGCGCTGGGTAAGCTCCGGGTCGTTCATCAGGCCGGTCTTGTAGACCTGCTTTTCCTCTTGATCGGTAAAAATGATCTGGTTGGATTCGATATCCACACGGCCGATGTTCTTTTCCTCGGTCATGGTCATAAAGGTACCGTAGTCCACTTCCTCCACCTGACGCTCGCTCATCCACGGCAGCAGCACAAGGTTGAGCAGCAGCAGGACCGCCAGCACGATGGCGTAGTAGATCGCCAGCGGCTTTTTGGAAGGTTTGACTTCTTTCATGTGGCAATTCCTCCTTTGGTTCCTGATGCAAGTAGTATAGCACAGTAAAACCGGGCGCAACAGCAATTCGAGCAGAACTTTCCAAAAACTTAGCAGTTTGTTAACAAAGGTTCCCTCTGCATACAAAAAGAGAGCAGCCGAAGCTGCTCCCTTTGGTTTCGCATGGGTTTACTGTTTGGGGAACGCCTTTTCCCACACTTCAATGGTCTTGAACTTGGGCATCCAGCCTTCCGGCTTGAAGGTGCTCTCGCTCTTGGCATCCATGATGCCCTGTTCCACACACCACTGGGCTGCCTTGGCGGTGTCGGCATCTGCCACATCCGCAAAAGCCGGGGTGTTCACAGGTTCAGGTCTGCCTGCGGTGTTCCACACCAGCAGTGCCAACTGGCCGCGGTTTGCGGGGATCTCTGCGCCCTCGGGCAGGATGTTGTGCAGGATCACCCGGGTAGCGATCTCGTAGCCGCCCCAGACTGCTGCGCCGCCAACAATAACAGCCGCAACTGCGCCGCCTGCGCCGGACCCGCCGCCGGTAAAGTCGTCATCGTCGGGCACGACAGGGGGAGTGCCCACAGCGGTAATGGAGATGTACGATTCATCAACGGTTTCAGAGAATGTTCCGCCTTCTTCCTTTGTTGCAACAGGTTCTTTACTTGCAGCATCTTCGGCATTTTCACCGGCCTTGATCTCATAAGGTTTGGTACTGGGGTCCGGGGTGTATTTCAGCACACCGCTGACAGCATTGCCGCTACCCGTGTTTTCCAGCACCACAGGGCCGGAGCAGGTGATGGTAACGTTGCCGCCAACGGTTGCTCCATCGTCGCGATTGCCAGAGATGGTCACGTCTGTTGCGCCCTTGATAATCAAGTTGCCCGCATGGAGTGCCGCTGCAGTATCACTGGTGATTTCCACCTTACCACTGCAATTGATGGACGAATCGAGGTAACTGCGCGAATCCCAGACAGCGCGCTGGTTTGCAGTGATCGTCACATTAGCCGCCTTGGTGATCACGACCGGGTCCCAAACTGCACCGCCATTCTGGCTGGTGATCTCCACATTACCGCTGCACTCAATCTCGGCTCTGCCATAGATGGTATAGTTGTTTCCATCTTCATCGGTGCCTGTACGGCCCTCACCATGGATGGTCACATTCTGTGCGCTCTGAACATCGAGATTGCCGTGGTCACCATAACCCAGCACATTGCCAGAACCGGTATTATCCATCAGGATGTCACCGGCGCAGGTAATAGTAGCGTCCCCCCGTGATAAGGGCGGTGGAGGATACGCCCGTTACCTTCACATCCTGTGCGCCGGTAACGGTCAGGCTGCCATTTACCACAGCACCGTTCGCATTGCTCAGTACCACATCCACCTTATCCTCGAGATCGTCAGTGATCTCGACCTTCATCTTGCCAAAGCTGCCGGTACCGGTCAGGGTGTGGGTATCCGGGTCATAGGTGAGCTTGTCGTTTCCGACTCCAAGAATGTGCCCGCAGTTTTCGCTGGTCACTTCAATGGGAGGATTATTGCCTATCGTGACTTTGATGCCGTAGTTGACCCCTTCATCAGGTTCAGGGATTTCCTTGACCCAGTTAGCAGTCAGGGTCATGTTTTCGTCCACAGTAACGGTGATATTTTCGCTGGTTTCTTCACGGTCTATCCAGCCACCAAACTTCCACTGGCCTTCGCCCGGTGCAACAGCCTTGACGTAGACTGTCTTGCCCTCGTCCACATGATAGGTAGAAGTGCCGTTTGCGCTCGTTGCATTGATCAGCTCCGTGGTGTACGCTGCATCCGTGTAAGCCTTGGCATTCGTCAGCGTGAGCGTCTTGTTGCTCGGATTCACATACTCGATTCTGAAATAAGAGTATTCTGCACAATCATTCGCGTCATGGGTCTCAGTGCTCTCGGCCTCGGAGCTGCCTGCATAATAGCGGGCAACGTAACCAGTCGGCAGATTCCTTACCTCCACCGTGCCTGCCTGAACTGCCTCATAACCGTAGGTATTGCAAAGCGTGACCGCACCAGTGCAGTAATCAAGTACCAGCTTGCCTGCTTTACCCCTGTCGCCGATTACGCCATAAATAGCAAAAGCGGTAGCCTGAATTTTTTGCGCATTGTGCACGGTCAGGGTTCCGCTGACGGTCGAGCCGTTTCCGCAATTCAGAGAAAGGGTCTGACAGTTGATATCTGCACCGCCGTTGAGGATGCCGTCAATGCTCACATCCTGTGCGCTGTTCACAGTCAGCTTGCCTTCAACAGCCTGATTTACCAAGCTGATGTTATTATAGTCAAGGTTGCCGCTGATTCTCACATCACCAGCGCTAGTAATCGTTGCATCACCGCGAATCGCAGCATCAGTGCCGGAATCGGATTTTGTGACGGTCAGATCATTGACAGTTGCATTCAGGCTACCATTCACGGCGTAAGATTCACCCTTGATGGTGACGTTTTCTCCACCGTTAAGGGTTACATCGCCATTAAAGCCGCCTTCAAACGCAAAGCCATCGTCATAAGACACGGCGGGATAACCTAAAGGCCATGTCTCGTCAGAGCTGACAGTTCCACCATTCGCCGTCAGGTTGTAAGTAGTATTGCCCACCGTAACGGTCAGAGTATGCGTCGCCACGGGAGCATCCTCTGCCGCCAGTGCGCTGAGGGGGCTTGCCGCCTGCAGCAGCAGGCCAAGGCTCAGCAGCCCGGCAAGGAATTTACGGGTACGTAGTTTCATGTAGGGTGTACCTCCTCTGTTCTATCTTTGATCCTATCATACACCCGTAGCTCCCCCCGGGGCATTCGTTTGACACGAATCGACCGAAAAATGCATCGAATCGACCCGTGCACAATTTTGGGAAATTCTGCCCCTTATTTTGTGAAATTGTTTCATTTTGAGAATGAGTCAGATTGCTTGACACTGCCCGCGAATCATGCTAAACTTAGTCCACTTTGAAAAAAGCACAAATGCGTTGACGGGGAAAAAACGAATTTCTTCTGCGTACAGAGAGCCGCCGGGTGGTGCAAGGCGGGTGCAGAGGGCTTCGGTTACTGGCCCCTGAGCGGCAGGGCTGAACACACAAGTAGGCTCTGACGGATGTCCACCGTTACAAGGACAGCGATTCGCCGCAAAAAGCCGATCGTGCAAAGCGGCTGTGCCCAAAGGCGCAGCAAAGAGAGTGGTACCACGGGTGCCCTGTAGTTTGAACTTTACAGGCTCTCGTCTCTCAAGGTTTTCGCCTTGAAAGACGAGAGCCTTTTCGTATATCTGCCTTTTGGAAGCAGGCTTGCCCTCTCCGTCACGGCTTACGCCGTGCCACCTCTCCCAAAGTGAGAGGCCTTGGCAGTACGGCAAAGTTTTCGGTTTTGCCAAGGGCTCCCCCCTTTGGGGGAGCTGTCGAACGAATGTGAGACTGAGAGGGCGAGGACGCTCACAAAGAGCATGGCGCAAGAAGTGTAAATCGTTTAGGAGGACGCACATTATGATGGACGCAACCAAGTACGCTCCGGGTTACTACCCGGTACCCGCAGGCTATGACAGCTGGGTAAAGAAGGATCACATTGAAAAAGCCCCCGCATGGTGCAGTGTGGACCTACGCGACGGCAATCAGGCCCTGATCGTGCCCATGAGCCTTGAGGAAAAGCTGGAGTTCTTCCAGATGCTGGTCAAGATCGGCTTCAAGGAGATCGAGGTGGGCTTTCCTGCCGCCAGCGACACCGAGTATGAGTTCCTGCGCACCCTGATCGAAAAGAACATGATCCCCGAGGATGTCACCGTGCAGGTGCTGACCCAGTGCCGTGACCACATCATCCGCAAGACCTTTGAGGCCGTCAAGGGCGCACCCCGCGCGGTGATCCACTTCTACAATTCCACCTCTGTGGCCCAGCGCGAGCAGGTGTTCCACAAGAGCAAGGAAGAGATCAAGCAGATCGCCACCGACGGCGCAAAGCTGGTCAAGCAGCTGAGCGAGGAGTATGAGGGCAACTTCCTGTTCGAGTACAGCCCCGAGAGCTTTACCGGCACCGAGGTGGACTATGCGGTGGATGTGTGCAACGCCGTGCTGGACATCATGCAGCCCACCCCGGACCGCCCCATGATCATCAACCTGCCCGTTACCGTGGAAATGAGCATGCCGCACGTCTACGCAAACCAGATCGAGTACTGCGACAAGCACCTGAAATACCGCGACAGCGTCATCATCTCCACCCATCCCCACAACGACCGCGGCACCGGCGTGGCCTGCGCAGAGCTGGCCGTGCTGGCCGGTGCACAGCGCGTGGAGTGCTGCCTGTTCGGCAACGGCGAGCGCACCGGCAACGTGGATGCCGTGACGCTGGCAATGAACATGTACAGCCACGGCGTGGACCCCAAGCTGGACTTCTCCGATATGCCGGACATCTGCGCCACCTACGAGCGGGTGACCCGGATGCACATTTACGAGCGCACCCCCTACGCCGGTCAGCTGGTGTTTGCCGCCTTCTCCGGCAGCCATCAGGATGCCATTGCAAAGGGCATGGCTTTCCGCAAGGAGCATGGCGAACACCGCTGGACCTGCCCCTACATCCCCGTTGACCCCCACGACATCGGACGCACCTACGATGCCGATGTTATCCGCATCAACAGCCAGAGCGGCAAGGGCGGCATCGGCTTTGTGCTGGAACAGAACTTCGGCTACAACCTGCCGCCCAAAATGCGTGAGGCGCTGGGCTACAAGGTCAAGAGCGTTTCCGACCACAGCCACAAGGAGCTGAGCGCAAACGAGGTGCTGCACATCTTCGAGGATGCCTTCCTCAACCGCTGCAAGCCGCTCAACGTTCTGGAAGCCCACTTTGCACAGGTGAGCGGCATCACCGCCACCGTCACGCTGGAGCTGAACGGTCAGCGCAAGGTGGTCACCTCGGTGGGCAATGGCCGTCTGGACGCTGTGGCAAACGCCATCCAGAGCGCCACCGGCATGGAGTTCCACCTCGAGACCTACTCCGAGCACAGTCTGGACGAAGGCTCCACCTCCCGCGCCGCCTCCTACGTCGGCCTTGTCTGGGGCGATAACACCGTCACCTGGGGTGCCGGCACCGACACCGATATCATCGTGGCCGGTATCAAGGCACTGGTGAGCGCGATCAATAATAAGTAACATCCTCGCCCTCTCAGTCACCTGCGGTGACAGCTCTCCCAAAGGGAGAGCCTCTGGCGAAACCGGTAACTTTGCGTGGACTGCCAAGGCCTCCCACTTTGGGGGAGGTGGATGCGACCAGCGGGAGCAGACGGAGAGGGCGAGCCGCCTATAAATATAAAAGGAGAGTACCATCATGGGAATGACCCTGACGCAGAAAATTCTTGCCGCACATGCCGGTCTTGCCGAGGTCAAGGCAGGCCAGCTCATCAATGCAAAGCTGGACATCGTGCTGGGCAACGACATCACCACCCCGGTTGCCATCAACGAGTTTGAAAAGGCCGGTTTTGACGGTGTGTTCGACAAAGAGCACATTGCCATCGTGCTGGACCACTTTGTGCCCAACAAGGACATCAAGAGCGCCACCCAGTCCAAGCAGTGCCGCGAGTTCGCCAACAAATACGACATCCTCAACTTCTATGATGTGGGCCAGATGGGCATTGAGCACGCCCTGCTGCCGGAAAAAGGCATTGTGACCGCAGGTGACTGCGTGATCGGTGCAGACAGCCACACCTGCACCTATGGTGCACTGGGTGCCTTCTCCACCGGCGTCGGCTCCACCGATATGGCCGCAGGCATGGCCACCGGCATGGCATGGTTCAAGGTACCCTCTGCCATCAAGTTCGTGCTCAAGGGCAAGTTCGGCCCCCGCGTCTCCGGCAAAGACCTGATCCTGCACATCATCGGCATGATCGGTGTGGACGGTGCGCTGTACAAATCCATGGAGTTCACCGGCCCGGGCGTTGCCAGCCTGACGATGGACGACCGCCTGTGCATCTGCAACATGGCCATCGAGGCCGGTGCCAAGAACGGCATCTTCCCCGTAGACGATGTGACCAAGGCTTACCTCAAGGGCCGCAGCCAGCGTGAGCCGGTGTTCTTTGAGGCCGACCCGGATGCCGAGTACGAAAAGACCATTGAGATCGATCTGGACAAGCTGGAACCCACCGTCAGCTACCCCCACCTGCCCGAGAACACCCACCTTGCCAGCGAGGGCAAGGACATCAAGATCGATCAGGTTGTGATCGGCAGCTGCACCAATGGCCGTCTGGAGGACATGGAAGCCGCCTACAACGTGCTCAAGGGCAAGCACATTGCCAAGGGCGTGCGCGGCATCATCATCCCCGCCACCATGGCCGTTTACAAGGAATGCATCCTGCGCGGCTGGACCACTGCCTTTATTGATGCAGGCTGCATCGTGTCCACCCCCACCTGCGGCCCCTGTCTGGGCGGCTACATGGGCATTCTGGCCGAGGGCGAGCGCTGCGTTTCCACCACAAACCGCAACTTTGTGGGCCGCATGGGCCATGTGAAGAGCGAGGTCTACCTTGCTTCTCCCGCCACTGCCGCCGCCAGCGCACTGACCGGCTGCATCACCGACCCCCGCACGGTCTGATCGGAAAGGAGCACAACAATGAACGCAAAAGGTTCTGTTTTCAAATACCCGGACAACGTGGATACCGATGTCATCATCCCGGCCCGCCACCTGAACACACAGGATGCCAAAGAGCTGGCCAGCCACTGCATGGAGGACATCGACAAGGACTTCGTCAAGAAGGTGAAGGATGGCGACATCATGGTGGGCGGCTGGAACTTCGGCTGCGGCTCCTCCCGTGAGCACGCACCGCTGTGCATCAAAACCGCCGGCATCTCGGTCGTGATTGCCAAGAGCTTTGCCCGTATCTTCTACCGCAACAGCATCAACATCGGTCTGCCCATCATGGAGTGCCCGGAGGCTGTGGATGCCATCAATGCGGGCGACACCGTGAGCGTGGACTTTGACACCGGTGTCATTACCGATGAGACCAACGGCAAGGTGTTCCACGCCGAGCCCTTCCCGCCGTTCATTCAGGAGATCATCTCCGCCGGTGGACTGATGAAGTCCATCAAGAATAAGAAGTAAGAGGAACAACCAATGGAAAAAAACATTGCTGTCATCTGGGGCGACTGCTCCAGCCCGGAGATCGTCAAGCAGACCATCCGCGTGCTTGACAAGGTGGCCGAAAAGTACGGCCACACCTTCCACTACACCGACGCTGCCATGGGCGGCGAAGCCATTGACAAGTACGGCGACCCGCTGCCCCAGCACGAACTGGACAAGTGCCTTGCTGCGGACAGCGTCCTGCTGGGTGCCGTGGGCGGCCCCAAGTGGGAGGGCCTGCCCGGTGAGCAGCGCCCGGAGAAGGGCCTGCTGCGTCTGCGTGCAGGCATGGGCCTGTACTCCAACAACCGCCCGGCCAAGATCTGGCCGCAGCTGGCTCCTGCCAGCCCCCTGAAGCCCGAGATCGTGGCACAGGGCATCGATTTCATCATCGTGCGTGAGCTGATCGGCGGCGTATACTTTGGCAATCACGAGACCCACACCCTCGCCAGCGGCGAGAAGCAGGCCATCGACTCCATGCCCTACGCGGAGCACGAGATCGAGCGCATCGGCCGCATCGGCTTTGAGACCGCACGCAAGCGCCGCAAGAAACTGTGCTGCGTGGACAAGGCAAACGTTTTGGACACCAGCCGTCTGTGGAGAAGCGTGATGCACCGCCTGCAGGCCGAATACCCGGATGTGGAATACAGCGAGATGTTCGTGGACAACTGCGCCATGCAGATCGTCAAGAACCCCGCCCAGTTCGACGTGATCGTTACCGAGAACATGTTCGGCGACATCCTGTCGGACGAGGCTTCCATGATCACCGGCTCCATCGGCATGATCCCGTCCTCCTCTCTGGGCGACGGCACCCGCGGCCTGTATGAGCCCATCCACGGTTCGGCCCCCGATATTGCGGGCAAGGACATCGTGAACCCCACCGCCTGCATCCTGTCTGCTGCCATGATGCTGCGCTACTCCTTTGGCATGGCCGAGGAAGCCGATGCCATTGAGACCGCCGTGAACAAGGTGCTGGACAAGGGCCTGCGCACCGCCGACAACATGAGCGAGGGCTGCATCTGCCTTGGCTGCACCGCCATGGGCGATGCCATTCTGGCCGAGATCTAAGTTTTTCCATAACGCACAAAGGGGAACGACAGCCGTCGTTCCCCTTTTCGTCTGCACAAAAAAGAGCAGCTGTTCCCAGCTGCCCTTCCGTGATACAGTTTCTTACTTGGTGCCGTAGATGCGGTCGCCTGCGTCGCCCAGACCGGGAACGATATAGCCGTTCTCGTTCAGGTGGTCATCCTCTGCACCGAGGTAGATGTCCACATCAGGGTGTGCCTCGTGCAGGGCCTTGATGCCTTCCGGAGCGGCGATCAGGCCGATGAACTTGATGCGCTTTGCGCCATGCTTCTTGATCTGGGTGATGGCATCAATGGCGCTGCCGCCGGTAGCCAGCATCGGGTCCAGAACCAGAACATCGCGCTCTGCGATATCCTGCGGCAGCTTGCAGAAGTACTCCACAGGCTGCAGGGTCTCCTCGTCGCGGTACAGGCCGATGAAGCCCACCTTTGCAGCGGGCAGCAGGGTCAGCATACCGTCCAGCATACCCATGCCTGCGCGCAGGATGGGCACCAGAGCCAGCTTGCGGCCAGCCAGCACCTTGGTCTTTGCCATGGTGATGGGCGTCTCGATCTCCACCTCTTCCAGAGGCAGGTCACGGGTCGCTTCGTAGCACAGCAGGGTCGCGATCTCGCCAACGAGGTCACGGAACTCCTTGGTGCCGGTCTGCTTGTTGCGCAGAATGCTCAGCTTGTGCTGCAGCAGCGGATGCTCAACGATCATCGGGGTCATAAAAACACGCTCCTTATTTTAAATAGATAACTCTATCGGGTCCAAGATTACGATTTAAAACAGCTCCGCATACGCTTCGCCATTGTCAGTGGAAATTTTATTTTTATATTTTGAGCATTCACAAAATCTGCGGATTTTTTTTGAATGCTCTTTTTCACAGGAAGGGTCGTAACGAAAAGATTCATCTTCCCTTATGGCCTTTTTCGTGAAAATGCGTTTGGAGCGGCCCTGCGGTTGCGCAGCAATGAAAGCCCCAGTGGGTCTTTCAAGCAGGCGAGCGATCTGCGATAGCAGATGGAAGGGCTTTGCCCTGACAAGCGTCGGGGCCGCGACAAACGCGAAATCAAAAAAATATTTTTTCCTTGATTCATGGCCAGAGTAAAACGGAGGCCATTCCAATCGTCAAATCTAAGAATCAGCGGTTCTCCAGTGCAGTCAGCTTGTCGATGCGGCGCTGATGGCGGCCGCCTTCAAACTCGGTGTTCAGGAAGATATCCACCAGCTGGCAGGCCAAGCCTGCACCCACGACGCGGCCGCCCATACACAGGGCGTTGGCGTCGTTGTGGCGGCGGGTATACTCGCAGCTGAAGCTGTCGGAGCAGCAGCAGGCACGGATGCCCTTGATCTTGTTTGCTGCCATGCTGATGCCCACGCCGGTGCCACAGAACAGCAGTGCCTTGCTGCACTCGCCGCTCACAACTGCATCGCAGGCGGGCACGGCCATATCGGGGTAATCCACGCTGTCGGTGCTATGGGTGCCAAAATCGATGTATTCCAGCCCCAGCTCCTTCAGATGCGCCTTGACAGCTTCTTTCAGTTCAAATCCGCCGTGGTCAGCGGCCAGTGCAATGGGTTTTGCCATGGAAATGTTCCTTTCTCTCAGTCACGCAGGGTTTTATGCCTGCTCCTTGTTTTGGGCGGCATTGGCTGCAGCTTCTGCTGCAAGGCGCTCTGCGCGCTCCCGCTCGGCCTGACTCAGGCGGTGGTAGTCCGGCAGCAGAGCCTCCGGCAGCACAGCCTTTCCGGCTTCGGCCATCTGCTTTGCCACAAGGGCCACTGCAGCAGCACGCCCGCCGCGCAGGGCCGCAGGTGCCTGCAGCACGCCCGGCACACTGCCGTATTTATTATAGCACAGAGATGCGCCATCACCAACAAAAAACAGGGGCTTTTTGCAATTTTCTACAAAATCGGCCAGATCTGCCACCGCCCGGGCATCGTCTTCCAGCAGGCGGCTGTGGGTGGCAAGGTCGAACGCGGCACTGTATACCTGCGCACGGCGGGCATCCAGTGCGCACAGCACGGTGCCCTCGCCCGTGTGGGCTGCGGCCAGTGCTTCCAGCGTGGAGACCGGTGCGCACAGCGTTTCCCGCGGGAAAGCCAGACCCTTGACCGCCGCCAGACCGATGCGCAGCCCGGTAAAACTGCCGGGGCCTGCGTTGACACCGTACAAGTCAATCTCTGCACAGGTCATGCCGCACATCTTCAGGCAGGTGTCGATCATGGGCATCAGCGTTTCGCTGTGGGTCATGCCTGCGTCCAGATACACCTCGTACAGCAGGCGGTCATCCTGCAAAAGAGCCACACCGGCCGTTTTGCCCGCTGTATCCACAGCTAAGATGTTCATAGCGTTACCCCCTCAATGGTGATCCTGCGGGTATTTTCGTCCACGCGCTGGATATCCACCCGGATGGGGTTTTCCAGTGCCAGCAGGTCTGCAAAGTTCTCGCTCCACTCTGCTGCCACAATGGCCCCCTGATCCAAATAATCGTAAAAGCCTGCAGCACACAGGTCGTTCTCAGTGGAAATACGGTACAGGTCAAAGTGCGCCAGCGGCTTTGGGCCGCGGTAGTAGTTCACAATGGCAAAGGTTGGGCTGGACACCGGGTCGGTGCAGCCAAGGCCCTCGGCAAGGCCCTCGGTAAAAGCGGTCTTGCCCGCGCCCAGCCCGCCGGTGAACGCAACCAGCGAACCCGGTGCCAGCACTGCGGCCATACGGGCACCCAGCGCCACCGTCTCGGCGCGGGAGTGGGTGATATATTCTGACATGAAGCTTACCTCATTTTATAAAGCAAAAGGGACGGCAGAATGCTCTGCCGTCCTTTAGTATAATATACTTTGTGCAAAAGTGCAATGCCGTGTGTTGCTTACGCCGCCGCATCCACATCCGCTGCCGTGTAGGGGTTGGGCAGTGCAGCGCTTCGGTCTCCGCTGAGCATCGCATAGGATGCTGCCGCATGGGGCCGTCTGCCGCCCTGCTCGTTGTACCAGATGATATCATCGGTGCCGTAGATGCTCTTGGCATAGTCCACGGCCTGTTCCAGCGTTTCGCCCTCGATCATCCGGTTCACAGCGGCCCACAGCATACTGCGGGAATACACCGAGTAGACATTGTTCACATAGCCCATCACCGCCTTGGCACCGCCTGCCAGCAGGCCGTCTGCCATAGAGGTATCCACATGGCCGTTCTTGCCGTAGAACTCGCAGGTCTCGCTGAGCACGATGCCGTTGCCGCGGTAGGCACTGCGGAAGAAATCGCCGTTGACGGCGTACATGCCGTTCACCTTGACCACGCGGTGGGCCAGCAGGTCAAAGCCATAGCGCAGATCGCTCCAGAAATCCGATCTCTCGGTCAGCAGGATCAGCGGTTCCGTGGCGGTCTTTTTGAACAGCCAGCCGTATTCATAGGTGTAGTACGCGCCGTGGGTGCTCAGGATGCACAGGTCGTAACGGCCCATCCTGCGCAGGTCGGATACGGTAACGGTGGTATCCAGATCCGTCTGCAGGCCCACCGAATCCCAATAGGTCTGCATGTAGGCATAATACGGGTAGCGGGTGCTGTTGATCGTGTTGTCAAACGCATAATAGATCGCCGCCGTGCCCACCCGCTTGTTCTCTGCCAGCTCCTGCAGCTGGCTCTCGTCCAGCTCCGGCAGGGCTGCGGTGTTCTCCTCCTCCGGGTCGGTAAGCAAGATGCCGCCCAGCGCGCCGCAGCTGTAGGTAAAGCTGATCATGCCGTTTTCGGCATCGGTGTAGACAGACCCCTGCTTTACAAGGCCCTGTGCGGTCAGCGCATCCAGCTGCTGCAAAGCAGCATCTGTGCGCTCGTCCTCGGTCATCTGTGCATAGTCGCTGCCTCCGGTCAGTGCGGTCACAGCAGCATCTGCCTGCTGCATCTCGCGCACATCTGTGGCCGAAAGGCTCTGCTGCACAGCCGCCTGTTCTTCCGGCTGCTGTGCAAAAGCCGCTGTGGGCAGCGCTGTGAGCGCGAAAGCCAGAGCGCACAGTGCACACCCAAAACGGCGGAGCATATCGTGTTCCATTCCCATTTCCTCCGGGCATATCTGCCGCCCAATGCGGCACGCCGCCCTTTTCCAGCAGGCATCTTCCTGCCATTTTCTTTGCGCGGCAGGCGCTCTGCAAAGGAGCTTTCTGCTGCACCTTCATTGTAGATGGTGCGGTCTGCTTTGTCAAGCATTCGTGCGGATTTTGCAAAGCTGTCACACCCGGTGGATTGCAAACGGTGTGCAGGCTGTGTATAATAGGATAAACTGGGTTGGTATTGCCCGCTTCGGCGGCAAAACCCGGTGTGCATCTGGGAACGAAAGGTGGTGCTTTCTTGGAAAGCATTCGACAATATTTTAAACGAACCGATAAGATCTATCTTCTGCTGTGCATCTTCAGCAGCACCATGGCGGTGGTGGCTCTGGCCTCCTGGGCCGCAAAGCAGGGCAATGGCTTTGCCACGGACGAGATCACTGGTGCCATTACCGGCATCGGCGATTACCGCCGCGCGCTGGTGCAGGCGGCAGCCGCCGGGCTTGGCATCGTGATCGCACTGCTGCTCTCCTGCATCGACTACCGCAGCCTTGTCAAGGTGTGGCCGGTGCATGTAGCCCTGACATGGGGTCTGGTGCTGCCCACGCTGTTCATCCGCAATGTGGCCATCGGCCCGCTGACCATCGGCTTCAACGCCGGTGACACCGACAACTACTCCTGGTACAAGCTGGGCGGCTTTACCTTCCAGCCCACGGAGCTGGCAAAGATCAGCTTTATCCTTACCTTTGCCATGCACCTGAACAATGTGCGCAGCCGCATCAACGAGCCAAAGGAGCTGGCAAAGCTTCTGCTGCATCTGGCCGCGCCCATCATCATTATCCACATTCAGGGCGACGACGGCACCGCCATCATCTACGCCATCATCGGCTGCTGCATGATGTTTGCAGCGGGCCTGAGCTGGAAGTATATCATCGGTGCCATCTCGGCGGCAGCTGTGGCCGTGGCGGCGGCGTTTGCCTTTTTCAGCGATAAGATCGGCAAGGGCTACCAGTGGTACCGCATTCTGGCCGTTATCGACCCGGAGAATTCCACCGGCTGGGCACCCAACGAAGCCACTTGGAAAAACATCATCTACCAGCAGCAGCGCGGCGAGATCGCCATCGGCTCCGGCGGCATCTTCGGCAACGGCCTGTTCAGCGGCCGGTACTACAGCGTGCCCAATGCCCACAACGACTTTATTCTCAGCTGGATGGGCAATGCCATTGGCTTTGTTGGCCTGTGCATCGTGCTGGGGGCACTGCTGGCACTGGTGATCAAGACCTTTGCCACCGGTGCGCACAGCGAGGACCTGCTGGGCAGCTACATCTGCGCCGGCATCGGCGGTGCTTTGATGGCGCAGATCGCCGTGAACGTGGGTATGAATCTGCGTCTGCTGCCGGTCATCGGCGTCACCTTGCCCTTCTATTCTGCGGGCGGCAGCTCGGTGCTGATGCTGTATATCTGTGTTGGATTAGTCCTTTCCGTATATATGCACAATACAAAGAGCCTGTTCGGGTAAAGTGCAGCTTACCCCCCCCC
>UMIO01028010.1_pt1 | contig 15910 bp, 18 predicted proteins | sample 1965821 | NCBI WGS metagenome assembly UMIO01 (sample SAMEA4836127, study PRJEB28245) | human gut metagenome | biome: gut microbiome; material: fecal sample | place: Denmark | collected 2008
GCCGACAGATCTTACCGTATTCCTCCTCATTGATGAGGCCCCGCTCCAACAGGAGCCGCAGGGCCAGCACGGCGTAATAGTAGTTGATGGATCGTTCCAGTGACATAGCCGTTTCCCCCTTTTTTTGAATTCATCACACAAGGACGGGCGCAGTTATGGAGTCATAGCTGTGCCCGTATATTCTGTCATGAATCTGATTTCGGTTGAAACACTGAAACTTGCCTCGCGCCCCTCAGTGAAGGGAGTGTACAACACGGGCAGCGGCTTGTCTGCCCTCATGGACTCTCACCCCCCGCGGTTCTCGCCGGGCCGCCCCCATTGCGTGATTCTGTGGCTGGACGGAAGTGCTCGATGCCCTCTGCCTCTCACAGCCCAGGCGGGTGCCGTCCGCCTGCTGGGAATTCTCCCGGTAGCTCCTGGTCAGAGGGTGCCGTATGCGTACACTGACTTGTTCGGTTTTCAAGGGACGAAGGAAAAGCGAAAGGAGCGCCGCCTCATTGTTTCTGCCTATTATGTGGCTCAAGGAAAAGGGCGGATTTTATGTCCTTTCATCCTCTAGGCAGCGAGAAGGGCAATTTTACACCCCCTTTTCCAAAAGTTTTTGAAGTTTGTGCAAATGTCTATAAACAGACATCTGAGATATGTGCAGTTTCACGGCGATCTCGTTCTGCGTATAGCCGATGCTGGCAAGAAGGAGGATTTCTTTATCTCTTGTGGTTGCCCTCTGAGATAATCCTGAAGAAAGATTCTCTAACTGTGTGTCTAAGTCACTTTTCAGATGGGCAAAGTATTCTGCGGGTTCTTCTATGCGGGGATCGTCCCAGTATTGAATCCTGGCTGGGTTTCTGTCCTGGAAAATGCGCTCTCTGCGGAAAGCTTGTTCATCAAACTCCCGCATTGCGGAGATAAACTCCTGACTCATACCGGCTTCTATGTACAGCTTTAGGTTCTTAGCCCATTCTTCCTCGAATTTTCTCTTTAGTTCTGTATAGCTGTGACCCATACGGGGTCCCTCCTATCTGATTTTGATTTTCCGCAACCAAAATCAGATATGGTGGAGAACGACAGCGGGAAATTCGGGTGGGTTTTATATATGAGGACTTACCCTTATATAAGCAAAAAAAGGCCGCAGTCATCCAAGTGACTGCGGCATAAGGCCCGTTATGTATGGTATTGTTACGGTGACTACATCGTCGTTTTGCCATTCTTTGCCCCCATACGGGGCAAGCTGGCAATTATCACTAGTTTTCCCCAAGTTATTGGGAAATTATAATATTAACACAACAAATATCTTGTCATATTTTGTGAGCGATTGCCTTTTTGTTGATTCTATTGTCTTTTCTGGGGAAAAGTAGCTTCAGAAAGAAAAAACCGCAGTCCTAAATGGACTACGGTAATCAGATAAACAATAAGAAAGAAATCAATAGATCCGAAAGAGTCATTTTGGTTGTAAGTATTACAAAAGAAAAGGATCAATCCCCTAGGTGTAGCATAGAAGTAGGAGATGAATCCTTTCCGTTTTGTTGGGGCTAATTACTTTTGCAATTCTTTGGGTAACTCAGGCTCATAGCTGATACCCGTTGATGCCATCCCAGCACCGAGATTGGCAAGAGATTCAATTACAAAAGCTAACAGAGACCAAACACCATTCATGATCATTCTACTCCTTCCTGGATTTTAGATATTATCATCATAATGGCGATTGCCATTAATGTGACCACAATCAATGTAGAAACCTGAGTTGTAATATCTTTCAAGAGCAGCAAAATAGCAACCAATGATATCAGAACCGTAATAGCTCGTCCAATTATGGCGTTTTTTCGGTAGGTCTGCTCAGAAAGAGGATGTTTTTTGTGGCGAATAGGTGCTAATACAAGGACTACGATTGCGGAACATAAAAGAAGGATTAATTTCACTGGCCAACTTAATGGAGCTAAGACATACTTTGAAAGCAGAAAAGAAATTATGTAAATAAAGTTCGTTAAGAGAAAGCAATGAGAATAAGTTTTTGCATGGTAGCCACCGGCAAAAAAACGAATTCCCATAAAGACGGCCAAAAACACAAAAGAGGAATACAGCGCATCCAGGACAATAGAAAGAAGAATAATTGATAAGACAGAGGCACTGGTAGATAAAGTAAGCTCACACCCATATACGAAAATAGCTTTTCTCTGCTGCGAGATATTTGCCTTTTCCATAACGTGTTGCGCCATTTTTGTGGCAGTTGCTTGGAGTGTCATATCTCCGCCCTCCTTATTTTCCAGGTCCTAAATTTTGTGTATGGGTGCAAAACAAATAAACGGTAGACACAAATTTGCCATTTTGAAATGTGCTTTTTAGCTCACCATCATATTTCGCAGCTGTATCTTGAATGTTTCGGAGTCCATATCCATGCAAATGATAGGGATCTACCTTTGTGGTGACTAAGTTTTCGTTCCCCTCAAATGGATTACTTCCTACAGTGTTAAAAACCTGCAAGAAAAGAATCTCACCATTTTGCGGCCATATTTTTATATCGATCCGGCGTTCCTGATCCTCCGGCAGCTTTTGACAAGCTTCGAGAGCATTGTCAATCTGATTGGATAAAATGGCGCACAGGTCTACAGGGTCTATCGCAAACGTTGGATCATACTCTACCGAATAATGAAAGTCCACTTTGTAGGTCTTGGCATCCATGGCCTTGCAATTAATGACCGCGTCAATAACATCGTTTCCACAGTGACAGAGTGTTATGTTAATTTTTGGAACTGCCAGCAGGGAATCCAAATACTCGGAAACTTTACGCATATCATGAGAATTCGCTATCGTTTGAAGAGCCCGCAGGTGATGATTGAAATCGTGGACTTGGTGTCTTATGGTTTGTTGCGTGTCGTTGAGCTTTTGATAATTTTCCGCCATCAATTCGTTGGTGGTTCGCAAATAGGCATTTCTCTGTTCAGATGCCTTGTAATTGGTAACTATCACACAAATACAGGTAACAGCAATCACACAAACGACTAGAAGCAGCCAGGCAACCAACACTGTGGTTTGAATTGCCAAGTACGACTCCATTTGAACAAGACTGAGCAAGAGCGACATCAAAACATAGGCGATAGAACCGAAAGTAAGAATCATGATTTCGTAACGCCGTTCTAACTTCCCTAAAGCAGCCATTTGTTTTCTGAAAACCAGATACAAAGCTACATCTGTTCCCTTGTTAAACAAAAGAAAAAACAGCCTTGGTAGTCCAGGTGTTAAGATCGTTTGAAATGAGTAAAAATACCCTTGATCTTCATGAAAAATCAATCCAAATAAGGCTACCAAAACATAATCCACCGCATGGATACAGAGATATACCAGAACCGTCACGGTTAGACGATGAAGAAACCTTCCCGCTGTCGTAAAGCGAGATAAAACACTCACCATCAAAAAACCTATTACAATGGTAACATAGGAAAATGCCTCGATCCAATTTAACAGAGATATTACCACCATCATGGCAAAACTATACCCGACCAGGATGACGTCCTTCTGTTTCCCCTTGATTTTTGGGTGAGACATCTGTGTAACTGCACTAAAGGCCACAAGGTTCTCCACGAAAGTTGCCAGGAACTCTACCAATTGAAACATTTTACACACCTCCCCAAAGCTGGAAGATGGTGGCTTTCACTTTGGGAAGATAGTTCCGGCTGATCGCCAGTTTTTCTCCGTTCTTCAAAATCACTTCTGACCCAGTAATGCGGGTGATGAAATCCAGGTTTACAAAACAACCCTGTTCAATATAGACAAACCGAAGGTCATTGAGCGTTTCATAAACGGTGGCCAGAGATCTACCATCTGTCACTGTGCGCCCTGACTTGAGAACAATTTCTGTCAACCGTTTCACACGATGTGCATACATAATATCTTGGAAGGGGATTCGTGTAATGTCATGGTAATGAGTCACCAGTAAGTATTTTGACATCTGTTCTTCCACCTTATGGATGGAAACATCTAAAGCCTCCGGCAGAGTTTCTTCCATGTTTAGCTTGTTTACATAACGTATGACTCCAAGTTTCACGGTTTCCACTGTAAAGGCCATGCTGCTATGAGATGTTAAAAAAACAATCACAGCATATTCTTGAATTTGTCGGATGGACCGCGCTAACGTCAGCCCATCCATATCGGGCATTTCAATGTCCAAAAGGTAAACGTCGTAATCGTCGCCATCACCTACATTTGCCAGCAAAGTCTTGGGGGAAAGGAAAGTAGAGATGGTTATTTTTCCTTCAGAGGATCGATTTTGGTTATAGTTGGAAACAAGCTGTTCCACTTGATTGAGCAAGTCTTTTTCATCATCACACACCGCTAAGCGAATCATGGCTTCCCTCCTCGCAAGCATATTCATATAAATATACCTTTCTCCGATTAATATCAAAAAAATGAGCACTTTGTGAATTGATTAACAAGAGGTAAGGGTCATCGACGGACGATCTCCTTGGGCTGAGATTACTATGGTAGGCATATAATCCTTGATCTCTAGATATAATTTTTTCTTGAATATCTTGAGTCACCTGAGCAATGGTTCCACTATGATATTTTGTGGAGGTCCAGCGGGGAATCAAGGCATGAATGGTCTGTAATTTCACGTCTTTGATTTTGGTGGAATTGGGACACAGAGCAAACACAGCCTCAATCTGATGGAAAGGAATTGGTATGGTTATCCGGGCCACCTCATTGGCAAGCTCAAAAAAATCACACTCGCATTTTATGAGGATTTCGAAAATTGAGCGAATCTCCTCATCCGATAGGTTGTTTTGATTAAATACTTTGTAGATCAAGTCTCGAAGAGTATTTTGTAATGTCATTGGAACCCAACCGCCTTTTTCGGTTATTGTTCCTTAAATTATAATGTTATATGAAGTAAAAGTAAACAACAATGAAGTTTTGGTATTTAGACATTTTTTTCTAGGACTGCTAAAATAATCTCATCTTCGATGAAAGGGGTGAAAGAGTGGATACCAGTTTAGAAAGTCGAATCAAATTTTACCGCGAACTGCGCGGTTTATCTCAAGAAGAACTTGCTAATTGCTGTGACGTGTCTACTACGGCTGTCTCTCACTGGGAAACAGGTAAGTCGCGCCCGACACGAGCAAATATTGAGAAGTTGGTATCTGCGTTGAAAATAGATGGAAATGCACTGTTTGCCCCTTCAGAGGATATTATTCCAAAGAACGAAATTTTGCGTGAGTTGCTCAATATTGTCTCAGAGTTTGATTCCAAAGGTCAGATGCTTTTTTTATCCTTCGCCAAAGAATATGAGAAAATTTTTAATCAGCATTCTTAATGGCTAATCAAAGTATACGCTTTTTTTCCGTCGTCTGCAATTTTTTGCCTATCTGGTTGTATATTTTGCTTATTTTGTAAAATTAGTGTCATTGAAATAATTTCACTCTTAATTATGCATAAAAACCGGTCCTCCCAGGACTCCAATGGAGATTCTTGGGAGGGCCGGTTTTTCTTGGTAATGTCTAAATGGTTGTGGAAATTGTTACTGAGGTCTCGTTTTCCGACGGACAGATCAACACATAGCTTGGAGTCCTCCGATTTCAAAGGAACTGTGCTGGATTCACTCGTGTTCCATTCTGATAAACTTCAAAGTGGAGGTGGGCTCCAAAAGCGTTTCCAGTTTCCCCTTCATACCCGATAATGGTTCCCGCTGTCACGTATTGTCCCTTGGTAACCGCCACGGAACTCATGTGGGCGTAGCGAGTGGAGTAGGTTCCGTTATGGTAAATCAGCACGTAATACCCCCAGGAGTAGCCCCAGCTGTCGTAGTTGTTGGCCTCGATCACTTGACCGTCTGCCGCAGCTACAATAGGGGTCCCCCATGGGCCGGCGATATCCATGCCTTTGTGGCCGGGATATCCGTTCCATCCTGCCGAAACATATGTTACACCCGGTAGGGGCCAGATGCAGTGAAAACCAGATCCCCCTCCACTGCCGTCCGAAGGAGGATTGGCAATGGGACTTCCTCCCTGCGAGGATGAACTCCCACTTTGCTGCACTTGCTGCTGGGCAGCCTCTTGGGCTTTCTTTTTGGCCTCTTCTTCCGCTTTTTTCTGAGCTGCAATGGCCGCCTGGATCTTTGCTTCGCCATCCGCCAGCTCTTCTTCGTTGATCTCCATCTGGTTTTCTGTGGCGTACATCTGCCCTTGGATTTCCCCTAGGGCTGCCTTGTTTTCCTCATAGAGAGCATCCAGTTCGTCCTGCTTGTCCTCCAGAGTCACCTGGAGCTTGGCCACTTGTTCTTTTTCTGCTTTTACTTGATCCCGATCGGCTTGAGTGGAGTCCATGTATTCTTCCAGCTCATCGACTAACTGTTGGTCGTGAGCGGTCATAGTCTCCACCATGGTCATCCGAGTGGTGAAATCCGACAAACTTTGGGAGTCCATCAGGATTTCCAAAGTGCTCACATTGCCTGCGGTGTAAAGGGCTACCAAGCGTTCTTTGAACTTGTCGATGGTATCCTGCACCGCCTCCTGGGACTTGTCCAGTTTCATGGTCAATTCCTGGATGCTGGCATTCAGGTCCTCAATATTTTGCCGTGTGGTCAGGATCTGTTCTTGTACCACGTCAATTTGTTGTTGCAGGGTATCCTGATATGCCTGTTTTTGTGCTTCATCCTCTCGCAGGTTATCCAGCTGAGATTGGAGTTCTTGATTTTCCGCCTGCAGCTGGTCTTGGTGTGCCTGGATTTCCTCCAGGGTTTCTGCGGAAACGGACAGCGGTGTGATGCCCACCAGCAAAACTGCTAAAACGGAGCATAGCAGCCGTTTTCGCCAAGAAGTTCTATGCTTCATGGGAATCTACCTCACTTTCAATAGGCTTTCTTGTTAGTATAGCACGCAGATTGGACTTACCCGTTTTTTCGATGAAACGGTAGATTTTTTTGCCTATCCGGTTTTTCAGGGCAACGCAATCAGATGCCGTTCCGGCACTTGGGAAATACACAAGTAAAAGTCCCCTTTCTCCATGCGGCGGTACAAACGGTCTGCACCTGCCGCCACCGTGGCGCTGTCTGGGGTAAATGCAAAGGTAAACGTGCGGCTTTTGCCTTCTGGTAGCACGAAAGAGCCCGCGTTGGCAAGCTCCGGGGCAGAGAAGTTATTTAGTGTCCCGTCCAGTTGTAGGAGGATGGAACCGCTGGTCATCATGAAGTTGCCAAACTGCACCTTGCCATCCTTGTTGCTCTCGTTTTTCACAGTGGCAGTGACGAGATAGACCATTTCCGACAGAGGGAGTGCCTCCTCCGTTTCTGGGTAAACTTCCTCCCAGGAGGAGCCATTTTCTTCCAAAAATTCCCGGACATTGCGTGTCTGGGCGCTGTCCACAGTGATGGTGTAACCGTTGGGGTTTTCCGAGTTGCTCCAGAAAAAGTTCTCCCCAAAGGGAACGGCCTCTCCAGCGGAATAGATCACGTCGGTGGTCTGCACCCGTTCTTTCTCCGTGATTTGGAACCTCCAAATCCATAGGCCTGCAACCACCAGCAGGCAAAGAGCACCCACGAGGATTCCCAGCTTTTTCACGGTTTCGAGCCTCCCTTCTCCCGGAGGATCAGGTGGTCTGTCAGCTGGCCGTTTTCCAAGCAGTAGATCTCATCGCTGACAGATTCCAAGAAAGCAGCGTCATGGCAGGCAACCACGACAGCGGCTCCCCGCTGCCGTTCCTCTCCAATGATCTCCCGCAGCAGTTCCACACCCTTGGTGTCTAGAGCGTTGGTGGGCTCGTCCAAAAGGAGCAGTTCCGGCTTTCCCAAAATGGCCCCGGCAATCCCCAGCCGCTGCTTCATTCCCAGGGAATACTTTCGGTACTTGGTGTCTCCATCGGCGGCAAGCCCCACTTTTTCCAACAATGCCCGCACATCTTCTTTGGCCACATTTTGGTGCAGGGACGCCAGCATTTCCAGATTTTCAGCGCCAGTGTATTGGCCTAAAAAAGCAGGGTTTTCGATTAACAATCCCATGCTGGGCGGAAACTCCATATCCTTTCCCAGCGCTTTTCCGTCTATGGTGATTTTCCCTTCCGTGGGATGAATCAGTCCGGCCAGCAGCCGCAGCAGCATGGTCTTGCCAGAACCGTTGATTCCCCGCAGTCCTGTGACACGGCCAGTCTCCAAGGACAAGGTCACGCCTTGCAGGACTGTTTTCCCGCGGATGGTTTTTGTGACATTTTCAAAAATGATGCTCATGATTTCCCCTCTTTTCCCAAAATGTCTGTATGTTGGAAAGAGATCAGCCCCGCCAATACGCAGAGCAACAATAACCCCATGCAGTAGAGGACGCCCACCTGCCAGATTACCCCATCGGCCAGAACTTGCTGGTCCCGCAGGGCCATGGCGTAGTTTCCAAGCAGGAGTGGGCTGGCGTAATAGGCGGAACTGAGCAGCACCACGATGGATACCACCCACCCCAGCACTGGCTGCATCCACAAGGAGAGACACAGCTGAAGTTGGGACAGTGTTACAGCTACCAGCCAGGGCAGCAGGGTCAGCTGCAAAGTGAGCCGCCATTCCTCTACGATGCTGGCCACATCTGTGATCTCCATCAGTTCCATCATGTAGGGGGAAATGGTCCAGGTGAACTTTCCTCCCATGGCCAAACACCCCAATAGCAGTACAACCCATCCCAGCGCAAAATAAAGGGACACGGTCACACCGCACCACATTGCTTTTGCCAAATACCACCGTTTGCGGCTTTGACAGGCGGTCAGCAGCGTTTTCCCAAACCCGTACAAATCCTCCAAGGGATACCACAGGGAAGAAAAGCAGGCCAGTGCCATCACCAGCAGCCAAACCGTGGGGAATGGAAATACTGCTCCTGGAGTGGGAATGAATTTCTTCATTCCGCCAAAAATATACAGCGCCAAATCGCCCAAGCTGCGAGAGGTTCCTGGGTACAGCTCCAAAAAAATACGGGAGCGGTTCCAAAAGTCCAAGCACAGAAGGGCAAATAAAACGGTTCCACACAGATAGAGCCGCCAGACTGTGTGCATCCCCCGGCGGAAGTCCAGATGAAAAAACTTAATAAACTTCACTGCGCACACCTCGCAGCCAAATGATTGCCCCAGAGAACACAGCCAGGATACCGGCTTCCAGAGCCACCACCCAGCCTCTGGCAGTGGCGTCATGGGCGGCCCGAAGCAGGTCCAAAAGGGAGATGGTCATAGGAGTGCTGGACCAGAATCCTGCTGCCATGGTGGAGAGGTAGTCCAGCCCCAGCAACAGCAGCAGGGGCAGCACCAAGATCACCACCCGGTTGGGGATCAGGAAGGACAAAGCGAAAGCAAACAATGCCAGCAGCCCGCCAAACAGGCCGTCCAGCAGGATGTACAGAAGAACATACAGCAGTGGCTGATCAAAAAACAAGTCCGCCCACAGGTCTCCGAAAAGGACATAGTTATAAAAGCTATAGTTGACCTGGGGCGCTGTAGCGGGGACAAAGGCGGACACGGCTAAAAAGTTCACCAACAGAGGAAGGATAACCACCACAGCTCCTGTCAGGAACACCGCCAGAGTTTTTGCCAAAAAGTAGGGCTTTCTTCCGCACTGGGGAACCATCACCCGCAGATAGCCGACCTTCCGCTCCTGATGGAAAGCAGAGGCATAGGGCAGCACCGCGCAGACAGGCAGCAATGTGAAAAACAGGGTGGATGCCAAGCTTACCAGTTCAGAACCAATCCATTTCTGATAGCAGTTCCAGGTGGCGTAATACTCGTTGACCGTCATCTTGCCGTTTTCAAAATAGTGGGGGAAGCCGTTGCGAAGGATGTTCTGGTAGCTGTCGATACTGTATACCGTACTCATCAGGGCGCAGAGCAACAGCACTGCCAGGCTCAAAAAGAACCAAGGGGAACGAAAGGCCTTTTTCAGTTCCAATTTCACAGTTTTACTTATCATGGTGTTTCCTCCCCAGAATCCGTGTCAAACAGGTCATAGACCAAGCCGGAATCTGTAGGCCCTAAAATCAAACTGACCCGCTGGTCCTCCACGATCTGCGAGGGTACCAGGCAGCCAATTTGAAAGTCCAGGGATTCTCCATCCTCCAGAGTAAATGCAAAGTAATCTGTTGAGGTGTCTGAAATGGGAGGGTGGGCGCTGAAATAGCACAGCACTTCACTAGGGATGGTGTATTGCCCTTCCACCGCAGGAGTTTCATATGGGCCGACATCCATGAGGAATCCTTGGGAGCCATTATTCAATTCGTAGTCGGGGACAGCTCCGTGACTGGTGACGGTAAAGTCTGCCACAAAAAACTGGTATTCGTCCAAGAGCTGGGTCACACCCTCGCTGCGCATCAGTTCCGATGGGTCGATACCTGAGTCCGCAAATGAATCATAAAAATGAACGTCATTTAGCGTGTAATCCAGGCTCCCTCCACTGTCCAAAGGGAAAGAATGGGTGGTTCCTTTGCTCCCCTCTTGAAAGGCATCTGGCGGAATGGTGGGTGGTGTGTAGTCCTCGATGCCCAGCACTTGAGAGGTTTCTCCCTCAGAGTTGGTGACTGTGATTACATCCTGGCCTGTGCGCCCGGCCATATAGTAAAGTTCCAGCGTTGGGTACAGCTTAACCAGCACCACGGCTGCTATTGCAAACAGCACCACAGCACCGCCGACGAAAAGAGCTCTTTTCTTCTTCATAGGCAAAACCTCCGAATTAGATGGATAAACCATAATATTATTAGACGCAGGGGAACCGTATTTGGTAAGTCATATCTTCTCAAAATCACATAAAAGTAAAAGGGCGGGGAAGTCCACCGCCCTTTTACTTAACGGGTTATGTTCTATTCTTTAGTTAAAGTAAATACAACCGCTCTCAGCAACACTGTCAGGACTCCATACGCCCTTTGTAGTGCCGGTAGCACCATTGTATTTGGCAAAGATCTGGGCCACGGGATGTACGGAAGTATTTTGGCCATATCGCTCGTAAACATCCTGGCGGACATACCCCTTCTGGCCAACGCGGACGACAGCAGGCTTCCGAGCAGCGCCACTGTAATACTCATAAGAGGTGCAATCGCTTGCCCCGGAATTGGGCGGGCCACCCCAAATGACAGCTACGAAAGAACTAAGTCCACTGTTGGCTTTAACGTACGAACTGGTGCTGTTGTCTTTTTTCTCCCATGCCTGGTAACTGTTTTGAAACTGCCCATTATGGTGGCCACTATTCGAACTGGTAACAGCAATGCTGTAGTCTTTGTCGTTCGAATGTGCGGACGCGGACAATGGGATAGCAGCAACTGCTATAGTTGCGGCCATGCAGAGCGCGACGAGTTTTTTGATCTTCATGCAAACTTCCCCTTTCTTTATAGACTTAATCTATCTGTCTTAGTCCAAACATTGTCTGAACCGTGTTTATACTAGCACATATTCTAAGCTCTGTGGAAAACTCTGTTTATTCTGCGTCTTTTTTTGAATATATAGTCGTTTTATCAACTTGAGTGAGTAAATTATAACTTTTCGTAAGCGAAGTCTGTGCGTGTATCTACATTGTTCCAATTTTCGCGCTCTGTATCAACCGGGGATTACTTTTTCCCGAAAGTATAATTAGCGGCTCGGCTTAACAGCAGAATAGACAAAAATAAATACAGTTTATACGGTATTTTTATTTTCGGATTATATCGTGATAGAATGAAGATATATTCAGAGACACAGAGTGGCCACCTTATAGATTAAAATAGCAGAAACAGATCTACTATATTCTGAAACAGGCAGTAGCACAGTCCGAATCATTAAAATTACATCAAGGTGAATATATTTTTGCTATAAAAATTAATTCTTTGTATCCATTTAGTGTATCTGGATATGCGTATTATTGAACAGTTCATCTTGTATGTCTATTCAAGTATCGATTTAACCAGAAAGGCAAGGCGATTCCAATGAACAGTTTAGCAGGCCGAGAGAGCAAAAGGAGTTAAAATCAAAAATCTATTCTGAGAGGATGGAAAAAATGAAAAAGAAATTCCTGAAAAGATTGATTTCGGTTTTGCTGTCTACCGTGTTGATTACTTCTCTGGTAACATCTGCATCGGCAGAAACAGTTGCCACGTCTATCGAAGACAAAGATCTCCTTATTAACCAGGAAGTTGCGGAAATTATCGCTGAGCTTTTTGTGGATGACATGGTCACTTCCGGACAAACCGCATGGAATTCTGGTACACAGATAACGGATACAAAGATTCTATACGGTGAAGATGGAACAAGTGTCACAGGGTATTCTGTAGAACTAACCAGTGGCTATGTGGTTGTTTCAGCGTATGTTGATGTTCCAAGCATTATTTTGGAGTGGGCCGATGAAGCCGAGCCGGTTTATGCATCGACATCTTGGAATGAAAATGCAAAAATTATCTTTACGGGACCAATGGCATATTTCCTGGATACCGGAACCAGCCAATTGCAAACCATTGAAGGAACCGTAGTAGCCCGGAGCAAGGTTGAAAATCAGCTCATTTCTCTGCGTGACGTAAAGAATGTTCAAGCGAGCGTTCTGAAACAGATTGCATCAGAGAAAAGAACGAAAAATATCGGAAGTGCTCCCATGCGAGCAGGAAGTAATCAGGAAGGCGGTTACATCACAGATGCGGGCGTTTATGCACATAATGTCTATGGTGGCACATGGACGTGTACTGATTGGTGTAACCCTTGGCAAAATTCTGAGAATTATGCAGTGACAAGTGACTTTTCTGGTTATCAGAATCATTGTTGTCCTACAGCTATTACCAATGCAATCAAAATGTACGGTAAACAATACAATCACAACACGATAAAAAATAGTTCTAATCTTTCTGTATTTAACAAAGTTATTCAAGCAAATAATGAAGCCACAAAACCATATTACACTTGTGAAGACGGAACATCTCCTGATGTTGTAGATGATTTCATTAAAGCTGCATTTAAAAAATATAATGTAACTGTATCAATGTACGGAAGGTATGAATGCAATCTGCAAAATCTAAAAAACGCTGTAACCTCTGATAGGCTTATGTATATTAGCTTGCGTGATTATGGGAAGCGAGAATACAATTCTCAAGGAGAACTTGTATGGAAACCATATGGTAACCATGGTGTTATTGGATTTGCATGGAGCCGTATGACACGAAGCAGTGACCTTGGAGATAAGCACTTTATCAAAATTGCTGATGGACACAACCGTAGCGGTAGATATCTGGAGCTGTCCCTTCTTATGAAAGACTCCGATAATAAGTACTGGGAAATTAAATTTTAATTATCTAGAACATATTGACAGTATTTTAGGAAAGCGATAGAGGTTATGAACGCAAAGAGCAGACTAAAGCCCGTTGGAATAATTTTGACCGTAGTATGCATCTTGGTCGTTATAGGTACTTGTGTAGTAGTAATTATGATTCACCGTCCTAAAACTCTCTTTAAAATTAATCCATCGGAGGTGATTTCAATTACACTGAGTAATGGTGATAGTAAGCTGACTCAAATAACAATTACAGAGCGAAACCAGATTGAAGAGATAGTAAATTTGGTAAATAATTTTACGTATACTTCTTCAAAAAAAATCCCTCCAAAAGATGGAACCGGCTATTTTGCCACTTTAAGAACTAAGTCGAAAAATACGTCGGATTGGGTAGGCTTTGGATTTTGGTCAGACGGAGTAAAGTTAACTGATAGGAATGGTGAACCTGGTTCTTCTATAAACTATTATGGCAAGGCAGGATATTTTGATTCCTTGGTAACGCTTGCTGATAACGCAACCGACCCCATGTGAATTATATTGGCAAGAAACCCCAGAACAACATTTCATGTTATAGAAACTGACGGAGATGAAGCTAGGACTATTAATAACTCATTCTCTAGGAAGGAGGCATTATAAAAAGTGAGAAAAAAGATTGTAAGTTTGCTACTAGCTTGTTCCGTGCTTCTTGGACTATTTCAGGGTACAGCGTTGGCTGCTGAATCCGCATCCCCATTCAAAGACGTAAATGCGTCAGATTGGTTTTATGATGCAGTTCAATATGTTTATGAAAATGACCTGATGAGCGGAACCGGAGATGAAAAATTCTCACCTGATGAGGTTGCCACGCGCGGAATGGTGGTGACGATACTGTACAATATGGAAGGGAAGCCAGAAGTATCCAACTCGCCTTTTACAGATGTGCCCGCTAATGAATGGTATGCGGCTCCAATTGCTTGGGCAAGCGCAAATGGAATTGTCAGCGGCTATGGAGATGGAAAATTTGGCCCAAACGACCCTGTTTCCCGGGAGCAAATGGCTACCATTTTGTATCAGTACTCCCAGCATAAGCAATATGATTTGGCCGCACAGGGAAGTGTTTTCGCTTTCTCCGATGGAGATCAGGCCAGCAGATATGCGCTTACTCCTCTTAGTTGGGCCATTGGGAAAGGCATCATTTCCGGGGTTGGAAGTAACCTGTTAGATCCTGACGGAAATACTGAGCGTTCTCACATGGCTGCTGCTATGAAATCCTTTTGTGAAAAGGTAGTGAGCAATCTGGGAGAGAAAACATTATTTAATATCGACCCATCAGAGGTAGTTTCAATTACGCTGAGTAATGGTGATAGTAAGTTGACTCAAGTCACAATTACAGAACAAAGTCAGATTGAAGAGATAGTAAGATTAATAAATAATTTTACGTATACTTCTTCTCAAACAATCCCGCCAGCAGATGGATGTGGTTATTTTGCCACTTTGAGAACCAAGTCAAATAGTACGTCGGACTGGGTAGGATTTGGTTTTTGGTCTGACGGAATAAAATTATCTGACAAGAATGGGGAAGCTGGTTCATCTATTAATTATTATGGCAAAACAGGGTATTTTAATACCTTGGTAACACTGGCCGATAATGCAACTGACCCCATATAAAGATTTCTCATCCGTAGAGATCCCGGATAATACTTTGAGAATTTTTAGTTTTGGATTTCTTCCTCTGTAAATATCATCAAATCAATACTTTATTCAAACAGAAGCCCTCCAAGAATTTACTTGGAGGGCTTGTTGGTGAGATCGCTTGAATGCAAACCAGCATTCTCCCTTCCGGTTTTGATGGAGCAAAACAGTTTCCATTGGAGGCCAACTCTATATATAGAGTTGGCCTCTGTCAATCAAAAGCTGGAAAATCAAAACCACCGTTTGACGGGTGGTTTGCACAAATGTGAATAGCCTAGGTTCCCAGACAATGCTTCATATAAAGGTTCAAGCCCGATCTCATATGTTTGAAAAACCAGAGAAGCTCTTGGTCTACGCTGTCGACCACTTCAATTATAGTGAATAAAATAGTTTTTTTAAGGATAGTCCTTAGGAATATGGCCGGTATTGCAATTATCTTGTTTCTTTGAATTTTGCAGTCTTTGCCATGTCTTGACTCTTGATTTTATCGAATGGATGTTCTATAATCGTTTTGAGATTATTTCGAACTTATATTCGATTTTTGGAGGCAATCCCATGGCTAAACCCCATAAGCGTTATGCCTGTATTGACTTAAAAAGCTATTACGCCAGCGTGGAGTGTGTGGACAGGGGGTTGGACCCCCTCACCACCAACCTGGTGGTTGCGGACGAGAGCCGTTCAGACGGAACCATTTGCCTGGCAGTGTCGCCCAGTCTGAAGGCACTGGGGGTACCGGGGCGTCCAAGGCTTTTTGAGGTGAAGGAACGTCTGGCCCAGATCAAGGCAACCACAGGAAAGACGGTGGAATACATCACCGCCATGCCACGGATGGCCCGGTACCTGGAAGTATCCTCCCAGATCTACGGAATCTACCTGAAATACCTGGCCGCCCAGGATATCCACGTTTACTCTATCGATGAAGCTTTCATGGATCTGACTCCCTATCGATCATTTTATGGTTGGACTGCCCACGACTTGGTCACCACCATGATCCGGGACGTGCTGCGGACAGTGGGG
>UMIO01028885.1_pt1 | contig 15807 bp, 32 predicted proteins | sample 1965821 | NCBI WGS metagenome assembly UMIO01 (sample SAMEA4836127, study PRJEB28245) | human gut metagenome | biome: gut microbiome; material: fecal sample | place: Denmark | collected 2008
GGGGGCGATCTCCGTGAACAGCTTGTTGGTCACGCTCTCCTTGGTGATGAAGCTCATCACCAGGCGCTTGTTCTGCAGGTTGTCCTGCTTGGCAATGGTGATCATCTTTTCCGCCATGGCGCGCACTTCCTTAGCGCGGGTCACGGTGGTCTCGATCTTGCCGTTCTCCAGGAAGAAGGTCACCAGGCCCCGGAGCATAGCGGTCCGGTGGGCGGTATCTCTCCCCAGCTTTCTCGTTCCCGGCATGAATATTCACTCCTATCGTAGTAAAAGTAGGTTGCTTATTCGTCGTCCTTGCGCAGGCTGAGGCCCAGGGAAGCCAGCTTCCAAATGACCTCTTCCAGCGACTTCCGGCCCAGGTTGCGGACCTTCATCATGTCCTCTTCGGACTTGTTGATCAGGTCTTCCACCGTGTTGATCCCGGCCCGCTTCAAGCAGTTGAAGGAACGGACAGACAGATCCAGCTCTTCGATGGTCATCTCCAGAACCTTCTCCTTGCCGCCTTCGTCCTTCTCCACCATGATCTCCGTGCTCTTGCCCTTGTCGGACAGGTCCACGAACAGGTTCAGGTGGTCGGTCAACACCTTGGCCGCCAGGGAGACGGCCTCCTGAGCGTTGATGACACCGTTGGTCCAAACCTCCAGCGTCAGCTTGTCGTAGTCGATGCTCTGACCCACGCGGGTGCTTTCCACATTGAAATTGACCTTGAGCACAGGTGTGTAAATAGAATCGACCGCAATCTCTCCGATCACGCCTTCCGGCATATTCTGCTTGTTGCGTTCGTTCGAGACATAGCCCCTTCCCTTATCCAGGGTAAGCTCCATGTAGAGCCGGGCCCCTTCGCCCAGAGTGGCAATGTGCAGATCCGGATTCAGGATCTCCACTTCGCTGTCGTTCTTAATGGAATCCGCCTTCACCACGCAGGGCCCTTCCGCGGAAATCTCCACGGTTTTGGGACCGTCGCAGTAGAGCTTCGCCACCAAGCCTTTGATATTCAAAACAATCTCGGTGACGTCTTCCTTTACCCCGGGGATAGTGGAAAATTCGTGGAGCACACCGTCAATCTTAACGGATTTTACGGCGACACCGGGCAAACTGGAAAGCAGTACACGCCGCAAGCTGTTGCCCAAAGTGGTGCCGAAACCCCGCTCCAGGGGTTCCACCACGAACTTGCCATAGGTTCCGTTTTCGGAAATCTCCGCAATCTCAATTTTGGGTCTCTCTATCTCAATCATCCGCGATCCTCCTTTTACACAGTGCAAACATAGTTACGGCGCCCAAAGAGCCAGACCTTACTTGGAGTACAACTCCACGATGAGGTGCTCTTCGACGGGCAGGTCGATATCCTCGCGGACGGGCATCTGCACCACAGTGCCTTTCAGGGCGTTCTTTTCTCTCTCCAGCCACTGGGGAACGGTCACCAGGGGAGCGTCTTCGCCAGTGAGCTTAGAGAACTTCACAGAGGAGCGGCTGGAAGCCTTCACCTCGATGACGTCGCCCACTTTCACCAGATAGGAAGGAATGTTCACCTTCTGGCCGTTTACGGTAAAGTGGCCGTGGGTTACCAGCTGCCGGGCATCCCGACGGGTGCTGGCAAAGCCCAGACGATACACCACGTTGTCCAGGCGGCGCTCCACCAGGATCAACAGGTTTTCGCCGGGACGGCCTTCCATGCGGGTGGCCTTCTCATAGTAAGAGCGGAACTGCTTCTCCAGAATGCCGTAAACGAACTTCACCTTCTGCTTCTCCTGCAGCTGCAGGGCATACTCGCCCTTCTTTCTTCTCATCTGGCTGCCGGGGTTGCGGTTGGTGGTCTTCTTCGCGTAGCCCATAACGGCAGGAGAAATCCCCAGCGCGTGGCAACGCTTTGCGATGGGCTGCATATTTTTAGCCATAGCTTTGTTCTCCTTTCAAGTTAGACGCGGCGACGCTTGGGCGGGCGGCATCCGTTGTGGGGGATGGGGGTGACGTCCTTGATCATGCTCACGTCCAGGCCGGCGGCCTGCAGAGCACGGATGGCGGCTTCCCGGCCGGCGCCGGGGCCCTTGACGTACACTTCCACGGACTTCATGCCATGCTCCATGGCCAGCTTTGCAGCGGTCTCAGCTGCGGTCTGCGCGGCGAAGGGAGTGGATTTCCGGGAGCCTCTAAAGCCCAGCTCCCCAGAGCTTGCCCAGGAAACTGCGTTGCCCTGGATGTCGGTAATGGTGACAATGGTGTTGTTAAACGTGGACTGGATATGGGCGGCGCCGCGCTCGATATTCTTGCGCTCACGACGGCGACGCACGGTACCCTTTGTGCCCTTCTGTGCTGCCATAGTAATACTCCCTCCTTACTTCTTCTTGTTCGCCATGGTCTTTCTGGGACCCTTGCGGGTACGGGCGTTGGTCTTGGTACGCTGGCCGCGGACCGGCAGGCCCTTGCGGTGGCGCACACCACGGTAGCAGCCGATTTCAATCAGCCGCTTGATGTCGAAGGCCACGTCGCGGCGGAGGTCGCCTTCCACATGGCAGTTCTTGTCGATATAGTCTCTCAGCTTCGCAGTATCGTCTTCAGAAAGGTCTCTCACCCGGATATCGGGGTCCACGCCGGTCTCGGCGCAGATGTTGGAAGCGGTCTTGCGGCCGATCCCGTAAATATAGGTAAGAGCAATCTCGATTCGCTTGTCTCTGGGCAGGTCAATGCCGGAAATACGAGCCATTCTTACACCTCCATGTATTGTGCCGGGGGCTTAGCCCTGGCGCTGCTTATGCTTGGGGTTGTCACAGATGACCATGACCTTGCCCTTGCGCTTGATGATCTTGCACTTTTCACACATCTTTTTGACAGAAGGTCTGACTTTCATAATGTGCCCTCCTTCTTGTGGGATACGTCAGTATTTCTTTTCGGATTCTTATTTGGAACGCCACGTGATGCGGCCCTTGGTCAGATCATAGGGTGACATTTCCATGGTGACCTTGTCGCCGGGCAGAATACGGATGAAATTCATCCGCAGCTTGCCGGAAATGTGGGCCAGCACCGTGTGCCCATTGGGAAGCTCCACCTGGAATGTGGCGTTGGGCAGGGCTTCCTTTACGACGCCCTGGACCTCAATTACGTCCTGCTTTGACATATTGTAAAAAACCTCCGCTTCACTTCGCCGCCGCTTCCCCGAAGGGCCGCAGGGCGCTGCGTATTTGTCGATTGGTTTTCAAGGCTTCCTCCGGCAGCACCGTCCCGGTGGGGGCCAGGTGGAAGAGTTTCTTCCGCTTGGGCCGCTCCAGGGGCCTGTGCTTTCCGTCGCACACCACCGCGTAAGGGGGGATGCACTCCAGCACCGTCAGGAAATCGCCTTTATCATGGCCGGCTAAGGACCGGACCACCTGGCCTTTTTTCCACTCCATAGCCCGCCTCAATCCAACTGGGTCAGCAATACGGGCCCGTCGGGAGTGATGGCCACCGTGTGTTCGAAGTGGGCGGAAAGGCTTCCGTCCTTGGTCACCGTGGTCCAGCCATCGTCCAGGATCTTTACCCCGGGCTTACCCATGTTCACCATGGGCTCAATGGCAATGGTCATGCCGGGCAACAGTCGCACGCCCCTGCCGGGGGTGCCGTAATTGGGTACGCTGGGGTCTTCATGCAGCTTCGCACCTACTCCGTGGCCGACAAATTCTCGTACCACCGAGTAATTGCGAGCTTCGACATACGCCTGTACCGCGTGGCCGATATCGCCTAAGCGGTTGCCGGGAACTGCCTGCTCAATGCCTAAAAACAGGCTCTTTTCCGTGGCGTCCAAAAGCGCCTGGGCTTGCTCATCGATTTCGCCGCAGGGGAAGGTCCAGGCGTTGTCGCCGTGAAATCCTTCGTAACATGCGCCCACGTCGATGCCGACGATGTCGCCCTTTTTCAAAATGGTGCTTTTGCTTGGTATGCCGTGGATGACCACGTTGTTTACAGAGATACATGCGCTGGCCGGATACCCGCTGTACCCGAGAAAGCTGGGCGTGGCGCCCTCTTTCTCGATGTACTGGCGGATGATCTTGTCGATTTCCCAGGTGGATACCCCGGGCTCAACGGCTTCACCAGCGAGTCTCAGTGCTTTTTGCGAGATTTTTCCGGCTTTCCGCATGACGGAAAGTTCCCGGCTCGTCTTCAGCACAATCATGTCAAATCCTCCAGAGCCTCCATAACCATTCGAGTGGTGTCTTCCACGCTCTCCTGGCCGTGGACCACAAGCAGTTTGCCCTGCTTGCTGTAGTACTCTTTGAGGGGTTCGGTCTGGTTGTGATACACTTCCAGACGCTCCTTCACGGTATCGGGATGGTCATCCTTGCGCTGAACAAGGGTGCCGCCGCAGTTGTCACACTTGCCCTCCACCTTAGGCTGTTTGTACAGCATGTGGTAGGAGGATCCGCAGCTTTCGCAGACACGGCGTCCGGACATCCGGGTGATGATCTCTTCGTCCGCGACCTCCAGGTCGAGAACTGCGTCGATCTCTACACCCATGGCATCCAGAGCCTCGGCTTGAGGGATGGTCCGGGGGAAACCGTCCAGGATGAAACCGTTCTTGCAGTCCTCCTGGGCCAGGCGGTCCCGGATGATGCCGATGAGGATCTCATCGGGCACCAGTTGGCCGCTCTCCATATAGGATTTGGCCTTGAGCCCCATCTCCGTGCCGCTCTTCAGCGCTTCCCGGAGAATGTTCCCCGTGGAAATAGTGGGGATGTTGTTCTTCTGGCAGATCTTTTCCGCCTGGGTGCCCTTTCCGGCCCCGGGCGCGCCTAACAGGATCAGTTTCATAGCGTTCGCCCTCCGTTTTCTTTAATCCAAAAAGCCTTTATAGTGGCGCAGCATCATCTGAGATTCCAGCTGCTTTACAGTCTCCAGAGCCACACCCACAATAATGATGATGGAGGTGCCGCCCAAGGACAGGCCATACATACCGGTCACACTGGTGTAAATGATGGGGACCAGGGCCACAAAAGCCAGGAACAGTGCCCCGATCAGGGTAACTTTGGACAGAATCTTCGCAATGAAATCCGCCGTAGGCTTGCCGGGACGGATGCCCGGAATAGTGCCGTTGCTCTGGCGGAGATTATTGGCCATTTCCAGAGGATTATACTGGATGGACATGTAGAAGTAGGCGAACATCACGATAAACAGGAAATAGAGCACGATATACAGCCAGCCAGTCTGGGAGAAGGCGTTCAGGAAGGACGCCCAGAATCCTCCGGTGGGGTTCACAAAGAACTTGATGAACTGGGGAATGGACAGAATGGAGCTGGCAAAGATCACGGGCATAACGCCGCTCATGGCCACCTTGATGGGCAGGAACGTGCTCTGGCCACCGTACATTTTCCGGCCAACCACCTTTTTGGCGTACTGGACGGGAATGCGGCGCTCGGACTCGTTCATGAAGACGATCACCCAAATGACCACCAGGAACAGCACGATGAACAGGGGAGCCAGGATCAGGTACTGACCGGCGTTGGAGGAGCTCTCCATGCCCAGCTGCATGTACTGCCAAACAGTGCCCAGGGTGACGGGCAGTCTTGCCACAATGCCGGCAAACAGGATGATGGAAATGCCGTTGCCGATGCCCTTGTCGTTGATCTGCTCGCCCATCCACATGATCAGGGCGGTGCCGGCGGTGAAGGTGAGCACGATGACGCAGGCCACGAACACGCCCGCCACACCGGCGGTATACTCCACAATCCCGGCGCTACGCAGATAGAAGTAATAGGCCACGCCCTGGATCAGGCCCAGGCCCACGGTTACATACCGGGTGATGGTGGCGATCTTCTTGCGGCCCTCCTCGCCTTCCTTGGAGAGTCTCTCCAGGGCGGGGATGGCGATGGTCAGCAGCTGCATGATGATGGAGCTGTTGATATAGGGCGTAATACCCATGGCAAACAGGGACGCGTAAGAGAAGGCGCCGCCGGTCAGCATGTTGATATAGCCCAGAGCCGAATTCTCTCCGGCGGAACTCATCAGTTCCGACAGAGCGGAGGCGTCCAGGAAGGGCGCCGGAATCACCGAACCAAAACGGAATACAATGATGATGAGCAAGGTGTAGAGGATCTTCTTGCGCAGGTCCGGAATCCGCCAAGCGTTTCGGATCGTGTTAAACAAGTCAGATCACCTCGGCCTTTCCGCCGGCGGCTTCGATCTTTTCTTTGGCAGCCTGAGAGAAAGCGTTGGCCTTCACGGTCAGCTTCTTTTGGAGCTGGCCATTGGACAGAATCTTGATGCCGTCGCAGCTCTTCTTGACGATGCCTGCCTGGATCAGTGCCGCGGCGTCCACCGCTGCCCCGTCTTCAAACTTGTTCAGAGCCCCCACGTTGATGGAGACAATCTCTTTGGCAAAAATGTTATTAAAGCCTCTCTTGGGCATTCTTCTCTGCATAGGCATCTGGCCGCCTTCAAAGCCGGGCCGCATGCCGTGACCCGCACGGGCCTTCTGGCCTTTGTGGCCCTTGCCGGCGGTCTTGCCGGTGCCGGCGCCATATCCTCTGCCGATACGCTTGCGCTCTTTGGTGGCGCCGGGCGTAGCTGTCAGCTGATTGAGCTTCATTGTCACGCACCTCCTTAGCTTTTATTCAGTTACCTCGATCAGATGGCTGATCTTCTTCACCTTGCCCTGAGTCTGGGCGTTGTCGGGCTGCTCGGTGCAGTCGCCCACCTTCTTGAGGCCCAGGGAAGCGGCGGTCGCGATCTGGTCTTTCTTGGAGCCGATCAGGCTTTTCTTCAACGTGATTTTCATCAGTTCGCGCCCTCCCTTACAGAATTTCTTTCGCGGTCTTGCCGCGCAGCGCAGCCACTTCTTCAGCGGTCCGCAGCTGGGTCAAGCCTGCCATGGTGGCGCGCACCACGTTGCAGGGATTGTTGGAACGGAGAGCCTTGGCACGAATGTCCCGGATGCCGGCGCATTCCACCACGGCACGCACCGGGCCGCCGGCGATAACGCCGGTACCAGGGGCAGCGGGCTTCAAGATAACACGGCCGGCGCCGAACTCGCCCAGAATCTCGTGGGGAATCGTGGTCCCACGCAGAGCGATGGTGGTCAGGTGCTTCTTGGCGTCCTCAATGCCCTTGCGGATGGCGTCCGGAACTTCGGCCGCCTTGCCGATGCCAAAACCTACGATGCCGTCGCCGTTGCCCACCACAACCAGGGCGGAGAACTTCATGACACGGCCGCCTTTGACGGTCTTGGAAACCCGGTTAATTGCCACGACCCGCTCCTGCAGGTCCAGAGTAGTAGCGTCAATATTACTAGCCAAAATCATTTCCTCCTCGCTTAGAAGTTGAGGCCGCCCTCACGGGCGCCTTCGGCCAGCTCTTTGACACGGCCGTGGAAAATATATCCGCCGCGGTCGAAGACCACATTGGTAATGCCTTTTTCTGCTGCCTTCTGGGCAATCATCTTGCCCACTTCCCGGGCAGCCTCTTTGTTGCCGCCGTTGCCAGTATAGCTCTTGTCCAGAGTGGACGCAGCGCACAGGGTGTGACCCGTGACGTCGTCGATGATCTGGGCATAGATGTTGGCGCTGGAGCGGAACACGTTCAGGCGGGGCCGGTCAGCCGTGCCGGAGATCTTGCCGCGCACTCTCTTGTGGCGACGCAGCCGAGCTTTGTTAGTATCTGCCTTATTGACCATTTTTTCTCACTCCTTCTACCATTACTTAGAGCCCTTGCCGGCCTTGCCTTCCTTGTGGCGGACAAACTCGCCAGCATAGCGGATGCCCTTGCCCTTGTAAGGCTCCGGAGGCCGCTTCTCGCGGACTTCCGCCGCGAACTGGCCAACCTTCTGCTTGTCGATGCCGGAAATCACGATGGTGTTGGGGTTGGGAGCGTCGATCTTGATCTCGTCGTTCTCAGACACCACCACCTGATGGGAGTAACCCAGGTTCATCACCAGGTTGCTGCCCTGCTTCTGCACACGATAGCCAACGCCCTGCACTTCCAGGGTCTTGGAAAAGCCCTCGGTCACACCAATCACCATATTGTGGATCAGCGTGCGGGTCAGGCCGTGGAGAGAACGGGACTCTTTCTCGTCGTCAGGACGGGTGACCAGGATCTCATTTCCTTCCACCGCCACAGCCATCTTCGGGTTAAAAGTCTGGGTCAAGGAGCCCTTGGGGCCCTTTACCGTCACGTCGCTGCCGTTGACAGTCACTTCAACACCAGCGGGAATATTTATGGGTTTTCTTCCAATTCTCGACATGCTGTCGCACCCCCTTTTCTTACCAAATGAACGCCAGCACTTCGCCGCCGACGTTTTCTTTTCTAGCGGCCCGGTCGGTCATGATCCCCTTGGAAGTGGAGATAATGGCCACGCCCAGACCCTTCATCACCCGAGGCAGATCCTGGGCGTTGGAGTAAATCCGCAGGCCCGGCTTGGAGACCCGCTTGAGGCCCTTGATCACGGGCTGCTTGCCGTTTGCGTACTTCAGGGTGATGGTGATCATGCCCTGCTTGCCGTCTTCGGTGACGTTGAAGCTCTTCACATAGCCCTCGTCTACCAGGATCTGGCAGATTGCCTTCTTCATGTTGGAGGCGGGCACCTCCACCGTATCATGCTTGGCGGCCTGCGCGTTGCGGATGCGGGTCAGCAGATCGGCGATTGTATCTGTAACTTGCATGTCTTACATACCTCCTTGATGATTTACCAGCTTGCCTTCTTCACTCCGGGGATCTCGCCCTTGTAGGCCAGTTCCCGGAAGCAGATACGGCAAATGCCGAATTTCCGAAGGTAGGCATGCGGCCTGCCGCAGATCTTGCAGCGGTTGTATTCCCGGGTGGAATACTTCTGGGGTCTCTTCTGTTTTACTTTCATCGAAGTCTTGGCCACAATAATCCCTCCTTATTTCGTGAACGGAGCGCCCATCAGGGTCAAAAACTCCCGGGCCTCTTCGTCCGTATTGGCAGTGGTAACAAAGCAGATGTCCATGCCCCGCACCTTGTCGACCTTATCGTAGTCGATCTCGGGGAAGATCAGCTGCTCGCGGATGCCCATGTTGTAGTTGCCACGGCCGTCAAAGGAATTGGGGTTGATGCCCCGGAAGTCACGGACACGGGGCAGGGCCACGTTGAACAGGCGGTCCAGGAACTCGTACATCCGGTCCCCGCGCAGGGTAACCTTCACGCCGATGGGCATGCCTTCACGCAGCTTGAAGTTTGCCACGCTCTTCTTGGCCTTGCACACCACGGGCTTCTGGCCGGTGATCTTGGCCAGGTCGCCGCTGATGGCGTCGATGGCCTTGGCGTTGTCCTTGGCCTCGCCGGCGCCTACGTTGATGACGATTTTGTCCAGCTTGGGAATCTGCATCACGCTCTTGTAGCTGAACTTCTTCATCAGCGCGGGAGCCACTTCTTCTTTATAGAAATCTCTCATTCTAGCCATTTCTTATCCTCCCTCACAGCGACTCGCCGCATTTTTTGCAAATGCGTTCCTTGGTGCCGTCCTTCAGGATCTTGTGGCCGACACGGGTGGGCTTGCCGCAGCGGGGGCAAACCACCTGCACCTTGCAGGCATAGATGGCGCCTTCGGCCTTGATGATGCCGCCGGCCTCACCCATTCTGCGGGGCTTCACATGCTTCTGGACAAAGTTGGCGTTCTCCACGATTACTTTGCCTTCCTTGGGGCTCACCTGCATGACCTTGCCCTTCTTGCCGCGGTCCTTGCCGCTGAGGATCATAACGGTGTCACCGGTTTTTACATGAACCTTGTTATTCATTTCTCAGTGCACCTCCATCAAAGTACTTCGGGCGCCAGGGACAGGATCTTCAGATAATCCTTATCCCGGAGCTCACGGGCCACAGGCCCAAAAATACGAGTGCCGCGGGGGTTCTTGTCGTCACGAATGATGACGGCTGCGTTCTCGTCAAAACGAATGTAGGTGCCGTCCTCACGGCGCACGCCGGAAGAAGTCCGAACGATAACGGCCTTCACCACGTCGCCTTTTTTCACCACGCCGCCGGGTGCTGCTTTTTTGACGGAAGCAACCACCACGTCGCCAATATTGGCATATCTCCTGCCGGTGCCGCCCAGCACGCGGATGCACATAAGCTCCTTCGCGCCGGTGTTGTCGGCAACCTTGAGGTAAGACTGCTGTTGAATCACAGTGTGTTCCTCCTTTGCTTAAAAAGCCAAATAGATTCGTTGTTTTTCAAAGCCTTGCGCCAAAAATTTATTTGGCTTTCTCGATGATCTCCACCAGACGCCATCTCTTGTCCTTGGAGAGGGGGCGGGTCTCCATAATCCGGACCCGGTCGCCCACGCGGCATTCATTGTTCTCGTCGTGGGCCTTGTGCTTCACAGTACGCTTGATGACCTTCTTGTAAAGGGGATGCTTCACGCTGTCCTGGATGGCCACCACAATGGTCTTGTCCATCTTATCGCTGACGACGCGGCCCACCGCGGTCTTTCTCATGTTTCTTGCTTCGCTCACTTCTTAATCCTCCCTTCCCTTAGGCGTTCTCGGCGCGGAGCTCGTTTTCCCGAATCACGGTCTTGACCCGGGCGATATCCTTCTTCACAGCCGAAATGCGCATGGGGTTGTCAAGCTGATTGATAGCGAGCTGGAAGCGCAGGTTGAAAAGCTCAGCCTTCAGGTCGGCGAGTTTGCTGTTCAGCTCGTCAGCGGTCAATTCTCTGATTTCTGCAGCTTTCATCACTCACTGGCCTCCGTTTCTTTAGCTACGAATTTGCACTTGATGGGAAGCTTGTTGGCAGCCAGACGCAGTGCCTCGCGGGCAGTGGCCTCGCTGACGCCGCCCAGCTCGAACATCACTCTGCCGGGCTTCACCACGGCCACCCAGTACTCGGGGGAACCTTTACCGGAACCCATTCGGGTTTCAGCAGGCTTCTGGGTAACGGGCTTGTCGGGGAAAATCTTGATCCAGACCTTACCGAAACGCTTGCAGTAACGGGTCATGGCCACACGGGCGGCCTCGATCTGGTTGGAGGTGATCCATGCGGGCTCCAGAGCCTGCAGGCCAAAATCGCCATAGGTCACCTTGTTGCCGCGCAGGGCCTTGCCCTTCATGCGGCCTCTTTGAACTCTGCGGTATTTCACGCGCTTAGGCAGTAACATTATCTGCGGCCTCCTTCCCGATTGCCAGAGGGGCGGCGGTCACGGCGCTCCCGGCGGTCGTCGCGGCGGCGGTCATTGCGATCGCTGCGCTCACGGCGCTCACCGCCACGGTTGTCGTTCAAGACCTCGCCCTTGTACAGCCAAACCTTCACGCCGATCCGGCCATAGGTGGTGTTGGCCTCGGCGAAACCGTAATCGATGTCTGCACGGATGGTCTGCAGCGGAATGGTGCCGTCATGGTACTCTTCGCTGCGGGCGATATCCGCGCCGCCCAGACGGCCGGAAACCTTGGTCTTAATACCCTTGGCGCCCAGCTTCATGCTGCGGCCAATGCAGCCCTTCATAGCCCGGCGGAAGGAGATCCGGCGCTCCAACTGAGAAGCGATGTTCTCCGCCACCAACTGGGCGTTCAGGTCGGGCTGCCGCACTTCCACGATGTTGATGACAACGGGTTTCCCCAGCATCTTCTCGCACTGCTGACGCAGCTTCTCAATTTCAGCGCCGCCCTTGCCGATTACCATGCCGGGCTTGGCGCAATGGATATGAATGCGCACCTTAGAGGCGTCGCGCTCGATTTCAATCTTCGGGACCCCAGCGGCGTAGAGCTGCTTCTTCAGCGTCTTGCGCAGGTTGTAGTCCTCTACCAGGATGTCGCCAAACTCGTTGTCCTTGGCGAACCAGCGGGAATCCCAGTCTTTAATTACGCCCACACGGAGACCGTGGGGATTCACTTTCTGACCCATAATTTGCCTCCTTACCGCTTACTCTTTTTCCTTCACCACGATGGTGATGTGAGAAGTTCTCTTCAGCACCCGGAACGCTCTGCCGTGGGCGCTGGGACGGACCCGCTTCAGGGTAGGTCCGGGCGTCACATAGCACTGAGAGACGTACAGGCTGTTTTTGTCCATGTTGAAGTTGTTCTCAGCATTGGCTACGGCGGACTTCAGGAGTTTCTCCAGGTCCTCGCAGGCAGCCTTGGGCGTGTGCTTCAGAATAGCGGCGGCAAGATCCACCGGCTTGTTGCGGATCAAATCCAGCACGAGACCAACCTTGCGAGGAGAGATACGGGTGTAATTCAGTGTTGCTTTCGCTTCCATGGTTCTTCTCTCCTTTCTCTTACTTGGAGGTCTTCGCGCCCGCGTGGCCCTTAAAGGTCCGCGTGGGGGCAAATTCGCCCAGCTTGTGTCCCACCATGTCCTCGGTGATATACACCGGCACATGCTTGCGGCCGTCGTGGACCGCGATGGTGTGGCCGACAAAATCCGGGAAGATCATGGAGGATCTGCTCCAGGTCTTGACGATTTTCTTTTCGCCGGCCTCGTTCATGGCCTGGATCCTTTTCAGCAGCACGGGCTGTACAAAGGGTCCCTTCTTCAGGCTTCTGCTCATAGTTTCTTAGCTCCTTTCCCGTGCGCCTTACTTGCCGTTTCTGCGCTTCACGATAAACTTATCGCTGCGGTTCTTCTTCTTGCGGGTCTTGTAACCCAGGGCAGGCTTGCCCCAAGGTGTAACAGGTCCGGGACGGCCCACAGGGCTCTTGCCTTCACCACCGCCGTGGGGGTGGTCATTGGGGTTCATCACGGAGCCGCGCACGGTAGGCCGCCAACCCATGTGGCGCTTGCGGCCGGCTTTGCCGATCTTCACGTTCTCGTGGTCGATGTTGGAAACCTGGCCGATGGAAGCCATGCAGCTCTCGCTGACGTTGCGCAGCTCGCCGGAAGGCAGCCGCAGCAGGGCCATGCCGTTTTCCTTAGCCATCAGCTGGGCCATGATGCCAGCGGCTCTTGCCAGCTGAGCGCCCTTGCCGGGATACAGTTCCACGTTGTGGATGAAAGTACCAACAGGGATGTTCTTCAGGGGCAGTGCGTTGCCGGGCTTGATATCGGCATCGGCGCCGGACACAACCTTGTCCCCAGCCTTCAGGCCGTGGGGAGCCAGGATGTAGCGCTTCTCCCCGTCCTCATACTGGACCAGGGCGATGAAAGCGGAACGGTTGGGATCGTACTCGATGGACTGCACGGTGGCGGTCACGTCGTGCTTCTGACGCTTGAAGTCGATCACACGATACTTCTTGCGGTTGCCGCCGCCACGATGGCGGACGGTGATGCGGCCGTAGCTGTTGCGGCCGGCTTTTTTATCCAGAGGAGCCAGCAGGCTCTTTTCCGGGCCATTCTTGGAAAGGCTGGTGTAGTCCGTCACGGACATGTTCCGCCTTGCCGCGGTGGTCGGCTTGTAACTCTTAATTGCCATTTGGTTTTCACTCTCCTATTTTGGCTTTGCGGGGGCGGCGTTTTCCCCCATTCGTGCCCATCTTTGTATGGGCGGTGTTTCCTCGTCTGAGCGGGGTTTACACCATGCTCTCAAAGAATTCGATGGTCTTGCTGTCTTCGGTCAGGGTGACGACGGCCTTTTTCCAGCTTCTGGTGTAGCCTTCATACCGGCCCTGGCGGCGCATGTGGCCCCTGACGTGGAGGGTGTTCACTTTGCTGACCTTAACGCCAAAGAGCTCTTCCACAGCTCTCTTGATATCGATCTTGGTGGAGTCTTTGCTCACTTCGAAAGTGTATTTCTTCTGGCTGTTGCCTGCCATCGTCTTTTCGGTGATGATGGGGCGGATGATGATGTCCTGTGCTGCCATTATGCATACACCTCCTCAATCTTGGCGACCGCGTCCTTGACGACGATAAACTTGTCGGCGCCCAGGATGTCGTAAACGTTCAGGGTGTTGACCTGAGTGGTCTTGACCCCGGGAATGTTCCGGGCGGAGGCGATCACTTTCTCGTCCACACTGGACAGAACGATCAAGGCCTTCTTCTCGGAACCCACCGCCTTGAGCATGTCGGCGATGGTCTTGGTCTTATAGGAATCGGCAGTGATCTGGTCGATGACGATCATCTCGTTGTCACGCACCTTGGAAGAAAGGGCGGACTTCATGGCCAGGCGCTTCACCTTCTTGTTCAGGGTGTAGCGATAGCACCGGGGCTTGGGAGCGAACACGATGCCGCCGTGGGTCCACTGGGGAGCCCGGGTGGAACCCTGACGGGCACGGCCGGTACCCTTCTGTCTCCAGGGCTTCTTGCCGCCGCCGGAAACCTCCGCGCGAGTGAGGGCGGACTGAGTGCCCTGCCGCTGGTTGGAGAGGTAATTCTTCACCATGTCGTTCATGACAGACACGTTGGGCTCAATGCCGAAGACGGCGTCGTTCAGCTCCTGCTTGCCGACTTCCTGGCCCTGCATGTTCAAAACTGCTACTGTAGGCATTCTACTTCCTCCTTCCCTTACGCTTTCACGCTGTCGCGGATCACGACGATGCCGCCGTTGGGTCCGGGAACGGCACCCTTGACCGCGATCAGGTTGTTTTCGGCATCCACCTTGGCCACCGTCAGGTTCTGCACCGTGACGGTCTCAGCGCCCAGATGGCCGGCCATCTTCAGGCCCTTCCACACACGAGAGGGAGTGGAGCAGGCGCCGTTGGAACCGCCGTGGCGGGCAACAGGGCCGGAACCGTGGGTCTCTTTCAGGCGGCGGAAGTTCCAGCGCTTGATCACGCCGGCGTAGCCCTTACCTTTGCTCTTGCCGGTCACGTCCACACGCTCACCAGCCTCAAAGGTGTCGGCCTTGATCAGATCGCCCACGTTCAGGGCGCTGATGTCTTCCAGGCGAAGCTCCCGCAGGGTCTTCTTGGGGGCAACGTCGCCCTTCTTGAAGTGGCCGGTCAGGGGCTTGGAAACCCGCTGGGGCTTCTGGTCGCCGAAGCCGATCTGCACGGCGTTGTAGCCGTCGTTTTCCTCGGTCTTCTTCTGGGTGACCACGCAGGGGCCAGCCTCGATGACCGTTACGGGGATGACCTTCCCCTTTTCGTCGAAGATCTGCGTCATGCCGATCTTCTTGCCGATGATTCCTTTTTTCATCTTTCTTGTTCCTCCTAATAGAGTTATTGGTTGGATTTCTCCAACATGACCCTCCGTATCCAGAGTAGCTTAAGTGCAAGCTGCGTGAAGGTTTTCCCTTACAGCTTGATCTCGATCTCTACGCCGGCGGGGAGTTCCAGACCCATCAGAGCCTCAACGGTCTTGTTGCTGGGCCGGAGAATGTCGATCAGTCTCTTATGAGTGCGCACCTCAAACTGCTCGCGGCTGTCCTTGTACTTGTGAACGGCCCGCAGAATGGTGATGATCTGCTTCTCGGTGGGCAGCGGTACCGGGCCGGAAACCCGTGCGCCGGTGCGCTTTGCGGTGGCGACGATCTTCTCGGAGGACTGGTCCACCAGCTGATGATCGTACCCCTTAATTCTGATTCTGATCTTTTCCTTGACTGCCACTCAAAATCGCCTCCTAGTAAATTTCATTTAGGCGGGCTGGGTTTTTTACACTGTTCCGGGTGTTTCCACCCTGGACATAGAAAAACCGGAAATCCGCTTTCACGGACTCCGGGGCAAGGACTAAACCCATATCATCCTTTGAAGGGCGCAAAATCGGCCTGCCGGGAACACCCGGTGGTTCCATCCCTTCAAATTCCTTCGCCCGGTTTCAAATCGGACATACTCCACGGAAAAACCGACCGCTTTGGGCCGCAACCTCCCGCTTCATCGCATATCTGGCGTTCCCTTGTCTGGAACACCTGTGCAGTCACGCTTGATTATAATACCATACACCCCTGCATTTTGCAAGGTCTTTTCAAAAAATTTTCGGATTTTTTTCAGGGCCCTTTTTACTTGGCAGGGCTGCCTTTT
>UMIO01041613.1_pt1 | contig 15694 bp, 10 predicted proteins | sample 1965821 | NCBI WGS metagenome assembly UMIO01 (sample SAMEA4836127, study PRJEB28245) | human gut metagenome | biome: gut microbiome; material: fecal sample | place: Denmark | collected 2008
CAGGGTTCCTTTCGATGAAATCTATCATAGGATATAAGAGAACAGGGTATTCCTAGCGGGTGATGAAGGTGTATTCCCTTAGATATTCCATCAGCATGCCGAATCGCTCTTCCTGAGTGTGCTTGGAAGAAGACGTCTTGAAACCGTATGTGGGGTCTGCGTGTTCCAGTTCCTTTTCACCCTTTCTGTATACTTCTTTGACAAAATGGCGTGTCGGATTGAATTTGACACTGTCGAAGTGCTTTGGCCGGAAATTATAAGAATGCCGGTTATGCCCTTTTTTTGATTCTCGATAAAATCCGGAAACGGTTGTTGTTCGGACGGCATAAAAAAATGTGCCTGAAGAATTGGGCTGCCTTTTATGACAGAGTGACTTCCGGCACATTTTTTCTTGTTTATTTCTATTTATTTCTTTTTTTTCTTGGCTTCTTTCGCCCATTCTTTCGCTCCCTGCTCTTTCAGTTTCGCGGTGAAAGCCTTTGCTTTTTCCATGCTTGCGTTTTCGTCTTCGGGTGAAGCGTATGCATGTTTGTAACCTTTGGTCACGTTCCATTCACCTCGTGTGAAGTCCGGGAAGGCTACTGCCGCACAGCCGTTATCCATAGAGATAGCTCCCAGTTCAGCCAAACAGCACCATTCGGCCAGGTCATATACATCCATGTCCAAAGGCAGTCCGTTTTGCAGGCAATATACCAGACGGCTATCCATGATGAAGTCCATACCGCCATGGCCGCCGACTTCTTTTGCCATTTCACCATATTTCTTTAAAATAGGATGCTGGTATTTCTCAACAAGTGCTTCCATTTCTGCCTGGGGTAAGAATCCGTGAGAGTTCAAATCGTCTACTTTGGGTTGCACACCCGATGCGGTCAGTTGTGCTGCATCCAAAGCATATCCTTCAACGGGATATTTATTGGCAAACCCTTTGCTTCCTGTCAGTTGGTACAGGCGGTTGTAAGGTTGGGGAGTCATTACATTATGTTGGATTTCAATAACTTTTCCATTTGCTGTGCGAAGCAGGGTGGTGGTATGGTCTCCGTTACGGAATTCTTTACATTCTTCGCCGGTTCTCTTCTCCACTAAATCTTTACCAACAACAGATTTGGTGTCCATAGCTACTAAAGTGGTTATACGGTCACCACGATGGATATCCAATGCTTGTGCTACAGGACCCAGGCCGTGAGTGGCATATACATCACCCCGGTGTTTCATGTTATAATCCAAACGCCATCCCAGTTTGTCTTCTTTGCCGTTTTTCCAATAATGATCCCAGAACGGGCTTAAATTGTGAATGTAGGCTCCTTGGGCACGGATTACTTCGCCAAATACACCTTGTTGTGCCATATTCAGTGTATTCATTTCAAACCAGTCATAGCAACAGTTCTCAAGAATCATGCAATGCTTGCGGGTTTTTTCACTCAGGTTGATTAAGTCCCAGCATTCTTGCAGGTTCATGGCCGAGGGAACTTCAATAGCTACATTTTTACCGTTTTCCAATGCGCATTTTGCTACCGGGAAATGATGCAACCAGTCTGCGGCGATATAAACTAAATCTATGTCTGTACGTTTACATAATTCTTCATATCCCTTTTCTCCGGAATAAATGGCAGCTTTCGGCATAGATGCTTTCTTTAGGATATCCTGACATTTTTCTGCACGGGATGCTTCATAATCACAAAGGGCCACAATTTGTGTACCGGGAATATAAGTGAAGCGCTCTACGGCTCCGGGGCCTCGCATTCCCAATCCGACAAATCCTACGCGGACTACCTCCATTTTAGGGGTGGTTAAGCCTAATACGCTTTTCTGGCCGGCCGGACGTTCAGGAGTATCAATCACAATGGTTCCTTTGTCCCATGTCCAGGAATCTCCTGAACTTACGGTTTGTGCTGTCGTGGTTTGTGGTAAGCACATGCATAGGGTTGTACCCATACATAAGCTTATCATCAATGATTTAAAGGTTCTCATACTTTTTGAATTTAAAGATTAAAATTTAAAAATATAGGTTGTTTCTTGAGTCAACCACTTGAAACTTAATTATATTTCATGTTAATAATAAGAATATTTTTTATTTTTGCGCTCAAAGATAATTAATCTTTTTTGATTATGGATATAAGTTCGTCCTCTTTTTTCTAAGAAAAAGGTGAGTTAATAAATAATATGAAAGAAGGGAAAAAGTGGAATCAAGACAGAAGTTGTGAAGGTATGAGTGAAAATCTAAAAATAATCAAGGTTTGTTGATCGAAAACGATCAGGGAAAGGAAATAATTTAGTTCAAAAGATCGTTTAATAAGGAGATTTGGCGGGATTTTTTTAATTTTGCACTTACAACTAATTAACAGATAAGAAAATGCCGTTAAATTTACCCGATAAATTACCTGCTATTGAATTGCTGAAGGAGGAAAATATCTTCGTCATAGACAATTCACGTGCCAGTGCACAGGATATTCGTCCGTTAAAAATCGTGATATTGAATTTGATGCCGTTGAAGATAACGACAGAAACGGATTTGGTACGTTTGCTTTCCAACACTCCCTTGCAGTTGGAAATATCATTTATGAAGTTGAAAAGCCATACATCGAAAAATACGCCGGTAGAACATATGAAAGCATTCTATCATGACTTTGATTTGATGCGCGACGAGAAATATGACGGGATGATTATTACGGGAGCTCCGGTAGAGCAGATGCCGTATGAGGATGTGAATTATTGGGATGAGATTACTACTATTTTTGATTGGGCGCGTACTCATGTTACCTCAACTCTTTATATTTGTTGGGCGGCTCAAGCCGGGCTTTATCATTTCTATGGAGTTCCCAAATATCCGCTGAAACAAAAAATGTTTGGTATTTTCCGTCATCATATCAATGTACAGGGATTGCCCATATTCCGTGGTTTTGATGATGAGTTTTTTGTACCACATAGCCGTCATACCGAAATACACCGTGAGGATATTCTGAAAGTAAAAGAGTTGGCTTTAATAGCTGAGTCTGATGAGTCTGGGGTTTATATGGCTATGGCTCGTAATGGGCGTGAATTTTTTATTACCGGGCATTCGGAGTATTCTCCTTATACGCTTGATACGGAATATAAGCGTGATTTGGGGAAAGGGTTGCCTATTGAAATGCCTGTAAATTATTATAAGGACGATAATCCGGACAATGCCCCGGTGGTGCGTTGGCGCGGACATGCCAATTTGTTGTTTTCTAATTGGTTGAACTATTATGTATATCAGGAAACCCCGTTTGATATAAATCAGATACGATGATCAGACAACGAAAAATAGAATTATTAGCTCCTGCTAAAAATCTGGAGTGCGGTATTGCAGCTGTTGATCACGGTGCTGATGCCATTTATATTGGTGCTCCCCGTTTCGGAGCACGTGCGGCTGCGGGGAATTCATTGGAGGATATCGCTGAGTTGGTGCGGTACGCTCATGTGTATAATGTCCGTATCTATGTGACGGTGAATACGATTCTGAAGGATGAGGAACTGAAGGATACGGAAAAAATGATTTGGGATTTATACCGTGCCGGAGTGGATGCTTTGATCGTGCAGGATATGGGATTGTTGGAATTGAATCTGCCACCTATACCGTTACATGCCAGCACACAGATGGATAATCGTACTCCTCAAAAAGTAAGATTCCTGGCTGAGGCAGGTTTCCGTCAGGTGGTATTGGCTCGTGAACTTTCTCTTGTTGAAATAGGAAATATCCATCATGCTTGTCCTGATGTGCCTTTGGAGGTATTTGTACATGGTGCTTTGTGTGTAAGCTATAGTGGACAATGTTATGTTAGTCAGGCTTGTTTCGGACGTAGTGCTAATCGGGGAGAATGTGCCCAGTTCTGTCGCCTTGCTTTTGATATGGTAGATGCGGACGGTAAATCTATAGTAAGGAATAAGCATTTATTGTCTCTGAAAGATTTGAATCAGAGCGAAGAGTTGGAGCAATTGCTGGATGCCGGAGCTTCTTCCCTGAAAATAGAGGGACGTTTGAAGGATGTATCTTACGTTAAAAATGTAACAGCTTATTATCGCCAGAAGCTGGATAGTGTTTTCAAACGTCGTAAAGAGTATATCCGTGCTTCATCGGGGAAAGTGAAATTAGAGTTCAAACCTCAATTGGATAAGAGTTTCAGTCGTGGTTTTACTAATTATTTTCTTTTTGACAGGAATAAGGATATTTTTTCTTTTGATACTCCCAAGTCTTTAGGGGAGGAGATGGGGACAGTGAAGGAAATTCGTGGTAATTATCTTACCGTAGCCGGAATCAAGTCTTTTAATAATGGAGATGGCGTCTGTTTTTTGGATGAGACTGGTAAGTTGCAGGGATTTCGCATAAACCGGGTGGAGAATAATAAGTTATTTCCTCAAGAGATGCCTCGGATAAAGCCCCGTACGATACTTTATCGTAATTTTGATCAGGAATTTGAGAGGTTGATGTCGCGTAAATCAGCTGAAAGGAAAATTGCTGTCATTTTAAAATTGGCTGAAAATAATCGGGGCTTTACTCTGTCTCTGACCGATGAAGATGATCACAGTGCCAGTGTGGTGCTGGAAAGGGAGAAGGAACGTGCCCGTACTCCGCAGGAAGATAACTTGCGTACACAACTTGGAAAGTTAGGAAATACTCCATTTGAAGCGTCAGATATAGTGATTGACTGGTCGGACAATTGGTTTATTCCAGCTTCTATGCTTGCCGAACTTCGCCGTAAGGGAATAGAGAAACTGCTGGAAGTGCGCCGTATTAACTATCGGCAGGAAATTTACAAGTTGCCTCGAACGCATCATGCTTTTCCTGTGAATGAATTGACTTATTTGGGAAATGTGATGAATGCTGATGCTGTTTCCTTCTATAGGAATCATGGCGTGCAGCGTATTGCTCCGGCTTATGAAAAGGCTCCGGCAGAAGAAGCGGTATTGATGTTTTGCAAGCATTGTTTGCGTTATAGTATGGGATGGTGTCCCTCTTGGCATAAAGTGCGTTCTCCTTATAGGGAACCTTATTATTTGGTTAGCTCGGATAACAGACGTTTCCGCTTAGAGTTTGATTGTAAAAATTGTCAGATGAAAGTCTATGCTGAAAAGTAAGTACATCGGATTACTGTTTTTGGTGTTGGCTATTTTAATGGCTTGCCAATATCCTTCACCTGTTACTCTGAGTGGGGATATGCCGCAAAAGAAAAGGGATTCTGTCAATTATTTGATGGAACGGCATTATACATTAAACAGTAATTTTGAGGTTACTTCAGATTCGCTTATGTTACAGCAACTGCCATTGGTTGATGTGCTTCCTGTTTTTAAAGGAGAACGGCTGGTGGTAGCGGAGTTTATGATACAAGCTGCTGATAGTGTGGATTCTGTATGGGTAAAGGTAGCACGGGACCAGGAAACAATGGGATGGATACATGAAAAGGAATTGTTGGAGAAAGTAGTTCCTGTGGATTCAGTGTCACAGTTTATTCATTTTTTCAGTAATTCTCATACCATCGCTTTCTTTGTCATATTAGGCTTTTTCGGTATTTGGTATATTCATAGGGCTATTCGTCGCCAGAAGCTGCAATTAATCTGGTTGAATGATATTGATAGCGTTTTTCCTACAGTTCTTTCTTGGTTGGTAGCTACAGCAGCTACGCTTTATGCCAGTATTCAGCATTTTGTTCCGGGAACTTGGGAGCAGTTTTATTATAATCCTTCTTTGAATCCTTTTAGCTTACCTTTTATTCTTTCTCTTTTCATGTTTAATATTTGGGGGATTATTCTTGTGGGGTTGGCTACTTTGGATGATTTGTTTCATCAGACACATATTGAAGCTGCATGTTTTTATTTGTTGGGATTGATGTCCTGCTGTATCTTTTTATATTTGTTTTTTACATTTACTACGTATTACTATTTGGGTTATCCATGTTTATTGGTATATGCTGTATGGTCATTTAATCGTATAAAGCATGCTTCCCGGTATAAATTCAGTTGTGGAAATTGTGGGGCGAAGATAAAGAATAAAGGAGTGTGTCCTCATTGCGGCGCTGTCAATGAATAATTTTATTGTTTGTTTCTTTTGACAAAGGCTCAAGCAGTTTTCTATTGTAAACAGCATTTTCTCTATGTACATACACTAAAACAAATAGGTTTGTTCTAGAAGCTATGGGTATCATTTACAGCAATAATAAAGTTCTTGCTTTTCTTGGTGTGACAGAATAAAAAATAAATTTGATTTGGTAAATGTGGAAACAGAAAGGGAGTTCGTGATGAACCCCCTTTCTGTTTTTGCAAGAATGGTTAGAAGTGATAACGTATATCCACTCCCAGTTGTAAAGGCCTGCTTTTTTGTTCGAATCCTCTATGCATGGTTTCAAAATAGAAGGTTGTATAATCCTTGTTGGTTAAATTACGTCCCCATACATCTATCTGTAAAGCTTTTGTCTGCAAAGAAATGCGCCCGTTCAGTGTTCCGTAAAAACTTTGTGAGACATTGTTTTTTTCAGTCCAATAAATTTTTCCTGCTCCGGTATAGCTCATGCCTAAAGTCAGGCTTTGCATCCAATTGCTTTTATCGAAAAAGAAACTATAATTTGCGCCTGCATTCATGGTATGGCGGGGAACAAATGGTACATAATTGCCGCTATAATCAATTTGCTCTTCTGATGATGTAGTACCTCCGTCATATTTTTTGAATGTGGAATGAGTATATCCATAACTTACATTCATATTCAGGTTTTTGTTGATGGATGCCAGAAAGCTGGCCTCTACTCCATAACTTTCGCTACTACCGGCATTGACCATCATTCGTCCCAAGCCACTATTGACAAATTTGGCGATTTGTTGGTCGTGGGTATCCATGTAGAATGCGGCAAGGTCGGTCTTCAGTTTGCCGTTGAACAAACTGAGATGTGATCCCACTTCGTAATTCCAGCTGTACTCGGGCTTGTAGACAGTTGTTTCTTGTACGTTCAATTCTTTTCCGTAGTTGGGCATGTGTTGCTTGATCATTCCTTCTATCATACCTGCCATAGATTCTGGTGCCTTGTCTAGTATGGCTTCAATCATTTTTTGTTGCATGTCACTTTGTATCAGTTCTGAAAACATCTGTACGTTATAACCTCCGGAACGATATCCTCTGGTTATGCTTACATACATATTGTTTGCAGGGCTGAAATCGTATTTAAAAGCTAGCTTGGGAAGTAGCTGTACATAGTCGTTTTTTTCTTTTCCTTCCAATAGCGGTGCGGCATTCAAATTCCTGAATGGAATATTAAGGGGAGGCATTGCCATTTTAAGAAAGAAATCGAAATCAATATTACTATCCGAGAAATAATTCATAGACATTTTTTCATATTCCAAGCGCAAACCTGCTGTTACTGAAAGGCCTTTCACAAACAGGTCGTTGAATGTAGATTGGTGGTACAGTGCGGTGCTGAATACCGGTGTGTCAAAACTTCCACTTACGCGGATACGGTTGTTCAAAACGTCCAGACTCATTTCAGGGGTACGGCGGGGATCGTCTAAATGAATTTTCTTGAAAGTATTGTTGATGTTTCCTTCGATCATATCGGTCACTCCGTCCTCCATGAAGTTTACCGGACCGGTGGTATGTAGCCATTGATAAAAACCACTAACCCCTGTAACCCATTGCCAGCGCTTGTTGTTTTTGCTTTTAAAAGTAATCTCTTCACTGATGGTATTCAGACGCTGCTTCTGCTCAATGGTATAAATGCTGACAGGCAGGAAATCCTGGTCCATAAACATACGGTCGTTTAAATTCTGGAATCCTGTAACAGCGCTTAAGATAAACTTTTGCGCCTGGTATTCAATATTCAAACCGGTATTGAACAGTCCACGGCGATAAGTACAATCCTGATCGTATGAAATCTTCCCTATGTAGTTTTTATATTTTTCATTCTCTTTGTCGTATCCGTCTATAGCTCCTGTATAGTAATAAGGGTATCCCCCTTCGTCATTATAATCATAGCCTATGGTGAAGTCTAGTTTTAAGTTTTCTGAAGGCAGCCAGATAGCATGTATTCGTCCGCCTCCCGCTTCCATATTATCTACTTTTTTCCCATTGAGCGAATTGCGGAAGAATCCGTCTGATCCCTCATAATAACCACCGGCGGAGAAAGCGAAACAGTCACTCCAACGGTGGTAATGGGTTAATGAAGCACTGCGGTAGTTACTTTTTGTTCCATAACTCAGTTTTACGTCTGTTCCCTGATAGGAGAATGGAGAGCGGGTATGTACCTTGATTAGTCCCCCCATGGTATTGCGTCCGTACAAGGTTCCTTGTGGACCGCGAAGAATATCAATACGTTCTATATCATAAAAATTGAAATCAAATGCAGATTTGTCAATGTAAGGGATATTGTCCACATACAAACCTACCGCAGGAGTATTGATACGCGATCCGATTCCCCGGATGTAAATGGCTGAGGTGAGTCTTGAACCATAGTCGGGCATAAAGAAATTGGGTACCAGTGAACTCACGTTCTTTAAAGTGGTGATTTGGTTTGCTTGCATATCTTTTTGGGAGAGTAAAGATACGGCTGTAGGAAGTTCCCTTAATTTTCCGGTTTCTTTAGGTGAAGCGATAACTACCACCTCTTCTATATCAATGACTTTTGTAGTGTCCTTAGGCAGCGTGTTGATATCTTCAGCAAAAGTTGTTGCAGCCAGCAGGCAGGATGTAATGAATAAAATGTTTTTTCTCATATTTATTGTTTGGTTTTATTTGATACATCACGGATAACCAGAGTTGCTACAAGTTTCTACCAGGCGGAAAATTTATATATTCCACTCTGTATAATCCATGATGGAGAATGATTCCGGCTGCAAAGTAACGGTAAACCTGATATGTGTGCAATCCTAATAAATGAGGATTTTATATTCTGTCTGCTTCAATGTAGCCATTCATCACAGCATAAACGGTAAGACCGGAAACAGACTTGATGCCCAGTTTTTCAGTAATGTTCTTGCGGTGGGAGATAACGGTGGTCAGGCTGATATTAAGTTTGTCGGCTATCTCTTTGTTGATAAGTCCTTTGGTGATAAGTATCAATACTTCTATTTCCCGGACAGACAATTCATGTTCCGTTTTTTCTATGTGCATTGCTTTATCTGCTGCTTGTTTTCTTGCCTGATGTCCATATTGGCGCAATTGATGGATGTCTTTTATCAAAGAACCTTCATCTTGGTAGATATTCAGTTTGGGAACACCGGATAATTGAGGCTGGTTGTCACCTCCTGCTAATACAATTGTTTTTGGTTTACGAAGTAAAAAGAAGGAAGTATGTTCAAAATAGATTTGGGCAGAGATAAAATAATGGGCATACATGTCCGGTGTGTCATCCGTCAGCTCACCAAAGGAATGGAATACACGGATAGTAGCCATTGGAATGATATCTTCCAAAATGTTTTTTAACCCCAGGCAAGTGAGGGTATTTGGGTCTACTATGGCTATTTCGGGATGATGCATGATGTTTTCTTTGGTGCAAAGATACATATCTTTTATAAAAAACAGATTCATAAAGACAAAGAAATCTTCTTTTAGGCAACATCACCAATCATTTATTTGTAGGGGCGCATTTGAATGCGCCCGCATATGTGCTGTAAATCATTTTCGGATAGGTTCAATCTGTCATTACTCCTAAATAAGTGGCTGCTGCTTCAGCACATTTTTCTCCATCGATACCTGCTGAAACAATTCCTCCGGCGTAACCTGCTCCTTCTCCACAAGGAAATAACCCATTGACAGTGACATGTTGCAGTGTCTCATTATCTCGCAGGATCCGTACCGGAGCCGACGTGCGTGTTTCTACACCAATCATCACTGCTTCATTGGTCAGGAAGCCATGGCTGCTCTTTCCGAATTGTTGGAAACCTTTGCTCAAACGGTCGGTAATGAATGCAGGCATCCAAAAATGCAGGAGAGAGGAAACTAATCCCGGACTATACGAACTGTCGGGTAAATCATAGCTTAGTTTTTTGCGGGTGAAGTCCACCATTCGTTGTGAAGGTGCGGTTTGGCGCATATTGCCTTGCTGCCAGCAGGAGGCCTCCAATGCTTCTTGGAAATACATCATGGTTAATGGACAATGGTCGGTAGTCCATTGACCATGATTTTTATTAGTGGCTTTTAATTCTTCACTTTTCGTTTTTAATTCTTCTGTAAAAAGATTATTTTCCGCCAGATCTTCCGGCCTGATTTCTACCACCATGCCGGAGTTGCTCCATTTGGAGCCGCGGTTGCTGGGACTCATGCCGTTTACTACAATCTGATGCGGACCGCTTGCGGCAGGAACAACAAATCCTCCCGGACACATACAAAAACTATAGACACCACGTCCTTCTACTTGTGTCACAAAGCTATATTCAGCGGCAGGCAGATACTTTCCACGTCCGTTTTTATTATGATATTGTATTTGGTCAATCAGCATGGACGGGTGTTCCAAACGTACTCCTACTGCAATTCCTTTGGTTTCCATCTCTATACCATTGTCATACAACCACCGATACACATCCCGTGCGGAATGTCCGGTAGCCAGAATAACAGGTCCTTTGAAAGTCTTTCCGGTATTTGTTTCTATACCTGTGATTTTGTTTTTTTCTATAATAAGGGAATCCATTCGTGTTTCGAAATGCACTTCACCACCACATTCTATGATGGTATTCCGCATATTTTCAATCACACGCGGCAACTTGTCTGTACCGATGTGGGGATGGGCATCTGCCAGGATGGAGGTACTGGCGCCATGTTGGCAGAATACATTCAGAATTTTGTTCACATTCCCTCGCTTTTTGCTTCGGGTATAGAGTTTGCCGTCTGAGTAGGCTCCTGCTCCTCCTTCTCCGAAACTGTAGTTGCTTTCAGGGGCAACTTTGTGCTCACGGCTGATACGGGCGATATCTATTTTTCTATCGCGTACATTCTTACCTCGTTCCACTACGACAGGCCGGAGTCCTAACTCTATTAATCGCAAGGCAGCAAAAAGTCCGCCCGGTCCTGCTCCCACGACAATGACTTGTGGTTTCCCATCTACCTTATTATATATAGTACGGGTGAACTCCTCATCTTGTGGCATTTCATTAATATATAGGCGTACTTTCAAATTTACATAGATGGTGCGTTGACGTGCGTCTATGCTCCTTTTTAAGATGCGAAGGGCATGGATGGTACGTATATCCAATCCCTTGTCATGTCCGATGAACTGTTTCAGTGACTGTTCGTTGGCTGCTTGTTCAGGCAAGACTCTTATTTGAAATTCCTGTATCATGGTTCTTATTTGGATTGTTCGCCTTCCGGCATTAATTTTTTACGGTAATAAGAATTGGCGGTATATAGTGCGGCGGCAGGGTTGTGTCCTGTCACACGGTCTTTGGTCACTAAAGTTGTAGTATAGGCATTAGAGTACTTGTAGAATAAACTGTCATGTCCCACACATAGTCCGATAACCACGTTCAACTCTGTATGTGCTTGGTTGAGAAGGCGTGCTTGTAGGATAGGGTTACACATTGCCGCACCGATTTTTTCACATTCTTTGGGGATTCCGATAGAGGATTTGGCTATTCCGGCTACTTTGCAGATTACTGAATATACCTCAAAGCCGTTAGCACGGAGGATGCGGGCAAAAATACGGGCTTCATTCACCAGTCCGATACAATAGGCAATTCCTAGTTTTTTATATCCCATCTTGCGTGCGAAAGTCATGATTTCTTCCACACGGGTTAATCGGCAGTAACCTTCATATTCCACTTCGGCACTGGCTGCCATTATCTTGTTGTTGTCGTTATATTGTTTCAACGCCCATTCCAAATCTTCTTGTTCCAAATGGGTAGTCAGACAAAATTCAGGGTAAGTGCGCTCTTTGAACTTGCAGTTCTGTGTGCCGCAGTCTATGCAGGTCGGGGGGTATGATTGTTCTTTTGTCATTTTATATCATTATTCAAATTAAGTTTTCTCTTATTTATCTCATCCAAACAAAGCCCGGAACGCTTCTTCTACCTTCCTTACCGGAATGATTTCTATCTTTAATTTTGATGTATCCATTCCTTGCAAATTATGTTTCGGTATAAGAATTTGTTTGAAACCTAATTTCTCTGCTTCTCCGATGCGTTGCTCAATACGGTTTACAGGTCGGATCTCACCACTCAGTCCTACTTCACCCGCCATGCAGGTGTCACGTTCTATTTCCGTATCCATATTGCTGGATAGAATGGCACTGATGACAGACAGGTCGATGGCCGGATCATTCACTTTCAATCCACCTGCGATATTCAAAAAGACATCTTTTTGTGCCAGTTTGAATCCTACCCGTTTTTCAAGTACTGCCAGAAGCATGTTCATACGTCGTAAATCAAATCCGGTGGCAGAACGTTGCGGATTCCCATATACTGCCGAACTGACTAAAGCCTGTGTTTCAATCAAGAAAGGGCGGACTCCTTCTATGGCAGAGGCGATAGCAACCCCGCTCATCCCGTCATGGTCTTGGCTAAGCAACAGTTCGGACGGGTTGCTCACTTGGCGCAAACCGTTTTGGCGCATTTCATAAATGCCCAGTTCGGCGGTGCTTCCGAAACGGTTCTTGATGCTGCGGAGAATGCGGTACATATAATGTTGGTCACCTTCAAATTGCAATACGGTGTCTACAATATGTTCCAGTACCTTGGGGCCGGCAATGCTTCCTTCTTTATTGATATGGCCGATCAGAATGACCGGCGTATTTGTTTCTTTGGCAAATTTTAAAATAGAAGCGGAACATTCACGTACCTGTACCAAACTGCCGGGAGAAGAGTCTATCGTTTCGGTTGAGATGGTTTGAATAGAGTCGATGATCACTAAATCGGGTCGTGTATTCTTGATATGGACGTAAATCTGCTCCAACGAAGTTTCACAGACTATCAGGCAGTCGGAAGAATTATGCGGGATACGGTCTGCACGCAGTTTTAATTGCCGGGCACTCTCTTCTCCCGATATATACAATACTTTTTTGTCAGGCAGATGAAGTACGGTTTGCAGCACCAAAGTGGATTTGCCTATCCCCGGTTCACCGCCCAGTAGAACGAGTGATCCCGGTACTAAACCGCCTCCCAATACCCGGTTCAGTTCTTCGTCGTGCATATCAATTCGAGGTTCGTCCCCTCCGGTAATGTCATTCAGTGTGACAGGCTTGCTTTTTACGGATTCCAGGCCGGATACCGGTCTTTTGTTTGCAGGTTCCTTGCGTATAATTTCTTCTACGTATGTGTTCCATGCACCGCAAGACGGACATTTCCCTACCCATTTGGGTGAATCCTGCCCACAGTTGGTGCATACATATACAGTCTTTTCCTTTGCCATATTCTTACGGGATAATTAAAACAGCGCAACTTGAGGCTGAATTTGTACAAAGGTAAGGAAATAGTTCTGCATATCAACATGGGCAGGATAAAAAAGTTTTGTCTTATTTCTGCTTTAATAAAAAGCATTCTTATATTTTATCGCAAAAAAATGGGAAATTGTGATAGATTGTAGGAAATTGTTTTTATATTTGCATCGTTCAAATAAAAAACAGAAGAAGAACAATAATAAAATGACGATATACTATCTCCATACAACCACCACATTAGGGATGGGGCACATGACAACTACAATGTCCACATCCACAACAATGACCCCTCGGGGTTAAGGATAGTATATGTGTTTCTACGTGATACACGCTTACGGACGTAAGCAAAACAAGCTTTTAATTTTATTTTTTTAGTGTAAACAGATACAGTTTCTTTTCGTTGTCATGCTGGGTGAAACGAAAGTAGATTCTTTACCGGACTTGAAATGGCTCGGAGGACAGAATGGCAAAAGAAGCTGGAATAAAAATAGATAATTGCATGAAAGTTATGAAATTCGGCGGGACATCCGTAGGTTCCGTGAACAGCATTTTAAGCGTCAAACAGATAGTAGAGGCAGTTGAAGAGCCCGTAATTGTAGTTGTGTCGGCATTGGGCGGTATAACTGACAAGTTAATCAATACTTCGCAGATGGCTGCCAATGGGGATTCCGCATACGAGAAAGAATACCGTGAAATTGTGAATCGTCACATTGAAATGGTATATACCGTAATTCCGGCAGGTAATGAGCGTACTGTTTTATTGGATAAGGTCAATGAATTGTTGAGTGAACTGAAGGATATTTTTCAGGGAATTTATCTGATAAAGGACTTGTCGTCTAAAACGTCGGCTACTATTGTAAGTTATGGTGAGCGCTTGTCGTCTATTATTGTAGCTTCGTTGATAAAGGGGGCTGTATGGTATGACTCCCGCAACTTCATTAAGACTGAAAAAAAACATGCCAAACATATTCTGGATTCCGAACTGACCACTCGCTTGGTTAAAGAAACTTTCCAGAAATTACCGGAAGTGGCATTGGTTCCCGGATTTATCTCTACTGATAAGAACAGTGGTGAAGTGACCAATTTGGGACGTGGCGGTTCAGATTATACCGCTTCTGTCATAGCTGCGGCACTGAATGCGGATAGCTTGGAAATATGGACGGATGTGGATGGTTTCATGACGGCAGACCCGCGTGTAATCAGTACGGCCTATACCATTAATGAGTTGAGCTATGTGGAAGCGATGGAGCTTTGTAACTTTGGAGCGAAGGTGGTTTATCCGCCGACTATTTATCCGGTATGTCATAAGAATATTCCTATTCTGATTAAGAATACATTCAATCCTCAAGGCGAGGGAACTATCATAAAGCAGGAAGTGAATTCCGGTTCTAAAGCCATTAAAGGTATCTCATCCATCAATGATACGAGTTTGATTACGGTTACCGGTCTGGGAATGGTGGGAGTGATCGGAGTGAATTTCCGGATTTTTAAAGCATTGGCACAAAACGGCATCAGCGTGTTTATGGTATCGCAGGCATCTTCCGAGAACAGTACTTCTATCGGTGTGCGTAATCAAGATGCGGCGCTGGCTTGTGAAGTGCTGAATGAGGAATTCTCCAAAGAAATAGAAATGGGGGAAATCAGTCCGGTTGTTGCCGAAATGAATTTGGCTACCATTGCCATTGTCGGTGAGAACATGAAACATACACCGGGCATCGCCGGTAAGCTGTTCGGGACTTTAGGCCGTAACGGCATTAGTGTGATTGCTTGTGCGCAAGGTGCTTCGGAAACCAATATCTCTTTCGTGGTAGAATCCAAGTCACTGCGCAAATCATTGAATGTGATTCATGATTCGTTCTTCCTGTCCGAATATCAGGTGCTGAACCTTTTTATCTGCGGTACAGGTACGGTAGGAGGCAGTTTGATAGAGCAAATCCGTTGTCAGCAACAAAAGTTGATGCAGGAACGCGGTTTGAAGCTGAAAGTGGTAGGTATAGCCGATGGACATCATGCGTTGTTTACCCGTGCAGGCGTAGACTTGTCACATTATAAGGAAGAGTTGGCAGAGAAAGGAATGCCTTCGTCCACCCAGGTGTTGCATGACGAGATTATAGGTATGAATATATTCAACTCTGTGTTTGTGGATTGTACAGCCAGTGCAGAAGTTGCATCCTTATATAAAGATTTTCTGATGAATAATATTTCGGTGGTAGCGGCCAACAAAATTGCCGCTTCTTCCGAATACTCCGTTTATAGCGAACTGAAACAAATAGCCCGCCGTCGCGGTGTAAAATTCTTGTTTGAAACCAATGTAGGTGCAGGGCTACCCATTA
>UMIO01009948.1_pt1 | contig 15574 bp, 12 predicted proteins | sample 1965821 | NCBI WGS metagenome assembly UMIO01 (sample SAMEA4836127, study PRJEB28245) | human gut metagenome | biome: gut microbiome; material: fecal sample | place: Denmark | collected 2008
GCGCAGGCAGCGAAGCGTCCCTGCCCCTAACTTTGCGCGTCTGCAGACGCGCCCCCAAGCTGCTTCTCTCCCAAGCTTCCGTGAAGAACCAAATAATACGATTATCAGAACAAATTGGAAACGGCATGAAAAGCTGTCATTTCTTTCTCCGGGCATTGCGTCCCGGAGTTTTTTGTTGCCGAAAAAAATAGGAAAATGATAGCCAAATATGGAAAAAACACTTGACAATCCTTGCCGAAAATCGCTATAATTAAACAGGTAAATTCATACGATTTCTGAATCAACATGAGCCATCAGCCTGCACGTTTTTCCCTTTGACGTCCGCGCACTCCACTTCGCGGCAGCCAGATGAAAAAAATCCGCAGCGTATTTTGGCTTGTTTACATTCGGAAATCGTATTAGGTTGAGGGAGTGGAATTGGAAAATGGAAAGCGGTGCAAACACAAAGGAAGTACTGACCCCGAAAAACGTCTATCGCTTTTTGACGGACAATCTGCCGGGGCTGTATCCGCATGGGGTGATTCCGGTGGCGGAACGCAAGGGCTTGACGCTGGTGAAATTCTGGGCGCAAGTGCTCGACGGAATCATTCCGCCGGAATGGCACGCGTCGCTCTTTGGAGGCACGCAGCGCTCGCGGCGACTGAGCGACATGATGAACCGCACGGGCGTGCAGCCGCTTCCGCCCAAATTGCAGCAGGAGATGAACGCACTGCTGTCCGGGGAGACGCTGATTCGCCTGAGCCAGCAGGTGCAGGATTTCCTGCGCAGCGCGCACTATGACCCGGATGCCCTCACGCGCGCCCTGCCCGACTTCGTGCGCATGATGATGGAAAACGAGGAGTGCATGAAGCCGGAGCACGAGCAGGTGTTTGAGAACCTGCAGCAATCGCGGGAGACGCTGCCGCGCACGTTTGTGGACATGCTGACGCTCTCGTGGCTGGTGCTGCTGGCGTTCTACGGGCCGGAAATGGGCAGCCGCGAGCTGCTGGACTTCTGTCATGCGCAGGAGCACTCGGCGCAGGCGCTGTATCTGCTTTCGTCGCACGTCACGTTCGGGCGGCGCGTGCCGCTGTCGATGACGGGGCGCAACTGTGAATTGTGCCGTCAGGGGCTATCAAAGGATGAATACGTCATGGATGCGGCTTCGTGCCTGCCGCAATTGACGGACGCGATTCGGCAGGGCGGCAAAATCGCCGTGACGGGCATGGGCGGCATCGGCAAAACGGAAATGACCCGGCAGGCGCTGGCGCTGCTGGCGAAGGAAGAGCTGTTCAGCCGCATGGCGTGGGTGCAGTACGAAAAAAGTCTGACGGCGAGCCTGCGCATGGCGTTTGACGGCTTGGACGGAGTGGCGGAGGAGAACGTGCTCTCAACAGTGCGCGAGAAGCTGGAAGCGCCCTATCAGGGGCGGACGCTGCTGCTGATTGACAGCGTCGATATGCCGCCGGAAGCGGACGAGGGGCTGCGCGAAATAGAGCATTGGGGCTGCGATGTGCTGGTGACGACGCGCTTCCCGCTGGGCGAGGGCTTCCGGAATATCGCTGTGCCGCTGCTGTCGGAGGAAGCGAGCCGGACGCTGTTTGTCCAGCACGACCCGTACTTGCAGGGCATGGGCAGCGCGGAAACGGAGGCGCTGCATCAGGTGCTTTCGCGCGTGGCGGGGCATCCGCTGGCGATTATCCTGCTGGCGCATCTGGCGAAGATGAAGCGCTGGACGATGCATCAGCTGCTGGAAGAGCTTGACCGCATCAGCCCGGAGGGACTGCGGCTGGCGGGTGGCAAATTCAGCGCGATTGCGCAGAGAATCGCCCAGATGGTGTCCTCCGACGCGCTGACCGACCGGGAAAGGCAGGTGCTGGCGGTTTTCGCCACGTTTCCGGCGTGGACAATCCCGGTGCGGGACGCGTTGACCCTCCTGCGCGACTTCGGTACGGAGGATGAGCTGCTCTCCGCGCTCGAAACCGCGGCGGATTACGGCCTGCTGACATCGAACTGGCGCGGATACGCCATGCACCCCGTGCTGGCGGAGAGCTTCCGGCCGCTGCTGCCGCCGATGGAGAAGGTGCCGAGGCTGGCGGAGGTGTTCGAGGAGTGCAAGTGCTGCTGGCGCGCGAATGATGTGCGCCTGATGTCGGTGATGCCGCTGGCGCTGTGCACCATTTCGGAATTTGCCGATGCGCCCGTGGAAATGATGAGCGGCGTGATTGTGGCGATTTTTTACGTCAGGCATGACAGCTGCGAAAAAATTCCTGTTGCGCGGCTGAAACAGTGGCGGATGAAGAAAAAAGACGAATGCGATAAGACGGAACGCGGACGCTTCCTGAGCGGATGCTTGGGTTTGGCGCTGGATGACATTTATGGCGGCGATCTGGAGCAAGACAGCAAGGAAGTGATGGAGAACCTTGCAGCAAGCCGCGAGGAGGACGTATGGTTTATGCTGACAATCGGCGGCTCTGCCGGGCAGATGCTTGGGCAGGAAAACAGCAGCAAATTTATTGCCAGAATTGGCGAGCTGATTCCGCCGAATCACCCCGATGCCGCGATGATGCGCGTGCAAAAAACCGTGCTTGCGCTGATGAATGTGGACAGTGTTTCGCCCGAAGAGCTGGAAGCGGCAATTTCCTATTATACGGAAGCGCTGGATGACCCGAAGCGCGTGATGGAAGCGGCAGCAACGCTGCCCTATATGCTGTACGCAATGGGACTGGTCGGCGTGTACCCAGAAAGAATCAAGGCGCTGGCAGAGCTGCTGGAAGAAAAAACGAAGGATATTGATGACCTGCCGTATTCCTTCTATTCGGGGATAGAGAATGTTTTTCATAATCTCGGGGAATACGACAAGGCACTTTTCTATGTCCAGCGTGCGCTTGAAATGACCGAAAAGGACACGGGCTCGTATTTTACGACGCTGCACAACTATCTTCAGCTGAAGAAGGAAATGGGGCATCTGCTGGAAGTGCAGGATGTCATCATCGAAGCGCTTGCCAAAGTGAAGGAGCTTTTTGGCGAGAAGAATGTGATGTGCAGCAGCTACAAAATGGCGTACATCTCCGTTTTAATGGAGCGGAGAGAAAACGAAAAAGCGGATGAAGAAATACAGAAGCTAATCCCGATTGTGCGTGAGCATGAAGGGGAAGCCTGCGCAAAAGAAGTCGAAATGATGCAGATTCGCGTGCTTGCGCAGATGGGGCGCGAGGAAGAGGCGCTCGAACTTGGCGAAAAGCTGCGCCCGCTCATTCGCCAAATCGGTGGCGATGAATGGGGGTTGATGAAAGCACTCGACAGAACCATCAACAATGTGAAAACAGGCGTCTATCGCCCCAAAACGTAATATTCGCAAGACAACGGTTGCAAGTTCGGCTGCAATGAATGTAACCTGCTTGACAATCCCCATTGTCGCCGTATAATGGAAAGTGGAATCCTGCATTCGGATGAACATTTTCCATTATACGGCATTTTTTGCTGTCAGGACGCAAAAGAAAGGAAAAATCCATGACGCTCAAGGAGTTTTATGCCGCAGTCGGCGGCGATTATGACGCAACCCTGAACAGAATCCCCAAGGAGTCGATGGTGCTGCGTTTTGTGAAGAAGTATGCCGACGACAAAACCTACGCCCAGCTGACCGAAGCGGTGAAAGCGCAGGACTGGGAAACGGCGTTCCGCGCGTCGCACACGCTCAAGGGCGTGGCGCAGAACCTCGGCTTTGACGGGCTGTACCGCGCCGCGTTCGCGCTGACGGAAGAAATGCGCGGGGGCAAACCGCTGACGGACACTGCCCTCTACGACGCCGTGACGCAGCAGCAGCAGATTGTGATAGACGCCGTGCGGCAGCTGGCATAAGGACAAAAAACATGCGTGAACAGAAATGGAATCTTGGGCGGTTTATCGGGAGGAGCAGTGCGCTGCTTCTCCTGTTTGCGCTGCTCTTCCTGCCGTCGGCGTGGGCGGAGGAAGGGGAGAATCTGCCGAAAATAATCATCGGCAGCGACGAATATCAGCCGTACAGCTACTACAACGTGGATGGCTCGCCGCAGGGCGTGGATGTTGAAATGGCGCGCGAAGCCTTCCGGCGCATGGGGTATGCGCCTGTCTTCCGCCATGTGGCGTGGGAGGATAAGGACGAAGCGCTGGCAGACGGCACGGTGGACTGCCTGTGGAGCGGGTTCATGATGAACAATTGCGAGGACAAGTACACATGGGCGCGACTCAACCTGTTCAGCCGTCTGGTGGCGGTGGTGCGCGCGGACAGCGCCTATGCGGATTTGGCTGATTTGGCGGGCTGCCGCGCGGCGGTTCAGGCGACGAGCTGGGCGGAATATCTGCTGATTCGGCAGGATCAGCCGGGCATCCCGAAGGTCAAAACGGTGTACAGCTTCTCGTCGATGGATGAGGTGTTCGCCGTCATGCGCAAGGGCTACGCGGACACGATTGTCGGGCATGAGTGCGTGCTGAACATCTTCCTTGCGGAGAATGAAGGGCGCTACCGGAAGCTGGAAACCCTGCTGGGCACGGCGGAACTCGGCGTCGCGTTCCAGAAGGGGACGCACGAGGAACTGGCGCGGCAGCTGGAGCAGACGCTGGCTGAAATGGCGGCGGACGGCACGATGGCGGAGATTTTGACGGCATACGGCATCAACGGCATCGTCCGCATGGGAGGAATCGAAAGCAAATGAAACAGGAAACCTCTCATAAGCGGCGAGGCTTCATCAGCATGCTCTGGATGCCGCTGACACTGTATCTGGTAATGCTTGTCACATCCTTTGTTGTGCTGACGTGGCATGATACACGCAATGTCTGGCAGGCAATGGATGCAACGCTTGACTTTGCGGTGGCGCGGCTCGAACAGTATTTCAACGCCATGTCGAACGAACGCGCCAAGAGCGAAATCCGCCTGCTGGACAAAACGTCGGAGCTTGCCGCCCGCATCGCGGAAACGGGGATGATAACGAACGAACAGCTTGACCGGTACGCCTATGCGCAGCGGCTGACGGGCATCGTCATCCTTGATGCGGACATGAATGCCGTCGTCCAAACGACGATTGACGGCGACGCAGCGGCGGCGCTGCATTCAATGCTGCAAAAGCCGACGGTGCGGGAGATTGTGGATTACCCCGTGAAGGCATACATGACGCGGATGCAGGTGGGCGACCGCACGGTGGATTTCGCCGCCGTCGCGCGCGAGGACGCGCCGGGCCTTGTGGTGGCATACGCCGAGCGCGAGGAAGAGGACGCGAGCGACATGAAGCTGGAGACACTCTTCAGCGGCTTCACGTTTGCAATGAACGGCACGGTCACCGTGTCGGACGGCAAAACCATCATTGCTTCCAGCAGCGCTGAAATCGTCGGGCGCAACGTAAAAAAAATCGAGGAAGACAGCATCCCCCATGCGCAGTGGGACGAATCGGGGCGGCTGCACATTGTTGACGGTATGACGGCGTGGTCGGGCAAGCGCACGGCGTTTGAGAACTACTCGGTGTACGCCATGTTCCCGGATCTTGCCGTCTACAATTCCCGCAACACCATTCTCCTTTATGGCACGCTGATTTACATGGGAATCTGGCTTTGCTTCGCGTGGCTGCGCGCCCAGCAGTCCCGCCGCGCACTGGAGAAAAACAGCGAGCAGGCGCGGATTATCAGCGCCATCAGCGAAATCTACTGCTTCACGTTCCTTGTTAACGTCCAGCGCGGCACGGTACGCATCATCAAGCACCCGGTGGAGCAGCTGATGAAGATGGACAGCACATGGAGCATGAACGAAGTGGTGCAGATGCAAGCGGCGCAAAACGTTGCGCCGGATTTCCGCGAGGCGTTCATCAGCTACTGCGACCTGACGACCTTGCCGCAGCGCTTGAAGGAAAACCCGAACCTGACGCTGGAGTTCCGCGACCCGAAGGAAAAGGTGTACCTGATGACGACGCTGCCGCAGAACTACGACCGCCGCGGCAGGCTCGAATCGGTGCTGATGGTGACGCAGGACGTGACGGCGGAGAAGGAACGTGAACGCGACTATCAGCTGCAATTGAAAAAGACGGCGGAGGACGCCGAACGCGCTAACATCGTCAAAACGGACTTCCTGCGCCGCATGAGCCACGATATCCGCACGCCGATTAACGGCATCCGCGGCATGGTGGAAATCAGCCGCCGATATGTGGGCGACGAAGCAAAGCAGGAAGAGTGCCGCGAGAAAATTATGACCGCATCGGGCTTCCTGCTGGATTTGGTCAACGATGTGCTGAACATGAACAAGCTCGAATCCGGCGCGGTGACGCTGGAAGAGAAGCCGTTCAACCTGCGCCAGATGGTCAGCGAAATTGTGACGATGGTGGAGGGGCAGGCGTGGCACGAAAACGTGCAGGTGTCCTGCAAGACGCTGGCGTGGAATCACGAAAACCTGATTGGCTCGCCGATGCACCTGCATCAGGTGTTGCAAAACGTTGTCGGCAATGCGGTCAAGTACAACTGCCCCGGCGGCAGCGTGACCATCTCCTGCGAGGAGAAAGGCTTTGACGGCACGACGGCGACGTTCCTTTTCACCTGTGCCGACACGGGACGCGGCATGAGTGCGGCGTTCCAGCAGCACGCGTTTGAGGCGTTCGCGCAGGAGGAATCCGGCGCGCGCACGGCCTACAAGGGCACGGGGCTGGGGCTGCCGATTGCCAAGGAACTTGTCGAGCAGATGGGCGGCAAAATCCACTTTGAGAGCGAACTGGGCGTCGGCACAACGTTCTACATCACCCTGCCGTTCCGCGTAGATCCGAATCCGCCGAAAGCGGAATCCGCCAAGCCGGAGCAGGCGGCGTCCATCAAGGGCGCGCACATACTGCTGGTGGAGGATAACGAGCTGAACATGGAAATCAGCCAGTACATACTGGAGGGTGCGGGCGCGATTGTCGCTCAGGCGTGGAACGGGAAGGAGGCGGTTCGCCGCTTTTCCGAAAGCGAACCGGGTACGTTTGACTGCATCCTGATGGACGTGATGATGCCGCTGATGGACGGACTGGAAGCAACGCGGACGATTCGCGCGATGCAGCGCCCGGATGCGGCGACCATCCCGATTGTGGCAATGACCGCGAATACCTTCTCCGAGGACGAACAGCGCAGCCGCGAGGCAGGCATGAACCTGTTTCTGAACAAGCCGGTGGATTCGGAAAAGATGCTGCAAACGGTGCTGGAGTGCCTGAAAATGGGCGGGGAAAATGCTTTGTGAAAACCTTGACAAGAACGCAGGTAGGGTGTAAAATAGAACTATCACAGGCGCGATTCCGGGGAAAAATCTGGACGCGCGAAAGGAAGGTTCTATTTATGAAGAAGCTGCTTGCGCTGGTGTGCGCGCTTGTCCTGTCGCTGTCGATGACGGCGGTGCTGGCGGAAGAAACCGATGCGTTCACCTCCGCGTCCGTCGCGAGCTACTACGCGGATTCCGCCCTGACCGGGGATGACCTGATGAACGCCATCAACTCCTTCTCCGGCACGTACCTCGTGTGCACCACCAACCCCGACGGCACGGCGAACGCGGGCGTGTTCATCTTCGCGTGCGTGAAGAACGAGGACAAGTACTACATCCAGATGGGTCTGGCGGAGAACCAGACGAAGCAGAACCTGCTCCGCACGGGCGAAGCGCTGGCGGTCTACGCCGCGAACCCCTCCACCGAGGAAGGCGCAAAGCCCTACATCACCGCCGGTGCGCGCATGGTGCTCCAGCAGGTGACGGACGAAGAACTGCTGAAGGTGCTCAACGTCAAGGGCAGCGAAACCGCGCTGTTCTTTGAAATCACCGAAATCAAGCCGCTGGGCTGATTGACAAACGGGGCGCACTCTCTTCCAAATGCGAAGGGGGTGCGCTTTTTTTCGGGGAATCTGCGGCGTTCGCACGCATTCCAAAACACTCAAAATCCATAGGAATTTGCATATTCCTCTTGACAAGCATGGGAATCGGGAGTAAAATCCTATTGCGGAAGTAGGTTATAAGCTGCCGCACAAGAATGATTTATCAATCAGCCAGAGAAAGGGCTTTTGCAATATGAAACACGCTGAATTGCTGTCCGTCCGCGACCTGCACGTTCAGGTGGGCGAAAAGGAAATCCTCCACGGGGTCAACCTTTCCGTCGGCACGGATGAAACCCATGTCCTCCTTGGCCCGAACGGCACGGGCAAATCCACCCTCGGCTATGCCATCACCGGCAACCCTGCCTATCAGGTGACGCGGGGGAGCATCACGTTTGACGGCGAGGATATTACTTCTATGCCCGTCAATGAGCGCGCGAAGAAGGGCGTTTTCCTGTCCTTCCAGAATCCGCTGGAAGTGCCGGGCGTGACGCTGAGCGCCTTTATCCGCACGGCGCTGGAGCAGAAGAGCGGCAGCCGCATCCGCCTGTGGGACTTCAAGAAGAAGCTGAAGGAAACGATGGCGCTTTTGTCGATGGATGAAAGCTACGCAGAGCGCGATTTGAACGTCGGCTTCTCCGGCGGCGAAAAGAAGAAGGCGGAAATCCTGCAAATGCTGATGCTCGAACCCAAACTCGCCATTCTGGACGAAACCGACTCCGGTCTGGACGTGGACGCGGTGCGCACGGTATCCGAGGGCGTCCGCCTGTTCCGCGAAAAGACGCACGGTTCGCTGCTGATTATCACCCACAGCACGCGCATTCTGGAGGCGCTGCGCGTTGACCGCACGCATGTGATGGAAAACGGCGTCATTGTGCGCGAAGGCGACGCGGCGCTGGTGGAAGAAATCAACGAAAAGGGCTTCAAGGGCTGATGGGGGAGCGGCATGACAGAGAAGAGCCAAGTTGCGGACATTGACCGCAGCATTTATGATATTCGCGACGCGGAGCATGACGCGTACCGCATGGAAGCCGGCTTGACCCCCGCCATCGTCGAGAAGCTGTCCAAGGAGAAGAACGACCCGGCGTGGATGGAGCAGTTCCGGCTGGAATCGCTGCAAATCTACAATAATATGCGCGTGCCGGACTGGGGGCCGTCGCTGGACGGGCTGGATATCGACCACATCGCGACGTATGTCCGCCCGAACACGAAGATGCAGAACAACTGGGAGAACGTGCCGCAGGACATCAAGGACACGTTTGAGCGGCTGGGCATTCCGCAGGCGGAGCGCAAGTCGCTGGCGGGCGTGGGCGCGCAGTACGACTCGGAGCTGGTGTACCACAACGTGCGCGCGGAAGTGGCGGCGCAGGGCGTGGTGTACACCGACATGGAGAGCGCGCTGCACGGCGAATATGCCGAGATGGTGCGCAAGTACTTCATGAAGCTTGTCACCCCGCGTGACCACAAGTTTGCGGCGCTGCACGGCGCGGTTTGGTCGGGCGGCTCGTTTGTGTACGTTCCCAAGGGCGTGCAGGTGTCCATTCCGCTGCAATCGTATTTCCGCCTGAACGCCAAGGGCGCAGGGCAGTTTGAGCATACGCTGATTATTGTGGACGAGGGCGCAAGCCTGCACTTCATCGAGGGCTGCTCTGCCCCGAAGTACAACGTGGCGAACCTCCATGCCGGCTGCGTGGAGCTGTACGTCAAAAAGGGCGCGAAGCTGCGCTATTCGACGATTGAAAACTGGTCGAAGAACATGTACAACCTCAACACCAAGCGCGCGCTGGTGGAGGAGGATGGCACGATTGAGTGGATTTCCGGCTCGTTCGGGTCGCATGTGGGCTGCCTGTATCCGATGAGCATCTTGAAGGGCGACCGCGCCCGCATGGAGTTCACGGGCGTGACGTTCGCAGGCGCGGGGCAGAATCTCGACACGGGCGCGAAAGTCGTGCACGTTGGCAAAAATACCAGTTCGTACATGAACACGCGCTCCATCAGCAAGAGCGGCGGCATCAGCACGTTCCGCTCCAGCGTGGTGGTGGAGAAGAGTGCCAAGCACGCCAAGAGCGCGGTATCCTGCCAGTCGCTGATGCTCGACAGCGAGAGCCGCTCGGACACGATTCCCGCGATGGACATCCGCACGCGCGACGCCGCCATCGGGCATGAGGCGAAAATCGGCAGCATCAGCAACGACGCGGTGTTCTACCTGATGAGCCGCGGCATGAGCGAAGAGGAAGCGCGCGCGCTGATTGTCAGCGGCTTTGCGGACAACGTGTCCAAGGAATTGCCGGTGGAATACGCGGTGGAGATGAACAACCTCATCCGCCTTGAAATGAAGGGCAGCATCGGCTGAGCGGAAAGGAGCATCCATCAATGGAAAAAATGACCATCAATCAGCTGCCCAGCCGGACGTGGAATCGTCTGGGCGTGAATGAAGCGAGTATTGACTGGGACGAAAGCGCGACGGTTGTGCTGCCGGAAGAATCCGCAGAGAAAACGGACATGCTGATTGCATCGGACGCGGCGTATGCCCGCAAGCGCGTGACCGTTCAGGCGGAGAAGGGCGCGAAAAAGTCGCTTTTCCAGACCCTTCGCACGGCGGGCAAGCTGCATGTGCAGACGGAGCTGACCGCCGAGGACGGCGCGGAAATTGAGCTGATTCAGCTGGTCACGCCGGGCGAAAACGCGCTGGTGTATGATGAAGTCATCGGGCACTGCCACGGCAGCGGGCGGATTGTGCTGCGGCAAGTGACGCTGGGTCACGGCGATGTGTACGCGCAGACGGGCATCGGGCTGGACGGCGAGAATGCGTCGTTTGCGGCGAATATCGGCTATCTGGCGCGGAAAAATCAGACGCTGGACATGAACCTCGTCGTCAACCACTGGGGGAAAAAGACAAAGTGCGAAATCAACGCGTCCGGCGCGCTGAATGACGCGGCGAAGAAGATTTTCCGCGGCACGATTGACTTCAAGCGCGGGTCGTCCGGGTCGGTCGGCAGCGAACAGGAAACGGTGCTGATGCTGGGCGAGGACGTGGTGAACAAGACCGTGCCCGTCATCCTCTGCGCGGAGGAGAATGTCGAGGGCACGCACGGCGCGACCATCGGCGAGATGGACGACGACACGCGCTTCTACTTCGGCAGCCGCGGCATCGACCGCGAAACGGCGGAAAAGCTGCTTTCGCGCGCGGCGATTGCCCGCGTGGCGCAGCAGGTGAAAAGCGAAACGGCGCGCGCGGCGATACTGAACGAACTGGATGGGGAAATGGATGAAAACGACGGATTACAGGCGTGATTTTCCGCTGCTGATGCAGGAAACAGCGGCGTATCTGGACAACGCGGCGACGGCGCAGCGCCCGCAGTGCGTGCTGGACGCGGAAAAAACGTTCTATGAGACGCAGAACGCGAATCCCCTGCGCGGGCTGTATCCGCTGAGCATCGCGGCGACGGAGGCGGTGGAAGAGGCGCGCTTGGCGGTTCGCGATTTCCTGCACGCCAAGAGCAGTCAGGAGATTATCTTCACGCGCAACACGACCGAGGCGCTGAACCTCGTGTCGTACAGCTATGGGCTGTCTCACGTCCACGCGGGCGACGAGGTGGTGGTGTCCATCCTGGAGCATCACAGCAATCTGCTGCCGTGGCAGATGGTGTGCCGGCAGACGGGCGCGACGCTCAAATTCATCGACTGCGAAATGGATGGACGGCTCGACCTGAACAAGGTATCAGAAATCATCACCGACAAGACGAAAATCGTTGCCGTGACGCACGTTTCCAACGTCATCGGGCGCGTCAACCCGATTCGCGAAATCGCGGATATGGCGCACCGCGTCGGCGCGGTCATCGTGGTGGACGGCGCGCAGTCCACACCGCATATCCCGGTGGATGTGCAGGCGCTGGACGCGGATTTCCTCGCGTTTTCGGGGCATAAGGTGTTCGGCCCGATGGGCATTGGCGCGCTGTACGGCAAACGCAGGCTGCTGGAAAAGATGCCGCCCTTCCTCTCCGGCGGGGAGATGATCGAGTCCGTCACGCGCACCGGGGCGACGTATGCCGAGCTGCCCTACAAGTTTGAGGCGGGCACGGGCAATGCCGCCGGCGCGGTCGGGCTGCACGCGGCGATTCGCTATATGCAGTCCGTCGGCTTTGACACCATGCACGAGCGCGAAACGGCGCTGGTTGCCCGCATGATGGCGGGGATGGCGGATATGCCGTTCATCCATGTGCTGGGGTCGGGCAGTCCTGAGGAACACAGCGGCATTGTCACGTTCACGGTCGATGGCGTGCATCCGCATGACGTGAGCGAAATCCTCGCGGCGGACGGCGTGTGCATCCGCGCGGGGCATCACTGCGCACAGCCGCTGCTCAAGCACCTCGGCTATTCCTCGACGGTTCGGGCAAGCTGCGCGTTCTACAACACGCCGGACGAGGTGGATCGGCTGCTGGACAGCCTGAAAACAATCAGGGAGCGGATGGGCTATGGAAAACAGGAGCTTTTATAACGAAATTCTGACGGAACACAACATCCACCCGGAATTCAAGCACGACCTGCCGGACGCGAACATCGAGCTGGAAGGCGTCAACCCCAGCTGCGGCGACGACATCACGCTGAAGCTGAAGGTGGACGGCGACGTGATTACCGACGGCGCGTTCGTCGGCGACGGCTGCGCGATTTCGCAGGCCTCGGCGGACATTATGCTGGGCATGATTGTTGGGCGGAAGAAGGAGGAAGCGCTGCGCTTGGGCGAAATCTTCCGCAAGATGATTCAGGGCGAAGCGACGGCGGAGGAAATCGACGAGCTGGAAGAAGCCGGGGCGCTGAAGGACATTTCGCACATGCCCGCGCGCGTGAAGTGCGCCGTGCTGGGCTGGCGGACGCTGAAGGAAGCCATCGGGGGAGAAGAGGAATAAATAGGAAAGAACCGAACGGGGCGCAATGGCTCTGTCCGGTGCTTTTGATTTGCAGTGGGAAATCCATGTGTGTTTTGAATATGAAACTGAATTTTGTTTTGTGTAGCTGCATTCGTCCGCTTTCAATAGGTTTGTGATGCGTGAATGCTGGTTCGGGGTAAAAAATCGCTGTCCGCGTCCCGGCAGCGTTTCAGTCGCCAACAGTATTCGCAAACAGAACCCGACCGGGCAGGGGAGAAATCCGCCGTCCGGTCGGCTTTTTGTTGCGGGATGTTTGTAAGCAAAAGAAAAGGTCAAGGCTTTTCAACCTTGACCATCCGTGGAGCATAGGAGATTCGAACTCCTGACCTCGACAATGCGAATGTCGCGCGCTACCAACTGTGCTAATGCCCCAAGCGCTTGTTCTCTTTGTGTCAGGCGGTGAAGCGCTGAGCACAGAAAGTATTATAGCATAGTTCTCGGAAAAATGCAAGGGGTTTTTTGAAATTTTTTCGGGAAAATTGCAAACTTTTTTTCAGGCGGCATTTGGGGCAGAATTCAGAATGCACGTTCGCTTATTTTGCGCGAAAAACTGCTTTTCTGCCCGGCGACTCTTGTGCATGTGCGCCGATTATGGTATAATGCCCATGATGAAGCAAACGGAGGAGAGAACGGATGGATGCAGAAATGCTGCGGAATGTGCTGACGATGCTGGGCACGGTGCTGGGCGCAATTTTGGTGCTGATGCTGGTGGCGAAAATCACGAGCATGGTGCATGTGGAGGCGGACGATGCGCGCGCGCCGATTGACAGCATGGAAGCGAGCGTCGTCGGCAAGCGCACGCTGGTGACGCAGGAGGACGGCGCACCGAAAACCATCTACTATATGACCTTCCAGAAGGTGAACGGAATGCGGATGGAGATGGAAGTGCCGGGCGAGGACTACGGCTTGGCGGCGGAAGGCGATCAGGGCGTGCTGGTCGCGCGCGGGGAAGAATTTATCGTCTTTAAGCGAATGATTTGAAATGATTGGAGCTTCCCAAACAAGTGGCGGCGCCGAAGGGGTAGAGGGGGCGAGCGGAAAGCCCCCTCCTCGCGTCCGCAGACGCGAAATCCTCTGCAATAATCGCATACTGTAAGGAGTAAAACAGAAATTATGGCATATCAAGCACTCTACCGCCAGTGGCGCCCCAAAGACTTTTCCAGCATGGTGGCACAGGAGGCGGTCATCTCCACGCTGCGCAATCAGGTGATGAGCGGGCGCGTCGCCCATGCGTACCTCTTCTGCGGCAGCCGCGGCACGGGCAAGACGTCCACCGCGAAAATCCTCGCGCGCGCCATCAACTGCGAGCATCCCGTGGGCGGCGACCCGTGCGGGCAGTGTGAATCCTGCCGCCGCCTGCTGGCGGACGAGTCGATGGACGTGATGGAAATCGACGCGGCGAGCAACAATGGCGTCGAGGAAATCCGCAATCTGCGCGAGACGGTCAAATATCCGCCGCAGCAGGGGAAATACAAGGTCTACATCATCGACGAAGTACACATGCTGTCCACTTCCGCGTTTAATGCGCTGCTGAAAACGCTGGAGGAGCCGCCGGCGTACGTCGTTTTCATCCTCGCGACGACCGAGCCGCAGAAGCTGCCCGCGACGATTCTCAGCCGCTGCCAGCGCTTCGACTTCGGGCGGATTCCGGCGCACCAAATCGCGGGGCGGCTGCGTCAGGCGGCGGAGGGCGCGAAGGCGGAAGCGTCGGAGAACGCGCTGATGCTCATCGCCCGCGCCGCAGAGGGCGGAATGCGCGACGCGCTGTCGATACTGGACATGTGCCTGGGCTATTCCAATCAGGTGACGGAAGACCTCGTGCGCAATGTGCTGGGCACGAGCGACCGCAGCTTTCTCTTCCGCTTCGCCGATGCGCTGGAAAAAGAGGACGCGTCCGCCGTTATGCGGATGATTGACGAACTGATGCGCGCCGGGCGCGAACCGATGGTGTTCGCCAAGGACGTCAGCCAGCACCTGCGCGCGCTGCTGATTGCCAAGTGCAGCCCGGACGACCTGAGCGCCCTGCTTGACCTGACGCAGGAGGATGCGCAGGAATACGCGCAGCAGGCGGAAAAATTCACCACGACGCGGTTGATGAACATGCTGGAATTGTTCATGCGCGTGGAAACGGATTTGCGCTGGGCGTCGTCGCCGCGAATCGTACTGGAAAACGCCGCGCTGAAAAGCTGCCTGCGGACGAGCGAGGCGGACACCGCGGCGCTCAACGACCGTATCAGCGAACTGGAAAAGCAGCTGACCGCCTTGCAGGAGAAGCTGCAAAGCGGCGCGTTTGCCCCTGCGCAGCCCGCGAAAAAGGCGGCAAAGCCTGCATCCGAGCCGAAGCAGGAAGCACCCAAACCCGCCGTGCCTGCCGTGATGACCCCGACCGGCAAGACCGACGCAGACGCGTGGAAGGAAGCCATGAACATCCTGAAGCGCTCCGACCCCGGCACGTTCGCGATGCTGACGATGGGCAAATACGCCGGGTGCGACGGCGACACCTACCGCTGGCAGGCGCCGATGGGGCAGGAACTGTACGTCGGGCTGATGAATCAGGAGAAGAAGCGCACGGCGATTGCGTCGGCGCTGACGCAGGCATCGGGGATGCAATGCCGCTTTGAGGCCATCGGCGCGGTGAAGGAAAAGAAAGCTGACCAGAGCGACGAATCCTTCCTCGCGGCGCTGGAAACGACCTTCGGCAAGGCGAACACGATCGTGCAGGAGGACGTGAAGGGGTGAACGGCTGATTTCTGGAAGCGTATCGGAAATTGGGGAGTATCCACCCTAAAACAGCAGTCAGCCGACGTTCCTTCGGAAAAAGA